>Ga0102953_1000105_pt1 | contig 55286 bp, 44 predicted proteins | sample SalPon2A_C_D2_MG_FD_78509 | JGI IMG/M metagenome (GOLD analysis project Ga0102953, IMG submission 78509) | Soil microbial communities from South San Francisco under conditions of wetland restoration - Salt Pond MetaG R2A_C_D2_MG | ecosystem: Environmental > Terrestrial > Soil > Wetlands | place...
ATGTAGTTCTGTTAAATAAAATTGTTGTTTAAGTGGCATCGCTGTTCTGGGGCGCCGCTTATCGGCAACTTCGTTATACCTATTGTATTTCTCATTTTATGAGGTCATTAAATGGATCAGATAAATATTATTTCAGTAACACCTGATAATGTTTCTGAGGTAGGTGTTTTTTGTATTAAAAATAAAGTAGCACTAGGCTCTCAAGCAAAAGTTGCATGGTGCAAAAAAAAGGGGAATGAAAAACTACAATTAAAAATTGCAGTCAATTCTCTTAACAAACAAATTGGTTTTATAGAATATATGCCCGCAGAAGAAGCCTGGCGTCCAATAGAGGCAAATAATTATTTTTTTATTCATTGCATTGCGATTTTTACAAAGGAAGCTAGAAATCAGAAGGTAGGATCATTACTCATAAAATCTTGTGAAGAAGATGCAAAGAATCTAAATAAACTTGGTGTTTGTGTAATGACAAGTAAAGGAGCGTGGATGGCAAATAAAAAATTATTTGATAAAAATGGATATAGTAAAGTCGATGAACTTGACCGTTTTGAATTGATGTCTAAGAAGTTTAATTCTAAAAGTCCTTCACCAAAATTAATTAATTGGGAAATACAACAGAAAAAATATAAAGGTTGGAATCTAATTTATGCGGATCAGTGTCCTTGGCACACTAAATCTGTTTCAGATTTAAAAGAGTTAGCTTCCGAAAGTGGTATTAACTTAAAAGTGAAAAAATTAAAAAATTCTACTGAAGCTAAACATGCACCATCTGGGTTTGGGGTATACAGTTTAATAAAAGACGGAGTGCTGATAGATGATCATTATTTAAGTAAAACAAGATTCAAAAATATTTTAAAAGGAGAATTACAATAATTTATTATATAGGCCTAACCGCTTAAATACGCCACAGGCGCACAAGAAAGTAAAAAGTCCCGCCTTCGCCTAGCAGCTACGGCGGGCAAGCAATAGGGCATAAAAATTTAAAGTAAGATAAAATCTTCAAAAAGTTCTTTGCAAATATTTTCAATAGCCATTTCTATATCGTTAATGTTTACCGAACAGGCAATCAAACCGCTTAGAGATTTACAGCTTTATTGAATGTAATTTAGAAAATTTACAACCCCGACCTAACCAGCATAATAGATAGCAAACTAACATCTGTAATACCAAAATCTGCCGGGGAATAAGTGGAATCATAAAATTGGATTATTTTAAAGACTAAACTTATATAATATACAAAATTCTAGTTTTTCCCTGTCATCAATGACGTTTCCACAAATGATGTATTGCCATTTTTTGAAACCGTACCTATTCCAAGCATATATTTAGTTCCGGGTTGTAGATAACCGCTTGGCAGAGTGATCATTGTTTTTGATCCCGGAAGTGTAATATTAAATTCAAAATCATCATTTTCTACATATAAAATGTAGGAAGCGGCATCTCTGACTGTTGTCCATGCTATTTTCAAATTAGAAGTGTTGAAATCTTTTGAATTTGGTTTGGGCTGAATAATTGTAACAGTGTTTGGCAAATTATGGCTGAGTATAGACTTACTGGAAAGTTTTTTACCAGATGTAGTTTCTCCGGTAAAAGTATAATATCCTTCAGGATATGCGGATTTTAAACTCGCTACATTTTTGGGTTCCGGGGATTCAAATCTGAATTGCCTGATCCCCATGATCTCTTTATCAGGCGATTCAAATTCCATTATTTTTTTACCATTTGGGGAAACCACAGATAAATATACCAATCCTTCTTCATCTGCTATTATTTCTAAAACAAGTTCAACATCGCCGTCAGTTGCATTTTGTTCAAGGTGGATACTTGCTTTTGAAAAAGGTAATGCTTTATTCCCGGAAATTTGTGCAATAGTTAAAACATTTAATGTAATAATGGTCCCCAAAAGAAAAAACAATTTTAGTTTCATGGCTGGTCTCTTATAATATTTTTTAAGATGATTAATTTTTATTCAAATAACTTATGTTAGTTATCCTTTTTAATAAAACCATACTGAGTCAATAACAGGCTTTCATCCTGAATTAGTCCGATTCCTGGCGCATAGGTTTTAAATTCTACTTCCAGAAAATTAAGGGCGGTTCCTTCCTTTGTAGTTAAACAATTTGAAAAATTTCCGGCAGGGGTCTTTAGTTGATCTGTGACACTGATTATTTCGGCCCGATCCATTGCTACATTAGGGGCTAGTTCCTGGTAATATTTCATTCCAACTTTTGGATCACCGGACATCTGTAATCCTGCTGTCGCACCATTTTCCCCCGCGATCCAGGCTCCTGAATGATCTACAATCTTACCATCCTTATAAAAATCAACTTCCTCGCCAAAATAAAAAACATCTTTTGTTTTATCATCGATAGCAAAGAAATTTCTGGCTACTTCGTATGGTTCACCTCTAATCCATTCCATCTCTTCGACAACGCGAGTTGTAACTCCATTTATAACTTTTGTTTCATCCAAAACTGTAATTGTTAATTTTGTAAACCTATTTCCCAAAACGAGTTGGAACCCGGGTTCAAGAATAAAATATTGATTTCTCCCGGTTGGTGTTAGTGTTCTTTTTGAAAGATTAAAATTCTTTTGCCATGAGAGATCATTAGAGTCATCAATGTTTTGACCATCTGTACATCCGGCTAATAATAAAAATGATACAAATAATGTGGCCATTAATTTTTGATACCATTTTAACATCTACTATACTCCTTTGAAACTTTTGTACATTGATTTATTTTATCAAAAATCCAGTTGCAATTGAACCTGGAATACATCATTGCTTATTTCTACCGGTTGTTCTCGTCTGAATGTATAATCAGATTGGATTTTAAGATTATGAGAGTGCAAATAAATATTTATGCCTATTGATACAGCACGTAATTTATCATTGGAGATATCTTTGTTAGGATCAAGTTCCTGGTATCTTGTTGCCAATTCAATTAATGAAGTTATAAGATATCCGCCTTGAATATACCATCCATTTCCGTACATATCATTTCCGGGCCCTGTTTTTATATTTTGATTATATAAATCGAATTCAGCCTCTGCTGATATTGGTCCTGTATTAAAAAATACATCCGCTCCCCAGGCGAAAATGTCTATTTTGGAGATATTAACATCAGCATTTGGCAGGAATGCGACATTGGTGCCAATAGATAGTCTTTGACCTTTGCCGATATATGATCCCTGGTAGTCACCGTATCCTCCTGCTGGTGCTGGGTCCAGGAAATCGTAGACCAGCCTGCCTGATGTCATAATTCCGTCTGCTTTCATTGTTGGAACTGATGGACCTGACCCGGCTACTTCAAAATTCAAATTGTCAAATACACCAACAGCATATGAAAGATGTCCATCAAGAGGCCTGCCGTGCACAAATACACCAACTGTGTTATCTGCGAAGCCCAATGCTGCTAATGCATCTTTAATCATACTTCTGTCTACCAACAGTAATTTGGAATCTGAAGTAAGAGCATTTCTTGAAAATGGAATATCATAGAATCCGGTTCTAACATGAAAATCTTTATTCACGGGAAAATCTAACCAGGCATTTTCTATCTGTGCTGTGGAAGTTTTGTTAAATCTACCTACATTATCCAGCTTAACTTCAAAATAATAATCTGTTATATTATAAATATTTCCTTTACCTTTTAATCTTACTCTGGCAATGTAGAAATCACTATTATTGTCGACACCGTTGTATTCATAACGAGGCTGAATTCTTAGACCCGGAGTAAAAGTTATATCACCACTCCCATCAGGGGTGATAAATTTTGATTGTCCTGGAACAGCAAAGTTTATTAGGAAACAAAATACAGCAAAGAATAAACATTTTATCACGTTGATGTTTACTGTATTTTTTTTCGCAAAACTAATAAAGAAATTTTTCATTCCGGTATCCTCCAAATAGTTGATAAATAGTCTTATGTGTTGAGAGGATAACGATTTTATCCATTATCCTCTCCACTGATTTTATGTAATCTCCTTATCTACAACTACTAAGTCTCGGCCTTTTTTATTGTATGAGCACCAAATTTTAAATAGAGTGGAGGTATAATAAATAAGTTCAGCAATGTAGAAGTTACTAATCCACCAAGAATTACTATTGCCATCGGAAGTTCAATTTCATGACCAGGAATATTTCCGGCAATAACCAATGGAATAAGAGCTAAGCCGGTTGTTGATGCCGTCATTAAAATTGGAGCCAACCTTTCTTGTGCACCTCTCAAAACCAATTTTGGACCAAATACTTCACCTTCAAATTGTTCCAGATGCTGAAAGTGATTTATCATCAGGATACCATTTCTGGCTGCAATTCCCAGAACTGTAAGAAATCCAACTAAAGAACCCAATGATATTACACCATCTCCAAAATAAGCTGCTAATACTCCTCCAACCAAAGCAGAAGGTAATAGCAAAAATGATAGTGCTGCTAGTTTTGCACTTTTAAATGATGTTAAAAGCAGAAAGTAAATTCCAATCAGTGCAAGCATTGCAAAAATCAGCATCTTGCTTGCAACTGCCTGCCTTTCCGCATATTCTCCAATAACCTCTGGATAATATTCGTGCGGGAAATAAATACTTGCAAGTACTTCAGATACATCATCAGCTACTTCTCCAAGGTCTCTTCCTCTGACATTGCCACCAACATCTATCCTGCGCTTAAGGTTTTCCCGCTTTATTACATTTGGCGTTGGCTTAATTTCTACATCGGCCACGTCCTGAAGTCGAATATTTCCTCCGCCAGGTTTATCGATAAGAAGATTGCGAATACTTGTGAGATCTGATCTAGCTTCAGGAATACTCCAGACGTTTACATCATATGTTCTGTGTGCTATATGAATATCGCCGACCTCTTCGCCTGCTACAAGGGTTGCTGCTGTTCGTCTTACATCTCCGGGTTTTATTCCAAACTTCTGGGCTTTTTCAAGGTCAACCTTTACTTCTATCTGTGGAATTTCCTCCATAAGTTCAACATGTAATTCCACAAGTCCATCGATCTCTTCAAGAGCTTCTTTTACTTCGTTTGCCTTATTCCTCAGAATATTTAATTCATTACCGTATATTCGTACGGTTATAGTTTCAGATGTTCCGGTGAGAACTTCACGGATTCTTTCTTTTAAGTATGTCAATACATCTCTGTATAATCCGGGATATCCATCTACGGTAGCCTGAATTTTATTTACAGTTTCATCATAATCAACATCGGGGTCAATACTGATCCAATTTTCACCAAAATAAATTCCAACTACTTCATCCATAATTAAAGCCTGCCCTATATGGGCTCCAAAATTTCTGACTCCGGGAATTTGCCGTAATTCTTTACTGCCCTGAGTAGTAATTCTAGCCATTTCCGGCCAGGATGATCCCGGTTTTGTTAACCAATGCATTAAGAAATCTCTTTCTTTAAAAGAGGGAAGAAGAGATTGACCCAGCTGCGGAAGTACAATAAGTCCAGCCAAAACTATAACTGCAACTGTGATGTAAGATGAGCGTGGTGTATTGACTACCCGGGAAAGAATTGAATTGTATACTTTGTGCAAAAAGCGAGTTAAGGGTGATTCACGATGTTCTAGTGGGGCATTTTTTAATAATATATAACTCATCGCCGGAGTAATTGTAAGTGCAACTCCCATTGATGCAAGTACTGCTAAGGCGTAGGAAAGAGCTAGAGGTCTGAAAAACGCGCCTGATAATCCTTCCATTACGAATACAGGGATTAATGCCATTACTTCAATTAATGTTGCAAAAATGATCGCGTGCCTGACTTCCATTGATGCTTCGAGTATTATTCTTCCAATAGAAATTTTCTTCCCGGTTTTCCTGAATTCTCGCAATCTTCGAATAATATTTTCTACATCTACAATTGCGTCATCTACAACCGCTCCAAGAGCAATTACAAAGCCTGCCAAAATCATTGTATTAATTGTGGCTCCCTGAAAATAGAGAATTAAGCCGCCGGCAATTAAGGAAAGGGGTATAGCAACGCAGCTTATTAATGCTACACGCCATTCATACAAAAAGGCAAACAGAATTATTATAACCAGGAATGCTGCGATTATTAATGCACGACTCAGATTGTCTATTGACATTTCAATAAAAGTAGCTGGACGAAAAATTTGATGATCAATGTTTACATTCGGCAATCCAGGTTTTAATGAATTCAGAGCTTGTTCTACACCATGTGTTACCTGCAGAGTATTACCCCAGGGGAATTTTTCTACGATTAATAGTAAACCCGGACCATCATTAATTATTGCATCACCTATCATCGGCTGATGATCAACAACAACTCTGGCAACATCTCTAAGCAATAATGGTTTTCCATCCTTTCCTATTTTAACTACAATATTGGCAAGAGGTTCAGGGCTGACTTCGTCAGATTTATAAACCATTGGTAATACCAGTCGGACGGGAAGTCTTTGGTTTGGAGTTTCAATCCAGCCACCTTTTCCAATAATGTGACCATCTGAATATTTTAGCAAGCCAACATCAAGGGCCCCGGCAGTAGCTTGCATAACATCATCAACGGTTATATCATACTTTTGCAGCCATTCTGGAACTATTTCAACCTGGAGCATTTGTATCCTTTCTCCCCATATTGCTACATTGGCAACTCCCGGGACTCTCATCAGTCTTTGTCTTATTGTCCAGTATCCTATCATAGATAAATCAATTACAGAAAGTGAATCAGATGAAATTCCGATTTTCATACACCGACTAGTTGCTGATAAGGGAGGTAGTATAACAGGTGGAGCAGCCCACGTGGGGATACTTGGAGTGATTAAGGAAACTCGTTCCTGAACAATTTGTCTGGCCTTCAATATATCAGTTCCGGATTTAAAAATCATTTTCACAGATGATAATTGTTCTACCGATTTTGAACGCATTATATCCAGTCCGGGAATTCCATTTAATGATTGTTCCATAGGTATAGTAATTAATGCTTCTACTTCCTCTGGGGAAAGTCCAAGACAGGGAGTTTGCACTTCCACAATGGGAGGAGAAAATTCCGGAAAAACATCCACCGGCATGTTGCGGATTTGTTCAATCCCAAAGTAAACTAATCCGGCAGCTATGGCGACAACTAGAAATCGAAATTTAAGGCTTGTGCCCACAATCCAGCGCATCATAGCAAACCTCCATCATTATTAATAGCATAAATTTGCATAACGGACCTCCAAAAATTTAAAATCCAATTGAACAGAATGCTGAAATTATTAATGTCCAACCTTGAATTCAGATCCATATAATTCAGCTACTCCGATTGTGGCAACTACTGTTCCTGCCGGAGGCCCTCCCTTGAGGAATACATCATTCCCCTGTATATAATCCACATCTACTTTATGACGAACAAAAGTTCGTTCTTTTGGGCTTGTATAAACCCAGGTTTGTCCAGTGTAATCATATATTATTGAAGAGTAGGGAACTACTAATTTAGCAGGCGAACTAATTCTCTCTATAACTTTTGATGTTTGAAGTCCTATCCTTTGCGCAGCTTTTTCAGTTAAGGTAACAGTACTGAGATTTGTTCCTTCTATATCTTCAACAATCACAGGGTGCTCAGTTTCATGTTCTTCTATGTCCTTCTGGCAAGCCCAAAATTGAAGACACAAAATGCTGATAAAAATGACAACTATTTTATTTGTACTTCTCATAAATTACTCCTGTAAACAATTATATTAACAATTTTTAAAAACTGATTGATCACTCAAAGTCTGGTACATTTGCGCCAAGTTCTAAATCAGGTTCGTGATCTGCACCAAACAAGAGATAAATAACTGGTACAGAGACTAATACATAAAGAGTCGATGTTATTATTCCTCCCAGGACAACGACTGCTATTGAGTATACCATCTCCAGGCCTGCGACCTTTCCAAAGAAAACTGCCGGTAAAAAAGCCAGAATAAATGTAATTGTTGAAATAATAATTGGTTGGAAGCGTTCACGTATGCCTTTCTCAACTAAAACTGTTCCGAACGACTCACCTTCATTCATTTCAATATGGCGATAACGTCGAACCAGAATAATTGTAGTTCTGATAGTAATTGCAAAGATGGCGACAAAACCAATTGATGCACCCAAAGAAAGAAAATTCCCGAATACAAAATAGTTTGTAATAACTCCACCAATCAGTGCCATTGGCAGTGTGAGAAAAATTGCAAGAGCAAGTTTCCAGCTTCTGAATGCAGCCTGAAGGAGAAGGAAAATTAATATAAGTGCTGCAACTAAAAATATTTGAATACGTTGTTTTGATTCAATTTTTTCAGCAAGTTCACCAAGTAATTCGGCTCGATATTCAAGAGGGAAATTTGTTTGCTTAATATTGTTTTTAACTTCATTAATTGCACCTGTCAAATTACGACCTTCAATAGAGGCAGCTATGTCAATATATCGTGCAACTGATTCACGCCTGATATTAGTAACATTAGGAACTACTCTTATATCTGCTACTTCCTTTAACGGTATGCGTATATTGGTCGAAGTTTCAATTAAAAGGTTTTGAAGGCTGCTAAGGCTATATCTTACTTTAGGCTTTCCCCAAACAACTACATCAAATACTTTCTGCTCTTCAAAAAGATTTCCAACAGCCAATCCAGATATAAGTGAAGTAGCCTGACGTCTAACGTCTCCGGGCTTTAATCCATACCGTTTTGCCAAATCAAGGTTAACCTCAATTTCCAGTGTAGGTTCTATATCGGGGTAAATAACTCTTGAATTAATGATTCCATCTACGTTGGTCAAATTATTTTGTAATTCTTCAGCTTTTTCTCTAATAATATTCAGATCCTCTCCGTATACGCGTACAATAAATGACTCCTCTGTACCCGATAATTCATTCCTGACTTTTGATTGAGAGTAGGTAAGAACTTCCTGGAAAAATCCCGGGTAACCACTTACGACTGATTTTATTTCTCTAACTATTCTATCATAATCTTCTTCCGGTTTTACACTAATCCAGAGTTGTCCTGTATTTACATTTGTAACCATATCTGACATAACAGCACGCCCAACATGAGCACTTACTGATTTTACACCATTAATTTCACCAAGCTCATTTCCGGCTAGTGCAAGAATTCTGTTCATCTCAGGATGAGCGGTACCCGGAGGTGCTTGCCAGGTTACCATTAGATCATTTTCCATTAGTTTAGGAACCAAAGATCCTTGCCCGGTAAACATAAATGCCAAAATGCTCGCTACGACCAGTATGCAAACTGCGATAAATATAGGACGTGGAATGTTAAAAATGTTAGAGAATATTTTCTTGTACAGATTATATAAACTATCAGCTAATTGAGAATTAGTTTTCTTTAGGTTTGAAGAATTTTTTAGTAATAATAATGTAATTGAAGGAGTAATCGTCAAAGCAACAGCAAATGAAGCTACTAATGCCAATATGTATCCCAATGCAATTGATTGATAGAATGAACCCGCTACACCTTTTAACAAGAATACCGGTACTGCAATTAAAATGATAATTAATGTTGCATATATAATTGGCCTGCGCATTTCAAATGATGCTTCGAAAATTATTGCAGCGATGCTTTTCTCACTACCTTTCTCCCTTTCCTGTACAATTCGGTTCTTTATGTTTTCAATGTCAATTATTGAATCATCTATGATTGCGCCCAATGCAATTACTAGTCCGGCTATAATCATCATATTCAGAGTTATATTTTGCAGATAAAGTACACCTACTGCTACTATTACTGAAGCCAGGATTGAAAATGTGCTGATCAATGCCATTCGCCAATTGATAAAAAAGAAAATGAATGACAAAACAATAAGAATGCCGGCAAATAGAAATGATTGCGAAAGATTTTCAATGGCAAATCCCAGATAAGTAGCTGGTCTGAATAAAGTAGAATTTATTTCCAGACCACCTAATCCGGGTTGTAATTCACGTAAAGCATTTTCTACTCCACGAGTAACTTCCATTGTATTTGCCCAGGGGAATTTTTCTACAATTAAAATAAGATTGGGATTTTCATCAACAAGTGCATCACCAATAAGTGGTTGGTGTTCCTCTATGATATCACTTAATTCACCCAGTGGGATTTTTGTACCTTCAACAACTACTTTTGATAATTCTTCCGGATTAGTAATAGGAAGAATATGGCGAATACCAAGTCTTTGATTCGGAGTATCAAAAAATCCGCCGGTTCCCGGGGTAGAAGCGCTTAAGAAACTTAATGGTGATACCCATAATGCGTTACCGGTTGTACTGATAATTTGATTTAATGATACTCCCTTTTCCTTAAGTTGATTAGGATCAACTTGAACTTGTAATTGTCTGTCTCTGTAGCCCCAAATAGCAACATTAGCTACACCAGGTACTCCCATTAAACGCGGAAGTACAGTCCATCTTGCAAGGACAGACATCTCAATTTTTGAAAGTTGTTTTGATTTAAATCCAATCATCATACTTCGGCTGGATGATGACATTGGATTTAACATTACAGGGGCCTTGGAAACATTTGGCAGAGCAAAAACAGATACGAGTCTTTCCTGTACCATTTGCCGGGCAGCCATTATATCAGTTCCTCGTTCAAAGACGAGCACAATTGATGATAATCCTGGTATTGATTCGGAACGAATTTCTTCTACCCATGAAACACCATTCAGCATATCAGCTTCAAGGGGTGTAGTGATAAGTGCCTCCACCTCATTTGCTGAAAGCCCGAGTGCTTCGGTATGGATTTGGACAAATGGACGGGAAAACTCAGGCAAAATATCAACGGGTGCCTTGGTTAATTGTGTGACTCCAAAGAATATTAATAATATCCCAATAGCCACTATTACCAGTCGAATTCTTAAACTCGACAAAATAATCCACCTCATCATATTGCAGCCTCATTAAAAGTTGTTTATATAATAGTTAGTTAATTCCTCTCCTCTTTTATAAAAATATCAGTTCGAATACCTCAGAAAATTTAATTTGTAGATCTTTGAATAATTGGTTTTGTCTTACCATATAATTCTTTGGAAACTCCGTATGCGCTTTTTTCCAGTTTAATAACTCCTGCACGAGCTTCATCCAGTGCACCTAAAACCAATTGTTGAATTTCAACTAATTCCAAAACCTCTTGAGTAAGCTCGCCTTTGCCTCTCCAGCCTACACGAATATTGCCTACATTTTGGGCAAAATATTTTAATTGTTGTGCATCAGGCTCTGATATACTTAATTCAGCAATGACCAGTACATCTTCAAAACAATCTAACGGGACACAATTTTTGATTCCCATCTGATCCACCTGAGCGCGATCAGTAAAATCAACTGAAGGAGCCCATCCCTGTGAATAACTTGGCATTCCAACTTTTGGATTAGCATTCATCTCAATTCCGGCTATCGAACCGTTGAAACCATGAAGCCAGCAAGTTGCTTTTATAAACTTTCCATTTTCATATTCTTCGGGATATTCGCCCATTCGCCAGACGTTGCCAAATTTATCCTGAGCAAAGAATGCCAGTTCCGCTTCTTCTAATTCACCATTGCTGTAATCCAGGTCCCAGGTTACGACGCAATTAACACCCCCAATTTCTTTTGTAAAATCAGTTACTGTAATAATTACACGGTGTGCAAAGGTTTCTCCATCTTCCACGGTTGTTCCTTCATAGACATGTCTTGTCAGCGGCTTCAACGGCATCCATTTATTGGTAATATTGATTGATGTTTCATCGAAATTTGATGGATTAAATTCTTCATGTTCTTTTTGGTCATTCTCATTTCCTTGTGCATAGGCTGAAAAGCTTACCAATCCCGTCAAAATAAATATGAATAAAAAAATTTTACAGGACGGAAATAGTCCGTTTATATACTTAATATATTTAGGAGTGGCTTTCATAATCTTTTTCCTTCTATTTATTATTTGATTTAGATTTTTATCTTTTTGTTCGTAAATAATTTTCAGCTATTTATTAGCCAAAACATGATTTTAATATTTCCTTAATCCTTCTCCTTCGAACTCTAATTTCTTTTCATCTCCCTGGTAGGAATCTCCAAAGCGCCAGGAAAATCCCAGATAAATAATCGGTTGTTTGCGATATAAACTTGTTACCTGATTTAATTCAGGAATGTTAATCTTCAGGTTCTCTTTATAGGAACCAAAAAGATCAGTAACCGATATAGTCAGAGATATCTGGTCATAATAAAGCAAGCGCTTTATGCCTGCATTTAGGAAAAATATTTCTTCTTTTTGACCCTGGGGTGTGAGAACCGGTGAATTGTAAGAGAAGTTTAATTGAAATAAGGTTTTTTTTGATATCTTAAAAAGAGAATATAATTCAACAGTTCCGGATATATTGCTCTTTCTGTTTGAATATCCGAGATTGCTGGCATCTATTTCATTATAAAATAAACTGGCGCTAAGGTTATAATCCCACCATTTGAATAAATTACCAGAGACTAAAGTTTCTATCCCGGCAGATTGCTGTTTTGCAAGATTTTCAGTAGTTAAAATTATTACACTATCACCTATGGAATTTGAAACAGATGTAAATGCATCATATTTATGGCGGTAGAATATACCCGGAGTAATGGTAATCGATTCACTAATGTTTTGATATGAGAATTCAAAGGAATGTATTTGTTCCGGTTTTAAATACGGATTACCTGCTTCTGCATTTCTGGGGTCTATAAATTCGGGAAATGGATTAAGCTGATCGGCTTCAGGTCGATTTACTCTTTTACCGTAGCTGAAACGCAGGTTATGATATTTATCAATCTCATATGTAATACCCACCGATGGATATAATTTAAAATAATCATTTGGTATTAATACATCATTTGGCACTGTCAGGTGTGATTTTATACCAACAAATTCACCTCTCAATCCAAGTTCCAAATTGAAATTATTTATATCCCGGCTATAAAGGCCATATAAAGCATGTATGTTTTGATCAAATAAAAACCTGTTTGGTCCGGATTCATTAATATAAAAGATATTATCGTGAATAAACTCACCAGTATATCCTGCCTCAAAATCACTTTCATCATTGATAGGCATTGCATATTCAGATACCAATTCAATTTGACTGCCTCTCTTATTGACAAATAGATTTTTTACTGCCAATTCATTGTTTGGGAAAGAACTTATTTCATTAAATATTAAATCTTCTTTTTCATCGTAACCGGCAACTGCTGCTTCAAGCACTAGGCTATGGTCTTCATTACCATTAAACAAGTGTTCAAATGAAATTCCACCCTCACCTTCTTTTTCATATTCATCGTTGGTGTTCTCAGATCGATAACTTTCAATTAATTGATTCTGCCCATTTATCAGGTTTATAAGCGAACTGCCCTTATGAAATGAATTTTGCGAAAAGTAATTACCTGAAAATTCTATTAAATTATCATCATTGAATTGATAAACTAATCCCGCATCCAAAACGTGGGCTAACGGTTTTGTTAAGGATTTTCCATTTTCATTGTACTTTGTCAGAACCTGTCCGTTTGAAATATCTTTTTTAATTCTTTCATCAAAAAAAATATTAGTTCCTGAGGGATGGCGAAGAGAGTAACTTAAAAATGTGTTTAGATTTGACTGGCCGTAGCTTAAATTTATACCTGTATTGTACTTACTTTCATTTCCTATATTCCCGATTATCTGGCCATTTTTGCCGGTTTCAGTATCTTTTCTTGCAATTATATTTACAATTCCACCTGTACCTTCAGGATTATATTTGGCTGATGGATTAGTAATTACTTCAATACGCTCAATAGTATAAGCCGGGATTGTTTTTAAGGCAGTTGCAGGGTTTCTGCGCAGTCGGGCCGAAGATCTTCCATTTATTAAGTATGTAATTTTAGTTGTTCCGCGTATGGTTACATTGCCATTTACATCAACTGAAACTGATGGTATGTTTTGCAAAATATCACTTACGGATCCTGATTCACTGATTATATCCTTTCCAACATTGTAAATTTTCTTCTCTAAGCCAGACACCAAAGTGCTTTTCTCACCACTAACAGTTACCTCGTCTATTAAAATAGATAATTTTTTTAGTACTAATTTGCCTACGTAAATATTTCCTATAAGTTCAAATACCGGTGTTTCCTTCTTTTCATATCCAATAAAACTAGCTTTTATAAAGTATTTGCCTCCAGCAATATTTTCAAATTTGAAGTTTCCATCTGCATTAGTTACTGTGCCGGCTACTAATGTACTATCGGTATCCCTAGACAGGGCTATATTAGCATACAACATCGGCTCATTGTTATCCGCATCAACTATTTGTCCAGTGATAATATATTTTGATTGAGCATTCAGTAAAGAAAAGCAAAAAAGGAAAATTATCCCTAGAATTGGATATTTTACCATTTTGGGCCTATAATTTAGGGTTTGGGGAAATTGAAAATAGTCTAACCCTTTAGATAAAATTAATAACTGGCAACTCGGAAAATTATTTTAATTATTCGGATTTAATTTTCTTGAATGCGTTAGACGGTCAAAATGAAAGGATAGTTGATTAATTTAACATTAATGTATCTCATAACGGAAAGGTATGGAGCTAATTAAAAAGTGTATTGTTTAAAATGTATTCAGTTTATAAATTACGCCTGAAAAAGCAAGAATTTGAGAATAAATAATTAGAAATTATACGTTTTAGAAATGACAAATCTTTGATGATTATCACTAATCTGGAGGAACATAATAAAAAATGATGAGTTTGAGCTAAATAATTGCTCTCTGAATTTTATTTAATAATTCAATGAAACACTTAAATCTTAGAGAAATATTCCGCAATAAATGATAAAATCCTGCAACCCATATTCTTGGGATATAAAACTGAAGGCTAAAAATGGTGATATTGAACAAATTGCATTTTTGCTAGCTAAAACTTTTTCCGCAATTTTATTTTTAAATAGGCGAACAAGATATTCAAAAATATTATGATATTTTAGCTGATAGGATTCCTTTGTTAGTTTGCTAAAATGGGGATGTAAATATGTATAAAGATTCGAGTTTAGTCCGCCATTTTTAACGTCTGCTGCCAGCATATTTAGTGCCTGTTTAAAATAATTGTATTCTGTTTTATCCAGCTTATTTTTCTCATAATATGTGGTTCTTAATTTAAGCTCGGTATATTTTAATGCTGAATTTACTGTTTCATTTATTTCAATTTCTTCAACCAAAGCCTCTGTGGATTTTTTATGTACAAACTGGGATTGATTAATCTCTTTTAATCTAAAAATAATTTCATTAAGCGGAAGGGCAGGAAAATAAGTGGTTTCAGCTTTTATATAATTAAACAGAGATTTTAAAAGTGTTTTCCTATCAAAAAATAAGTATGATGGAATCTTGTGAAACTCAAAATCATTAATAACTATCCAATCAATTTTTGAATTTGAGGTTTCAGTAATATAAATCTTACCTAAATAATTAATCTTATAGTAATTTCCTGTCCTAACTAAATAATTTATTGAGTTCAATATTTTAGAAAAAAGAGGGTCCGATTCCCTTAATTTCAATGATATATGTTGCTCTACACGATTGCTGATTAATTTATTTAAAAACGCAATAGCTTCATTTTCAGATTTTATAGGTGGATTCCAATTTTTGATTACATCTACTATTATATAATGATTATTGTAGTTTGCTTTAAGGAATAGTTGAGTAATAGCTTCCAGTGCAATATTCCTGAATGAATTTTGGCAGGGGCTAATAATATTTTTAATCCGATTGTAATTATAACGAATGTGCGGCTCTCCAATTTTGACGAGTCTTTCAATAAAATTCTCAAGTTCAGACTGCGAATATCCATTTTTGCATAATTTATTGAGAAAATTATAAAAGGAATATCTTTCCTCTGTATCCCACATATGACCTCAAATAAATAATATTTCAGAATTAGATTCGAAAAAAAAGAGTAGAATAAAGGAGCTTTTGCAATGTTACAGAACTAAAATATTGTAAAGGAATTTTAACCAATAACCTATTTTTAACTATTCAGCAAACACAAACGTTATTCCGCAATGAACTATTTAAAAACAGATAATCCAAAATATTTTTAGCTTCAGTATTTAAGGGAGATTGTTCTTAGGATTTTCAAATGTCTCTACTTACTGCAAGTAGAATTTAAATTGATTGCAATAATAAAATTCTTTCACCAATGCTTACCTTTATATATTTATTGCTTCTAATTACTTTACATATTTAGAAATACAATAGCTGCATCAATGCAATCAAAAGTAGGAATTAACTTAGCAGATTTTATCTTAAAGTCAATAATAATCTTTTACCAAATTATTATGATTATTGAAATTAGCCAAATTAATCGCTTAAATCTCATTTTTGTGAGTTTATAAAAGCGTATAATATTTGGACGGTCATCCAGTATTCTCACAAAATCTTAAGATTCAAAAAATTCAAAAGACTTAAATAATTTAGCATAGTAAATGGCATAGTGTGAATAGAACAATAATCAAAATATGAAATGTGCGGAGAGACAGGGATTCGAACCCTGGGTCCGCCAATGACGGACAACGGTTTTCGAGACCGCCCCATTCAACCACTCTGGCATCTCTCCATTAGGGTATTCAAATAAATATTAAATGGACAATTAAAAATAATATTATCCCGGAAACAAATAAACTAGGGACAAAAAATTTATGATTTTTATGCATTTCTCAAAAAAATTGTATGAATGGGCAGGAAAATAAATATTCCTGCAATATGAGTCATAATTTTCCCAATAAATAATCTGGAAATTCCGGATTAAAGAAAACTATTCTGAAATTAATCCACAAATTGTAACTAATTTAAAAACTGCCATGTATAAATATATATAGAGACTTACGCATGTATAAAAGAAATCCGGCCATATGACATTATTAACTATACAATGATCCATTATTTAGAATAGTCACATTTTTTGTAAAATCTTATTGAAATAATTATATTTACAATCTTCTATCTGGAGAGGTGCAAGAGTGGTTGAATTGGCTACCCTGGAAAGGTAGTGTATCCGCAAGGGTACCGTGGGTTCGAATCCCACCCTCTCCGCGATTTTTTATTCATTACAATAAAGTGTGCATTTATCGCAAATGATTATTTCAATAGGAGATTTTATCGTCTTTGTTTTGATGCTACAAATTACTGTTAGCAAAAATAATTCAACATTTCGTTAAACGGTTAATATTATCGACGAAGGCTGAATTATTGCTTCTCATTTCATTACTTACTATAGTTTTTCAAATTAACTATTGTTTATTCTTCCATTATTCGATATATTTCAAGTGAGTATTAGTTCTTGGGGTATTTTTTTAATAAATAATCTGAGGGAATTATGAAAAAAATTTTTGCAATTATAGCAATCATCCTATTAGTTGTTTTTGTCTCAGCTTGCAACGTTAGTGCTCAATATGCAACGAAGGGGGACATTGAACTTGGTGGTGCAATATCCTATTCCAGTACCACTGCTGTTTCTAATGGCAATACCGCAAGCGAATCAACAAGCCTCTTTCAATTTCAGCCATACGCCAGCTATTTTATCTTTAATGGATTTTCAGTAGCGCTAAGTCCGGGAATTGGTATTTTGAGTCCTGCCGGTGCAACTGAATCTACCAAACTCTACGGGATTTTTCTTGTACCTGGATATACATTTAATATGAAATCAAATATTTTTCCTTATGTACAGGGATTGGTAGGGTATACGGCTCTTAAGTCCGGTGCTACAGATAATAGTGGTCTAAGCTTCGGAGGTAAAGGTGGTGTTAAATTAGTTGCCGGTAAAAACGGGTTGGTTAGTATTGGCGTATCATATATGCTCATTAATTTAAGCCCGAGTGGAGCCAGTAGCAGAACCGGTTTTAATAACTTTGCTATAAGTTTTGGTTATTCAATATTTCTTGATAATTAATTAGAAAAACTGAAATTAATATTTTAAAAGAACCGGCAGTTTAGGTGAACATTGTTCATCTTTTCTGCTGGTTATTATTTTTTTAAGACCGCCTTTGTAAACTGTGATTCTGCGATTTTTGCATGCAGTGTTATTGAATCAATAATATATTCAGTACCCTCACCGTTTTTCATCAAATCATAATAATGAATTTTCTTTGGATACCAGCGGTTTTCAATTGAAAATACTTCAAGCATGTCACTTCTTTTTAATGGTTTGCCGCTTTTTGCGTACCTTATTTCTTTAAGAGGAACCCATCTTTCTTTATCCACCCAGAGTTTTCTGCTATAGTAAGTAATATCCTCCAATTTTGCTGTAAGCTTAATTATATAACAATCTCTTCCATCAATTATTTCCGATCCTGTAACTTCTGCATTATATATATCTATCATTTTCCTGTTTTCAGTTATATCCTCATACGAAAGATCTGAGCCCATTACCGGCTGCCTTAATAAATGGCCTGAAATTGAAATCACTCTGTCAGTCGGCTCCGGAACATAAATCCAAACGTGATCCTGAAGCTTCAGCATTTTTTTGCCTTCCTCCCGTGGGGGATAAGTATATTCAACAAACGCTTTATTTTTGCCTTCAATCCAACTCTTGGATTTAACTGTACGAGTGCCACTTCTTCCGTGAATAATCATTGTAGTTTGAGTTATTGCTTTATCTAGTACGAGGTTTTTGTCAACCTTCTTCAGTACTTCTAATCCTGAAGGTGTCTGAGCAGACGCATTAATTATTAATGAAAAAATAATTGCTGTTACAGCCTGAATTTTTTTCATACTTCCAATTCCTTAAAAAGAGTGGCAGTTTGTCTTTTGAAAATTTGTATTCCAGAAAATGACGTACCGATTAATGTTGCTAACAAACCTGGTATGAAGCCAATATAATAACTTGTTAAACTTATTCTTGCTCGAATTATATTAGGCATCATTGTTGTCGAATTTCTCATAGTTTCACTTACGTCTATTCCAAACTCCTGAAGATAAAAAGATATTCCTAATCCCAAAGCAGTACCTAATATGGAACCGATTAATCCTACTACTACAGATTCGTATATTAAGGATCTATAAATTTGATCTTTTGCTTCTCCAAGCGCTAATCTTACACCTACTTCTCCATAGCGCCTTATTCCGGACATTAATCCTGCATTTACCAAAACAACAGACATTGCGAAAAGGAATATGCCTATAATCAGGTATCCGATTGAATTTACATATTGTAAGTATTCTTTAAGACCGTTTTGATCTCCAAGTGTTAACATTAAAGGAGCAAATTTATCGTTTAGGTCGAGGTATTGACTATTAAAATCCCGTTTAATCTTTTCTGCTTCAGTTGGCTGGTAATAATTGTTTTTACTAAAGCCTAATACCTCTGCAGCACCATCAGGCATGTCTAAGGCATACTGAATATCCGAAATATCCGCTATTACTGCTCCGTTATCCATAGCAGCGATACCAAAATTGACCGTTCCGCAAACTATAAAATTTTGTACTGCCATACCTCCACCTGAGTTTGATGTAAGTAGAGTAATGGGCTGTCCGATGTTGGTAACAGTTTTATTTAATAAATTTTCACTAATTACAATTTCGCCGGGATTTTCCGGTATGCGTCCTTTTATTATCGATTTCCTAAGATTTAGTCTCTCTGATTCATGCGATTTTTCTTCAAAAAGATTGGCTGCAATCCCAAAAACATGATGTTGAGATTTTGTTTCACCATTTTCATCCGGAACATCGAGGAGTCCTACAAATTTGATTCTTGCTGTCCAGTCATATCCTGGATATTCATTTTTTAATGAGTTTATAAGTTTATCTATTTTTGTAAGTGCTAGATCATTGGGCATCTGACTTTCCAGTTTGCTATATGAGCGTGTCATTATTTTCAAATGTCCAGTATCAAAATTTGCATTAGAGGTGATAAGTTCATTCAAGCCGCCGTTTATAAAAGAATAAACAACGGTTGTTAATAAAACCCCAAATGCAACAATAATAATAGGGAATAAGCTTCTATGCTGATCTCGTAATACGCCTTTAATCAGAAATCTTATCATTACTATTTTCCCTTTAGTGCATCTGTGGGTTTAAGTTTTGTTATTCTTCGCGTCGGCAGGAAACTAACAATAATTACTGAAATAAAAAGAATGATGCTTGTTACAATATATAGATTAATACCGTATTTAGGATATAGCATTAAACCAATCGCAAATTGGGATTGTTGTACCATCCTTGGCAAGAGGATTCCTTCATTCGCCAGATAAGAAAGAATAGGTATCCCATAAATTGAACCTAAAATGAAAGCAAATATTCCCGTAATAGAACCTTCAATAGCAAATAAAACTACCACACTCCATCTGGTCATTCCAAGAGCCATAAGAGTTCCTATTTCCTTTCTTCGTTTGAAGATCGAAAGTACCTGTGTATCAAATATTGCAAGTAGTGCCATTCCAAGCAATATTGCATAAAAAATGGTTGAGTATATTTTTTTCCTGTTTATATTTTCATTAATGTCCTTCAATAGGAAATTCTGATCCTTAAATATCCAATTCTGAATACCTGTTTTAATCCTGTTTTTGTTCTCTTTTTTAAAAATAATTATAGTTGCCTGTTTTGGTGCCTGCATCATATCGCGAAGTTTTTTAAGTGGAACCCAGATTTGATCTCTGTCACTCAAAGGAGCATTAATATCTATTATACTTACAATTTTAATATCACCTGCATCAAATGTTCCATTTATATTTCTCCATCTGGCGCTGACAAAGTCCCCAGTTTTAAGTCCTGTGCTACTTGCCATTCTTGAACCTATAAATCCTGGAATTAAATTTACATCTTTATCTTTGTTGAGAATTGAAGTTGGTAGATCAATTATTTTTTGATCCGGATCTACTCCTTTGAGCCTCACAACTTGTATCTGATTTCTTGGAAATATTGATGCTTTGGTAATTAATACCGGTGTAGCTTTACCTTCATCGATTGTTTTTCCCAATTCAGCTGGTATTACTGAATGAGAATTTTCAAAGGTAAATGGATCATAGGGGTCATAATTTTTTTGCCAAAATTGTCCGCCACCCACATTAGTATCAATTTCAGCATCTCTCACTTGTTCAGACAATCCATCGTAAAGTCCCTCCGTCATAACTATTGATACAAAGGCAAATGAAAGCACAATAATATTTAGCCATATTCTTAGTCTGGCATGTGTAATGTTTCTTAATGCTAATTTTATCAAATACACTTTGCAACCAATGCTTAATTTATATTTAAATCATCAACAATTTTACCATCATTCAGTACTACTTTTCTGTGCAGGTACTTTATAACTTTTTCGTCATGAGTAGCAAAAACAAACGTAGTATTTAGCTCCAGGTTCAGTTTTTGCATGGTCTTTATAATATTGTGTGAATTCGCTGCATCAAGATTTGCCGTAGGTTCATCTGCCAGCACAATTTTAGGTAATTTTACCATTGCTCTTGCAACAGCAACTCTCTGGCTTTCACCTCCAGACAATTGTTTAGGTTTTGATTGTGCTTTATTTGAAAGTCCAACCCATTCAAGGGCTTGCATGACTGCTTCTTCCCGTTCATATTTATTTTTTTTCAAAAGGATTAATGGAAATTCTACATTTTCAAAAACTGTATAAACAGGTAAAAGATTATATGTCTGAAAAATGAAACCAATAGATTCATTTCTTAGTTTAGCAGCTTCCTTATGTCTTAATGTATTAATATTTCTTTCCATAACTTTTGCATTTCCCCCTGTGGGATTATCCAACGCACCTATGATGTTTAATAAGGTGGTTTTGCCTGAACCGCTGGGTCCTACAAGTCCACAAAACTCTCCAGTATTTACAGATAAGTTAATGTCACTAAGAGCCCTGAAAAACTGTTTTCCCATTGCATAATCTTTAATTAGGTCTCTTGTCTCTATGATCCTAGGTCCCTTCATAGGAATTTCCTTTTGATAACGGGATTAATAATTAAAAATCAACATCAATTGTGATCCATAACCTGATAATAAGGAATATCTGCCGTTCAAAAATATTTTTTCTCCGTCTTCAGGATAATGGAAAAGTGCAAAATTAATGATAAACTTATCATAAGTTCTCTGGAATTGGAAATACTGATAAAGGTTTTTATTATCCCAATCGTAAAATTCCTGCAATATTAAATTATCAATTACACTAATGGAATGTGTAATCATCATTGCTGAAATTTGTCTGCTTAAATCTGTGTCCCAGAATGATTTTGAAAATGCTGTAGTCATATGTTCAGCTAAAATATATATTCCATTGCCTTCCGGAATAGTATAATCAGCTCCTATTGTGGTCATTCTGTTCCATTTGTAATTTGTTAATTTTGAAATGCTGTGCTGCAAAACCGATTCGAACCAAATACCGATACCTATATCCCAGCGTCCATCCAGAGCATAACGATTTTCTCGGTAATTGTATATAGTTGCGTCAACTCTTCTGGAGTGGAATGTTGCCCCAATTTCTCCCTCTAAAAACGGTAACTGAATACGTGCTCCAAATTCCGGATTTTCTTTTTCAGTTGGTAAAAGTTCAAATCCTTTAGTATCATTATTACCATATAAAATCCATAGCCAAAAAACTGAATTATTCAAAAAACTATATTTGTACCTCAGAGCATAAACGCCATCAGTTATTTTCAGAGGATCTCTAGGGTCTATTCTGTCAAACCACATTAAAGGGCGTAAAAGCTGCGCAGAACCGAAATTTATTTTTTGAAGGCCGAATTGAAATTCACTTTGAGTTGTGCTGTATCTTAAAATAGCACGATATGGATCAATTTTTTTTTCACTTGAATTGAAATCAGTTTCATAATAAGTATTAAACAGAACTTCGGCATTTATAACATCATTCTGATTCACAATATAATTATAATTAAATTGTGGAATATATCTTATACCGAATTTTCCATCCCATTCATTGTGATATCTGAAACCTATACCCCATGAAGATATCTGCCCATTGAATTGAAATCCCTGACTGTTACATTCCCCTGTAAGCATCAAGAAAAGAATCACAAACAAGATTAATCTACATTGAAGAATGGTAAATCTAAACACTTCTATTTACCTGCCTATATTCAAAACTGAATTCATAATTAAAATAGTAATTTTGATTTTCAAACTCTATTTTTCTCCCTCAAAATTAGCATATATTATTTCATTATCCTAAAATTGATATTGCGGGAGAAGTGGTTTTATTTTGGCTCTAGTGGGATATGATTTCTATAACATTAAACGGGAAAAAGATATATAATTATAGGAATTTTTAAGATCCATTAATTAAGATATGTTCTACTGCTGTCTTGTAAACTCAAGAGTTATTGGTAATATACCGCCACTATCCGGGTCAATAACCGTAGTTGAGGCGAGTAAAATATTTTCATTCAAGCGGCATGCAAAAGCAAATATGTCAGTAGAAGTAACCAAATTTAACACAGCATTTTCTATGCTCCAGTTGCCACTATCATTTGTTATTTCTCCATTTATGTTCTGATTTCTTTGGAAGGTTTTATCGTTATTTAGAGTTATAGTAATTTCGAAGTTTTCTGCTTCCGGAGTTGACTCTTGTTTGCCAGTAGGATATGATGCTATTATTTTCGTTAATACCCACGTGCCAATGATTTCTTCATCTGAAATGTAGGGAGCATTTATGTTCTCTTTACAACTTGGAATTAAAAGAAAAATTAAAAATATGATTAAAAATAGAAATGATTTCCTTTTAAGAAACATTTTCAATCCCAAATTCCGGTTTTTAAATAGAGATCAATTAGAATTAAAATATAAATTAATATTTTTTATAATAAAATATATGCAAATATAAATTATTCCTCTTTAAAGAGTTTGAAACTAACATCCTATAAACTAGATTTATAATTCTAACGAATTTTAAAACCAAGGGGTTTTTGCATAAATTATTAAAAAATAATGAAAGCAATAGAACGGATTTTCACGCTTCAGATATAAATTTAGCCCTTAGTCGAGCTTTTACAACCACATATAGATAATTGTATTGGATTTTTTTATAAACTTAATGATATTCTAATGTAGGAGTTGAAATAAATGCTATTTTATATAAGATTTATAAGAGGGTAGTAAATGGTTAAAACAATTGTAATGCTAAGTGTTGCATTTTTACTGGGCGGTATCATTGCTGTAGCATATTTCACATTTTTTTCAGGTACAAATGTTGAAAATGATAAGAATGTAAATATCCATGCAAAATATACTATGTCAATTGGTGAGAATAATTATTATTCAATAAAAACAATTGATAGCTTAACTGCGGCAACAAATTATCCGGTATCAGTTAGAAATAAAATCGTTAGATTAAATCCTGATTCGACCAATGCAGTAAATCTTTAAAGAATAAAATTCAAAATTATATCCCTCCGTCTTTTCCCATTCTTTATTTTTATTACTATTCCTAAGCTATGTGTATATTTGAATTCTGATTTTAGAAAACTATGCAGAATTTCAAAATACATATTAAAAATACTCTCATATTAGCGTACCCGGTTATTATCGGGCAGCTTGGATATATAATGATGGGAGTTGTTGATAGCTTAATGGTTGGAAACCTTGGTGCTACTCCTCTCGCTGCCGCAGCCCTGGCGAACAGCATTTTTATGGTAATTCTTGTAGTTGGAATTGGAATTTCTTTTGCTATAACTCCACTTGTGGCAATTTTAGTCGGAGCTGAAAAACATTCAGAGTGTGGTGTTATTTTCAGACAAGCGCTTTTGGTGGATATGCTTTCCGGATTAATCTTAATGTCCGTTGTTTTTATCGGAACGAACTTTCTCGCCTATTTAAATCAGCCTGAAGAGGTTGTAACTCTTGCCAGGTCATATCTAAATATTTTGGGGTTTTCCATTTTGCCTGTAATGCTTTTCCAGACTTACAAGCAGTTTATCGAAGGGCTATCAGTTATGAGACCTGCAATGATACTAACAATAATAGCCAATTTTATAAATGCATTTTTAAACTGGATATTTATTTACGGAAATTTAGGATTTGAGTCTATGGGATTGGACGGTGCAGGCTGGGCAACATTCGGTTCAAGGCTTTTTATGGGAATCGGGCTTATGTGGTTTGTTATGACTTCTTCAAATTTTAAACAGTACGATGTTACTTTTCATTTCAGGAAAATTGATTATAAAGTTATTAAAAAAATTCTTGGTATTGGGTTACCAAGCGCATTCCAATATATTTTTGAAGTTGGTGCATTTTCTTTTGCTGCTGTAATGATTGGATGGTTGGGAACGAAAGAATTAGCTGCACATCAAATAGCTATTAACCTTGCGTCAATATCTTTTATGTGCGCATTGGGTGTATCTGCTGCAGGCAGTATCAGGGTTGGTAATGCAGTTGGCAAACAAGACATAAAAGAAATAAGAAGAGCAGGTTTCTCTGCAATATTTATCGGGCAGGTGATGATGGGCTCTTTTGGAGTACTTTTTATTATTTTTAATAATTTACTGCCTTCATTATATATAAGTGATCCTGCAGTAATTTCTATGGCTGCTACCTTATTAATTATTGCTTCCATCTTTCAAATTGCTGATGGAACGCAGGCTGTAGGAATTGGAATTTTAAGAGGACTCACGGATGTTAAGGTTCCTACAATAATTACATTTGTCGCTTACTGGATTCTTGGATTGCCGATAGGTTATGTGCTCGGATTTACATTAAATATGGGAGTCAAAGGTGTCTGGATTGGTTTGTTGATTGGATTAACCGGCTCAGCCATTATGCTTTCATTAAGATTCAATCATAAGAGCAGACAAAAAATTGCGATTTAATTGCAGAGACGAGGCTGCCTAGTCTCTGCTTATATTTATTTAGTAATTTCCAATATCCAATCTCCAATTGTTTTTAATGCGATAGGAGAAATTGTTTCTTCAATTTTATTGTATTCAATAGGAGAGCCTGTTTCAGCTGTTTGAAACAAATGATTCAATCCCGGCAGAATTTCTGTCTTATAATTTTCATTACCGCCATTTTTCAATGCTTTTTCAATTTCTTCAATATCTTCTTTTGGAGGTACCTGCAAATCTTTTTCCCCGTTTATTGCAAGGACAGGACATTCAACTTTCTCAAGCGTTGGTCTTGGATCATAAGTTATAAAATTTATGAACCAGGGACTTAAAATAGATGCAATATTTTTGTACATATTCTCTTTGCTGCCAATTTCTTTTTTATCTTCATCCGAAAGACTAACAAATGTTTTGCTTAAAATTTGTTTAATTTCATCATATGCTTCAGTACTGTCTTTACCGCTTTTAATTACCTGGTATATCTTTTTACTAACTTCAGTTGATTTTAGAATATCCTCTTCGCTTTCTCCATTTGCTCTGTCAATCAATGCAGATTGCATTAAAAGAATCTGATCGCCAGGTAATCCGGGTCCTGCCATCATTACTATAAATGCTACATCATCTGATTTTGTTGCTACAATTGGTGCAATTAATCCACCTTCGCTATGTCCAATTAATCCAATTTCATCTTTTTTAACATCGTCCCGGGTTTTTAGATATTTAATTGCTGCCATAACATCAGTTGCAAAATCTTCAGAAGTTGCAGATTTAAAATCTCCCGTGGATTTTGCAGTGCCTCTGTCATCGTAGCGTAGAACCGCAATTCCTTTTTTTGTTAAATAATCTGAAAGTACAAGAAACGGTTTGTGTCCGAGGAGTTCTTCATTTCGGTTTTGTGCTCCTGAACCGGTAATTAAAATTACAGCAGGAAAGGGTCCTTCTTCTTTGGGAGAAGTAAAAGTACCGGCAAGGGTTATGCCGGCTTCTTCATTTTTAAAAGTTATATCTGCTGAATTATAAGGATATGGCTTTTTCGGTTCTTGCGGACGATTTACTACAATAGGTTTATCCTTTTTTTCCAAATCAAGGTTAAATGTCTGACCAGCCTGCGACCATTTACCTGAAATTTTTGAACCATCATCGCTAAGTATGCCATTGTATTCACCCTTAAGCTTGGGCATTTCAAGTTTTATTTTATTCCCTGTTAGTGTAGCTTTTTCAACCGGAATATCATTTGCGCCCTGATCGGGGGAATCCATTGTTGCTTTTAAATTTCCATCATCAGATTTTAAAATATTAAAAACGATTCTTAATTGAATTCCTGAAACTTTCAATGCACCCTGCCAGCTTCCAGCAATATCTGTTTCCTGTGCAATCATTTTTGAAGGAAATGAAATGGCAAAGAGTAAAAGAAGAAATAATATTCTATTTATTAATATCTTCATATCTATCCCCATACTATTTTTTTGTTTTAAAATTTTCTTCATCCTACATTACTTTAGATTTGTATTGAAGAAATTCGTGATTTTATCATACAAATGATAAACATCAACACCTCTTACACCGTGCAAATGGCCTGTGTAAGGATAATAATCCAATGGAATTCCCAGGTCGGCTGCTTTTTTAGTGTACATTAATGTATGCTGCCAGACTACAGTGACATCTGAGGTTCCCTGAACCATTAAAAATTTCCCTTTAAGATCTTTAACGTAATTCAGCAGATTAGCTTTCTCATATCCTTCCGGGTTTGCCTGTGGGGTGTCCATGTATCTTTCCGTGTACATAACCTCGTAATATTCCCAATCAATTACCGGAGCACCCGCAACTCCGGCTTTAAATAAATCCGGAGTTCTAGTCATTAAGGATGTTGTCATAAATCCTCCAAAACTCCATCCAAAGACTCCCATATTTTTTGAATCAACATAAGGAAGAGATTTTAAATAATTAACACCGGTTGTCTGATCTTCAATTTCTTTTGTCCCGAGTTGTCTGAAAGTTTCCTGCTCAAATGCTAATCCACGATTCGCTGAACCCCTGTTATCAAGTGTGAAAACTATGTAACCCTGTTCAGCCATATAATTAAACCATGGGCTTCCGCCGCCAAGCCAGCGGTTAAATATTAATTGAACTCCCGGACCTCCGTAAACATAAACCATTACAGGGTATGTTTTTGTTGAATCAAAATCCGGTGGAAGAATCATTCTGCAGTAAAGATCATAACCATCGCTGCTCTTCAATTTGAAAATTTTAGTTTCTCCAATGTTATAATCTTTTAATGGATTGGTAGCACTAAAAACTTCTCTTATAATTTCTCCATCAGAATTTACAATTTGAGTTTTATTCGGAATGGATAAACTGGAATAAGTATCTAGAAAATATTCTCCGTTTTCATTCATTGTAACATTGTGATTTCCGCTTCCGCTTGAAATCCTGGTAATATCACCTGATTTTATATTTACGCTGTAAAAATCCCTGTCAACAGGGCTTTCTTTTGTTGAAGTGAAATAAACATTTTCTCCTTTTGAATCAAAACCATCAAGACTTGTTACAATCCAATTACCTTTAGTAAGCTGTTTTAATAATTTCCCTTCAGTGTTGTAAAGATAAAGGTGATCCCATCCGTCTCTTGCTGAAAACCAGATAAATTCATCATTTTTACCTTTAACAAAAATTGGTCCGTGCATTGGGTGAACATATTTGTCGTTTGATTCCTCAAATAATGTTTTAACTGGTTCGCCTGTCGCGGCATCAAACTTAATCTCTTTCAAATGATTTTGGTCGCGGTTTAAAATACCGATGAAAATATATTTTTCATCAGGACTCCAGGTTACACCTGTTAAATAGTGATCTTTAGGTTCGCCGGTTTTTAGCCAGACAATTTCATTTTGTTTGGTATTATAAACACCCACAGTTACCTGGTGGCTTGTCATACCAGCCATTGGATATTTAATTTCGTTTACCTTTGCAGGACGAACGGTAAAATTTATCACCGGATAATCGGCCACCATAGTTTCATCCTTCCTGTAAAAAGCGAGGTAATTTCCCGTTGGTGACCAGAAAGTTCCTTTTGTAATTCCAAATTCAACCCTGTGAACAGCCTGCCCGTTTACTATACCTTTATTTTCGTCTTTTGTTATTTGAGTATTTTCACCATTTGTTGCGAAATACAAATTATTTTCAATAGTATAAGCCACATTATTATTTGCCGCTATATCTTTATTCTCTGCTTCTTTCGGAACTGAATTTAGTTCACTAGCAGAACCGGTTTTAATATCATATGAAATTAGTTTATCACCATTCCAAAAATTTATTGTAATTGTGTCTTTCCAGTCATATCGCGGAAATCTTTTTAATTCCTCCATTTTTGAACTTGCCAGCGCTTTATTTAAATCATCAAGTGTTAATAAAGTCTCAGTTTTTTCATTTTGAACATTTCCTTTTATCAATGAATTTCCGTCTAAATAAGAAAAATTATCTGTGCCCGGAATCCAGTCGGTTTGTGAAAGAGATTTTGGGTATAATCCATAACTTTGTACAGTTGCTTGTTTTAATGTTAAATCTTTCTTCTGTGGAAATACTGAAATTGTTATTAAAAAAATGGAAAGAATTAGTATGCGGGTTTTCATTTTTGCTCCTGGTTTGGTAGAATATGTCTAAAATTAAATGTATTACAAATCAGTTGCAAAGAAATTGGGATGGAGCAAAAACTACTATATTATAAAACTTCACCAGATTTTAAGATTTTTTCAGAATTATCTGATTTTTTATCAAAAAGACTAAAATAATTAATATTGCTAGTCGGAAACTAAAATTCTATTTTGCCCTTATTATATAAATCAATTTTGGTATAAAAATATGTTTTGGCTGAAGCTTCTAAAAAATTTTTTAAGAGTCCTGCAGGAAGGACAAACACCAAACCAGATTGCCTGGGGGTTTGCACTTGGTGCGGTAGTTGGCCTTTCTCCTCATTTTACTTTGCAAATTTTGCTGATCTGGATCATTATTTTTATTCTTGATGTCAATCTTTCTGCTGCATTTCTTGGAGCAACTGTTTTTGCAATTATTGCTTTTTTGTTAGATCCACTTTTCCATGCATTTGGATTTTTATTGTTGACTAAAATTAATTCATTAAATGGGATTTATACCTTTCTTTATAATGCACCAGTAGCTCCGTTAACTAATTTTAATAATACTGTAGTAATGGGGAGTTTTATTTCAGCAATGATTTTGATGGTTCCTGTTTATTTAGGGATGAAAACATTTGTCGTAAAGTACAGGCTTCACCTGCATGAAAAAATTGTTAAGTGGAAGATATACAAGGTTGTTAAGCAAAGTTCCCTTTATAATTTTTATGAAAAAATCAAAAGCCTGGGAGGTATAAGGTGAGAAAGAAATTTCTTAAAGTTGTACTTGCACCTCTCGTAATACTTACAATTATAGTATACATATTTATAGATAGCTGGATTACATCCGGCATTGAGTATGCCGGCGAACAGGCTATAGGAGCTAAAGTTGATATAGAAGGATTGCATCTTCATCTTTTTCCTCTTGGGATCGAATGGGATAAGATGGAGGTTGCCAACCCAAATAACACCTGGACGAATTTATTTGAAACAGGAAAAATTACATTTTTAATGGACCCAGGGCAGTTATTGAGAGGAAAGTATATTATAAATATTATTGAAGTAAAAGATTTTGTCTTAGGTACAAAGAGAAAAACCGACGGTGCTTTGCCCGGATTAAAAACTTCTTCAAATAATAATTTTACTTTTTCAAATCTTGCAGAAAATGCATTCAAAAACACCGTAACTACAACTCCGTTATTTGATCTTGCAAAATTAAAAAATGGTTTTGATGCCGATAGCTTGATTAGGATATTGGATCTAAAATCATTTAACCAGATTGATACTCTCAAAAATAAAATAGATAGGCTTAGTGGACAATGGAAAGACTTGCAAACAGATATGGAAACGCAGAAAAACAAAGTGCTCGATATTGAAAAGCAGATAAAAGCCATTGATCCTTCGAAACTAAATAATTTACAGAATTTAACAAGCGCCATAACTACTGTTAATAATGCAAAATTGACTCTTGATGAAATAAATAAGTTTATATCTGATAAGACTTTATCACTGGAAAATAATATCGTGTCAGTTACAGGATCAGCCGGAATGATAAAAAATTATGTATCGCAGGATTTTGACAGGTTAAAAAATATGGCAAGGTTGCCAAGTATAAATACAAGCGGGATGGCACAATTGCTGGTAGGTAATGAAATGCTGAAAAGGTCAAAAAATTATTTGTACTGGGTTGATGCGGCGCGTGCGAATATCAAAAAATATAGTCCAGATCCTGATTACACGTATCCACCAAGATTCAGCGGGCAGGATATCAGGTATCCTGAAGAACATTCCTATCCAAAATTCTGGGTCAAAAAGATTGTCCTTTCGGGTGGTACAGATAAATCAGCATCAGATTATATAAGGGCAAAGGGTAATGCGGAAAATATTACAAGCAATCAACAACTTACTGGTAGTCCTATGACGATTGCGCTCGAGGGGACAGCAAATGAACAGAGAACATTAAAGCTGGGCGCAAAAATTGACAGGCGGAAAGAAATTTCCAAAGATGAATTTAATGTCGGTTTATACGGAGTTCCGGTTTCTGATTTCTCTCTGGGCAGTAGTAATTTCCTCCCCACAAAAATCACACATGCCGATATGGATACTCGCACAAATTTAGTATTAAATGGAAATAAAATAGATGTATCCATCCAGTTTGACTTAAAAAGCATCGATCTTAAATTTCAGGCAGAGCCTAAAAATATTGTTGAGAGGCTATTCAGACAGGTGCTCCAGAATGTTAAAGATTTTAATATTGGCCTCCACTTATGGAACACTAATGGTCCTTTCAATATTGCGATAAATACAAATCTGGACGAAATTCTTGCACAGAAAGTTTCAGATGTGGTAGGACAGGAAATTGGTAGGATACGCAGCGATCTTAAAAATAAATTTGATGCTGTTGTTAAGAAACAGGTAGATGACTTTAATAATAATTATCTCTCAAAACTGGATCAGATTAATAAACAATTGAGTGATTATAATGCACTTTTGACTGATCAACTAAATCTTGCAGAAAAGAAAAAACAAGAATTACTGGAAAAACAAAAGAAAGGATTTTTGGAAGGCAAGCTCAAGGACTTCTTAAAATAGTGGAATCAGTCACTTATAATTTTTGTGATTAAGTTGCTTTCTATTTCTTCAAAATAGGGATTTTGAATTTTCAGATTTTTTAATCTTTCATTTAATATATCTGCAGGATTTTCTTTTTTAATTTTGTAGCTCTTTTTTGATGAGAATTTTTGCTTTGCGGACAAAACTAAGAATGGTATTTTGAAATATTTTGCAATAATAGCAGCATTACTACTGCCAATTTTATTAACAACATTTCCATTTCCCAGAATTTTATCCGCACCAATTACAACCGCATCTGATTTTCGGATATATTGACTCATTGACGCATCAGGAATTACTTTAGTCTTTATACCGATTTTAGAAAGTCTTTCTGCCAATATTATCCCTTCTTTGGCGGGGTCCGATTCGCAAACTGTTATCTCTAATTCCCCATTTAATTTTTTCAACCTTTTGAAAATTTCAAATAAAGTTTTGCTGTTTGAAAGTGTAAGTATCTTGCTCTTATCCTTCAGGTAAGGTACGCAATTTTCAAAAATCTTATTGAAAGTATTTTCTGTATTTTTTGAATAAACTTTCAAAAAATTATCCAATCCTTCTTTGTCATTTTTATCAATAAAGACATCTAATTGCTTTATGTAATTCATAATTGCAGTAAAATCAATTAATTCATTCTTTACTGTTTGAGAATCTTTCCTGATTTTTTCAGGATCGTTAATAATGCTCATAAAATAATCATTGAGATTTGAAAGCAGCTCGGTTGAACCGGAAGTTTCATCCGATAGAATTGAATCAAATGTGTCTTTTTTATTCTTTATACTCATACTTTAAAAATTAGTATTTTAATACGACATTTTCATCAAATTATTGACCGGGGTTAAAATGAAAAATGCTTTTGTTATAATCTTATTCCTTTTATTTGCCGCTAGCAATTCTTTTGCGCAGTATAATAAGATAGATTCAGAAAATATTAAAATTGAAAAATTTGATCCTGCCAGAGATGCTTCAAAGGATTTTCAAGAAGCGATTGATGAAGCCGAAAAGAATAATAAAAGAATAATTTTAGATGTCGGAGGCGAATGGTGCATCTGGTGCCACAGGCTGGATACAATGTTCATAAAAAACCCAGATGTATTAACTTTTATGAACGATAATTTTGTTTATCTAAAAGTAAATTACAGCGAAGAAAACAAGAACGAAAAATTCCTTTCGCAATTTCCGGAAATACCGGGATATCCGCACTGGTTCCTTCTTGATTCAGACGGAAAGTTGTTACTATCAAAAAGCTCCGGGGATTTTGAAGCAGGGAAGGGGCACGATCCGAAAATAGTTTTGGAGTTTTTGAAAGAGTGGACGCCAAAGAAAAAATCTTAACCAGATTTGCAATTGCTAACTTTGTTTTGTCCGTATGGACAAATTCTGATTAACCAACTTCTGCTTTCATAAAATCTTTTATATCAAAAGTACTCTCTGTGGAAGGTGCCTGGTTAAAACTATGCTTTGATAATTGAGCAAACAATTCTCCTTTGTCGACATAATCTTTCAAGTAATAGACTCTCACTTTGTTCCTGTTTTTAATCAGCCAGCTCAGAGTAATTTTCATCTTCTCAAGATCTTCATCATCCGGAAGAGAATTAATATTTAATGTCTCTTCGTAATAATCATCAATTGCATCTTCAAAGTAATCCCGGCTTTTAAGTGAGTATTTTTTTATAAATATTCTTCCGGCGAACATCAGTATGTAATCTTTGTCATATCCTGCTGAAATTTCAAATAATACGTTTGCAAGATTTACAGGCTCGGCAAGCAGAGAGGATTTGTGAGTTTGCGCAAGAATCATATCTATCAGTTCTTTCACCTCGGCGGCTTTTTCATATTTCTGTGTGTCAGAATAATACTTCATCTTATTCAGAAGCCTGTTCAGCGCTTCCTGGTTTTTTCCGTAGAGAAATTCGTAAACTTTATCCAGTTCTTCTCTGTAAAGAATTTTATCTTTGTTATCGCAGGGAGCAACACATCTTTCAATTTCTGCAAGAAAACATCTTTTCCCTTTATCCAGTTCTTTATTATCGCATTCACGAAGAGCAAATATTTTAGTAATTACATCAAAAACAGTTTCAGCTTTTCTCCTTGAAATAAAAAGACCAAAGTAATCATTGCCGTCAAAATCAAAATGATTACAGATTTCAATTGCAGGGAATTTTTCTTTTGCTGTGATTCTTAAAAAATACTTATTACCGTATCTTTTTAATTGTGAATTATGCTTCGGCTTAATTAGTTTTATCGATTCTGCCTCGAGTAATAAAGCGGTTAATTCAGAATTTGTTTGCTCAATTCTTATGCGGGATGCCTGTTTAATAATTTTTTTTGCTTTTCGCGGAGCAGTAGACGAAAAGTAAGACTTTACCCTGTCTCTTAAAGATTTTGCTTTCCCAATGTAGATTACCTGATCTTTTGAATTGAGGAAATAATATACTCCCGGGCTGTTCGGCAATCCAAAGACATCTTCACTTAATTTCTTTTTTATTTTCAATGGTTTATATAAACCGGGGGATGATTTTTGAAAATCAACAAATTCGTCAAGGTAATTTATGTTGTGCTTCTTTTTTGCTTCCTTAATCATTTTTATCAATGCTTTACCTGTAACTTCAGCATCCGACAACGCCCTGTGAGCGCCCGAATTTTTTAATTTTAAGTGACTGCAAACTGAACCGAGAGATTTACTTTTTAATGCAGGATAAAGTTTCCTTGCAAGTTTTAACGTGCAGACTTCACTATTTGTCGGTAGTTCTTTCCCAACACTCCTGAATTCATATCTCAAAAAACTTTTATCAAATGAAAGATTGTGTGCGGCAATTACTTTTTCCCCGATAAATTCAATTATTTCTTCAGCTATATCTTCAAAAAATGGCGCATCGTATACATCGTCGTCTGAGATTCCGGTTAAGTTTGTAATGAAATATGGAATTGATCTTCCCGGGTTGATCATAGAATGATAAGTCTCAACAACTTTTAATCTTGAAATTTTAACCAGTCCAATTTCAATTATATTATTGCTTCTTGGTGATAGTCCGGTAGTTTCAGTATCAACTACGCAAAATTCGGCTTCTTCGAGTGGAGTTTGTGAAAGTTTCTCTTTTGGCATAATTAAATTTATTACTAAATATCGTTACTATCAAAAGTAAAAATTTAAGGGGTATAAATTTCCAGGACTATTTGTTTTCTTTCAATTTATACCCCTTTTGGATATATTTATAATTCACAAAGGAATTATTATGACTCTTCTAAATTTACTTTTTATCGGCGACATTGTTGGAAAACCGGGAATGAATGTTACACAAACCTGGCTGCCCGGATTTATTCAGAAATATAAAGCTGACTTTGTAATTGCAAATGGTGAAAATGCCGCAGACGGAAAAGGATGTACTGCGAAAGAAGGAAAAGTCTTATTCGATCTTGGTGTGCACGTTATTACAGGTGGAAACCATACTTGGGACAGGCACCAGTCACAGGATTATTTGAAAAATGAATCCCGCTCACTTCGCCCGATGAATTATCCAAAAGGGGCTTACGGAAACGGGTTTTATATTGCCGAAACAGAAAAATGCAAAATAGGCGTTCTTAATTTGCAGGGAAGGACTTTTATGGCTGATATCGATTGTCCTTTCAGAACTGCTGACTGGGTATTACAGAAAATCAAAAGTGAAACAAATGTAATTTTTATAGATTTTCACGCTGAAGCAACCGCTGAAAAAATTGCCCTGGCAAATCATCTTGATGGAAAAGTTAGCGTGGTTGTAGGAACACATACTCACGTTCAAACTGCGGATGAGAGAATTTTTCCCGGCGGAACAGGGTTTATTACTGATGTTGGAATGACCGGACCGTATGAATCAGTAATTGGAATGAAAACACAGGCAGCGGTTAACAGGTTCCTGTACCAGACTCCGCAAAAGTATGAAACCGCCGAAAACGATGTACATATTTGCGGAATGTTTTTTAAGATTGATATTGAGACGGGCAAAACAGTAGAAATTGAAAGAATAGTATTCCCGGAATTTATAACTAAGATAAATCAATCCTGATGACAAATTTTCCACTACCAAGAATTGATCTCGATGATGAACTTCGGGATTTGCTTCTTCCTTTCAGCAGGTTTAAAAAAGGAAAAGTGTGGAAAGATCCTGAAGGGAAACATAAAATAGGTTGTCTTGATGCAACTAATTCAAATGATATAAAAAAGCTCTTTGGAAATCAAAAAGCCAGGCTCGCGATTCAGGATCCGCCATATAATTTTATAGCTTTCCAGGAAAAGCAATCGGAAGAATTTGCTGACTGGTGCAAAACCTGGATCAGGAATACCGAATCTATTTTAGAAAAGAATGCTGCACTTTATATCTGGCTTGGTGCCGATCAAAATAATAATTTTCAGCCACTGGCTGATTTTATTTTAATGATGAAAGATTCCGGTTTTGCTTCAAGAAGTTTTATTACGATGAGAAATCAAAGAGGATACGGCACTCAGAAAAACTGGATGTCAATAAGACAGGAACTGCTTTATTATACAAAAGGTAAACCTGAGTTTAATGTTTTAGCTGAATACACAGATATTCCAAAGGTACTTAAAGGTTACTATAAAAATGTAAACGGTAAGAAAACAGATAATACAGAAAGAAGTAAATCGCAATTTATTCGTGCAGGAAATGTTTGGATTGACATTCAGCAGGTTTTCTACAGGATGGTGGAAAATGTAAACGGTTGTTATGCCCAAAAGCCATTGAAATCTATAGACAGAATAATAAATGCAAGCAGCGAAGAGAAAGAAATAGTAACGGACTTTTTTTCACACTCAGGTACAACACTAATTTCTGCCGAAAAAAATAATCGCAGATGTTTTACTTTTGACCTGGACCCTGTCTTTTGTGAAATTACTTTAAGAAGACTGCAAAATTATAGAAAGACAGGCAAAACAGGGTGGCAGAATTCAAATCCGTTTGAAGAAGAAATAATGGGAAATAAAAAAATCAAAAATTATTTAAAGAAAAGATATCAGATAGAGGTCATAGATAAACCGTTAAAACAATTTACTTAGTAATGCAAGATTCAATTAATCCCAAAGTTAAGTCAGGGGTTAGAAGTAGGACATATAATTTTTCAAACTGTTTCAACAGTTTTATTAAATTCATAGTAAGGGATTAAAATTAAATGGAACTTATCGACGGAAAAAAAACTTCGGCAACTGTTAAAGAAGAATTAAAGGAAGCAATAGAAAAATTAAAATCGGAAGGGAAGAAAGTTCCGGGATTGGTTACAATATTAGTCGGACATAACCCGGCATCAGAGATTTATGTATCAAGCAAGATCAAATCCTGTGAACAAATCGGAATGCTTTCCAAATCAGAAAAGTTAAGTGAAGATGTTTCGGAAGAAAAATTATTGTCCATTGTGGATTCATATAATAAAAACCCGGACTTTCACGGAATACTCGTTCAGCTTCCTTTACCAAAACATATTGATGAAGATAAAGTGATCGAGGCTATTTCGCCTATAAAAGATGTGGATGGTTTTCATCCGATAAGCGTTGGCAATCTTGTGATTGGTAAAGAAACTTTTTTATCCTGCACACCGGCAGGCATACAGGAATTGTTAAAAAGATACAACATTGAGACAAAGGGAAAGCACGTTGTGGTTCTCGGTAGAAGTAATATTGTCGGTAAACCAATCGCAAACATTTTACTGCAGAAAAAAGAAAATGCAAATTCAATTGTAACTGTCTGTCATTCAGCAGCAAAAGATGTCTCTTATTTTACAAAACAAGCTGATATTTTGATTGCAGCTATTGGAAGAGCAAACTTTGTAACTGCTGATATGGTAAAGGATGGCGCAGTAGTCGTGGATGTAGGAATAAACAGGGTAGAGGATTCAACCAGGAAAAAAGGGTACAGGGTTGTCGGTGATGTCGATTTTGAAAACGTTGCTCCAAAATGTTCGTTTATTACTCCTGTCCCCGGTGGAGTAGGTCCAATGACAATTGCAATGCTGCTGAAAAACACATATGAAGCATATTTAAAATATGGTGAATAAAATGAATTATCCAACACATACAAATCTTGATCCACAGGAACTTCTCGAAAAAACATTGCGGGAATTTTACTGCAAGGATGAATCCTGTAAAGGATGGGAAACGAATGTAGTAACACAACCGAAAGCTGTTCAAAATATCGTTCATCATGGAGCAGAAAGAATTGCTGCTGGATTGGGTATTGGAAATATCCTGGCGGATAAAAATCTTGCCGGCAAAATTGATCATACAATTTTAAAACCTGAAGCAACTGAAGATGAAATAAAGGCATTATGTGATGAAGCAAAAGAGTATGAGTTTGCGTCGGTGTGTGTTAACCCGGGATATGTTTCTCTTTGCAGCAAATTATTAAAAGGAACCCCCGTAAAAGTTTGTACTGTAATCGGATTTCCTCTCGGTGCTACAACTACAGAGACAAAAAGGTTTGAAGCTGATCAGGCGATTAAAAATGGTGCCGAAGAGATTGATATGGTTATAAATGTCGGCAGGCTAAAGCAGGGAGATTATGATTATGTCTTTAACGATGTAAATCAGGTTGTGCTTGCGGCAAAGAAAAAAGGAATGATTTGTAAAGTGATTCTGGAAACTGCATTGCTTACTGATGAAGAAAAAATAAAAGCCTGTGTTATTTGTAAATATGCAGGCGCACATTTTGTAAAAACATCTACCGGATTCAGCAAAGGCGGAGCAACAGCCGGAGATGTAGCTTTAATGAAATATGTAGTTGGAAGTACAGTTGGAGTGAAGGCATCCGGTGGAATTCGATCCCGCGAAGATGCTGAGAAAATGGTTGCCAGCGGTGCTGATAGAATCGGGGCAAGTGCAAGTGTAAAAATTGTCCTTGGTGAAAAAAGTGAATCCGCTTATTAGATTATCGATTTTTAAATTTTTACTTTTGATTTTTGCCCTATGATTTTAGATATAGTAGTAGAAAAAACTGATGATGGATGCAACGCTGAAATTCCATCACTTAAAGGATGTGAATGTTGGGCTCACGACGAGGATACAGTAATAGAAAAAATAATTGATCTCGCTTCTTATTATTTAAAAACTGAAAAAGATAAATTTAAAATTGATAAGGCGCGTGGTAATAAACATAAAATAATTTATAAATTAGTTTTTGATAAAAATAATTTGTGAAAAAAGACAGAACTGAAAAAAGAAAAAGTAAAATTGAAAAGGTTGTAAAAGCCCGCCAGCCATCTCTTACCGTTGTTTTTGAAAATATTCACGATCCCCATAATGTAAGTGCAATATTCCGGACCTGTGATGCAGTAGGAATACCGAGAGTTTCTCTGGTTTATAATATTGACAAATTCCCGAAAATCGGTAAAAAATCTTCTGCATCTGCTTTTAAATGGATAGAAAAAGAAAAATACAAAACTGTTGAAGAATGCTATAATAATCTTCATCAAAAAGGATTTAAAATATACGCTTCATCAATCTCAGATGGAGCAAAAAATTTGTACGATTTTGACTTAACGGAAAAAGTTGCTATAGTGTTAGGTAATGAACACAGCGGAGTATCAGAGGAAGCTGCTAAATTTGCCGATGAAATATTTCTAATCCCGATGCAGGGAATGGTGCAAAGCCTGAATGTTTCCGTTGCTGCTGCGGTAATTCTTTATGAAGCATTAAGACAAAGAAAAGAAAAAGGGATGTATGAAAGTTCAGAAATGATTGAAGAAGAATTGGAAAATATGATTAAAATATGGAGCAATAAATAATTATGATACAAGAATTTAAGAAGATCAACAAAGTCCAGGGAGAGTTAAAATTACCGGGAGACAAATCTATCTCACACCGTGCAATATTATTCTCAGCCATGGCTGATGGTGAATCCCGGATTATTAATCTTTCCGGTGCCGGAGATTTAAATTCAACACAGGAATGTTGCAGGGATCTGGGAGTAAAATTTATTTATGATAAAAATGATTTGGTAGTAAGCGGTAAGGGGATAAAAAATTTTACTGCACCTATAAAACCGTTATTCGCGGGAAATTCAGGTACAACTGCCCGGCTGATCACCGGATTGCTTGCTTGTCAGGACTTTAAGTCAATTATTACTGGTGATTCTTCACTTTCAAAAAGACCAATGCAAAGAATAATTGATCCTTTGAAAGAATTTGGTGCAGAATTAATATCTTCCGAAAATAATACGCTTCCATTGACAATTTCTCCATCTAACAATTTAAAAGCTATAAATTATACATTGCCCGTTGCAAGCGCACAGGTAAAAAGCGGAGTATTAATTGCCGGGCTGCATCTTGATGAAGTTACATCTGTGACAGAAAAAAATCCTTCAAGAAATCATACTGAAAAAATGCTGGGACTTAGAGTTGAAAAATCAAAACAGGGGATAGTCAGCTATTCCTCAAAAAGTAATTATCCAAAGCCCAAAGAATATTTTATTCCCTCTGATGTCTCAACTGCAGCATTTTTTATTGTTCTCACATTACTTTCAAAAAATTCCTTTTTGACTTTAAGAAATGTTACTTTGAATGAAAGCCGGACAGGTTACCTGGAAATTCTTAAAAAAATGGGCGCTTCAATTGAGATTGAAAATAAAGTAGAAAAAGCCGGCGAAGAATATGGTGATTTGGTTGTGAAATCAAGTAAACTATCTAATATTAAAATACCTGGAAATTTAATCCCTAATATTATTGATGAAATTCCAATACTTGCCGTGGCAGGAATTTTTGCAGATGGTGAATTTGAAATTAGTAATGCATCAGAATTGCGTACAAAAGAAAGTGACAGGATAAAAACTATTTGTGAAAATCTAAGGCTGCTGGATTTAACTGTCGATGAAAAAGATGATGGATTTTCAATAAAAGGCGATATTAAAAATATAAAAGTTGAATTTCAGTGTAATGATGATCACAGAATAGCGATGGCTTTTAGTGTCTTATCAATGTTATTGGAGAACGGCGGAAAAGTTAATGGAATTGATTGCGTTAAAATTTCAAATCCGGGTTTTCTAAAACAAGTAAACCGGGTCGCAAAATAAATTAAAAGAAAGTATTCGTGCCGATAAGTAACAGAAATATCTATCTTTCAATAGAAAATCCTGTCTGCTTCTCCCAGCGGATCAGCACGAATATCTTTCAAATTTTAATAAACTGGTGTTCATATTTATTAATAGCCAGCTCTTCAAATATTTTTCCAATCAACTCATCCCCGTATTTATTTGAAAAATAGAGGAAATTTAATTCTCTTTCCTGAAGAGTTCCATTGGGAAAAAGAGCGGAAGAAACTTTATCAATTTGTCTTAAAGTAGTCTCATGCTTTCTTTTCTGTGCATCAAGAGCCTTGCCTTTTAGTTCATCTAGATAATTAAAGATTTTCTGCCTGTACTTTGTACTTGCATCACTTATAGTTTTATCAAATTCAAATAATTTTTCTTTTAACTGATCAAGAGCAACGTCAACCTTATCATTTGCTTCTGCGAAAATATCAGAGATTGTAATCTGTGACATTGATGAGAGAATTTTTTCTTTTAACGTTTCCGGGTCCCAGAAAACATGTTCCATCTGGAGATCATATTTATCAATTACAGATTGAATATTCTTTTCAACAATTGTTGCAGAAGAACGGGGATAAATAACAGGTGCAGCAATATCGAAAAAATCATATAGTGGGATTACCTGTGCAAAGTAGGCTATTTCACTCGGTCCGCCAATATAAAAAGCCGTTGGAAGAACATAATCCTGGCAAATAGGTCTGAGAAGAACGTTTGCACTGAAATTTTCAGGCTCTGTTTCTATTAGATTAATTAATTCATCATAGCTGAATTTCTTTCTTTTCTTTCTTAATCTGAATTCTTCATCAACAGGATCAATCAGAAATCTTCCGCCATCAGTATTGTAAAAAATATTAACAGGGCGAACTTTTACCTGGGCATGGTATTTATCATCCAGTTCTGCACTAACCCTTACTAATTTTTCCGTATGCTTCCTGAAATCAGTGAGTTCTTTTTTGAAAACCGGCTTCATTAATGATTTTATTTCTTTATCCTGCGGATCAAAAATTATTAAACCATATTTGTCAAAAAGCCAGAAAATCAGCTCTCTGAAAGCCTGCTTTAATGGTTTTCCATTGCTGTAAAAGGATTGAATTTTTTCAAAAAGACTATCTGTAAATTCCGTATTTCTAATATTATTTTTTATTTCGGCAAAAAATGTTTCAATACTTTCATTCAAATCCAAAAATCCAACGCTTCCGTGATCTTCATCTTCAGGAATTTCTTCTCCATATGAAAATTTCTGGGTTACATTTTCATTGTTAATCAGATCTACACTTCTTATCTCATTAAAATCGTGATCATCGCCTTCCAGCCAGAAAACTGGCACAAATTTGTAGTCATCATACCTCTCTGATAAAAAGGTACTGAGTTTGATAGCTGAGATAATTTTATAGAATGTATAAAGCGGACCGCCAAGCACACCTAATTGTTGTCCTGTGACTACAGCAAGAGTTTTTTTTGATTTCAGTAGTTCCAGGTTTGAAGTAGTCTTTTCAGAGATTTGTGCAGGGTCATACTGCTTCTGAATAATTTCAACAAGATTTACCCTATCAGTTTTATTTAATTCAGATACTGATCTGAAAATATTCAAGAATTCATCTTTATTCCTGAAATTATTTTTATAGAATTTACTTACGTTTTCAAATTCATATAAATAATCCAGGAATAAGTTTTGGTGACCCGGTATATCGCTAAAATTTACAAACATTCAGTCTCCGAATAGTTTTGATTTGGCTAAATAAAAGTAAGAAAAAGTAGGCTCCTTAACAATAAATAAAATAAATCTAATCTCTTTTTTTATATGTTCTTATAAGAATTGTGCACTTTCGGAAGACCAAATATTTAATTATCTTTCTAAGCAGATTTCAATAAATACAATGTTGGTTTGGAAATAAATATTTACAAATATTTAACGGTTAAAAGATCTCTAAATGTAATCAAAGTCTTAATATCTTTTGGTTTATCGAGAATTATCAGAAAACCAATAATCTGGGGTATGCCCATTTCATATTCTATTGAGCCAACTAATCACTGTAATCTTAAATGTCCAGAGTGTCCATCAGGATTAGGGACTCTAACAAGACCGCTTGGGCTTCTAAAATTTGAAGACTTTAAAAACTGGATTGATCAAATAAAAGGGACAGGTTTTTATATTCAGCTTTTTTTTCAGGGAGAGCCATATATAAATAAGCATCTTCCTGAAATGATAAAATATGCACAATCGCAAAACGTGTATATAAGCATTAGCACAAACGGACATTTTGTAAATGAAAAAAATGTTGAAGAGGTAGTTCAAAATGCTCCTGATAAATTAATCTTTTCAGTAGATGGGCTGGATGAAGAAAGTTATCAAAATTACAGGGTGGGGGGGACTTTTGCTCAGGCGGATGAAGGTTTAAGACTTTTGATAAACAGGAGAAATCAACTCGGCAAAAGAAAACCATTTGTTGAATTTCAATTTATTGTAATGAAACAAAATGAAGATCAGCTTGATGAAGTGTTAAAATACGGTAAAGAAGTAGGAGTAGATAAAGTTGTCTTTAAAACTATGCAGATTAGTTCATACGAAAATGCAGTTAAATTTTTACCCTCTAATAAAAAATATCAAAGATATGTTGTGGAAAATGGAACGTACAGAATTAAAAATAATTTAAAAAATCATTGCTTTGCTTTGTGGAGAACATCAGTTATTACATGGGACGGAAAAGTTGTCCCTTGTTGTTTCGACAAGGATGCAGAATTTAAACTGGGTATTCTAAACGGTAAATCATTTAAGGAAATATGGAAATCCGATGAATATTATAAATTCAGAAAAGGAGTACTGGATAATCGCTCTGGGTTAAGCATGTGCACAAATTGTACCGAAGGTTTGAAAATAAATATTCTGGAAATAGAACAATAGATGCAAAACAGTATTAAAGATATAAATTTTTCTGATTTGTTTCCTGATCTATTCAGGAAATATAAAACTGCTATCATCATTTTTGTTAAAATTTTAATTGCGTCCGGGCTATTATATTATGTCACAAGCAGTGTAAATTTAAATGAAATTTTTACTGCAATTGAGAATGCTAATTTGTTTATGCTATCAGCCGCCGTCATTTTGTTATTAGCAAATGTTTATTTACAATACTGGAAGTGGGAAGTAGTTTGCAGGGACATTTTAAATGAGACTAATAAAAAGAAGATTCTAATCTCTTTATTTTACGGCCTTTCTGCAGGTTCTTTTACACCTGTGAGAATTGGTGAGTATTTTGGTCGTGCAATAATGTTTAAAAATAAATCATTTATTCAGTTAACTGTTGCAACACTGATAGATAAATTTTTTTTAATGATAATTGTTGCCTTTTTTGGTGCTTTAGCCTCAATTCTTTTTGTGCACTATTATTATGGAATTACTGCTTACATTACTATAGCTCTCTTTGTAACTATATTTCTTCTTTTCTATTTATTGATATTTCTTGTGATAAATCCTAACATCTGGAAAAAGCCGATTTTGAAAAGAATTTATGCTTCAACTAAATTTAAAAGAGTAATAAAAAAGTTTGCAATTATTAAAAAATTGAATAAAGATTTGTCTCTCAAATTAGGTATTATCTCAGCTTTATTTTTCCTTTGTATTTTAATCCAATATGTTTTATTAGCATCAGCATTTTCGAATCAATTTGATCCGAAGAGTTTTTTGTGGGCTGGTATGCTTATATTTTTTACAAAAACAATTATTCCGCCTATATCAATTGCTGATCTTGGGGTTAGAGAAGGGGCATCTATTTTCTTCCTTTCTGTTTTTGGGTATTCATCTGCAATAGGATTTAATTCTTCAATTTTTTTATTCTTTATTAATATTCTAATTCCTGCTGTTTTTGGTTTGTTTTTGTTATTAAAAAAGAATAATGCTTGAACCAACACTCTTAATATTATTTACTTTAATTTCAGTTTACTACCTAAATTTTATCTTGAGAATTTATAGAGGATTGGGAAATCTTACTCATTCTACTGTGAAAAAAAAATTATCGGAGGAATTTATCTCGATTATTATCCCTTTTAGAAATGAAGAAGACGATATTTTAAAAAACCTGGCCTCTTTAGAGAAACAAAACTACCCTATAAATAAATTTGAAATTATTTATGTAAATGATTCATCGGATGATAGTTCAGTAGACCTACTATTAAGAAATAAAACAAAAGATAATATTAGGATAATTACAGTTCCTGATAAATATATTTCAACTGCACATAAAAAGAGAGCAGTAAAATTCGGGATAGAAAATGCTAAGGGAGAAATAATTGTCTCTACTGATGCAGACTGTACTTATGATCCGGAATGGCTGCAAAGCCTGGTTAATTGTATTGATAAGGATACAGGCTTTGTTTCTGGTCCAGTTGAATTTGAAGATTCTGAAAAGCTCTTTAGCAAACTTCAAAAATTAGAGTTTGCAGGACTTGTAATAACCGGCGCAGGACTTATAGGTATAAATGAACCAATTATATGCAACGCTGCGAATATTGCCTACAGGAAAAAAGTTTTTAATGAAGTGAAAGGATTTAGCGGGCAGATGAATTTATCTTCAGGTGATGATGAAATATTGATGCAAAAGATTTCTAAAGAAACCAAATATAAAATCAAATTTTGTCTTAATAGAAAATCAATAGTAAAAACAAGAGCAAATAATTCAGTAAATCAATTTTATCAGCAAAGAAAAAGGTGGGCTAGTAAAGGATTGTTTTATCCGGATAAAAAGCTTATAACTAAATTAATTTTAATATTTAGTTTTTACTTTTCATTACCTATTCTGATAATAATCGGTTTTTTGATTTCCAATAAATTTTTACTCATCCTTCTGTTAAGTTTAATATTTAAAATAATCACCGAGTTTCTTGTTTTGAAAAAAGGTACAGATCTTTTATTCAATTCTCAGATTCTTAAGCCTTTTTTACTGGCCGAATTGCTTCATATTCCTTATATACTTTTTGCTGGGATTTCAGGCGTATTTGGTAACTTTACCTGGAAAGAAAGAAGAGTAAAAAGATAATTTATGTCTATTATTTCATCCCTTCTGTATCATTACCTATACAACTAGCCGTTAGAAAATACCCCAAATGGCGTATAATTGGACCTTAATTAATGGCATAATCATTGAATTTTTAAATTCAAAAACCAATGAGGAATGCTATGAAACGTATAATAATTATCCTGTCCTTTATAAGCATAGGATTAATATTCGCAAAAGAAACTACAGCAAAGACAAATAATGGAGGAGTTTATTTTTATGCAGAACTTTCTCCATACGGAAGCTGGATGGAATTGAATACCGGTGTTACTGTCTGGAGACCAGCCGGTATATCATCAGATTGGCAGCCATATAGCGAAGGCCAATGGGCCTGGACTAATGATGGATGGTACTGGGATTCTTACGAACCATTTGGCTATGTAACATATCATTATGGAAGATGGTACTATGATGATTACTACGGATGGATTTGGGTACCTGATAATGAATGGGCGCCTTCGTGGGTAGAGTGGAGATATGATGATGATTATATAGGTTGGGCTCCATTGCCGCCTTATGCATCCTTTTCAATTCATATAGGAATTCACTTTACAAGTAGTTATTACACTCCGTATTACCACTGGAGATTTCTGAAATACAAGTATATGTGTGATCCTTACGGATATAAGAATTATGAAAGCAGAGCTTTTGTAAACAGATTATTTAGCAGAACCAAGTACAGAACGAATTATGGTTATTCTAGTGGAAGAGTTTTAAACAGAGGCGTTGATGTTGATTATATTAGGAGAAGAAGTGGAAGGAGTATTAAAGAAAGAAAAATAGATAGATCGAATTATGCCAGTGATTTCAGGAATGGTAAAAACAGAAATTCTGATCATATCAGAACTTATAATCCCGGAAGAGATAGAATTATAAGACAAAATGTAGATGGGAGAAAGATCGATAGATCGGATAGAAAGACTACATTAAATCTAAGAAGAGATAGAACCGGAACCGGTAACAACAAGGATTACAATAGGAATCCGAATTACAGGAATGGTGATAATAATGCACGAAACAATAATAACAGGAAAAGTTATTCACCAAAAGAAAGATCAAATAATAAATCTTACAATGGGAATAGGCAAAATGTGAAAAAGGATAATCCCCGGAGCCGGACTATTGCTCCCCGGAGTAATAATAATGACAGGAAGAAGAATTATAATACACCCAGAAGTAATACAAATAGAAACAGAACATATAATCAGCCAAGAAATAATTCTTCTAACAGACCAAATGTGAATAAACCAAGATCGAATAATAATAGTAATAATAAGGGCAGTAAAAACAGAAGCAACAAAACAAATAAGGATCCTCGAAAAAGAGTCCGGTAATATTTAATCACCTCAGTACTTAAATGCTCTATCTATGCGGTATCAACCATTGGTACCGCTTTTTTATTCCAACAAGTAAAAATGATTTTCCATTAAAGAGAATGGAATTTAAAAAGCCATTTTAGAACTCTTTTAAATCCTTGGTTTTTGATCAAAATTCAAATAAAATACTATCCCCAAAGTTCAAAAATTTGTATTTTTTATTGGTACAATTTATGGCGCTATTTTGTGACCTGAAAAGATTTTACGAACTATTTTAGCAAGAATTTACTTAAGGAGATTATATAAATGAAAGTTAATAAAAAAGAGGCGCTGGATTATCATAGTTCCTCTCGAAAAGGCAAAATAGAAGTAGTTGCTACAAAGCCCTGTCTTACTTCAAGAGATTTATCCCTGGCATACACTCCAGGTGTTGCTGAGCCCTGCCTTGAAATAGCAAAAAACGAAGATATGGTTTATAACTATACTGCCAAAGGAAACCTGGTTGCGGTTGTATCCAATGGAACGGCCGTACTAGGACTAGGTGATATAGGACCTTCTGCCGGAAAACCTGTAATGGAAGGAAAGGGCGTACTATTTAAAAGATTTGCTGATATAGATGTTTTTGATATTGAATTGAAAACTAAAAATTCCCAGGAAATAATTAAAGCAGTGGAATTACTGGAGCCGACTTTTGGGGGAATAAACCTGGAAGATATTAAGGCACCTGAATGTTTTGAAATTGAAGAAACTCTTAAAAAAACAATGAATATTCCTGTGTTTCATGATGATCAGCACGGAACAGCAATAATTTCCTGCGCTGCTCTTATTAATGCTGCAGAAATTACAAAGAAAAAACTAAAAGATTTAAAAATTGTTGTTAATGGAGCTGGAGCTGCTGCTATATCTTGCTGTAATCTTTATGTGGCTGCAGGAGCAAAAAGAGAAAATATTGTAATGTATGATTCCAAAGGGTGCATTCATAAAGGAAGAAACGATCTGAATAAATATAAAATGCTTTACTCTTCTGATAGAGATCACGGAAATTTAAAGGAAGGAATGGTTGGTGCAGATGTATTTATTGGTCTTTCTATTGGTGGAGTTGTTAACCAGGAAATGATAAAAACAATGGCGCCAAAACCAATAGTATTTGCAATGGCTAATCCTGATCCGGAAATTATGTACGAAGATGCAATTGCCGTTAGGGATGATATTATTATGGCAACAGGAAGAAGTGATTATCCAAATCAGGTAAATAACGTACTTGGATTTCCATTTATTTTCCGCGGTGCTTTGGATGTTAGAGCATCCGCAATTACAGAAGAAATGAAAATGGCTGCTGTTAAAGCATTGGCTGAGTTAGCAAAAGAGAAGGTACCCGAAATGGTCCTTAAAGCTTACGGTGGAGAAGAATTTTCCTTTGGTAAGGAATATATTATTCCAAAACCTTTTGACCCAAGAGTATTATGGCACGTAGCACCGGCTGTTGCAAAGGCGGCGATTGATTGTGGTGTAGCAAGGATTCAGATAACTGACTGGGATGCCTACAAAGAAGAATTAAAGGAAAGACTTGGGCTATCTAAGGAAATAGTTAGAGTGATGGTACACAAGGCTAAAAAAAATCCCAAAAGAGTCGTATTTCCTGAAGGAGAAGAGGAGACAATTATCAGGGCTGCTCATTCAATAATAAATGAAAATATAGGTAAACCAATTTTATTGGGTGATGAAGAAATCATCAGCAATATAATTAAAGAACTTGGGTACGATCAAAAAGAATTTGAAATTATTGAACCGGTAACAAGCCATAATATTGAAAAATATGCGCAGCTATTTTACAATGAAAGACAGCGAAAAGGAATGACAATCCGGGAAGCAAGACAATTAATGCAAAAACGCGTTTACTTTGGTTCTATGATGGTTGAGAACGGTGATGCTGATACAATGATTAGTGGTTATACTACACATTATCCTAATACAATAAAACCTGCCTTACAATGTGTTGGATTAAAGGATGGGTTTAATATTGTATCTGGACTATACATTGTGGTTGCTAAAAAAGATGTATATTTCTTTGCTGATTGTACTGTAAATATAGATCCGACCTCCGAGCAATTAGCAGAAATTGCTATATCTGCTGCTGATACGGTAAAAGAATTTGATATTATTCCAAAGATCGCGATGTTGTCATTCAGCAATTTTGGCAGTTCCGCTTCTCCACAGTCAATAAAGATAAAAAAAGCGGTTGAAATTGCTAAAGCAAAAAGGCCGGAATTAATACTTGATGGTGAAATGCAGGCTGATACGGCAGTAGTTCATCAGATAATCGAGCAGGATTTCCCATTCAGTTCACTTAAATCAAGAGCCAATGTCTTAGTATTTCCTGATCTAAACTCAGGAAATATAGCATATAAGCTTATGGCGAGAATCGGGCAGGCTACAGTAATTGGTCCTATTTTAATGGGAATGAAAAAGCCTATCCACGTGCTTCAAAGAGGTGCATCTGTTGATGATATAATCAATATGACGGCAATCGCTGTTGCAGAAGCTAACCTAAAAAAATAGGAATAGTTTCTTTTCAATAAAAAGTCACTTCAATAATACGAAGTGACTTTTTTTATGTCCTGACGCTTAGATTACAAGTCAGACTAATTCGGGCATTTTATTTTAGAATCATTATATTAAGCAAATCAGAGTTATCTTAATTAACACTTAAACCGGATTTTAACATACATAATCAATATAAATGAAATTAAGATTTAAATCATCCTGGGAATTTTTAATAGAGGTAGTTGAAAAATTTATTGAGGATAATGTTCCTAAATTAGGGGCTGCTTTATCTTTCTACACAATATTTTCTATGGCTCCATTACTTATAGTTATTGTTAGCCTGGCCGGAATATTTTATGGAGACGCAGCGGCCCAAGGGAGAATAATTTCTGAAATTCAGGATTATGTTGGCAGAGAAGGGGCTGCTATTATTCAAACTGCTCTTAAAAATGCATCATATGAGTATACTGGTTTAATTCCAATTATTGTTAGTGCAATCACCATCCTTATTGGTTCAACAATAGTATTTGTGGATATCCAGGAATCGTTGAATATAATCTGGAAGGTTAAACCGAAGTCTGAAAGAGGCATGGTTAAAGGATTTCTAAATGACAGGTTAATTTCATTTGTTATGGTTTTGGGCACTGGACTACTATTGTTAGCCACAATGATTATTAGTACAATAATTTCTTCGTTAAATGATTTTATAAGTGAGAAGTTCTTTAATGTTCCGGTAGCCGCATTACAAAATTTAAATCTAATAATTTCTTTTGGAGTAATTTTTGTATTGTTTATGGTCGTATATAAATTTCTACCGAATGTACACATAAGGTGGAAACACGTTTGGGCAGGGGCTCTGGTTACGTCGATATTGTTTGTCCTGGGACAATATTTAATAGGGTTATATATAGGGAAGAGCTCATTGAGTTCGACTTACGGCGCAGCGGGCTCTTTAGTAATATTTCTGCTTTGGATTTATTACTCATCTCAAATATTATTTCTTGGAGCCGAGTTTATTAGTGTATATGTGAAAAAATCGGGTGATGTAATATTGCCAAAAAACAAGTTTGTAAAGTTTAGTGAATCATCGATTAATTTAGAGGAAATAAAAGAGCCACCTCTAAAAAATAGAAGTGGCTAATAATTAAAAAAGATAACATATCTTATGACTTTTTATCTTCTTTTAAAATCTTAGCGTTTTCAATTAATACTGAATAAGAATATCCGGCACCAAAGTCCTGATTGATTGCGACTTTACCTTGAATTGTAATTACATCTCCAACATTTGCTGTTTCAGTTGTAGTTATTAATAAGTCGTATTCGTCATTAAATTTGGTCCCGTCCTGAATATGGATCCAGTTTCTGTTCATAATTCCGACATTAATTTTTTCCACTTTGCCTTTGATTGTAACTACCTTGCCGTTAAGATCTACTCTTTTTTCAAATATATCTTTTACAGTTTTTCCACCTGGATAGGGAGCAACACTAACATCAGCTTTTTGAACTTCTGGAACTTCCGGATGCACAAAATCCGATTTTGCCTGTCCCGGGGATTTTGCAGCTCCATCAACAAACAAAACTTTGTCAAATGTTCTGTCTAATTCTGCGCTGTGAAAATTTAACATTTCCATACTTTTTGCAAAATAAAGAGTCTCACCTTTTTTTACATCCATTTTTGTAACAGCGATCCAGTAATCTGCATTATTTTCACTTACCTTTATATAAGTATAATTTGATGTGTCAAGCGTTTCCAGTACTTGTACAGTATGCATTTGGGGAGTCTCGGATGTTACCTCTTTAGTTGGAGCAACTTTTGTTTCAGTCTTATTATTATTAAAGGCAAATATTCCTAAAACCACTATAATTATTACTGCCAGTCCGCCGTAAATATACTTTGTCTTTTCCATTCTATTTAATCCTCAATTATTTAGAATTATTAAAAAATTAACAGTTTCTTAGATTTGGCAAAAAATATACCACTAAATAAATTCGCTATTCGTGCTGCAAATTTAATGAAAATAAGATTCCCTTTCTATGTTTTCCAATTAACAAGAATGGTTTTTAACTCTAATTCTCAATCCTGGTAAGTAAAAATCATTTATGTCGATTTTGGACCCTTTTTAAGTGATTTTTAAAATGGTATTAATATTGCTGAATTATTTAAAAAACAGTGGGGTCTGATTATGTCTGCTATTTTTAGTTTAAGAAAAATTGCTGATTGGGTTAAATCCTATGACGTTCTGCTCTTTATTGTTTTTATTGGATTTGGTTGGCTGATTGCCTGGCTAGCTTTTGTTCTGTTTGCCCTTATATTTGTTAGTTGATCTGAGTAAATAATTAGAACATAAATTTTGATTCATGCTGATCATCTCTTTTTCCAGTAAGAATCTGTGCAATTCTCCATCTGTCCTGACGAAAGGGAATACTTTGCACATTCTTAAAAACCATAGTTTCTCCATTCGTCTCCCCCTTATCATTTGATTTCCTAAATATTATACTGCCTGAACTATAGATCTCATATCTGCCGTGCAAACCTATATAGATTTTTGCCATTCAAATTTCCTTTTTCCTCTTAGTTATTCAATAGGTGTGCCTGAAAAAATCTTTCATAATTACTCTATAATCAGCTTTTTATAATCAAGCATGTATTAAAAAAAGAATGGTTTCTAAAAATTAAACATTATTAGTTTATTAACTAACTTTTATTAAATTGGGAAATCAAAATTTTTTAGTTGAATATCAGGACGATGATAATACTATATTTTAGAATACTTTTTGTTTCCCTAATGTTAAATACTCTTATATGTGCTCAGCATTCACTAATAGACTTATCTGAATATAGTGTCCGTGGCTATTTAAATAATAGCAGTGTTTTTTTGTCTCCAGATAATTCAATGGGATTACTTGCAGCAAACAAAAATGAACCAATAATTTATTCAGGAAAATTTTTAACAACTTTAGGGAATCAATCTGTTTCGCCAAAAAATAATCCTGATACTTTAACAGATTTTGAAAATAATAGTAAAGGATATTTTAATTTTTCAGGCGGTGCAATTAAATATCTGGAGCCCAAGCAATTAGCAAACTTGAAGGAAATAGGATTATCGTTTACTGCAGATCTTAATTATAAGGCAGGAAAGAATTATTCGATAGGTTTTTTGATAGGATATACTGAAACAAATTTAAAGACAAATAAATATTTACAAGCTAATAATTTTGTTCCGGGTGATTCAGTTATGATCTCGGGTGGCAAGGAATACCTTTTACGGTATGGCATTATAAACAGAATATTTCTTATACCTTCTTCGCCAGTTGACCCTTTAATCTCAATTTTTATCGGGTATGCAAATATGTTATCATCAGAAATTAATATTGAAGCAAAATCAGGAGTAACTAAAATATCAGATGAAAGCAGAATGGGATTTACAATTGGTGCAGGGTTAGGTTTTTTTATCCATACTGGAGAAACAGCAGGATTTTTATTAAATGCAGACTATAATTTTTTCTTTTATAAAAACGAAAAAATTAAATATGGTACTGCATCTATAAGCTACTCTTTACCGATAAATTAATCCTTTATTTTTTTTATTTCCCATTTTTGGCAGTCATAAATAGGACCAATAGGGGTAATCTGAATATTATTTATCCTTGAGTTATAAGCAACTACGTTATCTTTCCAGTAAAGAAATGAGACCGGTTGATCATGATGCAGAATTTTTTGAATTCTGCGAAATATTTTTATCCTCTTCTGACGTGGTATTCTCTTATCCATTTCGTTCAATAATGAATCAACTTCGGGATTGCCGTAACCCGTTAAATTAAAAGGTGCCTGCTTAAGGTCCGAATTCCAATAGCTTTTCAATTCAATTGGAATTGGAACCACCCAACCAGCAATCCAGGCATTAAATTGGTTACTAAATGCCTTCTGGAAAAAACTTCCTGTTTCCTGTTTCTCTATATTAACTTCAATACCAATGGCTTTTAAGTTGTTTTTGTAAATTTGTGCCGCAAATTCTCTACCGGGATTTCCAGTTGCTATATTTAAATTAATACTAAATCTTAATCCATCTTTTTCCAGTGTGCCGTCTTTATTAGAAGGAGTCCACCCTTCTTCTGCCAACAATTTTTTAGCTTTTTCAGGATTATATTCATAAGGTATTAGAGTAGAGTCATAAATGCTTTTAAAAATCGGAGCAATGGGGCCAACGGCAATTTCTCCTCTGTTTTCCAGGTAATTTTTTATTACTTCATCTCTATTTAGTGCATAAGTTAATGCCTGCCTGACTTTTATGCTGCCAAACAATTTGTTAGGAACTTTCTTATGTGATTTATTGAATTCAACCAAATCAATATTTGACCATCCAAAATAATCATATTCATTACCTTTAACAGGAACAATCTTTAGATCTTCTTTTGATTTCACAGTTGATACATCGTTAGGTCTGATATCAGTCATAATATCTATTTCACTATTTTGGAGCTGAAGCAATCTCGAGTTATAATCAGGAATAATTTTGAAGATTAATTCATCAATCCCGTTTTTATTAAATAAGAATGAGTTTTGATCAGCTTTTAGAATTACTGATTGATCTTTATCCCATTTATAAAATATAAAAGCTCCGTCGCTTACTGGTTTGAAATTAATTTCAGCATTTTTAATTTTATTTCTATCAATTTTATTAAAAATATGCTTCGGCAATACAGGAAGGTCAATTGCAAATAAAGAAACCGCTCTATCAGGTAAGAAATTAATTTTTAATTCATTTTTTGAAATTATATTAAATGACCTTGTTAAGTCTATATGTTGGTTCTCTTCAAGATAAAAATTCTTAAATAATCCGAAAAATCTACTCTCAACAGCTGGATCGGAATAAATATCAAATGAATAAACTACATCTTCAGCAGTTACTGGCATTCCGTCAGTCCACTTTACATCTTTTCTTAATACAATATTTATTGAGGTTGAATCACTATTCCATTTCCAACTTTCAGCCAGCATTGGCTCGCTTTCAATTTCTCCTAGCTCGGAATTCCAGGTATGGTGAATAAGCGGAAGAAATATCTGATCTGTAATGTAGCTCTCTGTAACCGAAAATGCGTAAAGTGGATTTACAGTTTCAATGTCAGATGAGATACCAACAACTACGCGATTATTATCCAAATGGTTGTTTGAATCTGAACAATTTAAGGAAAGTAATGCTAGTGCAGTTAAAGGGAACAATAAATATTTAAAGAATCTCATTATATTCTTTTCTGATTTTAGTGAGATTTATATTATTTTATTTCCCCGGGATGTTTTAGTTAATAATTTTCTTTAATTATCA
>Ga0102953_1000106_pt1 | contig 54840 bp, 45 predicted proteins | sample SalPon2A_C_D2_MG_FD_78509 | JGI IMG/M metagenome (GOLD analysis project Ga0102953, IMG submission 78509) | Soil microbial communities from South San Francisco under conditions of wetland restoration - Salt Pond MetaG R2A_C_D2_MG | ecosystem: Environmental > Terrestrial > Soil > Wetlands | place...
AGCGAGCGGTTGTAATCGTCCAGCGAGTATTCGCTGGGAACGTCCACGTCAAATTTCAGCGCCGTAAAGCCGCGCCGCTTCATAGCCACGGCGTGTTTGGCATAATCCGCAGCGCGAATCTTGCGAGCCTCGGCCTTCTGCCCGCCGTGATATTTGGGACTGAGTTCGGCCCTTTCAGGCAGGTCCTTTCTCCATTTTTCTCCGCGCTCGATTTTGCGGCTCTTCTTCGCCCAGCCGGGCGTCCGCGGCAGCAGCACCGGCGACAGGCTGGAAAGCCCTTTGCCGGCGTGGCAGTCGGCATAAATGCGGACGCGGTCGCGGTATTTGCCTCCCAGAAACTGATAGACAGGCAGACCGGAAGCCTTGCCCACAATATCCCACAGGGCCGTCTCCACGCCGCTGATGGCGTGGAAGCCCATGCCGGCCGTTCCGGTAGCGCCCATGGCCGTGCGCATCAGGCGAGTCAGGCGATCCACGTCGCGCGGGTCTTCACCCGGCAGGAATTCATTGAACTCTCGAATCACGCCCGTCAGCCCGGGAGCGAAAAAGGCCTCGCCCCATCCCGTGACGGACTTGTCCGTCGAGACCTTCACAATCGTCCAGTCATAGTTTGCTTCAATCACCGCTGTTTCAATCTTCGTAATGCGCATTCGAGGTCCGTCTCCGTTTCATGATTTCAGCTCAAGTTTTAACAAATGTTCAAAGATAAAGCGGCTGCTATTTGCCCTGTCCCCGAAGGGCAGCTTGAGGCCTATGGCGAGGTAAACTCGCCGCTACGTTTGCCCGCCCAGGCTTTCACCGGCATGCCCGCAGGCACACGGCGCCCTGCCCCCGGCAGTGGCGCGCCCGTGCAAAAGACTTGCGCGAAAAACGCACGATACCACGGGATCGGATGAAATGCTACTTGATCGCGTCGAGATCTTTTTGGAGATTGGTAATGGCGTCCTTGGAAAGTTCAGCCGGCACCAGGTCTGTGGCGCGCCGCGCGTAAACCTTATCGCCTACCTTGGAAATCTGCACCGTCTGGGTCTTGTTGTGGTCGCCGTATTGCACCTGGACGGTGTATTCCGGCTTGTTCAGCCCGTAGGCTGCCAGGTGGGTGGGATTCTTTTTCGGAAATGATTGCGCGCTCAGGTCGCGAAGGTCCTGCAGCAGCGTCTGCATCTTGCTGCCTTTGACCTCCATGCTGGCCGGCTCAGTCTGCTCCCACTTGCTGTTCTTGTGCTGCACAAATACCCGCTGTCCCTTGGGGCCCTTCACCATGACATGCTTGGCTTCATAGGTGGAGAAGGTGAACAGGTCTTTGGATCGCAGGTCTGAAGGCTGTTTCTGAAACTGGGTGAGAAAATCCGAACCCAGCGTGAAGACCGGGCCTACGGCCGTATTCATGGCGTAGTAATCCGAGCCGTCTTTTTTGCCCAGGATCAACGACTCCGTGCCGTTGTCGCCGGTCAGGTGAATGGTCATGGTGGGATTTGAAAAACCGTAACGGCCGAGGTCTCTTTTCTTTTCCGCAACAATGCTCTTCATCGACGCGTTGCCCAGTTCATCCACCAGCCCCTCGACGGTAAAGTGGTCCGCGCGGACGGGTGGCGGCAGCATCAGGTCCCAGATGCCGTCGGCATTCTTCACCAGCCGGTAACTTCCCTTCTTTGAGGTGACGTCCAGCCGGCGGATATTGTCAGTCGCCAGCGCGATCACCTTCTTATTGCGAAAATCGAAAAGTTTCTTTTCAAGCGAGTCCTTCAGGTAACTCGCCAGAGTGAAGACGCGCGGCTGGCCGGCCACCTGCGCATAGATTCCATTGTTCGTGGGCGTCGAGCTGCCCAGGTGCAAGGTGAATTCCGCAGGCTTGGCATTGGTTTTGACTTCAATGGTGGCTGCGGGCGGGGCCAGGCCGAATTCCTTCAGGTCGCCGCCCTGCTTGCTGACGGTCTCCGACGGCGTGGCGCTGGTCAGGCTGCTGAGGAAGCTGTTCACGGCTGAGGAATCGGCCGCCAGTTTCATGGGTTCGGTAATCTGCCAGGTTTTACCGTTGCGGATGCAGCTGACCGGCTTGCCGCCCGCCTCTGTCACGGTGAAGGAAACGATCTGCCCGTTTTTCACCGGCAGGATCTTTTTTGAAGCGGCGTTTTTTGCCTTTGAGCTCGCAGCCGGCTTCTTTTTCCCGTAGTAGGTGAAGATGCCCCAAAGTCCCGCCAAGACTGCCAGTGCGATTAAGGTTTGGAGATATTTCTTGTTCATCGCCGCCGCCACCAAACTCCTGCGCCCACCAGAATAATCAGCAGAGGCAAGCCAAACACACCCAGATAAAGCAGACGCCCCATTTGCCGCTGGTTCATATCCAGCGTTTGATGCTCGTGCGATTTGGGCCGGATGGAAATCAGGCTCTCCTCGGCCGAGAGCCAGTTCACCATGTTCATCACCAGATCTTTGTTGCCCTGGAACCCCAGATAGGCGTTGGCGCCCAGCAGAGATGTTCCTGTCACCACGAAGCGGCCTTCACCCTTTTTGCCGCCCTTGCCGCTAAGCGTATCTGCCACAGCCACCGTCAGCGGGCCTTTCAAGTGGTTTGGCCCCGGCTTCGCGGAGATCTTTTGCATATTGGGGTTGAAGTTCTCCACACCAAAACTGTCGCCCGACGTTTCACACAACATCTCAGGCGAAGCGCCGTCTTTGGCGTTCTTGCTGATTTGGAGCGAACGTGACATGGGGAAAAGGGTCGCCGTCCGTTTCATCGGCTCAACGATGGGGTTGGTTCCGTACTTGATGATGAGTGGCATGACAGGGGTGGTCCCGAAAAGCCGCGCCATTGGGTTGAGATCCACCACCAGGTCATTCCGTACCGTTACACCCCACCCGGCAAGCATCTTGTCCAGGTTGGGCAGCTTGACTCCCGGGTCCAGCATGAACAATGCGCGCCCGCCGCCTTCGATGTATTTGATGATGGTAGTAATTTCCGCCGGGAGATAATCGTGCTTGGGACCGGCAATCACCAGCACTTCGCAATCCGCCGGAATTTCGTTTTTCTGCAACAGCATCAGGGTCTTAACTTGGTAACTCTCATTGTTCAGTTCCTTCTTTAAATCCTGAAAGCCGTCCCGGCCTGTGGCACTGACGCTGCGCTCACCATGGCCGTCCATAAAATAGATAGTCTTCTCGCCCATCAGCACCCGGATCAGCGCATTGGTCACGCCTTCTTCATTGGTGGTCTGCGCCTGGAAGTGCCGTGTGCCCGACACCACTTCGATGGTGCCGTAGCTTTGAATGCCGTAACGCTTGGCCAGGGCGGGCTGGCGGTCTGGGTCAACATACTTCACGGAAACATGGTTCGAAGCGCTCTTGTATTCTCCCAGCAGATCGCGCCGCCTGGAAAAAGCGTCCTTGCGGTCAAAAGCATAGATGGTGACGTTCTGCTTCAGGCCCTTGAGGATTTTCTTGCTTTGGGGTGAAAGGCTGAATTCGTGATTGGGAGTGAGGTCCCAGCGCTTGTCGTGACGGTTTACAAACCAGTTGACCAGGACGATAATCGCAATGCCGATCAGGGTATATAGTGCCAGGTTTGCGCCCTGTAAGATCCGCTGGCTGCCCCCTCCTTTCCGTGGTTGTTTTTCCGCCATCGTCAGACCCTCCCCTTCAAAGCTTCAACTGACCGTGCCGTCAGAAAGATCCCAAGCGCAATCACAGACAGGTAGTAAATCAGGTCCTTCAGGTCCACCACGCCCTTCGCGAAGTTCTCAAAGTGCGTGGTGAGCGCCAGGTAGGATAGGACCTTGCCGACGGCCCCGTTTGAATAGGCCGTCACCCAGTTCAAAACGTAGATCAGGAGAAACGCCGCAAACGAAACAACGGCGGCGATAATCTGGTTCTTCGTAAATGTTGAAATCCACATCCCCAAAGCCAGCAGCGAGGCGCCAAACAGGAAAAGCCCCACGGCCTGCGCGATGAGGGGCTTGGCAGAAGGATTCCCGTAAAGGAACAGCGTACTGACGTAGGCAAAAGTAATCACGACCATGGTTCCGAACAGCATCAGCGCGCCCAGGAACTTCCCTGCAATAATCTGGAAGTCGGTGACCGGAGAGGTCAACAGCAGTTCGATGGTTCCGGAACGCTTTTCCTCAGCGTAAAGCCTCATGGTAATCAACGGAATCACCAGGAGCAGAACAATCGTCAGAACGCCCTGAAACAGGGGACGGATGACGTAGTCGTTAATGGTCATGTTGGGCATGCCCATGCCGCCGCCCATCGCCTGCATCCGGAAAGTCTGCACCACGTAAGTGGCCGAAAAGCTGTAAAAGAAGAACCCGCAAAGAACAGCGTAAACGGCCAACACCAGATAGGCGATCGGCGAGTGGAAATAGGAACGAAGTTCCTTTCCCGCCACTGCCAGAATATTGCGCATTTCAATTTCCCCCTCAGGGTGGTTGGTTCATGTCCAGCCGCTGCTCACCTTCAGCGTGCAAAGGCCGCAGCGTCAATTGACAACTTCAGTTTCTCCAGGTTTCTCCTGCTCCTGCGCCTTGGCGGGCCGGCCTTGTGCCGTTCCGGCTTCTTCGCTCACGTCGCGCGTCGTCAGTTTCAGGAAGATGTCTTCCAGGCTCATTCCACTGGTTTTCAGCTCAAACAGGCCCCATCCGGACTCCACGATGGCGCGGGCCAGTTCTGACCGCACCTCCTGGTTCTTTTCCGTATGGACTTCCAGCGAAACGCGGGAACCTGCAGCCTCCACCGGCTCAACCAGGTTCACGCCGGGCACCGATTGCAGTCTGCTCATAACTTCCGGCGCCGGGCCTTCCACCGTCACTATCACCGATCCATATCCCTGCAGGCGGGCGGTCAACTCGTCCGGAGCGCCCATGGCCACCACGGTTCCCTTGCTGATCACCACCACACGCTGGCAGGTCTTGGAAACCTCCGGTAGGATGTGCGTGCTGAGAATAACCGTATGTTGCCCGGCCAGTTCCTTGATCAGCTGGCGTGTTTCGATGATCTGTTTGGGGTCCAGCCCCGCCGTGGGCTCGTCAAGAATCAGAATGTCGGGATTGTGAATCAGCGCTTGTGCCAACCCCACGCGCTGCCGGTAACCTTTGGAAAGTTTGCCGATCTGGCGGTTCTGCACGTCGCTGACAGCGCACTTTTCAGAAACTTCTCCGATACGTTTCTTGAGGTCGCCGCGCGCAACGCCCTTGATCCGGCCCACAAAGGCCAGGTACTCATTCACCGTCATGTCGGTATAGACAGGGGGATTTTCCGGGAGGTACCCGATGTGCCGCTTGGCCTCCAGCGGTGAGGAGGCTACGTCAATACCCGCCACCCGAACGCGGCCGGCGCTGGCTGAAAGGAAACCCGTAATGATGCGCATGGTGGTGGTTTTTCCGGCGCCGTTCGGACCCAGGAACCCGAGGATTTCTCCTTTCTGCACCTGGAAGCTGACGTCTGAAACCGCCAGCGTCGGACCGTATCGCTTCGTCAGATTCTCAACTTCAATCATACCGATGCATCCTCATTTCCTGAGTGATGTGCCACTGAAATTGGTAGTGAATCCTCCCCATCTCAGGCATACCCGCGAATGCAGGTATAACTTATAAGGATTACCAAAAAACCACAAAGGTTGCCAACCACTTTATTTTATGCTTTCCTGAAAACTTGTTTTGCGGGACTCTCATTCGTCATCCAGGCGTAGCAATAGCAGTTCAATCGGGCAGTTCAATCAGGAGGAAACCATGCTTCTCAAAGACCAGGTCGCACTCATCACCGGGGCCTCAAGCGGAATCGGATACGCAACCGCCCTCGCCATGGCTCGCGAAGGCGCCCGCGTAGGAGTGAACTATCACAAGAACAAGGCCGGCGCAGACCAGGCCGTGGCGGAAATCAGCAAAGCAGGCGGCGAAGCCCATGCCATTCGCGCCGACGTCACCTCCGCGGACGAGGTGGAGGCGATGGTGGAAAGCGTGCGGAATCGCTGGGGACGCATTGACATCCTGGTGAACAATGCCGGCGATCTGCTCGGCCGGCACATGCTCTCCGACATGACGGAGGATTACTGGGAACAGATCATGGACCTGAACCTGAAGAGCGTCTTCCTTTGCGTCAAGCAGGTTTGGGAAGAAATGGTGGCGCGCAAAAGCGGAAATATCATCAACATGAGCTCCATCGCCGGGCGCAACGGCGGCGGTCCCGGTTCAGGAGCCTATTCGACGGCAAAGGGCGGCTTGATCACCTACACCAAAAGCCTGGCCAAGGAACTTGCCCCGCACGGCGTTCGTGTGAACGGAGTGGCGCCGGGCGTAATCGCCACGCCCTACCACGAGCGATACAGCCCGCCTGAAGTTTTCCAGAAGTTCATTGCCAACATCCCGCTGGGCCGCGCCGGAACATCCGAGGAAATCGCCAGCGTCGTTGTCTTTCTAGCGTCGCCCGCTGCCAGCTACATTGTGGGAGAAACCATTGAAGTGAACGGCGGCATGCTGATGGATTAGACCAGGTTCACCGGGACGCCTGAAGATACTTGTCAATACCCGCCAACACACGGTGCATCATCGCGCGCGTCAGCTTCCCGGTCTGGGTATTCTGCTGGCTGGGATGGTAGGACGCGAAAAGTTGCGGCAGTCCGCCCGGCAGTTCATAACTGGCTCCGTGCCCAAAGGGCATCTTTGAGCGCGGAGGCAAATCGGTGTGTTCCGCAACCACCGCGAGGTACCGGTCAAACCCAATCCGGCCCAGCGCCAGCACAGCGCGCACCCGGCCCAGGATTTCAAGTTCACTTTCCAGGTACGGCTGGCAATTCCTCAGTTCCTGTGGCAGCGGCTTATTCGCGGGTGGCGCGCACCGCAACGCAGCCGTGATGTAACAGCGGCGGAGCTGCAGCCCGTCTTCACGATCGTGCGAATCGGGCTGGCTGGCGAATCCCGCCTCGTAAAGCGCGCGAAAGAGAAAATCTCCGGAGCGGTCGCCGGTGAACATCCGTCCGGTGCGGTTGGCGCCGTGCGCGGCGGGGGCGAGACCCACAATCAGCAGTTCCGCGTTCGGGTCGCCAAAACTCGGCACGGGCTTTCCCCAGTAATCCCAGTCGCGAAACATCCGCCGCTTTTCCCGCGCCACTTTCTCGCGGTACTCCACCAGTCGCGGGCATCGGGTGCACCGAACCACCTGCCGCTGGAGTTTTTCAAGCCTAAGATTGGACGATGAGGATTCAGCCATTGTAAATGGTCCGGAAGCAGCCAGCAAAGAGCCGATAGATGCCTACCCTTTGCCAAGAGCCAGCAATGCCTTCCAATGTTTTTCAGAGACCGGCATTACCGACAGGCGCGGCAGCCGCACCAGGTCAAAATCCTTCAATCCTGCCTGCTTCTTGATTTCATCCAGACCGATGGGCCGCGGGACGGTTCCGCGAGCTGCGATGTCCACCACCACCAGCCGCGAATCTTTCTTTTTAGGGTCTGGATAAGGATCGCTCAGCACTTCCGCAAGCCCCACCACGGCCCGCTCTTTGCCCGAGTGGTAGATCATTACCTCATCGCCCCGGCGGACGTCGCGCAGGTGCTTCAAGGCAAGGTTGTTGGAAATCCCATCCCACACGGTCTTTTTGTCCCTGGCAAGGTCCTGATAGGAATAGTGTTCGGGGTCAGATTTTAAAAGCCATTTTTTCGCCATCCATCCCTCCTGCAGCACGCGCCGCCATAGCTGCTCAAGTCAAACAAGCTGCGCGACTTAATTCACATTTCAATCCTCTTGTCTCTTCGGACTTTGCCCGAAACCTTTTGCTCCCGCCGGCATCTGTTATAGAAGCACGTAATTTTTAGGAGACAAGAGCAAATGGGAAACATCAAGCATGTCAACAACGAGCAATGGCAAGCCCTTGAAAAGGACTCCAAGCCTACCTTCGTGGACTTTTGGGCCGAGTGGTGCGCGCCTTGCCGTGCAATGGAACCTGCCTTTGAAAAGCTGGCGGAGAACTATTCCAGCCAGTTCAACTTTGCCAAGGTGAATGTGGACGAGGCTCCGGAGCTAGCCGGCAAGTTCGGCATCCGGTCCATTCCCACGCTGATCCTGGTGAAGGACGGGAAGGTTGCTGAACAGTTGATTGGTGCCCGGCCTTACGGCGAACTGGCCAAAGTCCTGGAGACCCATTCGACCGTCAAAACTCAGTAAAGTCGACCAGCCCCTTTCAACCACGAAGGCGTCCTCTCACAAAGGGGCGCCTTCGTCCATTGCCAACTCTGTGGAGCAGCCGGCACCCGATGCCGGATACTCACAGGCACGCCTGCAGCAGCCGCGCCTTAGTTTAGCTTGGCCGGGCTGTCAGCACGTTCGGGGTATTCTTCATGAATCCCTTCGGTGCGCTGACGTAGCCGCTGATGCGATTCTTGTCCAGTTTGTTCACAACCAGTTCCAGAGCGCTCGGAGCGCCCTGAACGTAGAAGTAGACCGGCTGGTCGAGCGCCATGTTTTTTCTCTGTGTGCGCTTGTCATCGAAAAACAGGTCAATAGTGTAGACGTTCTGCTTGCGGTTAGTCTTCAACAGCTCGATCATGACGCTGCCGATCTTCTTGCGGTCGTGGCGCCGCTGGAGGTTGAATTCAAAGTAGTCGCGGTCTGTGCGATGGGCCAGGGCCACCAGTTCATCATGCGTCCGCGCAATCGCGCCGGAGAGTTCCCCTTTGGCGCCGGTCAGTGCTTCTTTGGTGGCCTGCAGGTCCTTCTTGTTGCCGGCAATGTCGCCCGAAAGGTTGCCGAACTTGTTGTTGGCAGCGGACTGGAACTTGTTCAACTCCTGCGCACTGGCCTTGGTGTCAATCGCCGTGTTCAACTGCTTGACGGCCGCTCGCTGTTGTTTTTGAATCTTCGCAGTCAGCCGTCGGGCACGTGCCAGTTCCGCCTGGGTCATGCCCAGCTTCTGGCTGGTCACGTCAAACTGCCCCTTCAACTGCGCGTAGCGGTCGTCGCTCTGGTCCATCCGTTGCCCCAGCACTGTCAGGTGGTTGGCATCCATTGCCAGAGCTTTTCCAAACCGTGAGCGCTGGCTGAGCGCCAGGTAAAGGTTCACTCCAGCAAGAATCACCAGCAGCGCAAGCACAGCAATCAGCACCTTGCTCATGGGCTGTGCCTGAGGCGGCGCTGCGGGCTGCGGCGGTGGCGCCTGTACGTAGATGTATTGCGGCTGTCCTGGCGGCGGCGGTGGCTGTCCGGGACCAGGTTGCGCCTGGGGTGTTCCCTGTGCAGGTCCGGCCTGCGGCGCTGCGGGTTGCTGCGTGGGCTCGCTCCGCGACGGACGCGGTTCATTAAACCCAAACATGGCATGCCCGATGTCGCGTTTGTCTTCCTTATCCGCCATAATCTAGTCTCCTCTTTGTCATCTTAAGATTCACGGGGGACTTTGTCGCTGCTGTCGCCGTTTCAACTCTTGACCTGCTACCCCTCAGCGCTCTTAGACGTTGGCCGCCCTTGCCCGGTTGCATGCACCGATGAGGGCAGGGCGTCCTTTAAGCTTAGTATTACCTCGAAATAATTTTTTAGGCAAGATTTCACGCGACGGCAGAACGGGCGGCTGGCGTTGCAATCTGAGCAAATCATAGCGCGCCCCCGAACGATGAGTTACACCTTCAGGAGGGTGGCCGGCCTCGAAGGGGCTCTATTGGCTGATGCGAGATCCGGGCAGACCACTAGAATATGTTCGAGATGAGTCAACACTCAACCAACTCCCTAACAGAGTCTTCTCAAAATTCCAGCTTTGAACAGTAGACCCAGCCGATTAGTGAAAGTTCCAGATCAACGGCATGTCGCTCGATTGCGTGCTGCCGGCAAGTTCCAGATCACACTTGGGGCATCCATCAGGTTATCAGTTGAATTCGATCCTATATTTCCGTAATTCCCAGTGTCATCGATGGGGTCGGGATATACGGCGGCCAATGGAATCAAGGCGAGACGGCCTTGAGATACTAAAAGTGCTACGTATGTAGCGTAGGCGTTGTGCCTGCGCCGGGTGTTTTGCTCGCGCAAGGCCCATCCACGGGAATCGCAAACGGTATAAAGTGCGTCCAACATTACTTATGGCATGCTTCTTTCCTGAGGTTCGAACCTGATGACTTCCCGCCGCCTCGCCCGCCTTCTGTGGTTCGCTTCACTCGTGGCTGCCGGACTGCTTTTTGTACATCTGGTCAGAGAAGCAGGCGTTCATCTTCTGCTGACGCAAATCAGGCGTTTCGGGTGGAGTTTTGGAGTTCTTTTGGCGCTGTCTGGCTTGCGCAACGTGGTCAGGGCTGAAGCCTGGCGCCGCTCGATCGAAACCTCCGGGAAGAAGCCGGGATTCTGGCGGCTTTTTGCCATCCGCCTGGTGAGTTGTACGCTGACGGACCTGATGCTGGCAGGCCCCGTTTTCGGAGAAAGCGCGCGGGTTTACATGACCTCACGCTATCTTGAAACCTCGGCCAGCCTGTCTTCGATTGCGCTGGAAGACCTCGCATACCTTCTCACGTCAGGCCTTTTTATCCTGAGCGGCATTGTGCTCTGGCTGCTGGCGCTCGCGCCCTCCGCGCAACTTCCCGGTTACGGAACCATCGCAGCAGTTGTCCTGATTGTTCTCGTCATCGTGCCAATCGCTTTGCTCCGTCGCCGTTGGATGCTGACCAGTCGTCTGATCCACCAGCTGAAGAAAAAAGCCCGATGGCGATTTCTGGGACGCTACGAGCACACGGCACGGGCCTTCGAAGAATCATTGCATGGGTTCTATGAAAATCGCCCGGCAACCTTCCTTGGCGTGCTTGGCTTGGAATTCGTCAGCCAGCTTACGGGGGTTGGCGAGGGATACTGGATTCTATACGTGACTCTTGGGCATGGGTCGCTGCTGGTGGCTTATCTGGTGGAGTGCGTATACCGGATTGTCACGCTGGCGTTTATCTTTATTCCACTTCGAATGGGAGTGGACGCGGGATCAACCGCACTGGTGATGAAGGCTGTCGGGTACACGGCTGCCGAAGGCGTAACGCTTGCGGTCATCCGCAAGATCCGCACAGTTTTCTGGGTCACTCTGGGGCTGATACTTCTTCCGCACTATAGCTTGCCCCATAAGAAGGAAAAGATCCACGTCACCTCAACACCGCAAGGTCACATCACAAGATCAAGTGAAAACCAAGGATAGAGATCCCTATGGGGCTGGTGCGCTACCGCCGGGAAAGAGGCGCCCAAAGCCTCGCAGGATGTTCTGTTCCTCAGGCAAAAAGCGTTGGCGAAACCGCGGGCTTTCGAGAAACTTCTGCCGCTCCTCAGGAGTTATTCCGCGCATGTGCGGCATGGCAGCCGGGTGCTGATTTTCAGCCACCCCATGGTGGTTGAAAACCACCACTACAACCGGGATCAGCGCCACAGCGGCCACGGCCCTCGCTGGCATCCACACGCCGGCGGACCCGCAACATCAAAGTCGAGATCCGAGTCAACCGCCATCGTGCGTACTCTACATAACACTCGCGCTACCAAAGAGTTACGGTCAGGGCTGCTATTTTCCTGGTTTGAGACGGCCTGTCCTGAACCTATGAAGCTCAACTTGAGCAACTTTGTTGCCGGGCGGACTCAATCCCTTCAGAATTCCCCAGAATTGTGGCCGGGTGTTCACGATGAGAACACACGGCATGGAGTTCGAGTCACCATTTGGTTTTCTGAAACCCCCTGTGAACGTACCGGGAAGGCCCAACTCACTGATTCCAGATGCCCTTCCGTCCATTTCTGCCCTTTCTGGCTCGACTCCAACCGCAGCTTCTTCTTTATTTGAGGGTTTATGAAAGTACAGGCAACTCCGAGTTTGCCCGCAGCCGAACCGCGCAGGAAGTCCGTCAGGCGCTTCGTTTGGAGTCACGGCGGCCTTCAATCGCGTGCCGGGCCGGCCGAGAAACTGAAAATTCGGCAGAAATTGGCAGCGAAAATGCTATAAGAAATGCTGGAAGCAGAAGGAGAAGCGCAACTGGAGTTTGGGGTAAAAGACGGATGGATGGGAAATTTTACGAAAAGTTTTCAAAGTTCTGGAAACTCACCCGGTTGCGCTGCCGTCTTAGAAAACAGAGGAAGGCAAATTGAACGAAAGTCAGCAGGAAGGGATAATTGGAAAGCAAGCGGTTTGGCTGGAGGGTTCAGGCTACCAAAGGGGGGCAAGATGCTGAAAGGAAATTTCAAATGGTCTGTCATTGTGTTGAGCGGGCTTTTCCTGTTGAGTTCCTGCCTGCTGATGGCCGGCCAGCAGAGTGCGCAAAACGCACAAGATGACAACGCCATCACCACTTCCATCCAGGCGAAGCTGTTCCAGGACCCGTCACTGAAGACGCAGGATATTCGCGTTTCAACCCAGGACGGCGTGGTCACGCTGACCGGCACGGTGGATACCGAGCAGCAGCAGGCTGCAGTTGACCGCATCGCCAGCATGGAACCAGGCGTGGTGAAGGTGATTGACAGCCTCAGCGTGGGTGCATCGGCGCACCAAACTCCCGCTAACGTGGAACCTCAAGCTTCAGCACCATCGCAGTCTGCCAGCCAGCCGGAAACCTATGGCAATACCGACGCTCCGTCCCAGTCCGTTCCTGACACTTTGCACCTCGCCTCTGGCACGCTGCTTTCGGCACGGTTGAACCAGGCGCTTTCAAGCAATCAGAATCGGACAGGCGACAGCTTTACAGCTACACTCGAGCAGCCCGTTGTGGTGGACGGATGGGTGGTGGCGCGCCGCGGCCAGACCGTGGAAGGCCGGGTTGTGGACGCGCAAAAGGCCGGACGCGTGAGAGGCACCTCAAAGCTGGAAATTGCCCTGACAGAATTGACGCTGGTCAACGGCCAGCGGCTGCCCGTCCATACGAGGCTGATCGAAGCTACTGGCGGCACGACCAAAGGGCGCGACGCCCAGGCCATCGGAACCACGACCGGCGTCGGCGCCATTATCGGAGCGATTGCAGGTGAAGGAGAGGGTGCCGCAGTTGGCGCAGGCATCGGCGCCGCGGCAGGCGTGGCAGGCGTGCTGCTCACCCGCGGACGGCCCACAGTGATTCCCCCTGAAGCGCGGCTGACCTTCCGCATGGAATCCTCGGCCAACATCTCAACGCTTTCGGCCCGGGCGGCCTTCCGTCCCGTGAATCAGCAGGACTACGCCCAGAACACGCTTCAACACCGGCCCGCCCGCTATTACCCTAACCGCCGGCCCTATGGGTATCCCCTCTACTACGGCTACTACGGCTGGCCGGGCTACTATTCCCCGAACTGGGGCTGGGGGCGCCCGTGGGGCTACTATTGGGGCCCGGGTGTATACGGCGTATATCGCTTCGGTGGAGAACGTAGAGAATGGCGAGGCGAGCGGAGGGAATGGCACGGTGACCGCGGAGAATGGCACGGTGACCGCGGAGAGCGGCGCGGCGAACGCGGCGGTGGCCGTGAAGGACGAAGAAGGTAGGCATTACCGCAAGCAGTGAATCTCCCGTGTATCTAACCCCATGCCGAATGGGCGGCGACGCACCGCCCATTCGGTCTCTTCCAGCCAACGTGCAACTCAATTAACGGAAAACCTGCCCCGGAGTCGGATGTCGCGTGACGAGGCGCCCACCATCACCTTGTAAGCACCCGGCATGATGGCCCATGCATGCCTGGAGGCATTCCAGTATGAAAGCTCGTGGCTGTCGACCACAATTTGGACGTGGCCTGTTTGGCCTGGCTTCAATTCAACTCTTTCAAAACCCTTCAGCTGCTTGGGCGGTTCGGGAACGGCTGCGGTTGTAGGGAACCCCAGGTAAAGTTCGGCCACCTCGGCGCCGGCGCGGCTGCCGGTGTTCGTGACATCGAGGTCAACGGTAACGGCGCCCTTCCCGTTTGAGGAGACGCTCCCGGGCGAAACCTTCAGGTCCTTATAGGCAAACGTCGTGTAGTGGAGACCGTAGCCGAACGGGAAAAGCGGCTTGATGTTTTTTTCATCGTAGTGCCGGTAGCCGACAAACACGCCCTCGGAGTAATGCACTTCTCCGTCAACGCCCGGATATTGCTCCGGCGTATGGGCAGGCAGATCCGCCAGTCGCCGTGGGAATGTCAGCGGCAGTTTACCGGAGGGATCAAAGTCGCCGAACAGCACGGCGGCCACCGCGTTACCATCCTCTTCGCCCGGATACCACGCTTCCAGGATCGCCGGCACCTTGTCCACCCAGGGCATCAGTTCCACCGACCCGCTTTTCAGCACCACAACCGTATGCGGATTGGCAGCCGCCACGGCCTTCACCAACTGGTTTTGGTTACCCTGCAGCGCGATGGGATGGTCTCGCCCCTCGGTTTCATGGTCGCCCACCATCACAATGGCAACGTCAGCGGCTTTGGCCAGCCGAACGGCCTGTTGAACGTCACTGCCGTCGGCAAAGGTGACTTTGACTCGGGAGCCGGCACGGTCGCGAATGCCCTTCACCGGGTTCACCGTGTAGAGTGGGACCACGTGGGAACTTCCGCCGCCACCGGTTGAAGCCTTTGCAGCGTAAGGCCCGATGACGGCAATGGAATGAAGGCTCGCAGCATCCAGCGGCAGCAGGTTACCCTGGTTCTTCAGCAGCACCATGCCTTCCTCGGCTATGCGTCGCGCGATGGCGCCATCTTTCTTCGCAGGGATGGCCTTGTGCTTGGGCGGATGATAAAACACGCCGAGCTCCATCATTGTGCGATAGCGCCGCACCAGCTTGTCGTCAATCACCCGCATGGGAACTTTTCCCGCTTTCACTGCCTGGAGCAGCGCCGAGCCCCAGTATTTTCCGGTGGGCATCTCGAGATCCATTCCGGCCAAGGCCGACGCAACGGTGCTGTGCGTGGCGCCAAAGTCTGAGGTGATGAAGCCCTGGAAGCCCCAGTCCTTTTTCATGATCTGGTTCATCAGCGTATCGTCCTGGCAATTGTAAGTGCCGTTCACCTTGGGATAAGCGCACATCACTGAGGCCACATGCGCCTGGTGGACAGCGGCGTCAAAAGCAGGCAGATAGATTTCGTGCAGCGCCCGCTCACCAACAATCTCATTTACCTTGAAGCGGTCCGATTCCTGGTTATTGGCGTCATAGTGCTTCACGTCCGCAATAATGTGCTGGCTCTGGATGCCATCGATCTCCGCCACGCCGATCAGGCTGGTCAGGTAGGGATCTTCACCGAAGGCTTCAAAAGTGCGCCCGTTCTGCGGCACGCGCGCGATGTTGACGTCCGGGCCTTCCAGCAGTCCATTGGCCAAGTCGCGCGATTCCCTGCCCGCAATCACGCCGTAAAGCCGGGCCGTGCTGGTGTCCCAGGTGGCGGCCAGCGAAATAGGCGCGGGCAACGCCGTGGCAGGTTCCTGCGTCGGCGGGTCGCCCGGTCCGGCGCCTGCGGGCCCGTTGGTCACCAGCATCGCGGGAATATGCAGGCGCGGCAAAGGCGGCACGTAGCGGCGATGCTCGGGCGTGCGAATGCCGTGCAATTGATCGATCTTTTCCTGCAGCGTCATCTTGCTGACAATGGCTTTCGCGCGCGCGTTGTAGTCCTGGGCGTGAACGGGCATGCAGCCGGCAACGAGCGCGACGGCAAAAAGATAAATTGAAGAATGCCAGGCGAACCTCATGAATTCCTCCTATGAGAAATATGGCCCGGAACGGACAAAGTGGAACAGGAGGGCCCTGCGGGCTGGGAGGCCACTGCAAAGTATGACACTCATCGACAGGAATTGTCAGGCTGGGTAGCGAGTGGAGACGCGCGGCGCGCTTCCTGCCAGACCTACAGGGCAGTCCATCGGGCAAGGGCGATGAACAAGCCCTGAAATTCGCCGTGTGCTCAAACAAAATGCATTTGTAGTCCCGCTGCGGGATATACTTTTTTAGGCAGAGATGGCGCCAGGTTGGACGGCATGCCAGGTTTTGCTTACTACCAAAAGGGAGAAAAATCACGCCATGATCAAAACCCTCCGAATCCTTATCGTGTTATTGCTGGGCGCGACGGCCGTGCAGGCGCAACCCAAATCGCTTTTTTACATGACACGCAGTCCAAACTCCGTGCGCTCCTTTATGGAGCACGTCAACAAGATCGACATCCTCGTTCCTACCTGGTACTCAGTGGATAAGACCGGCATGGTCTGGGGCGGCCCCAACCCGCTTGTCCTCAAGACGGCGAAGGAACATCACATCCCCGTCATGCCGATTGTCAGCGGCATGGGCTTTCACACCAAGGAGTACAACGACTTCCTGCACAACGACGCCGCGCGCAAGGCATTTGCCGAAGCGCTTCCTCGGGAATGCAAGCGCAATGGCTATTCAGGATTTCAGATTGATTTTGAGGATCTGACCTGGAATGACCGTGATGCCCTCTCCAGCCTGGTTGCCCAGGCGGCGGCCGCCCTTCATCGCGACGGCTACAAGCTCTCCATCGCCACGGTCCCCAACGCTCCGGGCCATCCCGGCCAGACGGCCTTCGGCTACTGGATTTACCGCGACTGGCGCGGTGTGTATGATCTTAAGGCGCTAGCCAAGTCAGTGGATCTGATCTGCCTGATGACCTACGATCAGCACACCATGTATACCCCGCCGGGCCCGGTGGCCGGTTACCAGTGGGTGTTGGATAATCTGAATTTCGCGCTGAAGTCGGTGCCGAAAGACAAGCTCTCACTGGGCATTCCGCTCTATGGTTACCACTGGTACGCCGGCATGCCCAAAGACAACAAGGGCCATATCACCGCAAATTACATCAGCGAACCGGACGCCTTGCAGCTTGCCAGGACCTACGGCGCAAAAATCCAATGGGACCCCGCTGACCGCGCTTCGTGGTTTTATTTCTATCGTGACTACATGCGCGAATGGGTCTTCTTCACTAATGCCCGGTCTTTCCAGGCGCGCTACAACCTGGTGAAAGATCGCGGCATTCAGGGCTTCTGCTCCTGGGTGCTGGGGGACGGCGGTCCGGACGTCTGGAAGCTGCTTCCATCGCACAAGTAACAGCGGCTCCGTAGCCACGGGCACCTCGCCCGGAGATCGAATATAGGCAGGCGAACGCTGTCCGTGGCTACCTTTCCAATCCGTTGGCTTCACCACTTGTGCTGTGGCAAACTCCCTCTTATACTCGGAGCTGCTTTTCAAGAGCTGATGATCGAGGAGGACTTATGGCACCCATATCAAGGCGTGAAGCTGGAAAAATTCTTATGGCCGGCACGGCCGGCGTGCTGCTGGCAAAAAAATCGATCTTCGCCTCGGCCACAGTCAATTCCGTCGTGCGCGGAGTAACCATAGGAGCGCAGAGTTATTCTTTTCGCGACCGGCCCCTTGATGCCGCCATCCAGGCATACCTGACTGTGGGGCTCAGCGAGTGCGAGCTTTACCAGGGCCACATTGAGCCCGCCCATCTCTCGCGGGAAGCGCTGCGCAAGTGGAGGCTGACGGTCCCGATGAGCCGCTTCCACGAAGTGCGGCGAAAATTCGACAAAGCCGGAGTGCTGCTCTACGCCTACAATTACAGCTTCCGCAAGGACTTCACGCACCCGGAGATGGAGCGCGGATTCCAGATGGCCCGCGCGCTGGGAGTCAAATACGTCACCGCCTCCTCCAACGTGAGCGTGGCGCACCAGGTGGACCTGCTGGCGCAGAAGTACAAAATCAAAGTCGGCTTCCACAACCACGACGACACTGCGGATCCCGATGAGTTTTCAACCGCCGCCACCTTTGAACGCGCGCTCAAGGGAGCATCACCCTATCTCGGCATCAACCTCGATATCGGCCACTTCACTGCCGCCGACCAGGACCCCGTCAGCTTCCTTCGCAAATATCACCGGAAAATGGTGACGCTGCACATCAAAGACCGCAAGAGGAATCACGGCCCGGCGGTGCCGTTCGGCGAAGGCGATACACCTATCGTTGCCGTGTTCCATTTGCTGCGCGACAACCACTGGAAGATTCCCGCCAACATCGAATACGAATACGGCAAGCCGGGAATGAACACCATCGCTGAAATGAAAAAGTGCTACGCCTATTGCCGCAAGGCGCTGGAAAGCTAGCCACGGAGCGAAAAACGGAAAGTTGCGGGACGTTGTCCATCCACGGCCACGCGAACTTCGTATTTTCCTGGATTGAGCCTCACGTTATTTCCGTAATGAGTGCTCGCAAGGCCATGCCCCTTGGCGTGCATGCGCACCACCGGCAGCGCCATCCATCGGCTCATTGAAGAAAGATCCTTGTAGCTGATATCAACCGTCGCATGCTCCACCGCGTTGCCATTCTTCTTCACAAACGCAACCAGGTGGTGGTTGGGGTTTTCAGGTCCGTTCACTTTGTTGGCTTCGGCTCCGCCATCCCGCACCATTGCGGCATTTGGCCCCGTGAAGGATTCCGCCGGCAGCACCTTCAGCGTGATGGAATAAGCACCCACCCTCAATGTTTTGCTGATGGGCTTGGCCTGTGCAAGAGCTGGCAAAACCAGAGCGCCCAGCGCTAATGGCAGCGCCGCGGCAAAGACTCCAAAAAGATAATTCCGAATTGTGTTTTTACAATGTCCCATGTTTTTATGCTAGCTCCGCGGAGGGATGCATACAAGGCAGGCCCTCTTTTTCAAAATGCCCTGATTGTCATACGGATAATCTGCAGGACGCAGTTTGAAACCAAACCACTTTACCGGACGTCGGGAGCATGCAGCGCATGGGGAGAAACGCGCTGCAAGGATCAGCGCTGTTCCAATCAGTTCGTGGCCATTGCCGTGCGCACATCCCGGCTGAGGGCCGCAGCGGAAAGCCAGCCATCGTGTGACCAGAGGAGCTTTCCTTTCGATGAGCTGAGCACGATCCAGGGCAAGTCCTGGACCTGATAGCCATCGGCAATGCGGCCGCTTGCATCCTGGATGATGGGCGTTTGGAGTTTCGCCGCAAGAGGAATGAGCACCTTTCGCGCTTCAGCGGCTGAAGGCTCAGTGGGAAGCTCGTCAACCGCAACGGGTGAGGGCCAGTGCCTCTGCCGCGCCAGGGCTGCATAACTGTCGAGCGTGGCCAGATTCTTCGACAGATTCGATTCCTTCCCAAGCCACCCTGCGAAAAAAAGCAGCAGGTGCGGATGGGCGCCTCCCAAAGTCACCGGCTGTTGCCCGGGCCCAAGGCCTTTCAGGCTAACCGTCTCCGCCGGTTCCAGTGGCTCCTGCTGTTGTTGCTCAACGGCCTGGCTGGAAGCGGGAATGGCAGTCTGCCCAGGCAGCACCTTCGCAATATTCCGGGCAAGCGTCCGGGCCTGCACGCCAACGGATTCGTAACTCATCGGCGTGGAATAGACGGAGCTTTCGTAACCGTTCTGGTTAATGACGAACACAATAGCTTCGTGGATGACGTCATCGCTGCCCTTTTTCTTTGCCACGTAAACATGGTAGTTGTGCCAGACTTTTTTGAGTTGCGCCGGCGATCCGGTCAGAAAGCGCCAGCGTCCCTGCAGCTCATGCTCTCGGGTGTAGGCGGCCACATCAGAAACCTGCGTTTTCGAAGAGTTGACATTAATGCCGAGCAGCTGAACCTGCGAAGCTGCGGCCGGGCCCAGCATCTTCATCGCCTCCACCATGCTCTTGGTGGTCAGCGGGCAAAGTTGCGTGCACTCGGGGTCAATGAAGGTCAGCACCACGACCTTGCCCCGGAATTGCGCGAGCGAAGTCAACCGGTCCTTCTGATCACGTAACACAAACCCCGGCGCCAGCAGGCCGGATTGTTCTTTCGCCTTGCTCTTGTTGATGAAATGAGTCGCCGTCAGCACCCCTGCCACCAGCGCCAGAAACACTCCTATAATGGCTAACAATGCCCCCCGACGTTGAAACGTACCGCCGGATTTTTGCGGATTATTTTGTCCTTCCATGCCAGGCGTGTGGGCCCCCTTCTTGTTTTCTGCAGACTTTCAGTATACGCCCAGGAACATCCAGCGGCAAAACGCTGTACACGCCGCACATCTGTAGCTGCCTTCACCACGCTCGCCCGGTTTGTGACAAAGAGACAACTGAGTCGCACAGAAAATTCTTGCTCTTCTCACTGAACCGAGATCTATGGATGCTTGTGGAAAGGATCTTTCCGGGCATCAGAGTTGCCGGGCTCGGGGCTGGGGATATCGAGGTTTACCACGATGGGGTCCTGGCCGCTGCGGACCACAACGCCTTCAACGGGCTGGTCCGAGCGCGCGTTCATCTCCTGGTGGGGAACAAAGGGTGGCACGTAAACAAAATCGCCGGGGCCTGCTTCCGCAACATATTCGAGCCGGTCACCCCAGCGGAAGCGCGCGTGGCCGCGCACAATGTAGATAACGGTTTCCAGTTCGCCGTGATGATGAGCACCGCTGCGTACCGCCGGCCCAACCACCACTTTCCCCGCCCACAGCTTGCTGGCGCCTGTTCGCGCATGGGTAATGGCCGCCTCGCGCGTCATGCCGGGCGTCTGGGGCGTGTTGGGGTCCAGTTCGTTCCCGGGAACAATGCGGATGCCTTGTTCTTTCCAATCGGTCATTGCTCAGCTCTCATGGTCACCCGGCCTATGGATGGCCAGCACAAAATACTGGGCGTGATTATCACCCGCGTTGCGGACTCCATGAACGTCATTGGATGCGACAAAGGCCACCGAACCCGGTCCCGCCTTGGACGACTTGCCGTTGATCGTCACTTCCAGAGTGCCATCTCGAACGAGAAACATTTCCTCGTGCTTGTGATGGTGGGGAGGGTGAGGCATATTGCCCGGAGCCAAGTTTGATTCATGGAGTTCAATGCGGCAATTCTCGTGCGTCAGGCCGTCCAGCACCGGGCGGGAAGTGTTGGTCTTGCCGTGGTGGACCGGCAGTCGGGAGAATTCATAAACCTTTGAATGCAGATAACTCTTGTCGGCCGCCAGCGCGCCCGTGGCCATCAGCACGGGAATTGCGGCAAGGAAAGCACGTCGGGGATTATTCACGGAATCACTCCTCCGATTTATGGACTGGGTGTTTTGGCAGATGATGAAGCCTGATCGCTCTTCTTCGCCAACGCGCGGTAGACGCCGGCAACAGCCTCGGACTCGAGTTCCGGAGCGTGCCAGTGCAGGTTCTGGAACGGCACCATCTCACCCTGTATCTGCGACAGGCTCTTGCCCTGCTGATAGCCCGACCGCACCCGGCCGTAAAGCCATTCCAGGAATCCCTGGAAGCGCTGCACCTGCGCCTTTCCGGCGGGCTGGCCGTGGCCCGGGACAAAAACGTCAACGTCCCATGATCCCACCTTTCGCAATGTGGCAATCCAGTTGTCCATGTTCGCGGAGCCGATGCGGGGAATATATTCGTTTTCAAAAACGTTGCCGAGAAAAAGCACCTTCGACCCCGGAAGGTAAACGGCCGCATCACCCGGAGAAGCATTGTCACCCAGGTCGATCACCCTGATATCCTGGCCGCCTACATGGAGCGTCAATTCCTTGTCAAAGACCTGGTTGGCCGGAAGCGGATGGATACCGCGCATCCGGGCCGCAATCTTCCAGTCGCCACCGACGCGGCCGGGAAAAGCCTTCTTGTAATCGGCCATCGCCCGGGCCGCCTGCCGGGTTGAAATGATGACCGGCTTGAAATCTTCAAATGCTTCGTTGCCCAGCATCATGTCAGGCGAAGCACTGGTATCAATGACGTATCGGACCGGCTGATCAGTGCGCTTTCGAATCTCATACAGCAACGCGCGCGCATTGAAGGGACTGTTGGTCGTGTTGACCACCACCACACCGTCTTGTGTGATAATGAAGCCGGCGTTTCCGGCACGATCGAAATCCGGGTCGCCTTCCTGATTGAGGACGTCCTCCGCTACCCAGACAAAAACATTCGGCTTGATCTCCTTGATGTGATAGAAACTGTCGTTTGCCGCCATCACGCAGCGCGGCCCAACGAAAAGAAACAGCGCCAGGGCCGCTAACAGGGGCAGAGCCAGCGAGCGGAGAGAGCGGGACCGAAGTGGCAACCCATGCAGTGGTCCGAAGGATGAAACATATCCCTGCGGTTCGATTAGAGAAGCCGGCAATCGCGCCGGAGCCTGGCATTGCATCTTCAGATATCCACGTAAACCTGCGCACGCCACCCGCCTGCCGTTTGCTGCAGGCCCAGTTGGTGGTAAGTTATGGCTTTGACCATCAGGTTGGTCCGGTGCCGTGCCGGGTCAATTTTTTCGCCCCAGGCTACGCCTGAGGCCACATGATCGTCGAGTCTTTCAATTCTGAAGTCGCAGAACAACCAACGCTCGGCGTCATGCTGAAAAAGAATTTCACTGAGCCAGTTTACCAGAAGATCGGGCTGCTCCGTGCCCTGAACTTTAATGGGAACTTTTTCAACTGGCCGAACCGTTGCCGGGTCTGCAATCAGGTACGCCACTGCCCGGGCAGCGTTCTCAAACACCTCCACTAGAGTGGAGCCAAAAGCCTCAAACCCAACGTCGGCGGTGTGTTCAAGAATTCGAAAGCGCGGCATGGCGTCGTGGGCGAAGAGGCAAACAGCAGAATGGTTCGCGTTGCAACCAATCCGGACACACCCGGTGGCAATGTCTTCAGCCCAATCATTATCATACCGGAGACGCGACCGATTGCGATGGAAACTGTGCGGCTCATGGAATCAGAAAGGAAACTGCCGAGTCTTCGGCACAACGGATGTCTGGCGTGAAGGGTCCGGCACCTCTCAGTTCAGTGTAAAAACAGTTCCTGAGGCGAAGGTAAGCTGCCGACGACAGGAAAATGGAGGAAACAGATGAAGAGAAGTTTGGTGGTCCTTCTGGTACTCGTAGTTTGCGCGGGAATCGCCGTCCCGTTGGTGCAGTCTGAAAAACTGATGACCTGGTCGCAGGGGCGTTCCATGGTGTCTTCACAGCATGGAATCGTCGCAGCGGAACAACCTCTTGCCGCGCAGGCAGGCGCGTCGATCCTGGCGCAGGGAGGGTCGGCGGCCGATGCGGCCATTGCAGCAAGCGCCGCGATGGGCGTGATGCAGCCCATGATGAATGGAATGGGAGGCGACCTTTTCGCCATCGATTGGAACTCGAAGAGCGGCAAGGTGACCGGACTCAACTCAAGCGGCTGGGCGCCCGAGGGGCTCACGCTCTCATATCTCCGGTCAAAAGGCCTTAAGCGCATCCCGGAAACAGGGATCCTTTCTGTCACCGTTCCGGGCTGTGTGATGGGCTGGTGGGAACTGCACCAGCGATTCGGCAAGCTTCCCTGGAAAGACCTTTTCAAGCCGGCCATCTATTATGCTTCGCACGGATTTCCGATTGCCCAGTGGAACAGCATGTACTGGCCGGCCTATGCAAACGTCCTCAAAAAGGATGCGGAAGCAAGGCGCATCTACCTTCCAGGAGGACAGGCTCCCAAACTCGGCCAGGTTTTCCGCAATCCCGAATACGCCAAAGCTTTGGAGCTGGTGGCAGAACAGGGCGAACGTGCGTTTTATGAAGGCAGCATAGCCCACGCAATCGTAAAGACGTCACAGGAACTGGGAGGAGTGATCCGCCTGAAAGACTTGAGCGAGTTTAAGGCAGAATGGGTCACGCCGATTGAAACGGACTATCGCGGCTGGAAGGTGTTTGAAATCCCGCCCAATTCACAGGGCGTTGCCGCACTCGAAATGCTGAATATCATGGAGCAGTTCCCGCTTTCGACCTATGGAGCGGAAAGCGCGGAGAGATATCACATTGAAATGCAAGCCCAGCAACTGGCTTATGCGGACCTGCATCGCTACGTGGGAGATCCCCGTTTCGTCAAAGTGCCGGTGAGCGGGATGCTCTCCATGCAATACGCCAGGAAGCGTGCCAGCTTGATCAACCTCCACAAGGCACATTGCAATTTTCAACCCGGCAAGCCGCCTGGAACCGATCCAAACCTTAAGAACGCCACACCTCATCCCGGAACGGATACCAGTTACCTTACCGCGGTGGACAGCGACGGCAACATCGTATCTCTCATCCAGAGCCTGGCCGGTGCGTTCGGATCGGGAGTCGCCGTACGCGGATACGGCATCATCCTCCAGAACCGAGCGACGGGATTCACGCTGAAACCCGGAAGCCCAGACGTCCTCGCTCCGCACAAACGGCCCTTCCATACCATTATTCCGGCATTCATGGAGCGGGGCGACATCCATATCGGGTTCGGCATCATGCGGGGAGGAAATCAGCCGCTGGCCCACGCGCAGTTCGTTTCAGACATCGCCAACTACAAGATGAACATCCAGCAGGCTCTCGAAGCGCCGCGGTTTAATAAGTTTCCCGGGGGCGGTTGCAGTTACCTGATTGAAAGCCGGGTGCCGAAACAGACATTGGTCGGCCTTTCACAGCTTGGGTACAGCCTGCGCGTTGTGGGTCCTTACGCGGAGTACGTGGGTGGAGGGCAAGCCGTCCTTCACAATTCCGCAACGGGGGTTAACGAGGGAGCATCCGACCCGCGCAAAGACGGCGAGGCCATTCCCCAGCCTTCGCCCGGGGAATGACCGCATCAGGGTCATTCCGTGCCAGCAGGGTGCGGCGCCGCGTCCTTCAATATGGATATAATGGAGCGGATTCATCAAAGGAGTTTTTCAAATATGCATGGCGATTGGATTTGGCTTGCAGTGCCGTTGGTTGTTGTGGCTGTTCTGGCATTCCTTGCGTTCTTGTCAAACACTCGCCGCAGCCTGCTGCGGACAAGAATCGACATGGACAAGACCTGGGCCGGCATCGACGCGCTGATGAAACAACGCCATGATGAGATCCCCAAGCTCCTGGGAACCTGCCGCGGGTATATGCCGCACGACCACGAAGCCTTTGAACCCATCACCCGTGCCAGAAGCGATTACCAGAAAGCGCAGACGATGCAGGAAAAGTCCCTGGCCAACATTGCCATGACCGGAGCGCTGGAGCGAGTTTTCAAAATTGCCGCGGACTACCCGGGACTGAAGTCTAACACTAACTTCGTCAAATTCAGAAAACAGAATGTGGAACTGGAAAGAAACATCGAGGAACAAGAGGAGCTGTTCAACGAACTGGCCCACACCTACAACCGGCGAATCCGCGGGTTTCCCGGTTCGATGGTGGCCCGCAAAGCCCGCCTCGAACCCCGCGAGCCGATTCCAAATCCGGAGATGGGAGACGAAGCCTGAGGGGGGGGCAGAATTGTCTCCCATAGCGCCAACGCCAATACCCTCACTGAACAAGCAGACGGAGACGAACAAAAGGCTTCGGATCAGGAATGGTTTTTAGGAGCTGTGCATCAAAATTCCTGCCTGAAAACACCAAGCCCGCCTGGGAAAATCGGCGGGCTTGGAGAAAAGCTATTGGTGATTGGGTTTGCTTATTTCTTTTTCTTTGCCTTGGGTTTTGCTTTCTTTTTAGCGGCCATAGACCTCCTTCCCTCTCGGGATCAAAAGCCTTGCACGAGATCCACATCTTGTAGCCTCGTGCGTCCCTAACCACGATATATAGGGCTGAATGGTTGTCTTGTCAAGAGAAATTTTGCTATAGAAGCCTACCCGGAAATTCCCCGTCCGGACTTTGAAATTCCCGTGCGATTCCAGCGCGCCTCCGTGACCAAATTCTTTGGCTCACAGCCGCTTCCGGACCAGGTTTTACGACCGCTGGACCAAAGCCGCCTCCTCTTTTAATGTGATCAGATTTCGGCTCTTGTGATATTGTTTGGCTACTATGAAAAAGGTAGATGCTTATTCACGTCGCTCTTTTCTTTCTCTATTCGCAGCGGCTCCGCTGGGAGCGGCTGCAATGGCGGCTGCGGCCGCGAAACACATCCCGATAGGGTTGGAACTCTATTCGGTTCGCAAAGATCTGAAAAAAAATCTGGCTGGAACGGTCAGGCAAGTTGCACATATGGGGTACAAGTGCGTGGAATTCTACGCCCCTTATTACAGCTGGACACCAGGCGAAGCCAGGAAGGTTCGGAGTGAGATGGACCATCTGGGCATCCGATGCTACTCAACTCATAACGATCTCAAGTCCTTCACACCGGAAGGCATCAGCAAGGCAATGGAGTTAAACCACATTCTTGGGACCCGATATATTATCCTGGCTTCTGCCGGAAACGTTCCCAACATCGATGGCTGGAAGCGGGTTGCGGAGACACTGAACAAAGCAAACCACACCTTGATGAGAAACGGTTTCCACGCCGGTTACCACAACGACGATCACGAATGGAAATTGCTCGACGGCAAGAGACCAATCGATGTGATCGTGGACGACACCGACAAGTCTGTCATCATTGAAGCCGACACCGGCAATTGTCTTGCGTCCGGCGGAGATCCGGTTACTTACATCAAGCGTAATCCCGGACGGGTTCGTGCGCTGCACGTCAAAGATTGGTCGCCGAAAAAAGGCTTCGACGTTCTGATCGGCCAGGGGATTGCAAAGTGGAAAGAGATTTTCGCGGCAGCCCAAAACGTGGGCGGTGTGCAGTATTACCTGATCGAACAGGAAGGCCTGAGCGGACACACAGAAATGCAAACCGCAAGGCTGTCACTGGCAGCTTTTCGTAAAGTATATTCATAGCGAACCGCTGGCAGTATTGAAACCGGACCTCCCCAGCCTGTCTGGCAAGAGGCAGGGTGCGGGCGTATCGTACCTTGGGGTGGACAGCTGAAAAGCTCGGGCCGCGGGGCAGAGGAGAGTCCTTTCCCTTTTTGGCAACAATTCATATTCCGGCGCCGACCAGAACAGTGCGAACCTGTATGCGCAGGCACGACTGGCATCTTGAAGACCTGAATCATGAACATGACAACTGAGACGAACAACCGCCCGCCATTATTTTCTCCCGGAAACACGCTGCCTTTTGTTCTGGTCACAGCGCTATTCTTTCTCTGGGCCATTCCCAACAACCTGAATGACATACTCATCAAGCAGTTCATGACCTCATTTCAGATCACGCGTTTTGAGGCAGGGCTGGTGCAGTCGGCGTTTTATTTGGGATACGCCTGTTTTGCCATGCCGGCCGCGCTGTTGATGAGGAAGTTCGGGTACAAAGCGGGTCTTGTGATAGGACTGTTTCTTTTTGGCTCAGGTGCATTTCTTTTCTGGCCCGCGGCTATCGTGGGGAGTTATGGGTTCTTTCTGTTTGCGCTGTTCGTCATCGCCAGTGGACTTTCCTTTCTGGAAACCGGATCGAACACCTTCATTGCTGTGCTCGGTGATCCGAGAACTTCCGAACAGCGGCTGAATCTCTCACAATCTTTCAACCCGCTGGGATCAATCACCGGAGCGCTGGTCGGCACGGTTTTCATCTTTTCGGGAATAGAACTGAGTGCCCGGCAAATCGATACGCTCAAAGCAAAGGGGACCCTGGGGGCTTACCTGCAAAGCGAGACCCTGCGCGTTGTGCATCCCTACATCGTCCTTGCAATTGTAGTTTGGGTGATGGCCATTCTGATCCTGCGAACAAAATTTCCCCACATCAAAGAAGAAGCACAGGAAACGGATATCCGCGACAAAGGCAAGCTCAGCGATCTGCTGCACTACCCGCACTTTCTCCAGGGAGTCTCTGCGCAATTTTTTTATGTGGGCGCACAGGTGGGCACCTGGAGCTTTTTGATTCAGTATATTCAGGATTACACCCATGAACCCGAAAAAGTCGCCGGTTATCTGCTGACCGGAAGTCTGGTGGCGTTTGCAGTCGGCCGTTTTGTGGCCACCTACCTGATGAAGTTTTTCCGTCCGGCCAAACTGATGGGCGCTTTTGGAATCATCAATATTGTTTTGGTGACGATCGGCGTCCTGTTTCCCGGATGGTTGGGGGTGGCTGCGGTATTCCTGACCAGCTTCTTTATGTCCCTGATGTTCCCCACCATCTATGCGCTGGGCATCAAAGGGTTGGGCGCACATACTAAGCAGGGCGGTGCGTTCATCATCATGGCCATCATCGGCGGAGCCGCCGCTCCGCCGGCCATGGGGCTCCTGTACGGAAAGTGGCACAGCATGGCCATCGCCATGATCGTTCCACTGGTCTGTTATGCCGTGGTCACGCACTACGCTTATTACGGTTGCAGGATGCGCCCTGGGCATGCTGAGTCTCCCACTGTTTCAGAGCCGGCGACACTGCAATGAATGGCGCCGATCGGGGGTGCACCGGCCCTTTGCACTAAGGGCGATCGAGCAACGGCGCCGAACTATCCATCACCAGGCCGCTTGCCGTAAGAGCACGTGCCCGTAGTCATGGATCACGAGAAACATCCCGGCCATTGAAGAAGCATGCTTGTCTCGCCAAGGCTATGCCAGTCCGCTGGAGGCGGAATTGAAGAGGGCATTCCTCAAACCTAAGACTCAAAAGATCGGTTTTCTAGGGGCCACTTCAATCGGCATCGGAGGCATGGTCGGGGGTGGCATCTTTGCCGTTCTGGGGCTTGCTGTAGTGATGGCACGCGGAGGCACCGTCATTGCGTTTGCCATTGCGGGCCTTGTCGCCCTGGTTACGGCTTATGCCTACGCCAAACTTTCTGTGGCGCTGCCCAGCCCGGGAGGAACGGTTACCTTCCTGAACCATGCCTACGGCAAAGGCCTGCTGACCGGTTCACTGAACGTGCTGTTGTGGCTGAGCTACATCATCATGCTGTCGCTTTATTCCTTTGCATTCGGCAGCTACGGAGCCACATTCTTTCCCGCCAGCTTCCAACCCACCGCTAAGCATGCGCTGATCAGCGGCATCATCATTGCGATTACATTGCTGAATACACTGGGCGCAGACCTGATTGCGCGGGCAGAGGACTGGATCGTGGCTATCAAATTATCGATCCTGGTCTTTTTCAGTGTCGTTGGAATCATGGGAATCCATTCAGAGCGACTGGCGCCATCCACCTGGGCTTCACCTCTGAATCTGGCGGCCGGTGGCATGATCATCTTTCTGGCGTACGAAGGTTTCGAATTGATCGCTAACACGGGGGCCGACGTTCGGAACCCGGAACGCACACTCCCCCGCGCCTTCTATGCATCGGTTGTGATAGTGGTCGTGCTTTATCTGCTGATCGCGGCCGTAACCGTTGGGAATCTGGCTCTCAACAAGATTGCCGCCGCCCAGGATTATGCGCTCGCCGCTGCAGCCCGGCCCATGCTGGGCCAGGCAGGCTTTACCCTGATTGCCATTGCCGCGCTTCTCTCCACCACCTCGGCCATCAATGCCACACTGTACGGGTCGGCCCGGCTGAGTTTCATCATCGCTAAAGACGGCGAACTGCCGGAAATTCTGGAAAGAGCAATCTGGCATAAACCCATTGAGGGTTTATTCATCACTGCCGCCCTGACGCTGGTCATTGCCAATACCCTCGATCTCTCAAGCATCTCGACGATCGGCAGTGCGGGATTTCTGATCATTTTTGCGGCCGTCAACCTGGCAAACGTCCGGCTAAGCAGCGTGACACACGCAAAGGCGTGGATCTCAAAAATTGGAACTGTGGTTTGCGTGCTGGCACTGGCTGCCCTTTTATGGCGAACTGCTACGAAAGCCCCCGAGAAACTATGGGTCCTGGCCAGCCTGCTCCTGCTCGCATTCCTGATTGAGGCAGGCTACCGGCTGTTCCGCAAACGAGAAATTCGCTTGTTAGAGCAATACTTTCAATAGGATTAAACGCCAGGCATTGAACGTGTTGCCTTTGCAAGGGTGTTCTTTTTGCTGGCAATGAGTTTCCGCGATCGCCGAACAATCCAGGGGAGAATCAATGAACGAATATCCACAATTTAACTTAAACGGGCAGATAGCGCTTGTGACCGGGGCCGCGCGCGGCCTGGGCAGAGCGATTTCGCTGGCGCTGGCGAACTCGGGTGCGGACGTGGCGCTAGGTCTCCGCGATCGGAATTCAGGGTCTGCACTGGCTCAGGAAATTGAATCCATGGGCCGCCGGACTCTTCCTCTGCAGATGGACATGGCACACCTTGACCAGATTTCCAGCGCCATCGCGGACACCGTCGCGCATTTTGGCCGGCTCGACATCCTCGTCAACAACGCCGGAGTGGCGCCGGACCATCCGGCCGAGGATTTTACGGAAGAAGACTTTGATTACACCATAGCCGTGAACGTAAAAGGCACCTTCTTCGCTAGCCAGGCGGCTGGAAGAGTGATGATCCGGCAAAAGAGCGGCCGCATTATCAACATGAGCTCACAGGCAGGGTTTGTGGCTCTGCCCACGGAATCGGTCTACTGCACCACCAAGGCTGCCATCGCACACATGACCAAATGCCTGGCTGTGGAGTGGGGCAAACACAATATTACAGTGAACGCCGTAGCACCCACGTTTATCCATACTCCCGGCACCGAAGAGGCCCTGGCCAACCCGGCCTTCCGCGCTGACACTATCGAACGCATCGCGGCGCTGCACCGAATTGGCGAGCCAATGGACGTCACCGGAGCGGTGGTCTTTCTGGCATCTCCGGCGGCCTCGCTGATCACCGGCCACACGATCCTGATCGACGGAGGATGGACAGCCCGGTGAACCCACGGCTGAGCGCTCTTGGTGAAGACCCACCGAATGCTATAGGGTACTGTCGACCTCGTGCAGCTTTTGCTTCTTTTCCTTGAAGCACTTTGAGTGGTACTCTAGCCAACATTATACGGAGCGGAGGGAAAAATGCACCGAAGAGCATTCATCAAAAGTTCTCTGGCCGGCCTCAGTGGCGCACTGGTGCTGGACGTGTCGTGCAGTTCGGCCACTCATCAAACAAAGCCTGACGCGCGCCTTAAGGGCGCCTATCGCAGCCCGGAGAGAAATGGATGGACGTTTGTGCACCTGGAAGGGACGCCCGCAGACATCGGCTACCAGCACGGATATCTGCTGGCCGACAGAATCGAGGACACCACCAAGGTCATTGTCCTGGAGCAAACCCATGGCAGAAAATACAAGTGGAATTTCTATCGCGATGCCGCGAAAAACATGATGTGGCCGAAAATTGAGGCAGAGTATCGCGAAGAACTGCAGGGCATTGCCGATGGCCTGCAGGCACGCGGAAGCAAACTCGACCTTTGGGACGTGGTCGCCTTAAATGCTGCCATGGAATGGGATTACTATGTGAAGGAGTACGACAAAACCCACAAGGCTGAGAAGTCTGCCGAACTTGAGGTGCCCGAACATTGCAGCGCCTTTGTGGCGACCGGCAGTTATACGAAGGATGGCAAGGTTGTCATCGCTCACAACTGCTGGACGCAGTACCTGGACGGCGAGCGATGGACCATTATTTTCGATATTAAGCCCTCCCACGGCTACCGGATATTGATGGACGGGTTTCCCGGCTTCATCCACAGCGGAGATGATTTCGGCATCAACTCTGCGGGGATCGCCATCACAGAGACAACCATCTCCGGCTTTTCCGGCTACGATCCCTCAGGCATTCCGGAATTCGTACGCGCCCGCAAGGGCATGCAGTATTCAACCTCCATTGACGACTACGCTCGCATCATGAAAAAGGGGAACAACGGCGGATACGCGAATAACTGGCTGATCGCCGACCGCAAAACCAATGAAGTGGCGGACCTGGAACTGGGGCTGAAAAATGTCAACCTGTGGCGGACCAAAGACGGTTGCTTTGTAGGTTCAAATTTCCCCGTCAGCCACAAACTGGCCAGCGAAGAAACCAACTTTGATTTGAACGACATGAGCGCCAGCGCCAACGCCCGGCACGTGCGGTGGAACCAATTGATGGCCGAGAACAAGGGGAAGATTGATATGACAATGGCGCAGAAGTTTCTGGGCGACCATTACGATACCTACGACAAAAAGGAGGAGCCCGACGAACGCACGCTGTGCGGCCACATTGACCTATCACCGCGCGGTTCAGGCTCCTGGCAGCCGCCTTACGGCCCCGCCGGCGCCGTGCAAAACAAAGGTGCGGACGTGACGATGATCGAAAAGATGGCAATTTCCGCTTCCGCAGGCCATTGCTGCGGCATCGGCTTCAATGCCGCCGAGCACCTGAAAAAGTATCCGCAGTTTGACTGGCAGGCGCCCTTGCTTCACAACATGCCTTCGCGGCCCTGGACAATGTTCACAATTGGAACTTAAGTGAAGCCGGACCCGGCCCCGCTCACAGGCACAAGGCGTAGAGCGCACAGCAACACGGCGTTTTGAAGGTTCAAAACATCTCTTTTCAGCCTCCGACAGGAGTTGGAACGCGTCGCATTCCATTCCAGGAAGAGGCTGCACGGCTGCTTCTTTATGTTTTGGAGCTACTGTCCAGGCCCCCGGTACTGAACGCCCTTTTTGATGGCCTGGTCCGCTTCTTCAACAGTGAGCAGCGGCGTGGTGCTGGTGCGAGCCAGGCCCGTGGAGCATGCTGACAAACCGACGGCCATTAGACTGGTGGCATCAGGCGCGTCAACAATCAACACCACGTCATAATCGCCGAAACTGAAGTACATGGCTTCCAGTTTTGCGCCGACACTGGCCATAGCCTTCTCAACGGCTGCCTTACGTCCTGAGGCTTTCTCTTTGACGAGGCCCTTAAAACCCTCAGCCGAATAGGTTGCATGGATGAGATACTTTGCCATGGGGTCCTCCAATCCGCGAAAGATTTTCCCTGGGTGTTCCAAGTCTAACAGAGTTGAAAGACCTAAACACGAAAACTCACGGACTGCCAGGTGCAGCAAGGATCAGCAGCACGGTCCCAGATAATGTACCAGCCATCCCACGGCCCGCCAGACGGCTTCCGGTGTGGGCATGTGCCCCTTGTGATGGTTGAAGTAGCCGATATTCTCAGACTTGCCGTAAAGATTGTAAACCTGGCGCGCGGCGTTAATGTAATACCAGCTCTTTGCCGTATCGTACTTGTCGCCGCCGATCAGAAGAAACGGTCTGGGTGCAATAAGGCCGATGAGCTCATGCTGGTCCGTTCCTTTGCCCACCTTGTCGATGAATTCGCCGAAGTACCAGTAGTCGTCGTAATTCGAAAACGACAGGCCGATTCCCAGTTCGTTCGAGACCACAGCGGTGATTCGAGGCTCAAATGCTGCCGCGTACAACGCCATTTTTCCTCCAAGTGAATGGCCAATGATGCCGATACGGTCGCGGTCGACCTCCGGCAAGGTGTAAAGATAGTCGAGCAACCGATGCGCATCCCAGACCCATTTGCCAAGTCCCGTGCAATGAGGGTGCCGCAGCTTCAGGTTGGCCACGGCTTCCGAATACCATTCTCCGTAGCTTTCGCCAAACCATCGAATGGCCACCGCAATGTAGCCTTTCTGCACGGCCATGTAGGCATAAGAATCGACGCCCATACCCAGAAAATGATGTCCCGACAGGTCTCGCCCAGCCGGAGTGTCAACGTCGTAGAACGGCACAATCACCACCGGGCGCGGCTTTTGAAGGTCGCTCGCAGGCATCATCACAAGAATCTTTTCCCACCAGTCCGGTTCCACCTGAAGATACATGAGGCGGGCGGTATAGTTTTGGTCCTTGACCGTTTCAACCAGGCGCGTCTCGGTTGGAGGCGGGCTCGTTTGCATTGAACCGAGCAGCTTAAGCCATTTTGACCGGATGCGCTCGCGGCGGCTCTTCCATTCCGAAACCGAGCTTACTCCGGCAACAAGCGAGGAGAGGCTGCCAATTGACGTTTCATAACCGGCAGGCGGATTGTTGTAAGGCTTGAACCAATCCGGCGATTCCTGCGAAGGCGGCAGAACAGGACGGGCCGCGGCCGTCCGGCAGATTCGGAATCCGGTAAATCGACTCTTATAAGATGGCTCGATGGAAGACCGGTATCCCCTGGCCCACTGTGACGTGGTGCTGATAAATGAGCCACCCCGAACAATCCGGGCCAGTCCGCGCAACGGCCCGGCAGGATTATACGATGCTTGCGGCGTCCGCTCAGGATTGAAGTAATCACTGGTCCATTCCCAGACGTTCCCATACATGTCGTAGAGCCCGAGTGAATTGGGGGGGTAGCTCCCCACCGGCCTCGTACCCTCATTCTTCAGTTCATCCACCAGACGCGTGACGTCCTTGGTGTCTGCGGTGCCCAGGTTGGCAGCACCAGCATTGCCCTTCAGTGCAGGCATCGGGCCAGCCGCATGGGTCCACTCATCATCAGTGGGGAGACGATATCCATTCCTGCTGACATCGCATAAACCGGTTTCAAGGTTATAGCAGGGTTCAAGATTTTCACGCAGGCTCCGCAGGTTGCAGTAACGAATCGCCTCCCACCAGCTCACCATTTCAACGGGTAGATCAGCGCCCCGGTGAAACGAAGGGTTGTAACCCATAACCTCTTCGAACTCCCTCTGAGTAAGTTCCTTCGAAGCGATGAAGAATTTCCCGATGGTGACGGTTACAGGAACCTTCGTCAGCGTGTCGGTTACTTCATAGCTTTTGCCGGGCACCTCGACCCATCCGCTGGCTGAGGCCTGACCCTGATGAAGCACTGCGGAACTCTCTGTAGTATCAGCGGTGACGTCTCTGTGGCCAAGGGTCGTCATCAACGTCCCCGCCCCAAGGACTGAACTTTTAAGGAAATTCCGCCTTTCCATCACTCCTCCTTAGCTTCCGTTTCCTGAGGGAAGAAACCAGGCCCCTCCTGTGCCGCGTGCATCATACCTCAGACGTGGATTCACTAAAAGACATGCCGAATGATAAGGAGACAGAAGGAACCCAGGAACGAGGAGCACTTCGTGCTGGAAGCAGTCAATTTATCAGCGACGTATAACTCAGATGCAATCTGAGAGCTGAGCGCTGCAAGAACCCAACCGGAACGGCGGGTGGGCTCATTGCACGGCAGACTCCAGATTTGCAGGGCTATGCCCAAGCGGCTGAAAATGGCACCCGGACCGGGACGATTCAGGCGGCAATTTGTCCGAGGGCTGCTTGAGCATTTTGTCGAAAAAGCGGCACACGCAGGATGATGTTTCTTGCAGGCCTTTGGCTCCGTTGACTGGCCCAAGGTAGCCCATCATCCTCATTCCCGGGCTATAGAGAACCGCAAGGTCCGTAAAGTTAAAATGCCGCGTTCCGGGGATGTGAACCCTCCAGCAGTGGGCAGAATCCTGGCAGGTATCCTGTATTTCCTGCTTCAATTGGACTTGCTCCTGCTTAAATCGCTTGACCGAAACACTCGACAGCGTCTTCTGCAGCCACGGAGGACGCAGCGTCCAGTCGCTCAACACGAACAGGAACGGCCGCTTGAGTCCTTTATTCAGAACATCGCCAAACAGGTTCCCGTCGATGTCGACGGCTGCTTTGCAGCGGGAATCTATCGAGCACGCCTCGGCGGCTGCAGCACCGCCAAAAGATTGGCCGAACACGCCAACCCTTGAAAGATCGAGGTGTCCGTGGAATCGGCTATTCGTATCGGAATTCATCTGAGCCAGACGATCGACCGCAAAGCGGACGTCAGCCGCCCAGACTTTCACCATCCGATTGCCCGCCGATTGAATGGCCTGGCTGGGGCCGCGAGGGAATGAAGCAGCAGCCAGATGGTGGGCCACACGGCCGTCAGGAAAGCGCACGACGGGCGCACTGTAAGTGCTTGTAATCCCCAGAACGACGTAGCCATGACTGGCGATGTCTTCAATCAATGAAGTGTAATCGCTGGGCAGGTTGCCAAACCCGGTGGAAAAAACCAGAACGGGATATGCGGGCTGGCTATCCGCAATGGGCGCATCAGCAACGGCATGGACCCGGATCCGGCTCGGAATTGTCACGGGGCGCCAGGGGAGTTTAGAAGCCCAGGCCGAGGGAATATATTCGGCAGTTTTCGACTGCGGCGAAACGGTAGCCGGATACCACAGCCACACCATCAACTCCCGATGCTTTCCGATCTTCGAGGAATAGGGATCGTCCCGTTTGAGGTCCTTCCAGTCAAAAAGTGTCCGCCCAACCGCGTAAGGGCCGTAAGGTTTTGGAAGCACCACTTCCCGATGGTCACCAAAATGCACCACTGCCCCGAAGACTCCAATGAACATGATAAAACCCAGAATCAGGACCAGCACGGTGACCGAAACCGTCCGGAGGATTCTGACTCCGGATGTTACAGGCTGACTGCCTAAGAAATCGGGTTGTGGGGACAAGTGTTCTTCCAGTTACAGTTTTGAGTTGTTAGACATTGGAAAACGTGGCCTTGCGGGCCCTGCTTCAGTCTGCTGGCTCGATGACATCAACTATGCCTGTAGCCATAGAACCAGCGGGCAGTGGACGAGCCGCGATTCCATACACTGTGGAGGCTGCCCGCGGGAATAAACACTTCATATCCCGGTCCCAGCTTGGCGCGAGCGCCTTCCACTTCAAAATCGAGCGCTCCCTCTTTCACCACCACGCGCTCGTCAGCCGGGTGAACAAAATCGAGCCACTGTTGCCCCGGAGGATCCACCCAAAGATCACAACTGAATCCGTCACGCGACCAGGCTTCGGCAACACTGCGCTGATCCAACAATTGGTCCTGCGGCCAGCGGCCGATCTGAAGCTCAAGCATAGTCAAACTTCTCCCAGAGGGTCTATTATAACGGATTGACCACCCTGCAACAGAACTGGACGGTCAAAATCGCGCGGCAACTTAAAAGGCAACACGCGAATCTGAGAATTAAGATGTCGAACGTTCCAGGGGAATTATTGAGCGAGGTTTCAAGCGATGACGTTGAATTCGATTAGAGGTATGCGACCAGCGCAACACATAGTGAGAGCGCTGGCTCTCACCCTGCTGTTTGCGGCGGTGATGCCCGCCGCGCAAAAGCAACAGATCCCTGTTCCTCAGGTCAACGCGAACCTGGGTCCCTGCACGGTGAACTTTACCGTCAGCGAAAAGGCAAATCAGCCTCTCTTCAACGCCGAGATATCCGTGAAGATTGCTTACGGCTTTATGGGCCTGAAAAAGATGGACCTGAAAGTCGGGACAAACAACGAGGGCAAGGCACGTTTTGTGGGCCTGCCTGAAAAAGTGCACAACCCTCCGCTCGCGTTTGTAGTCCGCGCCAAAGGCCTGACCAAGACCGTCAACTACTGGCCGAGTGTCAAATGCCAGGCCCGTTATGCGGTTGTGATGGAAGGCCGCTGAACTGGCCTGCGGGTCAAAGGCAAAAAGCAAGTGACCCTCACGACCTGCGAAAGGCGCTGAGCTCTCTTCAGATTGCCAAGCGTGAACCAATTTTTAAGGTGAGTTTGGAGCAACTGCCAGAATGAAAAAGTACGTGCTCGTGTTCATCATCGGAATCCTCCTGGTCCCGGCGGCATTCTATCTCTACCTGCGGTCCGGATACGCACCCGTCTCAACTTCAGCGTCACCGCTGCCTTTTGAGCGGTTCTTTGCAAAGCTCGCCATGCGCGCAACCCTGTCACACGACGTCCCCAAAGCGGATAAGATTCCGCCAACCGAATCCGATTTGAAAGCCGGCGCGAAACTGTACCGTGCAAATTGTGCCATTTGTCATGGAATCCCGAACGCTCAGCAAACCGGGATATCAAAAGGGATGTATCCGCATCCGCCACAATTTTTCAAGCCTGGCCGGTCCACCGCATATGATTCAAGCCGCCCTTTCCGTCCCGCCAACCCCAAAGCCTACTGGAAAGTGAAAAACGGCGTGCGACTGACAGGGATGCCTAGCTTCAAGGGGTCCCTGACCGAGCAGCAAATCCAGGAGCTGAGCCAGTTTGTAGGGAACGCCAGAAATCTGCCGCCCAGTGTAATCGCTGTGCTCGAAAACAACCCTGAAAAGCCTGTGCAAGCCACGACAAAGCCTGAGCACAATCACCACACCGCTTCAAATAACAAGTAATTGTTGTGTTGATCCGCGCTTCTGCTATATGATTGGTTTCCGATATCGAAAATCAATATCGAAATTCGTTAGGAAGGAGCACGTCAGCGATGGGTAAATTTCTCATTGGTCTCCTGATCGGGATTATTCTGGTTCCAACGGGTTTCTATTTATACTTGCGTTCCGGGGACGCGCCAGTCGCAACCTGGGCAAAGCCGATGCCAATGGAGCGGTTCCTGGTGAAGACGGCGATGCACGCCACGATTGATCACCATGAAACTCCCATGCACCTTACAAATGTCAGCACCGATTCTCTGGTGGCTGGAGCGCACATTTACCTCGACAATTGCGCTGTCTGCCACGGCATCCCTGGCCAGCAACCGACGGCGGTCGCAGCGGGCATGTATCCGCGCCCGCCACAATTTTTTCGGCCGGGCGCCAGGAAGATTGACGACCCTCCCGACGAGGTCTACTGGAAAGTCACGAATGGCATCCGACTGACGGGGATGCCCGGCTTTCGCCGATCGCTTAATGATGGGCAGATCCGCGAGCTGACCGGCTTTATTGAAAATGCCGTGAGTCTTCCACCGGCTGCGATGGCAGTGCTTGAAGCCACTCCCGCAAAAAGCAAGCAACCGAGCTTGCCGAAAAGCCAGCACGCTTCGCTAAAGCACAAGAGGGCATAACTTTTCCGGAGCTCTGAAGGCATCTTCATACAACGTCGCCTGCGGGGCGATTTCTGTTCAAACGAACTGAGCATCACATGTCTGATCCGAATCACAGGCATCAGCTATATTCTGGCCTGATCCGGCTGCACGTTCTCCACCATGCTTGCCAGGAGCCCATCTTCGGCCTGGGCATGATTGAAGAGCTGGCTCGGCATGGTTACCGCCTGAGCCCTGGCACGCTTTATCCCATGCTCGATGGTCTGGAAAAGAAAGGTCTGCTGCGCTCTTCCCGCCGACTGGTTGACGGCAGGTTTCGCCGATTTTACCGGGCCACTCCGGCGGGCCGCAAAGCGCTGAAAACGGCCAAGCTCCGCGTTAAGGAATTGTTTGGCGAACTTTTTGAGGACGAGTTATGAGATTTTTTATTCTGCTGTTGCTGCTACTCGTAACCAGCCCCAGTCTGTTGCATGCAGGCCCACCTTTTCAGCTTGACGATCCGGACGTGATTCCCTACCACTGGCACGAATTCTACGTCTGGGGTGGGGCAAGCTCATCACCTGGCGTTGTGGACACGAGCGGCCCAGCCGTCGAATTCAACTGGAGCCTCATTCGTCACTCGATGTTTCACTTCATCTTGCCTCTGGGGGCGTCGGTTCCATCTGACGGGCCAACCACCTTTGGCCTGACGGACGGGGAGTTCGGCTTTCAGTACCAGTTCCTTCCAGAGACCAAACACCGGCCAATGGTTGGAACCTTCATCATGGCGGAATTGCCATGGGGAAGCGCTTCGCGGGGATTGGGAGCGGGAGGGCCGTCGTGGAAGATTCCGTTATATGCAGAGAAGACGATCCGTGGCTGGTCGATCGACGGAGGAGGCGGGATTGATATCAACAACGACGTTCCTGGCGGGAGAAACTACCCGTTTGGCGGGACGCTCATCACACATGATGTATCGAAGAAACTGACCCTTGGATCGGAAATATTCTCACACGGACGGCCAACGGCGGACCCGACGCTTTCTCAGTATGCCGTCGATCTCGATTTCGGTGGCTACTACACATTTAGCCTCCAACACCCGGGATTCCAGCTGATGTTTGCCTATGGCCACAGCATCGCAGGCCAAACCGAGAACTACGCCTACTTAGCGCTTTATTGGACATGGGGTCCCAAATCCACCAAGGGAGATTAGGCCCGCTTCTGCAAGCCGCACCCGGGATACCTGGACGAGGACTTCACCTCGAAGCAGCATTGGAAAGGATCAGCGGGATTCGGCGGGTTAAGTTAAACTAACCCTTGACTGCTTTCATCCTGCGGCGGATGCTGCGGAATTGTATCCTTTGCGGTAAGCACGAAGAGAGTGACACCAACGAGGCCAGCCACTTCGAAAGCAACAAACAAGCGGCCTCATTGTACGAGAAGATATAGGCCTTCATGAGCATTCTTGTCTTTGCCTTTTTTTACCTGGCAATGTTCATTATTGCCTCGGTTTTCTCTGCCCTCGGCGTGGGCGGCGGAGTACTCTACACGCCCGTTCAACTTTTCTTTGGCATCGAGTTCCACACAGCTGCTTCAACAAGTCTATTTCTGATCATGGTCACATCGCTTTCGGCCACCCTCGTATTCCGCAGGGCTGATACGGTGGACTGGCCGCTGGCTATCGTGCTGGAATCGTCAACTACATTCGGAGCTTTCCTCGGCGGACTATACTCCGGTCACTTCTCGGGAAAATTCCTCATTTATCTTTTCTCAGGCGTGATCGCCGTGGCCGCGTTCTTTATGGTGAAGCATTTTGAAGTCCCCAACCGTTGCGGCGATAAGCCCGGTGGATTTTTCCGCTGGCGCCGCGGTATTGGGACCGAAAAATACTGCGTCAACCTTGCCCTGGCCCTGCCTATTGCTTTTGTGGCAGGCGTGGTGAGTGGCATGATTGGCGTCTCGGGCGGCATCCTCAAAGTGCCCATGCTGGTCCTGCTGTTTGGGGTGCCCATGAACATTGCCGTGGGCAGTTCAGCTTTCATGGTGGGACTCACGGCCAGCGGCGGATTCCTGGGCCATCTGGCAGCCGGCCACATCGACTGGAAGACAGCATTGATTCTGATGCCGGGAATCTTTATAGGAGCACAGATCGGGGCGCGAACCTCAGTTAAGGCAGACAAGAAAAAAATGAAGCAGTTCTTTGGGTATATCCTTGCCGCGCTCGCATTATTCCTTATCATTCGAAACACCTTCCTCTAGGATGCGGAGTACGCAAGCGCCATTTCTCAGGAGAAGATGATGCGCGACAAAATCAAGATCCGCTCCCCCAGGGTTCTTACCCTGGCACTACTCGGCATCCTGATTTCAACTGCGACGGTGGCCGCGGCAGCCACTGCAGCAACCTCCAACCTAAAATTTGAGATTTCCTTTCCGGCTACGGTCCACAGAAAACCCATCACCGGGCGTGTCTACGTGATGATCTCCGACGAGCAGTCGCCTGAACCGCGCTTCCAGGTTGGGTCATGGGGAAGCCACCCGCCGTTTTTCGGTGTGGACGTCAGCCGGCTGAAAGCAGGGCGGACTGCTGTGATCGACGCGAAAACCCTCGGCTTTCCCACGCGCAGCTTGGCCGACCTTCCACCAGGCGACTACTACGTGCAGGCGCTGGTGAACATCTATACAAAGTTTCACCGCTCAGACGGCCATACCATCTGGGCCCACATGGACCAATGGGAAGGCCAGCAGTTTAACCGCTCACCAGGCAATCTCTACAGCAAGGTCCGGCGCGTCCATCTCGATCCCGCCCAGGGCTTTGACGTCAAGCTGAGCCTGACGAAAGTGATCCCGCCGGTGAAGGAGCCAGCGGATACGGTCTGGGTCAAACACATCAAATTCCAGAGCAAGTTGCTCAGCAAGTTCTGGGGCCGCCCCATCTATCTGGGCACAGTGGTCCTTCTGCCCAAGGGTTACGATTCTCATCCAGACAGTTATTACCCGGTGATTTATGAGCAGGGCCACTTCAGCCAGGAGCCTCCGTTTAGATTTACAACCACCGAAGAACAGGTATCGGGAAGGCAGGCGAACTATTTGCAATCATACAATGTTGAAACCGGCTATCAGTTTTATCATGCGTGGAACTCCGACGACTTTCCTCGCATGATCGCTGTCACTTTCCAGCATCCCACCCCTTATTTCGATGACTCCTATGCGGTGAACTCCGCCAACAACGGGCCCTACGGCGACGCCATCATGACGGAGTTGATTCCGTACGTCGAGACGCATTTCCGCATCATCCGCAAGCCCTATGCCCGGGTGCTCACAGGTGGGTCGACGGGCGGTTGGGAATCACTGGCGCTGCAGGTGTTTCATCCTGACTTCTTTGGCGGCACCTGGACACTTTATCCCGATCCTGTCGGCTTCACGCACGATCAGCTGATTAACATCTACAGCGATGACAATGCTTTCTTCGCACCCGGACGTCGATGGTTGCGCGCGGTCAGGCCTCTCAGGCGCAACGCAGACGGCCAGGTAACAACAACCGAGCAACAGGAGAGCCAGCTCGAAGATGTGCTGGGCAGCCATGGCCGCTCAGGCCAGCAACTCGAAGCCTGGGAAGCGGTGTACGGACCCGTCGGCGCGGATGGTTACCCCAAACCACTTTGGGATAAAAGCACGGGTAAAATCGACCACAGCGTGGCCGACTACATGCGCGAACACGGTTATGATCTCACCGAATATTTGCGGCGCAACTGGCCCAAGGTCGGCCCCAGCCTGGTGGGCAAGATTCACATCAACGTTGGCGACATGGACAACTATTATCTGAACCTGGCCTGTTACGACCTGCAGAAATTCTTGGAGAGCACCACGCATCCCTACTACGCCGGAAAGTTCCAATTCGGCCGGCCCGAGAAGGGTCATGGATGGCAGTCGACCACCCAGGAAAATATGGTCCGCATCATGGCTGGCCACATCGCGGCAAACGCGCCCGCAGACACGAATCTCAAACAGTGGCACTATAACTAGCCGTTAAGATCACTAACAACCGCCTACTGCGATGGGCGCCTGCGAGTGACAGCATCAGGGTTGGGTTGCGGATGGCAAAACGTGGTCCAGTTTCCTGAGAAGCTTCTTGCCCTTGAGGACCCGCTTCCCATCCCCTGAAACAAAAACAATTCTACGCTGAGGGTCAAGCAGAATCATGGTGGGATACCATTTGACCTTCAAATCACCATCGACAATCCGTTTGGTGCTCTGCGGCGCGGATTGCAACCAGGAAACCTGTTTCTTCTCCAGAAATTTCCGTGCCTTCCCAATTTTTTCGTCGCTGTTCATTCCCAGGATAATGAGTCCGCGACCTTGATAGAGTTCTTTCACCTGCTTGAGCGTCGGAACCTCTTTCACGCAGGGTCCACACCAGGTTGCCCAGAAGTCCAGCAGTACGTACCGACCGGAATAATCAGACAGCCGATGCTTTTTGCCGCTGAAATCGGTAAAGACAAAGTTCGTCACCTGCTGGCCCACGCCGGGTCCCTGTGAGGCGGGCAGCAGGCACGGGCTCGCCGCAAAGAGCGCGAACAACGCCAGCATGACCCGGATACGTGTTGCGATTCCCGGTACCAGGCGCATGCTATTCGGCACCTCCAAAGCGGAAGGAATAGGAAATGGTAAACATGTAGTCCGGGATGGTTGAATCAGTGTTCTGGTTGACCCCATTGACGTAATGAGGCTTGACGTTGATATAGGTCACAACCGGAACAGTCAGACTGATCGTTTGCCCGAACAGGTTTAAATTGACGCCCGGCTCGATGTATCCCAGAGTTGCAGGCCGCCGAAATCCGTCTGATGCACCGATCAGATCAAGAGGCGGCACGCCGGAAATTCGATAGCCGAGAGTTGGTGAAATCCAATGGAGCGGGGTTGGAATTGAACCGCCAAATTCCACAACAAAAGAGTCCGTACTGGAGTTCACTTCACCGCTTGTGCTTTGGAAAAGTGTTGGAAAGAACGCCGGCGTCCCGGTGGTGTTGGTCGGATTAATGAGATAAGTCCCCACCCCATACAAGGAAAAGTGATCAAAGGCGCGGAACGCCTGCACGGTGGGAATGATTCCCCATCCCCCAATTCCGGGCTGCACGGAGATATCTACGGGAACAGCCCTGCTGTAAACGGTGGAAACGGCGCTGCTGTCACCAGTCGGAAATAGAACCCCAAGTGACAAGTGCACATTCCCCCTGGAATGCTCGGTGGAGAACATCCAGCGGCCTACGCTCAGAGACAAATCTCCTATACCGCTAGCGCCCGTGTTGACCGGAACTACCTCGGTCGATATGGCTCCCGGTTCAATCCGGTTGAGAGGCTTGTGAAGATTGTAGCTTTGAGCCTGGTATGGGACATCGAGTGTGATGTCCGTCCTTGAAGTCAGCCCGTATGTAAAATCAAAATTAACTTGCGTTCTGTCGTTGATGGGCCCATCGAAAGGCGTCAGCCTCAGATTAGGCTCTTTGCCGATGTAGTGCTTGTCCGACAAAAAGTGAAACATGGAAGCCCTGAACTCCCACTGGCCTTTTTGGAGATAGCTGCTTGCCCCACCAAACACGGATGGGTTTTGTCTCTGGCACACTCAACCCTGGCCCGATGCCGGCATAGAGCAAATCAGTATGAGCAAGGCTACGGCGAAAAGGCGCAGCCCACGCCCGCAACGTATAGTCATAAATTGTCCTTTTCGAAAGCCCCTGTGATAAGACCCGACGAAACGCAAACGATTCTATGGGGTGGGCCAGCCGATCACAATAATGCGTTCGGACTAGCTGCGCCTCAAAAAGTGATTTGATTGCCGATTGTTATTCACTAGGCCAGGCGTATCCCGCACAAAACCTGGGAATGGCGGCAAGGAGGCTCCCGCCCGTAGTCTCGAATTTGGAGGAATACGCACCATGCAGCCACCCAATCCAGCAATAGTCTCGGGAGGCAAAAGCAGGTTTATGATGTAACCGAACAAACAATCGTTCATCATTAGAACGAGGGAAGCTGAGGCATAAAGGCTTGGCTTGAGGGTTTCTCATGCCTCTCGGCAACATTCAATTTCGCGACAGGCAACAACTGGGGCAAATAATTTCGTGAAACTATACTCAGCAGCTTTTGCGCTCCTTCTCCTGCTGCCGTCCGGAGCGGGCAATCTGCCCAAGGTCGATCCGGCGCCTTGGGACGAAATCCTGCACCTGTACGTCAACCAGGAGCATCTGGTTGATTACGCGAAGTTGAAGAAGCAGGATTGGAAAAAGCTTCGCGATTACGTCGCGAGTTTTGGCCAGCAGGGATCGGAGCCTCTTTCGCCGGACTCAAAGAAAGCGCTCCTCATCAACGCATACAACTCCATGACGATGGAGTGGATTGTCGAAAATTACCCCGTCAAGAGCATCTGGAACACGCCGCGGCCCTTCAAGGAGCACCGCTTTCATCTGGCGGGAGAATCCGTCTCACTGAATGAGATCGAGTCCCGCCTTCGCGAAATGAAGGACCCCAGGATTCATGCCGCGCTGGTCTGCGCCTCTCTCAGTTGTCCACCTCTCAGGCGCGAAGCCTACACCGCGGCCAAGATCAACCAGCAACTGGATTCGAACGTGCGCGAGTGGCTGGCCAATCCCGCTCTCAACCAGTTTGACCCGAAAAACCGTTCAGTAACTATCAGCCCCATATTTAAGTGGTACGGAAAAGATTTCCAGGCGTATCCGGGCGGTTTGCGGGATTTCCTGCTCAAGTTCGGGCCCCCGGCGGCACAGGAAATGTTGAGGAACGGCAAATTCGCCATCCACTATGCGACTTATCATTGGGGTTTGAACGATCAGTCCGGGCGGGGCAAAGGCTATTCGTCATTCCAGTTGGGAATCAACTGGCTGAAGAACTGGTTTCGCAACTGGTTCGCAAGCTTGGGGGAAAAATACAACGTTAATCCTTTGATCTTCGGCGGCATCTACGTCGGAGCCATTCCCTTTTTTACTCTCTGCGTTGCGTGGATCGTCAGCAATCTGCGCAAGAAGAAACCGGTTGTTCTGCCTGTCCTGGCCGCCTCTTTCTTCTTCATTTCCGCATATCTCTACCTGTTGATTGTAGGGCGCAATATTCCCGCCTGGGTCTATCTGGTAATCGGCGCCATGATCGGCTTTGGCATTTACTCAACAATCAGGAAGATCCGCGCCCAGTCAGGGCAGAGGGGCAAGACCTGAGGGAAATCCACTAATTTCGCCGCGCCCTATATCCGCCGCCGAATCAGACCTTCACAACACGGGCAAAACGAACCGCCGGCGCCTTGCAAATCTCATCCAGTAAATCCCGGGAAATGGTCTCGTCAATATTCACCAGTCCAATCGCCTCGCCGGAATGCTGGTTCCTTCCCAGGGCAAAGCTGGCAATATTCACATTTCTCTGTCCCAGAATAGTTCCCACGCGCCCGATCACGCCGGGCACGTCCTGATTGCGAACGAAAAGAAGGAAACCTTTCAGCGGCGCCTCGATGTCGATATCGCTGATGCCTAGAATTTGCAACCCGCGCGCTCCCACCCTACCCAGAACCGAAGACGAATCCACGCTCGTGCGAAGCGCAATCTCCAGTGAGTTTGAATAAGCCGCGCGACGCGCGCTTCTGACTTCGACAACCTCGATACCCCTCTCCTGCGCCAGAGTGGCGGCGTTGACCAGATTAATCTCATGCAGGAGAGGCTTGTTGAGCACTCCTTTGAGCACAGCATTTTTTACCAGGTGCGTATTCAGCTCAGCCAGTCCGCCATCGTAACTGATTTTCACTTCTTCCAGGCGTTCGCCGGCAATCTGGGCGGCAAAGGCGCCAAGTTTTTCTCCAAGCTCAATGTAAGGCTCCAGTTTTTTGTACTCTTCAGGCGAGATGGCGGGCATATTGACGGCATTTCGCGGAACGCCCAGGCGCAGATAGTCCCGAATCTGTTCAGCGATGCTGATGCCAACAATTTCCAGCGCTTCATCAGTTGAGCCGGCGATGTGTGGCGTGGCTATCACGTTCGGGTGCGCCACCAGTCGGGAGCCAGATGGCGGTTCTTTCTCAAACACATCGAGCGCAGCCCCGGCCACCTGCCCGCTCTCAATAGCCTGCAGAAGATCATCTTCCTTCACAAGTTCTCCGCGCGCGCAGTTGATGAGGCGAACCCCCGGTTTGGTTTTCGCAAGTGTTTCAGCGTTGATCAGGTGATGAGTTTCAGGCGTGGCTGCGGTATGCAGGCTGATAAAGTCGCTTGCGGCGAGCACTTCATCAAACTTCAGCAATTTGACTCCATGGTCCTGGGCAAGCTGCAATGGCACATAGGGATCGTAAGCGACAACGTCCATTTCAAACGCCCGGGCCAGGCGCGCCACTTCACTCCCGATACGCCCCAGCCCGATCAGACCCAGGATCTTGCCGCGCAGCTCCGTGCCTGTCAATTTCTTCTTTTCCCAGGCGCCCCGTTTCATTGACGCGTCTGCCTGCGGAATCCGCCGCGCCAGCGATATCAGGAGCCCCATCGCCTGTTCTGCAACGCTATGCGCACTGCCGCCCGGAGTATTCATCACCACGATGCCGCGCTTCGTGGCAGCTTCGAGGTCCACGTTATCGATGCCCACGCCCGCCCGCCCGATGGCGCGCAGGCATTTTGCGTGGGAAAGCAGATCGGCAGTCACCTTGGTGGCGCTCCGCACCACCAGCGCATCGGCGTCACTGATCTCCTCAGCCAGCGAGAGGTCTTTCCGCTTCGGAAGGAAGATCACTTTCCATGATCCTTCCGACTGTAGCATTTCTACGGCTTTCGGTGAAACGCTGTCCGCAATGAGAATTTTCATCCTGTTCCTCATGCCAAAAAGCAGTTGAAATCCGGCGCCGGTTCCATCTCCCTCCGCCCTGATCGCAGATCCGCAAATCAACTCCGCCGGTCCTATCCATGAGACCGTTCAAACTCCTTCATGAACGAGACGAGTGCTTGAACGCCCTCAATCGGCATGGCGTTGTAAATCGAAGCGCGCACTCCCCCAACCGCGCGATAACCCTTGAGGGAATAAAGCCCTCCCTTGGAGGCCTGTTTGAGAAACTCTTCCAGCGCCTCCGGCGAGGGCAGATCGAACGTGACGTTCATCGTAGAACGGTGCGCTTTATCCACAAAGGGTTTATAAAAACTCGAACTGTCCAAAGTTTCGTAGAGAAGCTGGGCCTTTTGATTGTTGCGCCGTTCAATCTCGCTGACGCCTCCCTGCTGCTTGATCCAGCGCAACACTGCACGCGTGATGTAAATGTTGAATGAACTTGGTGTGTTCACCAGCGATTGGCCCTTTTCCACGGTGGCATAGTTCAACAATGGCGGGGTCATCGGCAGCGCATGGCCTAAAAGGTCTTTGCGGATGACGACGATGGCGGTCCCGCCGGGACCAAGGTTTTTCTGAAGGCTCGCATGCACCAGCCCAAACCGTGAATAGTCCATCACACGCGACAGAATTTCCGAAGTTGCGTCGCCGATCAGCGGCATGTCCCCCGTTTCAGGGAACTTGTTCCAGCGCGTTCCATAGGCTGTGTTGTTCGTGGTGATGTGAAGATAAGAAGTGTCCCTGGGGATACGCTCCACGTCCAGTTCGGGTATGCGAACGAAATTGTCGCTCTTACCGCTGGCAACTGTTTCGATGGTGCCGTAAGGGGCGGCATCTTTGATCGCCGTGGCCGAGAACACTCCGGTCTCAACATACGCAGCGCGGTGTGCTGGCTTCAATCCAATTAGGTTCATGGGAATGGCGGAAAACTGCATGCGGGCCCCTCCGTGCATGAAGAGCACGGTGTAGTTTGCGGGCAGAGAAGCAAGCTCCCGAAAAAGCGCAATAGATTCTTCCACCACGGCCACAAATTGTTTGGAGCGATGGCTGATTTCGATGATGGACGCGCCAAGGCCACCGTAGTTCAAAAATTCCTGCTGCGCGCTAACCATGACCGCATCGGGAAGCATGGCCGGCCCCGGGGCAAAATTAAAAATCCTGCCTCCCGGCCGCGCAGTTGAAAGCGCAGAGGCGTTAGCTTCGTTGGGTGTAGACATTTGCAATCTCCTTTGATCGAGCCGATATGAAACCGGGAACCCTATCGAGCATTAGTGCCCAACCTAAGACTTCCATGGGCCAAACGCAGAAACCCCCTGGCGGGAATCTGCTCATGATCATTCTTGCCATGGATTCGCTTCGTTTTTCCAGTAGATTTCAGTCGGGGCGCCCCCGCCCGGACCAGAAAAGCCCGAAGATTGATTAACTTTGCCCGCGGGAAAATGGTACTCTACGCCACCGCCCAGGGAAAGTCAAACGAGGCGGAGATTGGAAATTCGCACGTTAATTCCGCGCTGATGCAGATTAGTGAACGGCGTGAAAGTCATTTAGTCGCCGATTGCCCACGCTCCTTTTACCCTGCGGCGACCGTCAGTTCGAAACGTCCTTGATGATGATATCTCGATGCAGCGGCAGGCTGCCTGAAGAAGTCCCCACCAGGATCCGATAGGTGCCGGCTGCCAGCTTCCAACGATGAGCTGACACGTCATAAAACGAAAGAGACCGGGGGTTGATTGTGAGATGCACCTGTCTGGTTTCGCCAGGTTTCAAAAAGACCTTGCCAAAAGCGCACAACTGCCGTGGCGGTTCTCCGTTGGCGGGAGGTTGTCTGACATACGCTTCTACCACTTCGGCCCCGGCGCGACTTCCTGTATTTGTAACCTCGACAGTCCCATGGATAAAGCCTGGCTCTCTACCTATCCTTGTGGGTGTGATCGCAAGATGGCCCAACCGGAAGGTCGTGTATGAAAGGCCATAGCCAAATGGGAACAATGGACGATTGCCGGTTGCTTCGTACCACCGGTAGCCGACGTCGAGTTTCTCACTGTAAATGGACTTGCCGTTCAAACCCGGCCACTGCTGCCGAGTGCTGGTGGGAATTTTATCCGCTGTCAGTGGGAATGTCAGCGGCAGTTTGCCAGCCGGGTTGACGTCCCCGAACAGTATGGCGGCAATAGCGCTGCCGTCTTCCTGGCCTGGATACCACGCTTCCATAACCCCGCGCACCTGCTTGACCCAGGGCATCAGAACCGGACCGCCGGTGTTCAACACAACAATAGTTTTAGGGTTGGCCGCAGCAACGGCTTTGATGAGCTCATCCTGATTACCCGGCAGTTCAAGATTCGGACGGTCATGGCCTTCTCCCTCCACAGTGCTTGCAAACACAATTGCCACGGAGGCTGCTTTCGCAACGCCGGCGGCACCGGCAAGGTCACTACCGTCGGAGTAAGTTACGTTGATTGCCGCGCCGGCGCGCTTGCGGATGCCCTCCAGCGGACTGATGACATACGGCGCCACCACGTGCGAACTGCCACCCCCTTCTACCTCTGGCTTGGCGCCACCATCCATACCGATGACGGCGATGGAAGAAACCCCGGAGAGCGGAAGGATATGGCCTTCGTTCTTCAACAGGACGGTTCCCTGCTCCGCAACCTTTCGGGAAAAGGCGGCATACTCCGGGGTTCGAACGTAGGAATCCCAGTTGCCGGGCTGCGGCTTGTCAAATAGGCCGTGCTTGAACATTGTTACCAGAATCCGGCGGACGTGCCCGTCCAGCGTTGCCATACTCACTTTGCCGTTTTCAACGGCGGACTTAAGCGCCTGACCGTAATAGCGGCTGTCAGGCATTTCCTGGTCGAGCCCCGCCCGGGCGGAAGCAACCGTGGAGTGAGTGCCGCCCCAGTCGCTCATCACCCATCCACCAAAACCCAGTTGGGTTTTGAGCAGACCGTCCAGCAGGTGCGGATTCTCGCAGGAGTAGACGCCGTTGGTTTTGATGTAAGCGCACATCACCGAGCCGACACCGCTTGAAACTGCAGAGCCAAACGGGGGCAGATAAATCTCCTGCAAAGTCCTTTCATCCACCACGGAGTCAATTTTGAACCGGTCGGTTTCCTGTTGCATGGTGAGGTACATGTTGGCGTTGGCGATGGGCCCCTGGCTCTGAATGCCCTTGATTTCGGCTGCGGCCATCCGGCCGTTCAGATAGGGATCCTCGCCGTAGGTCTCAAAGGTCCGTCCCCATTCCGGAACGCGGACAACGTCAATCGTGGGACCCAGCTCAACGTTCGTTCCTTTTCCCCACTGTTCTTTGCCGAGTACCCGCCCAAACTCATTCAGCAACGAAGGATCCCAACTGGAGGCTGCAGCAATCGGTGCAGGTAGAAGAGTGACGCCTTTGGCCCCATTGCCCACTCCTGCACGGCCATCGGCAAGCTTGAGCGCGGGGATGTGCAACCGTGGGTTTGCAGGAACATACCCGACATATCCCTTAAAGGGATGTTCCTTTCTGCTGACCCCATGCACCAGCGCTACCTTGTCATTCAGACTCATCGCCCGGATCAGCAGGTTGGCCCTGCGCCCGGCGGAAAGCGATTTGTTCATCCACGGCTGGTGGCTGTTGGTTTGCGCCCGTGCAACCGTGGCCGGCGCAACCGCCATCGCCAGTGCAATCACCAGGCTGGTAATCCATTTCTTGCAATAAAATCCGGCTCTCATAATGTACCCATCCAACACGATTTTTGATTAAGAACAGCAGAAACGCTAATAGAGCGAGCCTGCAAGGTCAAGTAAAATTCATGCGGTTGCCAGAAGCCACCACACACCCCTGCCTACTTTTTATCGCCTGCGTTTTGCTTTTATTTCCAGTTTCGCAGTCGGGCCGCTGGCGGCCTAGCCAAGCACTGGAACTTCGACATTCCGCACGGCATGCGACTGGTCGCTCAACAGAAAATGGATAACTTTTGCAACATCATCAGTCTGGACCCATTTCGAAAAGTCCGCTTTGGGCATGGATTTGCGGTTCGCCTCCGTATCCATGGTTCCGGGTAGGACGCAATGCGCGCGAATGTCGTACTGCACAAGTTCCTGCGCAAGAATTTCAGTCAGTTGCATGACCGCTCCCTTGGAGACCGCATAGGGTGCAACACCGGCTCCGCCACCCTTCAGGATAGCCCCGCTTGAAACCGTAACGATGCGGCCATAATTCTGGCGAACCATCACAGGAACAACCAGTCGAAGCATCCGGATAACACTCATGAAATTGAGGTCCAGCATTTGAGCCCATTGTGAGTCGTCGGTCTCGAAACTTTTGCCTGCGGCAAAGCCTCCGGCTACGCAGACCAGAAAATCCACGCGGCCGTAACGCTCAGAAACACTGGAAACAAAGCTGTCAACATCTGTCGATTTCGTGAGATCCACCTTCAGGCCCGTCATCCGGCCCGAGAGATCACCAGCGGCCGCTTGCAGAGATTCCCAACCCGCCTCTCCATGGTAGGGGACGGCAACAGACGCGCCATTTTTAAGCAGATCCAGTGTAACTGCAAGCCCCAAAGCGCCCGTTCCACCTGTGATAATAGCTATTCGATCCTTAAAATCCACCATTCACCCCCTTCATGCCTTATAATAAAAACCCACGAATCATTCCAGGTCAACGGTCTTTAGCCGAGCAAGACTGTTATTTGCTATGCTAATAGACGCTAAGTACCTTTCTGCGAAGGTTTCACAGAAGGTCGTTGCAAATTTACAATATGAGAATTCGACACAGGCTCATCATTTCTTTGACCATAAGCATTACGCTGGTGGCGTTTGTCTTCGCCTTTTTCCAGGTTCGCTCGCAGAAAAGTGCGCTCCGAAACGATCTGGAAAAGCGTGCGGAAATTCTGGCAGAGAGCCTTGTCGACAACGTCCAACCCCTGCTTCACAAACAGTCCTGGGGACAGTTGCAGCAACTTCTGGACCGTTTCGAAAACCGGGAATCCCTCGATGGGATAGCGGTCTACGACAACAAAGGGGACAAGATTGCGGTTGCCAGCACGCTGGAAACTCAACTGGACATCGCGCCTTCTGCGGTCCGCCAGGCGATTTTTCGCGACAAGGGAGTCAGCCAGTTCTTCAATCTGAGCGGTGTGCCCATGGAGGTTTATGCCTTGCCTATCCATGGGAACGGAGGCGTAGAAGGGGTGCTGGCGCTCTACCACAACGCCAGCTTCATTGAGGCCCAGTCGTTCCGCCTCTGGCGGGATACGTTTCTGCGCCTGCTTGTGGAAACTCTCCTCATTGCCTTTATCTGCCTGCTGATTATTCGCATCAGCATCCTGGAGCCCGTCACAAAAACAGCGCAGTGGCTGCGGGCTCTAAGGACCGGCAAGGGACTCCGATCGAACCCTATGCCTGCAGAAGAAATCTTTCAGCCTATCGCGCATGAAGTTTCTCAACTGGCCAAGACGCTTGAAGTCGCGCGGACGGCCGCCGAAGAAGAAGCCCGCCTGCGTGAAGTGGGTGAAGCCATCTGGACAGCGGAACGCCTGCGCGCCCACGTGCGGAATCGTTTTCGCGACAAGCCGATTTTTGCGGTTTCCAACCGTGAACCCTATATGCACGTCCGCCAGAATGGCGGAATCGAATGCCTGGTGCCTGCCAGCGGCCTGGTCACGTCCCTGGAGCCTATTTTACGGGCCTGCGACGGAACCTGGGTGGCAAGCGGGGCTGGAAATGCGGACCGCGAAGCAGTCGATGAAAATGACCGGCTGCGCGTGCCTCCCGATGAACCTCATTACACTTTGCGAAGGGTCTGGCTCAGCAAGGAGGAGGAACAGGGATTCTATCTCGGATTTGCAAATGAAGGTCTCTGGCCTCTCTGCCATATCGCGCACACGCGCCCGACCTTTCGCGAGGCGGACTGGAAACAATACAAAGCGGTCAACCAGAAATTTGCAAAAGCCCTGCTGGAAGAGATGGAGGGCGTACAGGAGCCTGCCGTTCTCATCCACGATTATCACTTCGCCTTACTACCGAGGATGGTGAAGGAGAAGCGGCCGGATGCACGCGTGGCGATCTTCTGGCACATTCCCTGGCCAAACGCCGAAGCTTTCGGCATCTGCCCCTGGCAACGTGAACTGCTGGACGGGCTGCTGGGCGCGGATCTGGCGGGCTTCCATATTCAAAACCACTGCAATAATTTTCTCGAAACAGTCGACCGGGCCCTGGAGTGCCGCATTGAATGGGACCGGTTTGCGGTCAACCGCCGGGGGCATTTCACGCTGGTGCGACCGTTCCCCGTCAGCGTAGTTTTTGATACTGAGACGGCGCGCACGTCGGCCATGGCCAGCCCGCCCGAGGCTGAAGATCTTTTTAAGGAACTGGGAGCGGAAGGGACGCTGATGGGCGTCGGTGTCGACCGCATGGACTACACCAAGGGAATCGTGGAACGCTTCAGAGGCATCGAGCGGTTCCTCGAAAAATATCCTGCCTACCATAACAAATTCAGTTTCGTCCAGATCGGCGCACCGAGCCGGACCGACATCCAGCAATACCGCAACCTGGTGGAAGACATTGAATCGGAGGCCCAGCGCATTAACAATCGGTTCCAGAATGGCGCGTGGAAACCGATCATTCTGCTCAAGCGGCATCACAGCCATAAAGAAATCATGCGATACTACAGAGCTGCCGATTTTTGTATGGTGACGTCACTGCACGACGGAATGAACCTGGTGGCCAAAGAGTTTGTCGCAACCCGCAACGACGGCCAGGGCGTCCTGATCCTGAGCCGCTTTGCGGGGGCCTGCCGTGAGCTGCGCGATGCACTGATCGTCAATCCGTACGACACCGAGCAACTGGCGGAAGCCATCCGCTTTGCTCTGTCGATGGATCCGGAAGAGAAGCGGCTCCGGATGCAGCGCATGCGCCGCGTGGTCCGCGAGCACAACATCTATCGCTGGGCGGCAAGCCTGGTCCGCGAACTATCTGAAGTCCGGCTGGACAGGCCGGAGCCGTTGAAGGTCCGATAACAAACAAAGCCCTTCTTTCATTGAAGGGCCAGCAAGCCTTTCAGGCTGTAATGCTGGTCGCAACCCGTCGCTATGAAGAGAACCCGATCTTCACCCACCCGTTTACACTGTTCGGAATCCCCGAAGAGTTCGCCCAATCCTCGCCAGTCTCACGCGAGCCTCAAGCCGCAATACCTCTTTGACTGTTGGGCAAAAGTGGACAGGCGTATCCGCAGAGGCCGGCACATTGTCCTGTTTCTTGATTTCGATGGCACTCTGGTACGATTGCGCCGGAACCCCAAAGAGGTTTTTCTTGGGGCCCCGGCGCGGCGTGTGCTGCGCAAACTGGCCAGCCGCCCTGAAATTACTCTCTGCTTCATCAGCGGGCGGCAACTCGCCGACCTGCAGCAGCGCGCGCGTGTGGAAGGCGCCATCTATTTCGGTGTGCATGGCTGGCAGCGCAGCAACGGTCAGCCGCCAAATCTGCCAGGCACGCGCAAGCTTCGAAAGACAATGGAGTGGGTCAGGGAGGAGGTCCACGATATTCCCGGAATCAGAGTGGAAGACAAAGCAATCTGCTTCGGAATCCACTACCGCAATGCCGGGAAGCCAGCCGTGGAGAAAGCCCGCGCCCTCGTCAAAGAAGTGCTGGACCGAATGGGACCGGGCTACGAATTAATGGCAGGCAAAAAGATCTGGGAAATCTATCCGAAGGACATGGGAA
>Ga0102953_1000107_pt1 | contig 54663 bp, 58 predicted proteins | sample SalPon2A_C_D2_MG_FD_78509 | JGI IMG/M metagenome (GOLD analysis project Ga0102953, IMG submission 78509) | Soil microbial communities from South San Francisco under conditions of wetland restoration - Salt Pond MetaG R2A_C_D2_MG | ecosystem: Environmental > Terrestrial > Soil > Wetlands | place...
AGAACCTGACGGGGGCCAGCCTGAATGGCAGCAACATTTTGCAAATCGATATTGAGAACGGGACTTCAACCACTGTGGACCTGTCATCTCTTGACGACAGTGGTACGGATGATCAATATGATGATGAAGTACCCCTCCGCACGCCCCTGGACGTAGATGAGGGCGGGGTCGGATCCCCTACCAACGAAACCAGCGTACAGGAAGTTATTCAGGCCATTGCGCCGATCACCTCCAAAGCCGCACGAATTTTCTATCCTCCGTCTATAGCGGTGGATGCGTCCACCAACGGGAGTTTCAATATCGACCTCTATGCCCAGTATATCGCTCAGTTCGGTACACCAACCGTCGCAAGCACAGGTGCTCCGGCCGCCGTACCAACCTATGCCGCCAATGAACTGTATTACTACGTAACCTATGCCGACCCAACGGTTTTCAATACGGCAACCATGAGTATTGATGCCAATGGCGTATTGTCCTACGAGATAATCGGGCAACCGGCAGACTACAATGCCTTGATCAATGTGGTGTTCGTCGTAAAATAATTAGGAAGTAATCAGCAACTGGGGTTTGAGACCAAACACAACAAATATTCTTTTTCTGCTGGGAGGCATCTTATTATTCCTGCTCCCCGGTACGGTTCGTGCCCAATTTCTGCTCCAGGCTCCAAACAGCGGCGGAGAAAACAACTATCGCTGGTATGAAGCCTCGGATACCGCTACGGTGCTGAGCACCGATTTTTTTTATGAGGCTACCAGCCCGGGAGTTTATTTTGCCACCTATGAGGGCACGCTTTGTGGAAGCAATGCCACAGGTTATTTTATCCTGACAGACTGCTCAGCTCCTGATAACCAGGTAACCCTGGATATTTCGGCTAATGTGAGCGGCAGTGCCACCGTTAGCTGGTCCCCGGCGGTATCGGGCGATCCGCTGAAGCCCGTGGTAACGGCCACCACATCGGTAGTTCGCTATACGGCAACTATTACCAAAGCAGGCAATTCTATCGCATTGCCAAGGTTCACTGTGGTTTGCATGGCTGCGGCAGCGACCCTGGTGGATGACATCGTTTCCGTAGACGAGGATAAATCCGTGGTGGTACCCATTTACGCGAATGACAGTGACCTGCCGACCAACGGGACCCTCACGGCAACGAACCCGGCCAATGGCACCGTGAGCATAAACAATAATGGCAGTCCGAATGATCCTTCGGATGATACGCTTACCTATACCCCTGTCCCTGATTATAACGGACCGGATAGTTTTGACTATACGGTTTGCAACGGCATGGGCGATTGCAGTACGGCTACGGTAACCGTGAATGTCATTCCTATCGTCGACGCGATTGACGATTCGCTGGCGGGGAACCAGGACCAACCCCTGGACATCCATTTTCTCGATAATGATAATGACCTCCCGCCGGGGGGCAATATGGTGCTGACCGCTCCTTCGAACGGGACCCTGGTTCTTCAGGACAATGGAACCCCGGGGAACCCCTGGGACGATTGGGTAACCTATACCCCCAACCCGGGTTATGTGGGTAGTGACAGCCTGTCCTATACCCTTTGCGATACAGCCTCCAATTGCAGCACTGCGGCCATCACCATCCTGGTGAATGCGGTAGGCGCCGACCTGGATTCGGACGACGATGGTATTGTAGACGGTTTTGAAGATCTGAACCTGGACGGGGACAACAACCCGGCCACCTCCCCGACCGATACCGATGGGGACGGAATACCGGATTACCTGGATATTGATAGTGATGATGACGGGATACCTGATAACGTGGAGGCGCAGAGCAGCCTGGCCTATCTCCCGCCTTCCGGGGTGGATATGAATGCCAATGGCCTGGATGATGCCTATGAAAGTGGTTCACTCGGTCTGTTTCCCGAAGACACAGATGGAGACAATCTGCCGGATTACCTGGACGAGGACAGCGATAATGACGGGGTGCCGGACCGTACGGAAGGCCACGACTACGATCGTAACGGGATTCCGGAAGTATCGTTCATCGGTTCGGATAAGGACAATGACGGCCTGGATGACGGATACGAAGGAGCTACAGCCATAGATGTGGATGTCAACGATGAAATCGACGATCCGGTAAACGACCTTCCGGATACCGACGGGGACGGGGAATCTGATTATCGGGATGCGGATGATGACGGCGACGGCAAAATGACCCGGGATGAAGATGTAAACAAAGACGGAAATTATACCAATGACGACGTGGATGGCAACGGTATCCCCGACTATCTGGAGCCCAATTCCTCCGAACCGGACCTGGAGGTCTTCAACGTGGTAACCCCCAACGGGGATGGCATACATGACGTCTTAACGATCCGGGGGCTTCAGAACTTCCCGAATAATACGATAAAGATTTATAACCGGTGGGGTGTTTTGGTATACTCAACCAGGGGATACAACAGTAAAGGCAATGTATTTGACGGGACGTCACAGGGCAGGGTCACGGTAGACCAGGACAATAAACTGCCCACCGGCACGTACTTCTATATCCTTGAATATGAGGACCAGGGAGGGAATCAAAAAACGCTTAGCGGCTACATCTACCTAAATAAATAACCCATGCAAAAGCACGCCAACCAGGTTTTCAGAAAAATATTCAAGGGGCTTTTCGCCATAATTTTCCTGGTACTGTTTTACAGCCCGTGCTATTCCCAGCAGGATGCTCAGTATACCCAATATATGTACAATACGGTGAGTGTGAACCCGGGCTATGCCGGATCTCGGGGCAACCTGAGCGTTGCAGCCCTCTACCGTGCCCAGTGGGTGGGCCTGGACGGGGCTCCCAAGACACAGACATTCAATATTCACTCCCCCATCGGATACAGGGGGGTAGGCCTTGGTCTGTCGGCTGTGAATGACGAGATCGGACCTACCTCGGAGACCTATTTTGACCTTGATTTTTCATATACTATCCGTACGGCCCAGACCGCACGGCTCAGTTTTGGGCTGAAAGCCAGCGGACATTTGCTGAATATCCGTTTTTCCGAACTCCATCAGGACTGGACCAACCCGGGGGGGCCGGACCCCACTTTGCAACAGGATATAGACAACAAGTTTTCGCCCAACATTGGTGCGGGTGTATACTACCATACTGACCATTTCTATGCGGGATTTTCCGTACCTCGAATGCTGGAGACCACCCATTTCGAGAAATCATCCCTGTCTACCGCCAATGAAAACATGAATTTCTACCTGATCACCGGCTACGTTTACGATATGAACCCATTCTGGAAGTTCAAACCGGCCCTATTGACCAAAGTGGTTCGGGGAGCACCCTTACAATTGGATCTCTCGGCGAATTTTATGTATAATGAAAAACTGATCCTGGGGGCCGCTTACCGTTGGGATGCGGCGGTCAGTGCGATGGTCGGATTCCAGGTTTCCCCCGAATTCCTTATAGGCTTGGCCTATGATCGGGAAATTACCGAATTGGGACAGGCAACCTTTAACGATGGCTCCTTTGAAGTGATCCTGCGCTACGATTTTATCAAAGTCGAGGACCTCCTGAAATCGCCCCGTTTCTTCTGATAGCGGGGGCCGTTCCGTTTCTTCACCCGGATTTTAAATAAGGCAGGCCTTTAAGTGCCTGAAACGTGTTACTTTTGCAAAGTGGAACATAAGGATTCATATGTGATCCTGGTAAACCCCAAGGATGAGGAAATCGGGACTATGCCCAAGTTGGAGGCCCATGAAAAGGCCTTGTTGCACAGGGCATTTTCGGTATTTGTTGTGAATCGAAAAGGTGAGATCATGCTCCAAAAACGGGCGGCACATAAATATCATTCCCCCAATCTTTGGACCAATACCTGCTGCAGCCATCAACAATTGGGGGAGAGCAATATTGCCGCCGGGAGGCGTCGATTGCAGCAGGAAATGGGATTTGAAACTGATCTGGAAGAGCTTTTTTCTTTTATTTACAAGGCGCCATTTGATAACGGCCTTACCGAACATGAATTCGACCATGTGATGCTCGGGTTCTATGAAAAGGACCCGGTAATTAACACGGGGGAAGTGGCCGCCTGGAAGTGGGTGGATCCTGAAGAAATCAAAAGGGATTTGATCGTAAACGAGGCTGAGTATACGGTTTGGTTCCGCAAGATCTTCCCCCGCTTTTATGATCATATACATCAAAAGGTACTGAAAATATGAAAGTAAAGGTCAGCAGAAAAGCGCATTTTAACGCGGCACACCGGCTATACCGGCCTGATTGGGATGATGCCAGGAATAACCGGGTCTTTGGAAAATGCAATAACCCGAATTTCCACGGCCATAACTACAAACTGGTGGTAAGTGTTACGGGGGAAATCGATCCGGAAACCGGGTTCGTAATGGATATGAAGTTATTGAAAGAATTAATCCGCGAAGAAGTCGAAGATGCCCTGGACCATAAAAACCTGAATATAGAAGTCCCGGAATTCAGGGAACTAAACCCCACAGCCGAGAATATCGCGGTGGTTATATGGCGCAAATTACGGCCCCATATCCCATCCGGGAAGGATTTAGAAGTTGTGTTGTATGAAACAGGACGGAACTTTGTAACCTTTGCAGGATAGCCATGGGATTGCAACCCGGTACCAGGATGCCCGCATTTTCCCTCCCTGACCAGCAGGGCCGGCAGTTCGATTCTGACACGAGGGAAAGCAGGGGCCCCCTGGTTATATTTTTCTACCCCAGGGATGAAACCCCGGGTTGTACCCGCGAAGTATGTGCTTTCCGGGATGATTTTGAAGCATTCAGGAAGCTGTGCGCGGAAGTAGTGGGGATCAGTTCGGACACACAGACAAGCCACCTGGAATTTTCCAGGAAGAATGATTTGCCTTACCGGCTCCTTGCAGATAGGGAACATCGGGTGCGAAAGCTTTTTCAGGTAAAGGGTTACCTGTTCAATTTGGTTCAGGGGAGGGAAACCTTTGTCATAGATTCTTCGGGGATCATCCGGATGGCTTATAATAGCCCCAATCCGGCCCAACATGTTAAAAAGGCCCTTCAGGCATTAAAAGACATCCAGGCATGAGCAGCCTGTATCCATTAAAATTCAAACCCATTTTCAAGGAGATGCTGTGGGGTGGAACTAAACTGGGGGATACCCTTGGGAAGCCTATTTCCAGTGAACAAACCGGTGAGAGTTGGGAAATATCTGCCGTAAAGGATAATGTGTCTGAAGTCGCAAATGGGAAATTCAGGGGGAAATCGCTCAAAGACCTGATCCATACCTGGAAGGAGGAATTGCTTGGCACGGAGGTCTACACAAGGTTTGGGTATGAATTTCCTGTATTGGTTAAATTTATCGACGCCAAAATGGACCTTTCCGTCCAGGTGCATCCCGATGACAACTTGGCCGGGCAACGGCATAACTCCCAGGGCAAGACCGAAATGTGGTATGTCATGGATGCAGAACCTGAATCTTATCTGATTATTGGGTTCAACCGGGATGTGAACAGGGAAGAATACCAGAAAAGCCTGCGTGAAGGCCGCCTTCTGGATTTGATGCACTATGAAAAGGTTTATGAAGGGGATACCTTCATGATACGGGCAGGGAAAATACATGCCATAGGCGCCGGGATCCTCCTGGCGGAAATTCAACAAACCTCGGACATTACCTACAGGGTTTATGATTTCAACCGCAAAGACCGGGAGGGCAGGCTGCGGGAACTCCATACAGATTGGGCCCTGGATGCTATGGATTACAAATGCAGAGACGATTTCAGATTGCTCTATCCCCGGGAGATGAATACGCCCAATGTGATGATACACACCCCCTACTTTAAGACGGATTATCTGGAAATTTCAGGCGACTGGACGCGGGATCCCCATAATAAGACCTCCTTTTCCATCCTTATTTGCGTGTCCGGGGAGGCCATGGTGGAGAACGAGGCCGGCGAGGCGAGTCTTAAACGCGGGGAGACCGTGCTGCTGCCCGCCAGTAGTGAATTCTTGAGAATTCGCACAAATGCGGCCAAATTTTTGGAGGTGTCCCTCTAAAAAAACTAACTTTATAAAAACGCACCGGACTTATGGCAAGTATACGCAATTTGAAGAAGGATATTAACAATGTGCTCGGGGGGCTGATTGAAGCGGTTTACCTGGTGGAAGACACCAACCAAAAAGGAGATTCAAAGGAAGGTTCCGATATAATCGATGAAGCCATTGATACTTTTGACGAGCTGATTTCCAAGGTAAATAAACGGGATGTGGAAGACCGCAAAAAGCACCTGGAGGCCGTACGGACGGAGCTCCAAGAAAAGGCCCGGACCCTGGCGGATAAGATTAATAAACTTTGACAGGAGCCTACTGGGACTCTTTTTTTCGCCTTTCCAGTAACTTACCCAGTTCTTGCCCATAGTGCGATTCTGCGACTTCGGGGGTAAGGGAGTGGTAGATAGAATCCAGGTATTTTATGTTTGCATTGGACACCTCGGTCAGGGCTATATAAGGCGCCACATAGCTGTCCGTATTGTTCAGGGCAAAATTCAGGGCGTAAACATAGCCCCGCACAATATTCTTGTCACTTAATTTCCCGATGGAATCCATGGCCACTGAATCCTGCTGTATCTCCGGGTCGTAGGCGGCCCTCATAATCTCCAGGTTCTTTTTGTTGATCCCGGACATGACTTTCTTGTATTCCTCCAGTTTTTCCTGGGAAGCAGACCCTGTTATCCTGGCCTTGGTATCAAAGGCGTTCCATTCTGTCTGCACGTCAATTGTGCCCGCTTCGCCGAAAAACGTTATCCTGTCGTTGATTTCGTTATGATCGTTTTTATCCAGATAGAGATAAAAGATCTCGGGGCTTTCTACGGGCGTTTCGAATTCGAATTCCCCCTTGCCCTGGATTCTGACAGAATCCAGGGCAACCAGGTTCGAGTCCTGTATATGCTGCAGGTAAATGGTCCCTTTCTTGAGGCCTTTAACCGTACCGGTTACTTTCATGGTCTTAGCAGGATCGGGACCGCAGGAGTATATCAGGAGGGCCAGAAAACAAAACAGGAGCTGGTATTTCATGTACTGCAATTATCGGGCAAATATCAGCAAAGTTGCCGTCTTATTAAAGTTTTGAGGCAATTTCCATGAGCAGGGCGCATATCAGGGCGCCGCCTGTTCCGGCAACATACCCCAGAACGGCCAGCAGTACGCCTACCGAGGCGAGGGAAGGATGAAATTCCGCCGCCACGACAGGCGCTGAAGCCGCGCCCCCCACATTGGCCTGACTCCCCACTGCCAGGAAAAAATAGGGTGCCTTGATCAATTTGGCTACCAGGATCAGCAAGCCGGCATGGATCAGGATCCAGATGATGCCGATCAGCAGCAGCCCCGGGTTCTCAAATACTTTGGCCAGGTCCATCTTCATCCCTATGGTGGCAACGAGGATGTAGATAAACATCCCTCCTATCTTGCTCGCCCCGGCACCTTCATAGTTCCTGGCCCGGGTAAAGGAAAGCAGGATTCCTCCCAGGGTGGCCAGCACCACCATCCAGAAAAATTCGCTGGAGAGGAAGGAGAAAAAGCTCTTCGCATCGCCAACCGCCTCAAAATGGGCCAGGAGGTAGGTACTGACAGCCTCTCCTAAAAAATGGCAGATGCCCACCAGGCCGAAGGCAAAAAAGAGTAACATCATATAGTCTTTCAGGCTGGGGACCCGGGCAATTTTTTCGGTGAATAGAGACACCTTCCTTTTCAGGGTTTCTATGGCTGTGAGGTCGGCCCTGAGCCAGCGGTCGATCTGAGGTTGTTTCCCTATCCCCAAAAGCAAGACCGCCATCCAGATATTGGCGATCACAATATCGATCAGCACCATACCTCCATATTTTTCCGGATTGTATTTAAAGATTTCCAGCATGGCTGCCTGGTTGGCACCTCCGCCAATCCAGCTTCCCGCAATGGTGGACAATCCCCTCCAAACCGCATCCGGACCCGCCCCTCCCACTGTATCAGGCGAAAACACCGACACAATGAGGATGGCGAGCGGGCCCCCGATTATAATGCCTACCGTCCCGGTAAGGAACATAACCAGAGCTTTGGCCCCCAGGCTGGCTATGGCTTTCAGATCGATGCTCAGGGTCATCAGCACCAGGGCCGCGGGCAGCAGGTAACGGCTGGCCATAAAGTACAACCCGGAGCTGCTGTCTGAAACGATCCCCGCACTGGCCAGGAAGGCCGGGAGCAGGTAGCACATCAGCACGGTGGGCACAATCGAATAAAATTTTTTCCAGAATCCGGATGGGCGCGAGGAGGTATAGAATACGAAGCCCAGGCAAAGTGCCAGCAGGCCGAAAACGATGGTATCATTGGTGATGAGCGGTTGGTCCATGGCGGGATTTCAGGAAATTCCCAAATTGCCCCGGGTAGCTGTTACCCGGAAGTTGGGAGGATAAACATAAGAAATAAGTTGGTAATTATTTAAAGGTATTGTGCTATTCACCCGGCCATGGCTGTCAAATTAGGCTTCGCTGAACCAGTGCCCGGCATCTGTTTTCACTGTCAGGGGCCCGTCCTGAATTTTCGTTTTTTCGTCTTGTTCGGGTTTTTGAACAGGCGCTTAAAAAAACCATCCTTTTTTACAGGTTCGCAATCCAGCAGGCTAGTTATGTCCTCTGGAGGGGAAGGGAATTTGGCCCTGGTAATGTCCCGGAATTCAGGATCCTTGTTCATCTTTTGGAGGTAGATGGCAAAAAGGGGCAGGGCGGCGTTGGCTCCCTGGCCGAGGGCGGTAGTGGGGAACCCGATTTCATGATGGTCTAACCCCACCCAGCTTACATCGATCAGATGTGGGGTTACCCCCACAAACCAGGCGTCCTTGTTGTTTTGTGTAGTACCTGTTTTCCCCGCGATGTCGTTGTGCAAGCCATATTGGCTGCGCAACCTCGCAGCCGTGCCCGTATTGGCAGTGGCTTTCAGGAACTCCAGCATCACCGCCCGGCTTGTTTCCGAGAACGCAGGCGTGTCTTTGATTTCTGGCTCAAATTGAGTTAAAACCGAATCCTTTGCATCTTTGATCGACCGGATGAGATAGGGTTTTACCGGTTTCCCCGAATTGACGAAAGCGGCATAGGCGCCGGCCAGTTCCTCAATTCCTATGGCCGCCGTCCCCAACGCCAGGGAAGGGAGGGCCGGGAGGGAAGAGGATATCCCCATTTTACGGGCCTGCTCTATGACCGGGGGGATGCCGGTCTCTTCCAGCACTTTGACGGCAACCGTGTTCACGGACTTACTCAATGCCTCCTCCATCGAATAATTCAGGTACACTTCGTCCTTGTCGCCGGAATTACCCGGAGCCCAGTCTTCCAGGTTTTCATAGACGACCTGCTGGGCCGAAAAATAGGTGCAGGGGTCCATTCCTTCTTCCAGGGCTGCCGTGTAAAGGATAGGTTTGAATGTAGAGCCCACCTGTCTTTTGCTCTGGGAGATATGGTCGAACTTAAAATGCCTGTGGTCTATACCGCCTATCCAGGTTTTCACTTCTCCAGTAGCCGGATCGATGGAAAGCGAGCCTACATTCAGGAATTTAAGGTAATGCCTGAGACTGTCGATCGTACTGGCCTGCACCTCTTGCTCCCCGTCCCAGTCGGAAAGCGTCATTGTATGCGGCCTGGATAGGGAATCCCAGGCTTGATTGGGATTTAAACCACTATCTATCAGTTTCTTATATGGGGCACTTCTGTGGACGATTCGTTTGAGCAGGCCGCGATCCGTCAGCCAGGGGGCTTTCTTGCCATGGCTTTTTTCAAATTGTCCCTGCAAACGGGCCATATGTTCTTTCATGGCCGATTCGGCCAATTCCTGCATTTTTGAATTGAGGGTGGTATATATCTTCAGGCCCGAGGTATAAATGTTGTATTCGTTCCCTTTCTCCCTTTCGGCTTCTGCCCATTGTAATAATTGCTTGCGTACGGCTTCCCTGAAGTAGGGCGCAATCCCTTCGTCCGGCTCGAAATGCCGGTAATGCAGTTCGATCGGCAGCCCGGACAGGCTGTCACGTACCGGCTCGTCCAGGTAGCCATTGTTCACCATTGCAGTCAATACCACATTCCTGCGGTCCTGGCTGTTTTCGGGATAAATCCGTGGGTTGTAAGCATGGGTGGCTTTCAGCATGCCCACGAGGGTGGCGGCTTCATTGACACTGAGGTCGGCCGCATGTTTTCCGAAGAATTTCAGGGAGGCGCTTTCTATGCCGTACGTATTATCACCAAAGGATACGGTATTCAGGTATTGTTCCAGCAGTTCGTCCTTGGAGTACAGGCTTTCCAGCCTGCCTGCCGTAATCATTTCCTTGAACTTGTTTACAGCCAGCCAGAAACTACCTTCCCCCTGCCTCGGGTACAGGTTTTTAGCCAGCTGTTGGCTCAGGGTACTGCCCCCTCCTGAGGAGGCATCCTGCAGGAGCAGAGTCTTTACCAGAACCCGGAAAAGGCTTTGGTAGTCTACCCCGGAATGCTCGTAGAACCGGGCATCTTCCGTGGCTACGAGGGCATTGACCAGGTGTTTCGGGAAGTCTTCATAGGCAATTGGCTGCCGGTCGTAGATATAGTACTTGCCAATCAGCACACTATCTGCGGAATATACCTCCGAGGCCCTTTTGTAGCCCAGGGCGACCAGTTCCTTGCCCGATGGGATTTTCCCCCAGGCGCCTGCATAGATGCTGATGATAAAAAGGACGAATAAAGCCAAACAAACGCTGGCAATGCGAATGGTATATCGAATTAGCTTCCTGGGGATTCGCTTGTTCAACATGGTCAGGTTTTACGGCTTGCAATATTAAATTAAAAATTAAGATACGGGCAACCCTTAACAATACCTTAAAATTCTATTCTTTACCTTTGAGCCTGATTTGAAATGGCGGGTTGACCCCCTAAAAGATGGCCAACGTCCCTTGTGGGAACTTTGCCTGTTAGACACCCAAAGCTATTAACATGTCCAAACTATTCGTTCTCCGGCGCCTGCTTTGCCCGTTGCTTTTTCTTCTGGTTTTTCAAGCCAACGCCGAGCTGCCGCTCTGGTCGAAGACGGGTCATCGGGTGGTGGGAGAAGTAGCCGAGCGCTACCTGAATGCCCGCACCCGCCGCGCCGTTGCTTCCCTGCTCAATGGGGAGAGCCTGGCCGCAGTATCAAATTACGCCGATGAAATCAAAGCGGATCCGAAATACCGGATGTTCAGTCCCTGGCATTATGTAAATATCCCCGAGGGCAAGACATACTCAGACATTACCCCCAGTCCCGATGGGGACCTGGTGAGCGGTATCCGGTATTGCGTTTCGGTGTTGAAAGATGAAGGAAGTAAACGGGAAGACCGGGTTTTTTACCTCAAAATGCTGATCCATTTGATAGCAGACCTCCACCAGCCCATGCACGTGGGCAAGTTAGAAGACCGCGGGGGCAATGACATTCAGCTATTATGGTTTGGCAGGGGCAGCAACCTACATAAGCTCTGGGATGCTGAAATGATCAACGATTACGGGATGAGCTATACAGAACTGGCCCGCTCCCTCCCCCAATTGTCCCGCTCCGAACGCCAGGCGATGCAGCAGGGGGAACTCCTGGATTGGGTTGAGGAAACCCGCGCCGTGGCTGCCAGGGTATATGAATCTGCCAAAGTAGGCGATAAACTGGGGTATTCCTACAATTACAAAAACTGGCATACGGTGGAGGAGCAGCTCCTGAAAGGGGGGCTGCGACTGGCCAAAGTACTAAATGAAATTTTTTCTTAGCCAGCGGGTATTGCTGCCGGATCGGGAGAAATAATTCAGAAAGTGACCCGGGCTGTTTTTCGGAATTTTATCGTACAAGGCACTCCTGTGGAGGCATTTAGACCTGAAAAAATGGACGTTCAGCCAAAAATATCAATAATTAGCCCAAATAGTGGTTTATTAAGTAAAGACCCGGATATGAGGAGGTTAACATAGTATATCCGCATGTTAAAGGTAGTATCGGGTTCGTGCGAAAAAGGATATAAAAAATCGGTTTTTAAGCCGATTTTTTATTTTGTTAAAGTCTCGGCCTGCCCGATTTGACGAAACGTCAGATTGATCCTCTCCCCGACAGGTTTCCTCGTTTTTGGCACCTGGTGCAACCAGTTTTCCTGAGTGGCTCCTTTCATGACCAGCAGGCTCCCTGCCTGCAGCGGCATGCGGTGCCTCAGCCCCTTCATTTTACGGTGCTTCAGTTGAAAGGACCGGGTCGCGCCCAGGCTGAGGGAGGCGATAAGCGGCTGGGATCCGAGTTCTTTTTCATCATCGGCATGCCAGCCATTGCTATCATTCCCATCTCTGTACAGGTTTAGAAGGCAGCTTGAAAACCGGGCCTGTACGAACTTTTCTACTTTATGCCTCAGGTGTGTAAGGGGTTGTGTGAAGGGGTGCGGGTCCATCCGAATCCCGGAATAGCTGTAAGATTTACCGCTATCCCCGTACAGGGCGGTTAGGCGGGGTTGCTTTACATACTTACCAAAAATCCGGATGGAATCCTGCCGCCAGGCTATGGAGTGCCGCAATTCGACGTAAAACCTTTGGGCTTCAGCCGGGGTCAGGAATTCGGGGTAATACCGGATATCGCAATGTGGTAAACCCAGAGAAACACCTGCGGGTTCTGAGGAGGGCATTATTGCAGTACTTTTTTCAGTTGGTTTCTGTACTCGGATGGATTTTGACCCGTAAAAGCTTTGAATGTTTTATTGAAATGTGAAAAATTATTGAAGCCGCACTCAAAACATACTTCGGTAATGCTCATGGGTTTTTCGGCCAGTAACTTGGAAGCATGCACCAGTCGGTATTCATTGACGAACTGCACGAATGTCTTATTGGTGATCTTTTTAAAATACCGGCAAAAGGACGGTACGGTCATACTGACCATCCGGGCCATTTCCTCCAGCGCGATCTCCTCCCGGAAATTGTTCTTCACATAATTGAATACCTTGTTGATACGATCATTATCCTTTACTTCGGATTCCATGGAAAACCCGTCGGCATTAAGGACCTTGAAATCCTTTGAATGGCTGAGTTCGTTCAGGATGTTCAGGATGGCGAGCAGCCTTTGGAAATCGGTCTGATATTCCATGACTTCGATCTTTTCGCCTATTTTGAGTTTTGTTTTCCCCGAAAAGGCCATCCCTCCCTTGGCCATTTTAAAAAGGGTCTGGATGTTTTTCATTTCCGGGATGTTGAAGAAATCGGAGCCTAAAAAGTCTTCCTTCATCTGGATGACCGTCTCGCTCTCATTCCCGGTAAGTTTATCGGTAAAGCCGCAATGGGGCAGGTTGCTCCCGATCAGGATCAGGTCCCCGTTCGAATAATAGGATACATGGCTGCCAATCTGGCGTTTGCCCGAACCGCCATTCACATACACCAATTCAATCTCGGGATGATAATGCCAGACGTTGTTCTTGTTGTTTTTAGACTTGTCAAACTGCTGGTAGGTGAACGAATGCCCAAAATTGGGTTCAATGGCCTCAAAAGCGGGTTTCTGTTTCAAGCGTTCCTTGTTTTCCATAACTACCTTAAAATTACACAGGCCTTTTTTATGTGCCCTGTACAAAATTACCCAAAATATGTTCTAAATTACCATTTAACAATAAGTTAACCTTTTTTCATGTTAAAATAGAACATAAATTGGGTAAGAAGGGGGTAGTATAGGCGGGAAATGGCTGGTAGTTTTGTAATCGAAATTTATTCATTAATCCAAAAACAAGCGTTATGAAATCAATTTTGAAAACAAGCACAGCAATTGCGGTCCTTCTCTGTTCCCTGACCGGTCTGGCTAAAGAGCCTATGCTCAGGTTAACCCATAAAGAGGACGTCAGAACATTGACCTTTAGGCTGGACACCCCTTCGAAGGAAACGGTGATCCGGTTTTTTGACAACCTGGGGAATACCATATACTCTGAAAAAACCGGGGATGTGGCGGCCTATGGTAAAAAATTCGACCTGATGAAACTGGCAGATGGGTATTATTTTCTGGAAGTTGAAGACTCTTTCAGGGAAATCGTGTACACCATCGAGGTTTCCACTGAAGATGCGAAGGTTATCAATAAAGAGGAAAAGCTGAAGCCCGTCTTCAGGAAGAAGGGAAACCGGCTATTTCTAAACCTTCTGAATCCAAAGGAATCCAATGTGGAGATCAAAGTCCTGGATAGCAGTAACCGGGTCATTTACAGGGAAGTGGTGGAAGGACAGCTGGTGGTTGAAAAGGCCATCAACTTTGAAAATGCCTTTGAAGACAACTATACTGTGGTAGTGAGTAACGAAGGCAACACCTATTACGAGAATATTTCGGTTGAATAATCTGCGAGTCGAATAGTTTGGTTTAGTTTAGTTATGTTTTAATTGGAAGGAGGGGCTGAAAAGCCCCTTTTTTCTACTTATACTTTATCAGGGATTCCCTTTTATAGCGGGGGAGGGCTGGGTTTTCCAGGGCCAATTGAACCCATTCCCGGGTTTTTTCCTTCTGGTACAACAATGTGAAGAATTGCCGGATGCTCAGGGGATTGGCAGACTGTTCTACGAGTTCTGCAACGTCTCCGGCCCGCACTTCGCCATTCTCAAGGATACGCACGTAGGCCCCTGGGTAACCAAAATCAATGAAATCCCTGAGGATTTTCTGAGTGCCAAATCGTACCCCAAGCTTGTAACAAGGTTCCCTGGGCATGGTAACTTCCACTAAAGCATTGCCTATTCGGTAGGTGTCCCCTATGCGCATCTCCTCTTCGTCCATGTCATCCAGGCTGATGTTTTCGCCGAACATGCCCCATTGCCAGTCCAGGTCGGGATACCTTTTTTTCCAATAGGGATAATGTCGGGTTGAAAACAGATAGCACGCTTTGTGTAGTCCGCCATGTACTTTTCTGTTCGCGATGCAATCTCCGGCAACCTGGTATTTCCTCAGTTTTATAGGTCCTTTCGCAGTGGTCTTGTAAATGCCTGTATATTCGTCCCTGCCATTCCAGGTAATAAGGGTAGGCCGGGCTGTATTGACTGAGCACACTTTCATATCCCTAAAATACATAAAACCATCATGTTCCCATGATGGTTTTGACAAATCTCCGGTACCCTGGCGAATTTTACTCCTTTGCCATTTTTTTTAAGAGCGTAAAGCCGGCAAACAGACCGATCCCGGCCATCGTGAAAATAGAAGCAGGATAGGCGATATCCCTATCCATCCCCAGGCCCGCTGCCAGGCCTTCCCCTATGAAAATCGCTATTCCCACGCCAATAAGCACCAGGGCCATGGTGGGGATGAAGATCTTCCAGAAGGGCATGTGCCGCTTGTTTCCGCCCGAAACAAAGATACTGGCATCCGCTCCTTTTTCGATCAGGGCCAGCCGCTCCTTGTTCCTTGTGGAAAAATACAAATAAAAAACACCGAAAATCGCGCCGAATATGAGCGCTACTATGATTACTTCTCCTCCCATTATATATTTTTTAGGGTTAAACTTTGTAATTTATTCCATTGGACGACTCTTCCCGATTGGAGGTTACACTTCCCGAAATTTTTTTACGGGATGTAACCAAAAACGATTCCAGGTCGTCTAACGCTACAAATGAGCCAGCTTCCGGACCAACACTATATTGAACAGGTACTGTCAGGGGATACCCGGGCCTATTCAATATTGATTGAGCGATATAAGCATATGGTCTTTACATTGAGCATGCAGATGGTCAGAAACCGGGAGGATGCCGAAGAGATATCCCAGGATACGTTCATAAAGGCATATAAGGCGTTGAAGACCTTCAGGGGACAGGCGGCGTTCTCAACCTGGCTCTATAGGATTGCCTACCGCAACAGCCTGGATTTCCTGAAATCGAGCCAGCGGAAAATGGCTTCCCGCGAGGTTTCCCTGGAAGGGGATTATCCCCTTGCCTTTGGGAGCATTGAGGCTAATGGCTTTGAAGAGGATGGGCAGGCAACCCTGGTAAAAGGAGTGATGGAAAAATTGACTGAAGAAGACCAGGTAATCCTAACGCTTTATTATTATGAGGAGTTATCTTTGAAGGAAATAGCAGGGATCATTGGAATTAGCATCAATACGGCCAAAGTGAGATTGTTCAGGAGCCGGGAAAGGCTGGCCAAACTTTTAAGCGAATGCGGTATAAACCAGAAAACAGGGTAGTATGAAAAAGGATTTTGACACCGGGAAAGATCAGGATTTGCGGAATCTACTGCGGCAGCTTCCCCTGCAGGAGCCCTCTTCGGATTTTACCGATTCGGTTATGGCCAGGATAGATGCGGAAGCCGCCGGACAGGTTACGACCTACCGGCCACTGATCAGCCCCTGGCTTTGGCTGGTCCTCGTGCTACTGCTTTGCCTGGCTGCTGGTTCCACCTTTTTCATGGATATGGGTTCCGCCCCTGGATGGTTCAATATACCCGACTGGAGCCAACCCCTCCGGGATATGATGGGGAAAATTGCCACCATCGAACTTTCCAAACCCCTTTTTTACGGAGGTCTCGCCCTTGCTATTGCCGTTTACGTGCAACTTTATTTGCTGAAAGGTCTTTTTAACGATTCCTATACCACGGCCTGATGTCCCGGCCGTAAGAACACGACCCGGGGATCACGGGATCTACCTGGAAGCCTCCAAACCTTACTGCAGGATTCGTTGCAATTGCCCGTATTTTTACCGAACTTGCCGTGGCAATGACATGGGCGGTTGCCGAAGCCTGTTCGCATGGCGATTTTGGGGGTAAATTTTCTACTCCGTCAAATGACACCCATTTATTTCCCAATAAGTGAGTCCCGTAAAGGGGTTCGCTTTGAGGCATTAAGGGACAATTACCTCCATTTACACGTCCGGCAGCGCTGGCCTTAAGTCAATATGATTTTAACAGGGGATCAAATATATTGTTGGTCTCAAATAAAATAGGATAAACATGCAAACCATATTGGGAGCCGGAGGTGCCATAGGGTACCGGCTCGCCCAGGAATTGCCAAAGTATACAGACCAGGTTCGGCTTGTGAGCCGTAACCCTCAGAAAGTGAATCCGGGCGATCATTTATTTTCTGCGGATCTCACTGATCCCGGTCAAACCATGGAGGCCGTGGCCGGCTCGGACGTAGCTTACCTGACGGTAGGCCTGCCCTATAAATTGAAAATTTGGGAGGAAAAATGGCCAGTCATCATGGAAAATGTCATTCGGGCCTGCCACCAGGCCGAAGCCGGCCTGGTATTCTTCGACAACATGTATATGTATGATGGCCAAAACCTGGATCCCATAAGGGAAGACCACCGGGTAAACCCGCCCAGTAAAAAAGGCAAGGTACGGCAGGCTATTGCCGCCCGCCTCCTGGAAGCCATTGAAAAGGGGGAAATCAAGGGGCTTATCGCCCGTGCTGCGGACTTTTACGGGCCGTCGGTCGAAAAGGTAAGCCTGCTTACCGAGACAGTAATTAAACCCCTTAGCCAGGGAAAAAAGGCCAATTGGATGGGAAAGGCAGACAAAAAGCACAGCTTTACCTATGTCCCCGATGCCGCAAAGGCTACCGCCTTACTGGGAAATACCCCGGACGCTTATGGCGAGGTGTGGCATCTGCCAACCGCCCCGAACCCATACACCGGGGAAGAGTGGGTACACCATCTGGCCGTGGCCCTCGATGTTACCCCGAAATACCGGGTGATAGGCAGGGGCATGCTTCGTTTTATGGGATTGTTTTCACCAATGATGCGGGAATTGGCGGAAATGGCCTATCAGACCGACCGGGATTACGTATTCGACAGTTCTAAGTTTGAAAAACAGTTCAATTTTAAACCTACCAGTTATTCCCAGGGGATACAGGAAGTGGTAGCCGCCGATTTCGGCAAATAAAAAACGCCCCGAAACGAGGGGCGTTTTCTGTGTATACAGTTTAACCGTCTTATTTGATCATTTCGTAACTTCTTTTGATGAAGTTTGTAAGTTCTTTGCCTTTGAGCAATCCTTTAGACAGGCGTGCCAGGTCCAGTGACTGATTTACCAGCCGTTCCCTTTTCCTGGCTGTTTTGGTGTGGAGGATTTGCCCGACCAGTTCGTGATTCGTATTGATGATCAGGTTGTACATATCGGGCATATGGCTCATACCGAACATGCCTCCCCCGCCGGTTTGCTGCATTTCCTTCATCCGTCGCATGAATTCGGGCTCGGTGATGATGAAAGGGGAAGCGTTGCTATCCATAGCCTCCAGCTGAATGGTATACCCCTGGTCCTTAACGACCTGTTCGACCTGGTTTTTCAGCTGCTCCTTTTCGTCGTCCGATAATTTGGAAACCGGGTTCTCATCCTTTTTGATGAGGTTGTCCAGATGGTCTGCGTCCACCCGTGCGAAGGAAAGATTGTCCTTGGAAGTTTCCAGTTTTTGCATGAGGTGGGATACGATTGGAGAATCCAGGAGGAGGACCTCATACCCTTTGGCTTTGGCGGCCTCGATATAACTATGCTGGGCCTCCACATCGGAGGCATAGAGTACCACCAGTTTATCATCTTTATCGGTCTGCAGGTCCTTGATTTTTTCCTTCAGTTCATCAAAAGTGTAATAAACGTTATCGACAGTAGGGTAGAGGGCAAAATTCTCAGCTTTTTCAAAGAATTTTTCCTCTGATAACATGCCGTATTCGATCACGATCTTGATATCGTTCCATTTCTTTTCAAAATCCTCGCGGTTCTCCTTGAAAAGGGAGGTGAGTTTATCGGCTACCTTCCGGGTGATGTAGGAAGATATTTTCTTCACGGCCCCGTCTGCCTGCAGGTAGGAACGGGAGACGTTCAGGGGGATGTCGGGAGAATCGATCACACCGCGGAGCATGGTGAGGAATTCGGGAACGATCCCCTCCACGTTGTCTGTTACGAACACCTGGTTTTGGTAAAGTTGTATCCGGTCTTTCTGTATATTAAGGTCGCGCGTCAGTTTCGGAAAATAGAGAATCCCTGTAAGGTGGAAAGGATAATCCACGTTGAGGTGGATGTGGAATAGGGGTTGTTCGAATTGCATGGGGTACAATTCCCTGTAAAAATCCATATAGTCCTTTTCCTCCAGGTCTGTCGGCTTTTTGGTCCAAGCCGGATTAGGATTGTTGATGATATTGTCGACCTCTGCGGTAGGTGCCGGGTCGTCCTCCTTGGCGCCTTCCGGTTTAGGAAGGGTTTCAGTCCGGGTACCGAATTTGATGGGCACCGGCATGAACTTGTTGTATTTAAGGAGCAATTCGCGGATTTTGGAATCCTCCAGGAATTCTTTGGAATCTTTGGCGATATGCAGGATCACTTCGGTTCCCTGTGCTTCCCGGTCTGCCTTTTCCAGACTGAATTCAGGGGAACCGTCACAACTCCAATGGACGGCCGGGGCACCGGTATAGCTTTTGGTGATGATCTCCACCTTGTCTGCGACCATGAAGGAGGAGTAGAATCCAAGTCCAAAATGACCGATGATCCCCGAATCCTTGGCGCTGTCCTTGTATTTTTCAAGAAAATCCTCCGCCCCGGAAAAAGCCACTTCGTTGATGTATTTGATCACTTCTTCCTCCGTCATCCCGACCCCCTGGTCCAGGATGTGGATCTTCTTACCCTTTTTATCCACTTTGACCTCGATGATCGGGTCTCCGTAAGTCACCTTTGCCTCACCGATGGAAGCCATGTGCTTTAATTTCAGTGTGGCATCCGTTGCATTTGAAATAAGTTCTCGCAGAAAGATCTCGTGATCGCTGTAGAGGAATTTTTTAATTAATGGAAAAATGTTATCAACTGAAACATTGATTTTACCAGTAGCCATATTTAAATCGTTTTTTAATCCTATCTAGGGTTGTCAAAAAAAGTACCAGAAGTGCCTTAGGTGACAAACTGACACCCCGGCAGGGGCCCGGGCGTGTTTTGCCCGGCAATTGGCTCAGGATTTGCTTTAATGGCGCATGGCTACTGTGAAAATTTGGCTATCTTGGATCGGTGTTGAAGTGCAGGATTGCAAATGCCGGATTCCTGGCAGTTTTTTAATTCAAATCAAACATAAAATGTATCATTCCAAGATCAGTGGCCTCGGGTTCTACGTCCCCGATCACGTAGTAACAAACGACGATCTTTCAAAAATAATGGATACCAGCGACGCCTGGATACAGGAACGGACCGGGATCCGTGAGCGCCGCCATGTGATCCAGGGGGAAGACACCACCACCAGTATGGGGGTAAAAGCCGCCCGGGTGGCCATTGAAAGGGCGGGGATCGAGAAGGATGAAATTGAATTTATTGTTTTTGCCACCCTGAGCCCGGACTATTATTTCCCGGGTCCCGGGGTACTGGTACAACGGGATTTGGAATTGCCAACCGTGGGTGCCGTGGATGTGCGCAACCAATGCTCCGGGTTTATCTACGGCCTTTCCCTGGCCGACCAGTACATCCGAAGTGGAATGTACCGCAATATCCTGGTCATCGGATCCGAACTTCACTCCCACGGATTAGACATGACCAGCCGTGGCCGTGGGGTTTCGGTAATCTTTGGCGATGGGGCCGGGGCAGCGGTCCTAAGCAGGGAAACCGATCTGGAGAAAGGCATCCTGTCTACCCATTTGCATTCGGAGGGGCAATATGCCGAAGAGCTTTCGCTTATCGCCCCGGGGATGGGGAAGCGATGGGTCACGGATATCCTGAAAGACAACGACCCGGATGATGTTTCGTACTTCCCATATATGAACGGACAATTCGTCTTCAAAAATGCGGTAACGAGGTTCAGCGAGGTTATTGTGGAAGGGCTGCAAGCCAATAAGCTGAATCCCGGTGATATCGATATGCTGATCCCGCATCAGGCCAACCTGAGGATTTCCCAGTTTATCCAGAAGAAGTTCGGCCTGCCGGATGAAAAGGTGTATAACAACATCACCAGATATGGGAATACCACTGCGGCTTCTATTCCAATCGCCCTCACAGAAGCCTGGGAAGAAGGAAAGATCAGTGAAGGCGACCTGGTGGTACTCGCCGCTTTTGGCAGTGGGTTTACCTGGGGAAGTGCTATAATCCGGTGGTCCTGAAACCGACACCAAAGTCATCCAATGGGCAAACAACTTACAAAACTGACTTCCCGGCTACGGGATTTTATCGAACACCAGCATCTTTTTTTTGTGGCCACCGCTATGGAAGACGGGCGCATAAACCTGTCTCCCAAGGGGCTGAATACCCTCAGGGTGGTGGATGATCAGACCGTCCTCTGGCTCAACCTTACGGGCAGTGGGAACGAAACGGCTGCCCACCTGCACTATGCCCCCAGGATGACCCTGATGTTCTGTGCCTTTGAAGGAAGGCCCCTGATCCTCAGGCTTTACGGGAGGGCGAAGGCCTACTATCCCAGGGATGCCTTCTGGAAGCGGGAGATCGGCCATTTTCCAGACCTGCCCGGCAAGAGGCAGATAATTGAACTTAAGATTGAAATGGTTCAAACCTCTTGTGGCATGGGCGTTCCTCTTATGGAGTACGGGGGCCAGCGGCAGGAACTCCTAACCTGGGCAGAAACAATGGGGGAGGAGGGACTGCAGACTTATTGGGAAGAAAAGAACAGTCGCAGCCTGGATGGCCTCCCAACCGGTATTTTCGATTGACTTTCCCTGGCTGTCTTCCCTCCTCCATGTACATTAACAGGCATCAGAGGATCCCCCCGCTGCCCTGTTTGGTGTTGTCGTCCCTTCGTTTTCTCTGAAGTGCCCGGTTCTTGCCGCTTCCGAAACGGTATGAAATGCCTGCATATACATTCTGGCTTTCCCAATTGAAGCGCCCGTTCTGCACATAGGGCAGGGTTCCGTCAAAGGCAAAACGCATGGTATTGAAGACATCGTTGAAATTAAGGCTCAGAGTGCCCTTACCATCCGCAAAACTGTAGCGGGCGCCGGTATTGATAAAATACATGGGCTTGCTGCTGATCTGCAGGTCATTGTTGGCACCCCTGTAGAATCCGAACACCTGGAAGGTCAGTTTATCGGTCGCCTTTAGGCTGTTGTTCATTCGGAGGTTCCAGGCCGTATTATCCGTTTCCACTTTTTCCAAGACAATATCGTCCTTGGTGGGATTGGGCAGGTCGGCGGGCAGCCGCTCCGCTTGCCCCCTCTGGGTCTGTTGGTACAAATCAAAGCTGCCATTGATACTCCACCATTTAAAGGGGTCATAGTTCCCGGATACTTCCAGGCCGTAAGCCGACGTATTGTCGAAATTGCCATAGGTAAGGATCAGCTTGTTCAGGTCGATCCGGTCGATGAGGACCAGGCGGTTTATCTCATCCTGTATGCTGCGGTAAAAGACGCCGCTGGTAATGCTTCCGTGCTCCAGGCGCCTGGTATAGTTAAGCTCGTACGAGTCGGTGAACTGGGGTACCAGGGTGGGGTTGCCGAGAGAAGAGATCAGGGGGGTGGACCATTCGCGAATGGGGTTTACCTGGGAAAGCCCCGGCCTGTCTACCCGGCGGCTGTAGCTGAGCTGGAACTGGTTTTTATCGCTGGGTTTATATGTAAGGAACGCGGAAGGGTAGAACTCCGTATAGGAATCGGTAAAGGAACGCAGCCCGTTGGTATCAGCTTTTACCTCTACATCTTCCACCCGCAGCCCTGCCTGGTAAGACCACTTGCCGTACTCCTGGCCAAAAGTGGCGTATGCCGAATAAATGTCCATTCCATATACAAACCGGGTACCCGGCGTCGGTACCAGCGTGCCATCCGAGTTATAGGACAGCCCTGTGGAAGCGTAGTCCACATCCGTTTCAAAGTTACGGATTTCAAGGCCGGCCTCCACCTTTGAAATCGAATCGATGGGGTTTACATAGTCCAGGTTGGTGGTCGTCTGGTTCCGTTTGGTATCAACCATATCCAGGTAGTCCGGGAAAAGCGTGGCGCCGGTCGACCGGAAATTTGCATCCTCATTGCTGTCAAACCGGTTATGGTCCACTTCCAGTTCCAGGTTGTGACCTTCCTTCGCGAAATCCCATTTATAGACCAGGTTATACTGCTGGCTGTGGTTGTCTTCCAGGTTATCGAAGTACTGGGTGGTGTTCCGGGAGGGATTTGTGAGGTAGCTAACCAAGGTGGATCCGGTTCCCTGTCCGTCATATATGTTCTGATTGGTGAAAAAGGAAAGGGTGTGATGGTCCCCAAGGTAAATGTCGACCCCCAGCTTATAGAGGTAAGACTTGTTATTATTGTTGAAGTCGAAATCTTGCCTGAGTTGTTCCACACTGCGGTATATATAACCGTCGTTCACCCATTTCCCAATATTCGTTCCGGCATTTCCGTACAGGTTGATGCCCCCGTTTCGGTAATTCAGGTCGAGGGAGGTGTTGAATTTAGCTTTCTCCCCAACCGTAAGCCCGGTATTGATGGAGCCGTTAAACCCGATATTTGCGTTTTTATGAAGGATGATATTGATGATCCCGCTCATGCCTTCCGGATTGTATTTGGCGGAAGGGTTGGTGATCAATTCTATGGATTTGATGGATGTGGATGGGATCTGGCGGAGCAATTGGGCAACCGGGACATTTGATAATTTACCGTCCACCATTACCCTGACGTTGGAATTCCCGCGCATGCTGATCTCCCCTGTTTGCTGGTCCAGGTTGATGGAAGGGAGGTTGTTCATAATATCGGAGGCGGTGGCGCCTGCGGTAGTGAGGTCTTTCCCCACATTGATCACTTTACGGTCGATCCGCTGCTCAATGGTGGTACGCTCGCCTACCACCTCCACCCCGGCGAGTTCTTCCGCGGCTTCACTAAGTTCTATGGTGCCCAGGTCCAGGTTACGGGAATCTTTGCTGATACTGATGGGTTGCCTGTAACTTTCGTAACCAATGTATTGAACCACAAAGGTAAAATTACCCTCGGGCAGGTTTTTGATCTCGAAACTACCATCTTCCAGGGTAATCCCGCCGGTGATGGTACTATCCCTTTCTGTGGTTTTAACAATTACGGCGGCATAGGGTATGGGTTCGTGCAGTCCGGCATCCATCACTTTCCCCCGGACAATGCCATTGCGCAACTCGGTATCCGGGTCGGTTGGGTTGGAAAATAGTTGACTACAGGCAAAAAAGGCTAGCCATACGGCAAGGTATTTCATGACGTTCGTTTTTTGATTGATGATTGATTGATGACACTTAATGGACGAGAGAAAGGTGATTTTGTTACCGGCAGGGTTAGGCTTTAACATATTTTAACAATTTCCGGGTGCCGGGCGCCCAGCGCTAAACTTGATCGGGCGATTGAAGGCGAAGGTGTATCTTTGTACGTACCATAACAATGGAGGGAAAGTCGCTGTATTACTGAAAAGTAAAACCCCGGCGGTTCCGCCGGGGTTTTCGTCATTGACAGGCCATACTAAACACTAACCATTAACCATAAAAATATGACAACATCAATGACGTTTGAAGATTTTCTACCTTTAAATAGACGATTATTTGTGCAAAAAGTTGCATGTCTTAACACACTTTAACACCGCAGCCAGCTATGAAGAGAACCCTGGTATTCGGCGCCTCGTTGCGACCCGACAGATACAGCAACCTGGCAATCAGGAGGCTGGTACAAAACCATATTGAAACACTGGCTTTCGGAAGCCGGGAAGGGGAAGTGGCGGGCGTGCCTGTCTCAAACAGCCTGGAAGGAATTCACGATATCCATACCCTCTCACTATACATGAACCCAAACACCCAGAAACCTTTTTACCAGGAAATCCTTCGCCTGGCACCCGAACGGGTTATCTTCAACCCCGGGGCCGAAAACCCGGAGTTGATGCGACTTTTGGAAGATGCAGGGATAAAGTCCGAAGCAGCCTGCACCCTGGTGTTGCTGGCGACCGGCGCTTACTAGGAAGCCCCCTTTCGCGACAGGGGAACCCGGATCAGATATAACCCGACAAAAGTGAGCAGGCCGTTGAGCGGCAGCAATTCGTATCCAACCACATAGCCGCCCAGATAATCCGAAGGGATCCGTGCGAGCCCGAAGATGGCCAGTACAGACAAGACCGCCACGATCCAGACATACCGGTCCCGGACGCCCTGCCTGGTGAGTATCCCGAATGCAAACATCCCGAGCAAAGGGCCATAGGTGTAAGTAGCTACCGTCAACAAGCCGTCGATGACATTCCGGTTGAGCACATATTTAAAAAGGATGACCACCAGGATCAATAGCAGGCTCATGCAGACATGGGTAACCTTCCTGATCCGTTTCCGGCTTGTTTCCGGTCGTTTCTGAATGCCCAGGAAATCGATGCAAAAAGAAGTCGTTAAGGCAGTCAGGGCGCTGTCTGCACTGCTATAGGCTGCTGCGATAAGGCCCAGCATAAAGGTGACCGCCACCATGGGCCCCAACCCGCTTTTCAATGCGATCTGAGGAAATAATAAATCTGATTTGGGGCTGCCGTCCATGGTGGGAAGCCCGATCCCGAAGGTATCGGCATAAATAAACAGAAGTGCGCCCAGGAGCAGGAACACCAGGTTGACGAAAACCAGGACAAAACTAAAGGAAACCATGTTTTTCTGGGCTTCCCTGATATTTTTGCAACTGAGATTCTTCTGCATCATATCCTGGTCCAGCCCGGTCATGCAAATCGTAATGAACATGCCACCGACAAATGATTTAACAAAGTGGTTCCTGCTTAAAAAATCTCCTGTGAAAAAGACCTGGTCGTATTCCTTAAGTTTTGCCGAGGTGAGGAATTCCGAAAAACTCCAGTCGAGTTTCTGAATGATGAAATAAATGGAAAGCCCCACCGAAACCAGCATAAACAAGGTTTGAAGCGTATCGGTGAAGACGATAGTCCGTATGCCACCCCGAAAGGTATAGATCCAGATAAGGAGAATTGAGAAAACCACCGTGACCTCGAAAGGGATCCCGAAGGCGTCAAAGACGAACTCCTGCAGTACGATGGCAACCAGGAACAGGCGGAAGGCAGCGCCCAAAACCCGGGAGACAAAGAATGAAACGGCCCCCACCTTGTAGCTCACCGGCCCCAGCCGCCCTCCCAGGTATTCGTATATGGAGGTTACGTTGAGGCGGTAGTAAATCGGCATGAGAACAAAAGCAATAACCAAATAGCCGGCCAGGTAGCCGAAAACCACCTGCATATAGCTAAAATGGGAATCCTGCACCCAGCCGGGCACGGAAATGAAAGTTACGCCTGACAGGGACGCCCCGATCATTCCAAAAGCGACCAGGTACCAGGGCGACTGCTTCCCCGCCATGAAAAAATCCTCGTTCGAATCATTTTTGCCGGTGAGGTAGGAAATCAGAAGGAGAAGGAGAAAATAGGAACCGATCAACAGCAGGATATGCGAAGCCGTCATAGAAATTAATTTCCGACCCAAAGTACGAAAACTTAAAACATTATGTAATTTTGCTTTTATGGAATTTTCCTCGAAACTCCTGGAACAGGCGGTAGATGAAATGTCCCAATTGCCCGGTATCGGCAAGCGAACAGCCCTGCGCCTGGTCCTGCATTTGCTCAAACAACCGGTAGAGCAAACCGGCAGGCTCACCGCCGCCCTGCAATCGCTGAGGGAGGACATCAAATTTTGTCGCAATTGCCATAATATCTCGGATCTCCCCCTCTGCGAAATTTGCTCTAACCCCAAACGGGATGAACATCTGGTTTGCGTGGTTGAGGACATCAGGGATGTGATGGCTATCGAGAACACCGGCCAGTATCAGGGCCTTTACCACGTGCTGGGAGGTAAAATTTCACCCATGGAAGGGATAGGCCCTCAGGACCTTACGATTGATTCCCTGATAGAGAAAGTAAAAAAGGGGGAGATAGGCGAATTGATTTTTGCCCTGAGCTCTACTATGGAAGGGGATACGACCAATTTTTATATGTATAAACGCCTGGAACCCCTGAAAATTAAAATGTCCACCATCGCCCGTGGCATCGCCGTAGGGGATGAGTTGGAATATGCGGACGAAGTCACCCTGGGAAGGTCGATCATAAACCGCATCCCTTTTGAAGGATCCTTAAGGGCTAGTTAGCTACTAAAAATGCAGCTTGTTTAATAATCAGGCTCTTTTTTTATTATTTTTGCAAAAAATTTAGCTGTCAAAGCGATTTACCTATCAATATGTCAAAGTTTGAATTAAAATTGCCTCAAATGGGAGAGAGTGTGGCCGAGGCCACCCTGACGTCCTGGCTGAAAGAGGTAGGGGACCCGGTGGAAATGGATGAGGCTGTTTTTGAAATTGCCACGGATAAGGTGGATTCGGAGGTACCCAGCGAAGTGGAGGGGGTTCTGGTCAAGAAACTCTTTGAGGTAGACGACGTAATCCAGGTGGGGCAGACAGTGGCGGTGATCGAGCTGAACGGGGAAGCAGGAGCGCCTGCCCCCGAAGAGGAAGACAAGGAAGTTGACGGGGAAGAAACAGCCCCGGTAGAGGCACATGCACTGGAACAAGGGATACAGGAGGCTCAGGAGACAACGGCAGCGGCTAGCCCGGATTACAGCCAATCTGAGCGGTTTTATTCCCCCCTTGTCCGGAATATTGCCAGGGAAGAAGGGATCTCCCTGCAGGAACTGGATCGAATTGAAGGTAGTGGGAAGGAAGGCCGGGTAACCAAGAACGATATCCTAGACTATCTCTCAAAAAGGGATAAAGGTGCCCCCCAACAGGCGACTGCCCCGGCTGAGGTGGCGAAAACAGAAGGAAAAACAGCGACATTTACTGAAAAGCCCCAGGAAATTGCCGGGACTGTTAAAGTTCACCCGGGCGCGGCAGACGAGGTGGTCCCTATGAGCAGGATGGGCAAACTTATTGCCCGCCATATGGCCGAAAGCATCACTACTTCGGCCCATGTGCAGAGTTTTATCGAAGTGGATGTAACCGGGATTGTGGCCTGGCGCGAAAAAGTAAAAGGGGCCTTCGAAGAGCGGGAAGGCGAAAAACTGACCTTTACGCCTATTTTTCTGGAAGCCGTTGCAAAAGCCCTCAAGAAATTCCCCATGATGAATATTTCGGTTGACGGGGAGTCTATCATTAAAAGAAAAAATATCAACATAGGGATGGCGGCAGCCCTGCCCGACGGGAATCTCATCGTACCTGTGATCCGAAATGCGGACCAGTTGAATCTGGTGGGAATGGCCCGGAAGGTCAACGATTTGGCCGGCAGGGCGCGTGCCAACGCCCTGAAACCGGAGGAAGTCCAGGATGGGACTTACACCGTTACCAATGTAGGCTCTTTTGGCAGTGTTTTCGGAACTCCCATAATCAACCAGCCCCAGGTCGGGATCCTGGCCCTGGGTGCCATCCGGAAAGTACCTTCTGTCATCGAAACGGAAGAAGGGGATTTTATCGGTATCCGCAGCAAGATGTTCCTGTCCCACAGTTATGATCACCGGGTTGTAAACGGGGCCCTCGGGGGGATGTTCGTGAAATCGGTTGCCGACTACCTGGAATCCTGGGATCCTAAACGGGAGATATAGTCTCCCGGGTAGCTGCCGGTTCCCCTGTACGCCAGGGGATTATCCGTTATTTTCGCTTTACGGCCCGAGTTCCCCTCCTAAAAACTATCTTTGCAGAAATCGGATCCATGGAATTACAACTCTCCAAGCCCTTGTGCTTTTTCGACCTTGAAACCACCGGGACCAATGTGGCAACCGACCGGATCGTGGAGATCTCCATCCTCAAAATCCACCCCAATGGCAATAAGGAAAGCAAGACCTGGCTGGTAAACCCGGAGATCCCCATCCCGGCTGAAGTGGTGGCGGTCCATGGGATATCCGATGAAAAGGTCGCCGGGGAACCCACCTTCAGGCAACTTTCCAAAGAAATCTATGCCATGATCCGGGATAGCGACCTGGCGGGGTTCAACTCAGACCGCTTTGATATCCCGCTCCTGGCTGAAGAAATGTTACGGGCCGGAGTGGATTTTGACATGAAAAATATGGTTTCGGTAGATGTACAGACCATCTTTCATAAAATGGAAAAGCGCACCCTTGAAGCTGCCTACAAGTTTTATTGCGGAAAGGATCTCAACGAAGCGCACAGCGCCAAAGCAGATACCCTGGCCACCTATGAGGTACTGCTCTCCCAGTTGGATCATTACCCCGAACTGGAGAACAATGTCAAGAAACTCGCCGAGTTCTCCACCCACAGGCAATTTGCAGACTTTGCAGGCTTTATCGCCCTGGACAAGGAAGGGGAAGAAATCTTTTCCTTCGGCAAGCACAAAGGGGTGAAGGTAAGGGATGTGCTGGAGAAGGAGCCGGGCTATTTCGGCTGGATATTAAATGCTGATTTTCCCCTGTATACCAAAAAAGTGCTGACGCAAATAAAACTTAGCAAACTCAACAACAAGCTTTCATAGTTCCCTAAAACCCGTTCATGAAACTTATATGCATTGGCCGGAATTATTCGGCCCATATCGCAGAGTTGGGCAATGAGCTGCCGGAGGATCCGGTTGTTTTTATCAAACCCGATTCGGCCGTACTACCCAAAAACCAGCCATTTTTTATTCCCGATTTTACCTGTGAGGTGGATTATGAAGTGGAGGTCCTGGTGAAGATCAGTAAGGCGGGAAAACATATCCAGGAAAAATTTGCCCATAAATATTATGAAGAAATAGGCCTGGGTATCGATTTTACAGCCCGGGACCTGCAGAGGGATTTGAAAGAGAAAGGCCTGCCTTGGGAAAAGGCCAAAGGGTTCGACGGCTCTGCGGTGATTGGAAAATGGCTTCCCAAATCGAAGTTTGGGGATCTGGGCCATTTGCAGTTCAGCCTGTCTAAAAACGGGGAAACCGTACAGAGGGGAAGTACGGAACTCATGATCTGGAAGTTCGATGGGCTGATTGCCCATGTATCCCGTTTTTTTGCCTTGAAGAAGGGGGATATTCTGTTCACCGGAACCCCTTCGGGAGTTGGTAAAATTGCGGCAAATGATTACCTTTCGGGCAGCCTGGAAGGAGAGGAATTACTCACTGTCAAAATAAAATAGATGATATACAGCCTGGATAAAATCAACGAAATGGCCGAGGGCGATCAGGACTTCGTAGTTTCAGTAATTTCCGTTTTCCTGGATGAGGTACCCCAGGACCTTGAAGACCTGGAAACCGCGATCAAAGGGAAAAATTACGAGCAGGTTTACAAGCTGGCTCATAAGATCAAGCCGAATGTCGACTTGCTGGGGATGGAACAAACCCGGGCTACGGCCCTCGAGATTGAGACCCTCGGCAAGAATGAAGCGAACAGCAGCCAGATCGAGGAGAAGTTCCCGCTGCTTAAAAAGGATGTCCTCCAGGTTATTGCCGAATTAAAGAAAGATTTTGACTTCTGATGCAAGCGGAGATCATCACCATTGGAGATGAGATCCTTATTGGCCAGATCGTAGATACCAATTCGGCTTTTATCGCCAGGGAGCTCAACCGCATTGGAATTTCGGTTTGTCAGATCAGCTCTGTCCAGGATGTAAAGGAGCATATTGTACAGGCCCTGGGGGAAGCCGAATCCCGGGCCGATATCATCATCACCACCGGCGGCCTGGGCCCCACCAAAGACGATATCACCAAACTCAGCCTGTGTGAATACCTGCAGGATAGCCTGGTCCCGGATCCGGAAGTCCTCAGGCATATCGAAGCCCTGTTCCGCAAATACCTGTCTACACCCATTTCAGACGTCAACAGACAGCAGGCCCTGGTTCCCTCCAAAGCAGAAGTCCTCCACAATGCCTACGGGACAGCCCCGGGCCTCTGGATGCGGAAAGGGGAGGCCGTTTTCATATCCCTGCCCGGGGTGCAGTTTGAAATGAAAGCACTAATTACTGACCAGGTAATTCCCCGGCTGGTGCACACTTTCAAACGCCCGTTCATAGTCCACAAGACCATCCTTACCTATGGCCAGGGAGAAAGCACTATCGCAGCCAGGATAGAGGCCTGGGAAGACAGCCTCCCGTCCTTTTTGAAATTGGCATACCTGCCCAACCTGGGGAAAGTGCGCCTCAGACTTACTGCCAAAGGGGCTTCCAAAGATACACTGGTCAAAGCTGTGGACGAGGCCACCAGGGAATTATATGGCCTGATCGGGGATATCATCTACGGGGAAGAGGAGGGCGATTCCATTGAGGCGGGGATCGGCCAATTGCTGCTGGCAAGGAAAATGACCCTTTCCGTGGCGGAAAGTTTTACGGGCGGGCGCATCGCTTCGCAAATAACCAGCATCCCGGGTGCTTCCGCCTATTACAGGGGCGGGGTGCTGCCCTATGCCACCGATGTAAAGATCAGCGTGCTGGGGGTGCCGGAGGAGCTTATCCGGAACCATTCCGTGGTAAGTGCCGAAGTGGCCGGGAGTATGGCCACCCGGGTGAAGCAACTGTTCGATACAGACTTTGCCATTGCCACCACCGGAAACGCCGGTCCCACCAAAGGGGATTCAGATGCGGATATTGGACAGGTTTACATAGCAATTGCCACGCCTGATGAAGTTGTGGCCACCCTTTTCAACATGGGAAACCATCGGGAACGGATCGTCGAAAAATCGGTCCATAAAGCCCTGGAAATGTTGCATAAGGAAATTTTAAAATTCTGAGGAAGAATTTTGCCGGTCACACAAAAATGCCATAAATTTGCAGCCTGTTTAAAATCAAGTAAAAGATAGTGTGATGTCAAAAGTCTGTGAAATTACGGGAAAGAAGGCGATGGTGGGGAATAATGTATCTTTCTCTATCAACAAGACCAAGAGAAAATTTGACGTAAACCTTTCTAAAAAGCGGTTTTTTATTCCTGAAGAGAATCGATGGGTCACCCTTAAGGTTTCCACCAGGGCTTTAAAGACAATCAACAAGAAGGGCATCTCAGCCGTACTGAAAGAGGCAAAGCAAAAGGGATTGTTATAACCCTCCCCTAAATCTAGGATACGATGGCAAAAAAAGGCAACAGGGTACAGGTGATACTGGAATGCACGGAACACAAAACCTCCGGTATGCCCGGCACTTCCCGGTATATTACGACCAAGAATAAAAAAAATACCCCGGATCGTCTGGAATTGAAGAAATTCAATCCGATCCTGAAAAAAATGACGGTTCACAAAGAAATAAAGTAAGAAACCATGGCAAAGAAGACAGTAGCGACTTTACAATCGAGTTCAAAGCGGCTTACCAAGGCGATCAAGATGGTGAAATCGCCCGAAAGTGGTGCCTATACTTTCGTGGAGTCCGTTATGCCACCAGAATTGGTGAGCGAGTGGCTGGCAAAGAAATAACACGCCACTCGCAAACAAAGACCCTAAGCCGCTTCCCATTACAGAGCGGTTTTTTTTTGCCCAATAATTCCAAAAGGATGGTCGCACTCCATTCCGGTCCATCGCGAGACAACTAATTATACATTACTTTCCTATCTTTGCGGAATTGAATCCCACATGCGATCATGAGCCTCTTTAAAAAGTTTTTCACCCCCCAGAAAAAGGAATCCCTGGACAAAGGTCTTGAGAAGTCCAAGACCACCTTTTTTTCCAGGTTGAGCAAAGCGGTGGCAGGTAAAACACGGGTGGATGACGAGGTGCTCGACAATCTGGAAGAAGTACTGGTGAGTTCGGATGTGGGGGTAGACACAACCCTTAAGATCATCGAACGGATCGAGGCAAGGGTTGCGCGCGACAAATACCTCGGTACCGAAGAACTCAACCAGATCCTGAGGGAGGAAATCGCCGGCCTGCTTTCCGAGACCAGTTCAGGCGAGGCCACGGAATTTAAGGTCCCCGGAAACCAAAAACCCTATGTGGTCATGGTAGTTGGTGTGAATGGGGTAGGAAAGACCACTACCATTGGAAAACTGGCCTACCAGTTTAAAAAGAAGGGGTTAAAAGTGGTCATAGGGGCGGCTGATACGTTTCGTGCGGCTGCCATTGACCAATTACAAATATGGGCGGAACGCACCGGGGTGCCCCTGGTGAAACAGAAAATGGGCAGCGACCCGGCTTCCGTTGCCTTCGACACCCTGAGCGCAGCGGTCAGCCAGGAGGCAGACGTGGTTTTGATCGATACGGCCGGGCGGTTGCATAACAAGGTAAATTTGATGAATGAGCTGGGGAAGGTAAAAAGGGTTATGAAAAAGGTGGTGGAGGATGCGCCGCATGAAGTACTGTTGGTGCTCGACGGTTCTACCGGACAGAATGCCTTTGAACAGGCCAGGCAGTTCACCCTGGCCACAGAAGTTACCGCCCTGGCGGTCACCAAGCTCGACGGCACGGCCAAAGGGGGGGTTGTTATCGGCATCTCAGACCAATTCAGGATTCCGGTTAAATACATCGGGGTAGGCGAGGGCCTGGAAGATCTGCAGGTTTTTAATAAATACGAATTCGTAGATTCTTTTTTCAACCTGGACCAGGTTACCTGAGAATTCTGTAAGGCGGTAAACGTCTAAATTTCCCCGGATTCCTCAATCAAAATCTATTTTTGCAAATCAATTGAAGCGGCATGCGAACCAAGTCCATTGAAAAGAATACCATCAATGTAGTCACCCTGGGCTGTTCCAAGAATGTCTACGATTCCGAGGTGCTGATGGGGCAGTTGAGGGCCAGCGGTAAGAATGTGGTCCACGAGGAAGCAGGTAATATTGTGGTGATCAATACCTGTGGTTTCATCGCCAATGCCAAGGAAGAGAGCATTAACACCATCCTGGACTTCGTACATCGCAAGGAAGCAGGGCAGGTAGACAGGGTTTTTGTTACCGGCTGCCTGAGCGAACGCTACAAACCGGAACTGGAGAAGGAGATCCCCGATGTGGATGCCTATTTTGGCACCCATGACCTTCCCCGCCTGCTCAAGGCCCTTGGGGCAGATTATAAACACGAACTGATAGGGGAACGGCTGATCACCACCCCGGGACATTATTCCTATCTGAAGATAGCGGAAGGTTGTGACCGTCCCTGTTCGTTCTGTGCCATCCCCCTCATGAGGGGCAAACACCGGAGTACGCCTATTGAAGACCTGGTGTCTGAAGCCCGTGGCCTGGCCGCCAAGGGCGTCCGCGAGTTGATCCTCATTGCCCAGGATCTTACCTATTACGGCCTGGACCTCTATAAAAAAAGAGCCCTGGCAGGTTTGCTACGGGCGCTGGCACAGGTGGACGGAATTGAATGGATCCGCATGCATTATGCCTTCCCCACCGGGTTTCCACGGGATATCCTGCAGGTGATGAAAGAGGAACCCAAAGTATGCAACTACCTGGACATCCCCCTGCAACACATTTCGGATCCAATCCTTAAAAGTATGAGGCGCGGGACGACGATGGACAAAACCAATGCCCTGCTCCGGGAAATGCGCGATGCGATTCCCGGGCTGGCGCTTCGTACCACCCTTATCCTGGGCTATCCCGGGGAGACCGAGGCCGATTTTCAACTCCTGAAATCCTGGGTGGAGGAGATGCGGTTCGAGCGGCTGGGCTGTTTTACCTACAGCCATGAGGAACAAACCCATGCCTATACCCTTGAGGACGACGTGCCGGAGGCCGTAAAGCAAGTGAGGGCCAATGAGATCATGGAACTGCAATCCAAAATTTCCTGGGAACTCAATCAACAACATATAGGGAAGGTGTACCGATGCCTGATGGACCGCAAGGAAGGCGCTTATTTTATTGGCCGCACTGAATATGATTCCCCCGACGTGGACAACGAAGTGCTGGTGGAAGCCTCAGAATTTTACCTGAGGCCCGGGGAATTTGCCGATATCAGGATCACCGGGGCTGCCGATTTCGACCTTTACGGCGTTCCTGTTTAAAACGTCCCCCGGCCTTCCCTGGAGGAGGCTTTTATTTCGCCTGCTGCAGTTCCATATCGTAGAGTACCCTCCCAAGGGCAGCCAGAAAAGGGATCCCGGTTTCCTCATATGCATAGTCGTCATCATTGAAGATCCCGTTGGGGTTCACCAGGATAGTAGCTGAAAGCAGGAATTCCACCCCGTTCTCCGTATCCTGTATGTAGGCGCAATCCGTAAGGGTACCATAGGCCCACCCGGCCTTGTTGAAGATATGCAGGTAGTCGGGTTTCCGGTCCGGGCTGTCTCCGATGATAAAAAATTTGGCATACCCGTCCGGATAGCTCGCTTCATTATATCCGGCTTCCCTGGGAAGGGTTTGCATCGCATTCAGGAGGAATTGCCGCTGCCCATCACTGAGGTGAAACCGTTGTTCTTCCGGGAATGCCTGCGGAACGATCACCCGCTTAAGGACTTCGTGCTGGGTGGTGAGGGGATAGTAATTCTTTAGGCTGAAATCAAAGGGCCCGGAATGCAGGGTGTCATCCTCGTAATAACCACGTCCTTTTTCGATATGTTGCAATGAAAGGGGTTTCGGCGCTGTATTGAAAATCGGATGAGTGGGTGCCGTTGTACTGTCGTTGAGGTAGATCAGCAGGGGTTTGGTGACTACGTCATCAGAATGTACCCCCAGGCGGTGGGAAATGCGTATGGGGCCTGCCCCTTTGTCCAGGACCCCTTCATTGATGGCGTCCTGGCCCAGGAACTCCATAAGGCGGTTATTGGCTTCGTTGTCACTAACTGCGAAAACACGGCTTATATCTTCGGCGAAAGAGGTAACCACCGTGTCGCCCTCCACAAAGAACCGGGTATCCCGGTTCAGCGTATCAATGCTGTTCAGTTTTTCCAGGGCGAGCACGGCAATGGGCAGTTTCACCGAGCTGGCCGGGTAGAAATACCGGTCATTGTCTACCTGGTACCCGAAATCGGTAAAGGTGATTTGGTCGCCCTGCCGGTTGATCCGCGAAAAAATGACCTGAATTTCGTGGGCATCAGGTTGGCGCATGACCTTTTTAATTGCGGGGTTTTCCGAATGCAGGGCAGTAAGCAGCGGATGCGGGTCGTCCTGTACCGGTTTGCACCGGTGAAACCAAATGGCCAGGGAAAGCAATAAAATCATGGAAAAGTAAGGGTTCACGGCTAATGGATATGGGCCGGCAGCGGCATTATTCGACATAGATTTCACCGCGATGCGGTCTGAGTGCATCCCGGACGCGCTCCATCTGCTCTTCTTCCACAACCATGAAGGCCAGGCTGTGCAGGTTGCTCAAATCCTTGTGCCCCGTAATCTCCGGGCCCGTTAATTTTTCGGCAGCTATGTATTCCTTCAGATGTAACTGGTGGTGCCTGGCGATGGCGCTGGCCTCGGGTCCCCTAAAATCCCAGATCAGTTTAATTTTCCTCATCCCTATCCAGATCGCTTATTTGTCGTCTGCCACAGAAACGCCTTTTTCGGCGAAGGCTTTAAAATCTTCTGCATATTTACGGGACTGTTTTTTGAATGAACCGGGCATCACCAGGGCCATCAACCTCATAAAAAAGCCCGAAAATTCAAATTCTGTCTCCGCGGTCCACCGGGTGGTCTGTGCATCGATCTCCTCAAAATAATTCCTCTGTAAATTATGGACTCCCGGGGCATCATAGGTGGCGTGGAATTCGTGGGGCAGGTTGCGCTTAATGATGGTCTCAATGAGAACCAATTTCCTTTTGCCCATCGTATAGTGCAATTCCATCTTGGTCCCTTCCCGCCCTGCCTCGCCCGAGAGGATCTGGTAGCCGGTCAGGCCCCGTTGCCAGTGTTTCATGTTTTCCGGATTATCGAGTTTGCGTATAAACTCCTGCAGCGGTAGGGCGATGGTTATTTCCGTCCTGTATTTCATTGTTGCACTAATGTAATAAATTATGTATGTATCCTTACTAAAAATGTGTTAATGAATCCATCAGGGCCTTGCCTAACAAGCACATATTCTTATTTTTGCGCAATGCAGTTCTCCGAAAGACGTGTTTTACGTGCCCTCCGCTTCGACCTTTTGCTGATGGGCTTTCTCATCATGGTAAGCTGCTCTTCTATTTGGAAGAAAGACAAGCAAAAAGAAGCCTTGGCACGGGTGGGTGATACGTATTTGTATCGGGATGAAGTGCAGCCGCTGCTCAATAAATCCATGTCGCCCCAGGACAGCGCTTCCTTTGTAACAAACTATATCAATAACTGGGCGACCAAGCAATTGCTCCTTTCCAAGGCACGCATCAACCTCCCCGAAGAGCAACTGAAGGAATTTGACCAATTGGTGGATAATTACCGAACCGACTTATATACCCGGGCCTATAAGGAAGCCCTGGTACAACAGAAGGAAGATACGACCATCAGTGATTCCCAGCTGAAACAATTCTATGAGGAAGAGAAGGAGAATTTTAAGTTAAAGGAGAAACTGGTCCGGTTGCGTTTTATTGAATTGCCTACCCAATTCCTGAATAAGGAAGAGGTGAGTACCCGCCTGAAACGCTTTAATGAAGAGGACCGAGCCTATCTGGATTCTGTAGGGGTGCAATTCCGCAAGCTGAATTTCAACGACTCCCTTTGGGTACCGCTATCCAGGGTTATTCGTGAAATCGCGCCTCTGAATTATGAAAACGAGGCGACCTACTTAAAAAAATCACAATTTTTTGAGTTGGAGGATTCATTGGGGGTATATTTGACGAAAGTGGGCGATATTCTGAAGATCAATGACATAGCGCCACTGTCGTACATCGAACCCACGATCAGGCAGGTATTGCTGAATAGGAGGAAGTTGGATTACATACGAAAACTTGAAATTGAGATCATAGATGAAGCAACGAAGAAAAAGGAGTTTGAAGTATATGAGCAAGGCAAATAGCATATTCCTGCTGTTCGTGCTGTTTGGGCTGGCACCGATGGTATACGGACAGGAAAGGGATTCAATCCCTGACACCCAGATCGAACCGCCCGAACCCCCGATGAAGGCGGAGAACACCATGGAAAGGGATACCTCTGCACATAAAAAGGTAAAACTGGACGGCATAGCCGCTGTGGTGGGCGACTACGTAATCCTGGATTCCGATATTGAAAAAACGTTGATAGACCTGAAAAACCAGGGCGCATCCACGGCAGACATCACACATTGCAGCCTCCTGGGCAAACTAATGGAAGACCGTTTGTATGCCCACCAGGCCGTACAGGACAGTATCCTGGTATCGGACGACGAGGTGAATGCCACCGGTGACCGGCAGATACAGCAGCTGGTAGCCCAGGTGGGGTCTATGGAGAAAGTACTTGATTTCTACCATGCTGAAGATATTGAAAGTTTCAGAGAACAATTGTTCGATATTAACAAGCTCCGCATGCTCTCCGAAAAAATGCAGCAGAAGATCGTCAGTGATATCAAGGTAACCCCTGAAGAGGTGCGGCAATTCTTCAACAAGATCCCGGAGGATGAAAAACCCGTTTTCGGGGCAGAGTTGGAAATTTCGCAGATCGTGAAAGAGCCGGTCATCCCTGAATCTGAAAAACAGAAGGTGATCGACAAGCTAAACCAGATCAAGGAAGATGTGGAAGACAATGGAGCCAGTTTCAGTGTGAAGGCGATATTGTATTCCCAGGATCCGGGCTCGAAATCCAAGGGCGGATTTTACAGCCTTACCAGGGAGACCCCATTTGTCAAGGAATTTAAGGACGTTGCATTTAGTTTACAGGAGGGCGAGATATCCGAACCGTTTGAAACCCGGTTTGGGTTCCACATTATTTATATCGAAAAGATCCGGGGCCAGGAAGTGGACCTCCGGCATATCCTGATACAACCTGAAGTTCCACAGGAATCCATAGACGCGGCCAAAAAGGAGCTGGATACCATCCGGCAGCAGATCCTGGACGGGAAATATACCTTCGCCGAGGCGGCGTTGAACTTTTCGGATGAAAAGGAAACGAAATATGACGGGGGATTGCTAAGGAACCCTCTGAACTTCGACTCCCGTTTTGAACTCACAAAAATGGACCCCACGCTCTACAACCAGGTACGCAACCTCAAGGATAATGAAATTTCCCAACCCATCCTGGAGGCAGACCCGCAGGGAGGGCCGCCCAAGTACAAAATCCTGAAAGTTACCAACCGGTATGACGAACACGAGGCCGATTTTGCAAGGGACTATCTGAAAATCCAGGAACTGGCGCTCCGGGAAAAACAATACAACGCCATCAAGAAATGGATGGATGAGCGCATTGAAGAAACCTATATCAGTGTAAATCCCGAAAATCAGGACTGCGATTTTGCTAACAACTGGGTAAAGAAATAAATGCATGTCCGACGTTGCCGCCATTGACCAGCTGGTAGAGAAAAACACTGCCCTTACACAGGAAATTGCCAAAGTCATCGTGGGACAGCGGGAAGTGGTATCCCAGATCCTGCTTTCGGTATACACCGGCGGGCATTCCCTGCTTATCGGGGTGCCGGGGCTGGCGAAGACCCTGATGGTACATACGGTGGCAAAGACTCTCGGGCTCGACTTCAAGCGGATCCAGTTCACTCCCGACCTGATGCCCGGCGATATCCTGGGAAGCGAGGTTCTGGACCAGAACCGGAATTTTAAATTCATCAAAGGGCCTGTTTTTGCAAATATTGTGCTCGCGGACGAGATCAACCGTACACCCCCGAAAACCCAGGCTGCCCTTCTCGAAGCCATGCAGGAACACGCTGTAACCATCAACGGGCAGCGGTTTCAATTGCCATTGCCCTATTTCGTGCTGGCTACCCAGAACCCTATAGAACAGGAAGGGACCTACCCCTTACCGGAAGCCCAGCTCGACCGGTTTATGTTCGCCATTGAACTGAAATATCCGAGTGTGGAGGAAGAAATTCAGGTGGTAAAAACCACTACCAATGACGAAGTCCCGGAAGTAATGTCATTAATGGATGCGGAAGAGATCCAGGAAATACAACATTTGGTGAGGCGGATCCCGGTACCGGAGAATGTAGTTTCCTATGCGGTGAACTTGGTTAACAGCACCAGGCCCGGATTGGAATCCGCTTCTGACTTTGTCAGACAGTATGTAGACTGGGGCGCGGGACCCAGGGCATCCCAGAACCTCATTCTCGCCGCCAAGGCCCATGCGGCCATCAATGGGAAGTATTCCCCGGACATCGAGGATGTACAGGCCGTTTGCCTGGGGATCCTGAGACACCGGATAATCAAAAACTACAAGGCTGAAGCCGAAGGCATCAGCGAGGAGGACATTATAAGGAAACTCCTGTAAAGCTGGGCTAAGCCCCGTTACGGAAGCAATCTGCCATAGCTGGCAACAACTCACCCGCCGGGGAGGACCCACCAATCTGGTAAAGGCAATCCCCCGGCTTGCCCCTTCCCCTGCCATCCGGCCGATTTTTTTCTCTTACCCCCTTAATTTTCCTATCTTTGAAGGCATCACATTAACTTAAATACACCGAAGAGAATGGCATTTGATATTGACATGATCAGGGAAGTCTATTCCAGGATGCCCGCCCACATTGATGCAGCGCGGAAACTGGCCGGCAAACCCCTTACCCTTGCAGAGAAGATCCTGTATTCCCATCTATGGGACGGGACCCCGACAACCTTATTTAAAAGGGGGAAGGACTATGTGGACTTCGCACCGGACAGGGTGGCATGCCAGGACGCCACAGCCCAAATGGCTTTGCTGCAGTTCATGCACGCGGGTAAGCCCAAGGTGGCCGTACCCACCACTGTGCATTGTGACCACCTGATCCAGGCAAAGGTTGGGGCCCAGGCCGATTTGAAACGAGCCAACCAGACCAGCAATGAAGTATTTGATTTCCTGGAATCTGTTTCCAACAAATACGGGATCGGATTCTGGAAACCCGGGGCGGGGATCATCCACCAGGTAGTACTGGAAAACTATGCATTCCCCGGCGGGATGATGATAGGGACAGACTCCCATACCGTGAATGCCGGCGGACTGGGGATGGTAGCCATTGGCGTCGGCGGTGCCGACGCTGTGGATGTAATGGCAGGGATGGCCTGGGAATTGAAATTCCCCACGCTGATCGGCGTGAAACTGAAAGGAAAATTATCGGGCTGGACGGCTCCCAAAGACGTTATTTTAAAGGTTGCCGACATCCTTACCGTGAAAGGTGGCACCGGCGCCATCATCGAATATTTTGGCGAAGGGGCATTGAGCATGTCCTGTACCGGGAAGGGGACCATCTGCAATATGGGTGCCGAGGTGGGAGCCACTACCTCGACCTTTGGCTATGACGACTCCATGGACCGGTATCTGCGGGCGACCGACAGGGCCGATGTGGCGGATGCAGCCAATGAAATTGCCTCCTACCTCACCGCTGACCCGGAGGTATATGAGCGGCCTGAAGACTACTTCGACCAGGTGATCGAGATTGATCTTTCAACCCTGGAACCCCATCTTAACGGGCCTTTTACACCAGATTTGGCCACCCCCATCTCCAAAATGGGGGAAGCCGCCAGAGAACACGACTGGCCATTGAACGTGGAGGTTGGCCTTATAGGTTCCTGTACCAACTCTTCCTACGAGGATATTTCCAGGGCGGCCTCCCTGGCTAAACAGGTTTCCGAAAAGAAATTGAAAACCAAATCCAAGTTTACCATTACCCCGGGCTCGGAACAGGTACGGTATACCATCGAACGGGATGGGTTCATAGATACGTTCAACCATATAGGGGCGATGGTTTTTGCCAATGCCTGCGGGCCCTGCATCGGGATGTGGGACCGCTACGGCGACAAGGCGGCCAATGGGCCACGGAATACAATCGTGCATTCCTTTAACCGGAACTTTGCCAAAAGGGCCGACGGGAATCCGAATACCCTGGCATTCGTAGGGTCGCCAGAACTGGTAACGGCCATAGCCATCTCTGGCCGCCTGGATTTCAACCCCATGAAGGACAAGCTTATCAACGAAGACGGGGAGGAAGTAATGCTTGATGAACCCAGGGGTTACGAGTTGCCCCCCGAGGGCTTTGCAGTGGAAGATGCCGGCTACATCCCGCCCAGGGAAGACGGCAGCAGCGTGGAAGTGATCGTTGCGAAGGACTCGGAGCGCCTGCAGTTACTGGAACCGTTCCAGCCCATCACCCATGAAAACCTCCAGGGGATGAAATTACTCATCAAAGCCTTTGGGAAATGTACCACGGACCATATTTCCATGGCAGGCCCCTGGCTTAGGTATCGTGGGCACCTGGACAATATTGCCAACAATACCCTGATCGGTGCGGTGAACGCTTTTAACAAGAAGACCAACCTGGTAAAGAACCAACTCACCGATACCTATGGAGGTGTTCCGGATACCCAGAGGGCTTACAAGGCTAAAGGGATCCGAACGCTGGTGATAGGGGACCACAACTATGGTGAAGGGTCTTCCAGGGAACACGCTGCCATGCAACCCCGCCATCTGGGGGTGGCTGCTGTCCTGGTAAAGTCTTTCGCCAGGATCCATGAGACCAACCTGAAGAAACAAGGTATGCTGGCACTCACATTTGCCAATGAAGGCGATTATGACCTGATACAGGAAGACGATACCTTTAACTTTACAGATATCCAGGACTTTGCACCAGACAAGCCGCTTACCATAGAAGTGGTGCACTCAGACGGCAGCAAGGACGTCATCAAGGCAAACCATACGTATAACAAGTCGCAAATTGCCTGGTTCAGGGAAGGTTCGGCATTGAATGTGATCAAAAAGGAAAATGCATCCTGACCCCTGGAAATGACACCGACTAAAACTCCTGAGCCTATCAGGAGTTTTTAGTTTCATTAATTCTTGCCCGCTTCCCATGAAAAGAAAAACGGTCTTAAACATCCTGCTGATCCTACTGGTGCTCTCTTTTTTTGTGACCCCCCTTGGATACCACGGAAAAATTTTACTGAATAAGGTATTTTCCTTCAGCCCGGAGGTAGTGCCCCCGCAGAAGCGGGATACAATACGGGACTATAACTGGCCGCTCAAGGATGCCCAATGGAAATTTTTTAATTTTAATCGCTCAGAAGGGAAAGTGATCTTCATAAACTTCTGGGCTTCCTGGCGACTTCCCTGTGCGGCGGAACTGCAAAGCATCCAGGAGCTATACAGCCGGTACGGGGACCAGGTGGATTTTTACCTGATTACCAACGAGGAAAGGGCACCCGTGAGGGCCTTTATGGAAGAGGAGGAATTTGATTTTCCCGTCACCTACCTGATCATAGGGGAAAAAACCCCGGTGAAGGCGGACGGGCCACCCCGCTCCTATATAATTGACAAGCATGGAGCTGTTGTGGTGGATAAAAAGGGGATTGCGGATTGGGACAATGCCAAAATATACCGATTGCTGGACCGTTTATTAAAGGAATGACAGACCACCATGAAAAGGGATCTTAAAAGCAGATTGATTGGAATACTGCTCCTGCTGTTCCTTGGACTCCTGTTGTTTACACCCCTGGGATTTTACCTTCGCGTGTATGCCAACCGCATCCTCTCGCGTAATCCGGTACCGGTTGAAGAAAGGCAACAACAGGTACTGGAAGACTACGACTGGAGCCTCAGGACCCTGGACGGGGAAGCCTATGATTTTGAGGATTGCAAAGGGAAACTTACGTTCATCAATTTTTGGGCCACCTGGTGCCCGCCCTGTATTGCCGAAATGCCCTCCCTTGAGAAACTCTATGACGATTACGGGAAGGAAGTGAACTTCCTCTTTGTCGCCAGGGACCGGGAAGAACGGGTAGAGGCCTTCCTTAAAAAGAATGGGTATAACCTGCCGGTATATTATGAACGAGGACTGGTGCCCAGCCAGATTTATTACGGGGGGCTCCCAACCACCTTCATAATTTCGTCCGAAGGGCGCATAGTGCTTTCTACCCGGGGCTCTGCGAACTGGGACGGGGAGGGCACCCGAAACTTACTGGATTCGCTCCTCACTCGCTCGCCTCCTCCCTGAAACTCCGGGCGGCTTTATCGATTTCTGAAGTACCGGAAGGGAACAAAAAGCATCCCGAAACATTCTCCATCCTCTTTTCCCAGGTGCTTGTGGTGCATTTTATGCGCACGACGGACTCCTCTGGCGTACCAGTTATTGGCGTTGCGGAACATCTTAAACCGTTGGTGGATAAAGATGTCGTGCACCAGAAAATAAGTTATCCCGTACACCAGGATCCCGAGGCCTATGGGCCATCCGTACCAGAAGTCGGTATTGGCTGCCAGGTAGAAAAACACCATACTAACGATGGCATAGAAGATAAAAAAGGCGTCGTTCCTTTCAAACCAGGAGTCGTGGTCTTTTTTATGATGATCGCGGTGGAGGGTCCATAAAAAGCCGTGCATAACGAATTTGTGGGTGAACCATGCCATGAATTCCATCAGGCAAAAGGCCGTGAGAAAAATAAGGATTCCGATAGCGAAGGTCATATCAAACGAGATTGAGTTTATAAGTTACGTAGGATCTTGCCAACAATCCAAATTTTTGAAAATTGGCGACCCGAATCCTCTCCTGTTTTAATTGTACCGAAGGGGTATCCTGTAATTTTTGCAGCAACTTGTAATAATATCGATAGGCCGTATATACCCCAAACCGGGCGGCATTGGGGAGTTGGCCAATCCCCCGGTACCCCTTTTCAAAATCGGCTTTGATGTCGTCGATGATTTTCGCTTTCGCAGGTTCATCCAGTTCTTTGAAGTTCGTATTGGGGAAGTAGGAACGGTTCAGGTATTCATAATCTGCCTTGAGGTCCCGGAGAAAATTCACTTTCTGGAATGCGGAGCCCAGGGCCATGGCCGATTCCCGGAGCTCATCATAGCGGGCATCGTCTCCCTGTACAAAAACACGGAGGCACATCAGGCCTACCACATCGGCAGATCCGTAAATATATTCCCTGAATTCCTGCTCGGTATAATAAACGGCCTTGTCCAGATCCATCCGCATGCTTTTCATAAAAGACCTTACCAGATTTTCGGGAATGGCGTACTGGTGATAGGTGTGTTGGAAGGCGTTCAGGATCGGGTTCAGGCTGATCCGCTGTTCCAGGCTCTGGTTCAGTTCCCTTTCAAACCGATCGAAGAGATCACGTCTGTCATAGTCGTGGAAGGTGTCCACGATCTCATCGGCGAAACGGACGAACCCGTAAATGTTGTAGATGTCCTTGCGGATAGAAGGAGCCAGCATCCGTGTTGCCAGGGCAAAGGAGGTGCTGTACTGTTGGGTCACTATTTTACTGCAGTGGTAAGAAACGGTGTCGAAGATCGCTTTCATACAGTCGGTAGAATTAAATTTTTTTTTGGATGAGTTCAGCTACCAGCTTACCCGAGATCAGGGCCGGGGGAACCCCGGGGCCTGGAACCGTAAGTTGACCTGTAAAGAACAAGTTTTTAACTTTCTTACTCCTGAGCCCGGGCCGCAGGAATGCGGTTTGCCTAAGTGTATTGGCAAGCCCGTAGGCATTGCCTTTGTACGCGTTGTAAGCCTCCCTGAAGTCGTTAACGCAAAATGATTCCTTAAACAGCACATTCGGGCCAAGATTCTGCCCGGTTTGCTTGTGCAGGCGGGAAAGGATCAGGTCAAAATACTGGCTCCTGAGTTCCGGGGTGTCTTCCAGCCCTGGCGCAATGGGGATTAGGAAAAAGCCTGCCTCACACCCCCCCGGGGCCATACCGGAATCTGTCACTGAGGGGAAATTCGCGTAAAAGAGGGGTTTTACAGGCCATTTCGGGTCATCATAAATGTCGGTCACATGCTGCTCAAAATCGGCATCAAAAAAGAGGTTATGGTGTTCAACCCCCTCAAGTTTCCTGTTAAAGCCGACGTAAAACAGGAGGGTGGAAGGCGCAAATACCCGGCTTTCCCAGTAATCTGTGCTGTATTGCCTGTATCCGGGATCGAGCAGGGTCTCCGTATGGTGGTAGTCTGCCCCGCTCAGGACCACATCAAAAGGATGAAAGCGCCCGCGAACCTCCAGGCCAACAGCCTGGCCATGGGTTACCCTGATTTTATCAACAGGGCTTTCCGTGGCGATGTGAACCCCCAGGGATCCGGCCAGCGATAGTATACCCCTGACTACCTCATACATCCCGCCCCTGGGATGCCAGGTTCCCAGGCCGAAATCTGCAAAGTTCATAAAACTGTAAAACGCCGGGGTATCCTCCGGTTTTGCCCCCAGGAAAAGGGAAGGGAATTCCAGGGTTGCCAGTAGTTTGGGGTTTTTTATCCCACGGCGGACTTCCCCGCTGATACTCCTGAAAAACCGGTCGATATGCCTGATAGTCTGGGGCGTGATCAATTCCAGGGGTGAGTGTCCCGGACGGTAGACGATATCACTGATCGCGATATCGTAGTTTTCCTTTGCGCGTCTCATAAAAACCCTTAACGGAGAGGAACTTCCGGGCTCAAGTCGTTCGAACTCCCTGCAAATACGGTCCATCCCGGCACCAATGGTCAGGGTGTCGTCCGCGAAGAAGACCTTATAGGCCGGATCCAGCCGATCGAGCTGGTAGTAGTCAGCTGTATCCTTTTCGAAATCCCCGAAGAAGCGCTCAAAGATGTCTGGCATCCAGTACCAGCTCGGGCCCATATCAAAAGTGAATCCCAGGTGTTTCAACTGCCGGGCCCTTCCACCGGGGGTAGCATTCTTCTCGAATACCGAAACCTCGTATCCTTCCCTGGCCAGGTAGCAGGAGGCAGCCAGGGAGGAGAAACCGGAACCAATGATTGCTATCTTCCCGCTCATCTTATAAAGGATTTGGAAGGGACTTGACCAGTTCCGGGATCGATTCAAACGCTTTTGCATATGGCGGCAATTCCTTTTGGGACAGGTGTTTTGTTTGCCGGCCGAGCATCCAAAGTTCTGAGGATTCATGCGTTAGCAGGTGTGTAGCGAAATCCTCCATGTATTTTTTCAGATTATTGCGGGTGGGCGATACGGTAAAGTACGATAAAAAGACCAGATGTTTGAAGTTGGTATAGAGGGTAGACATGAATTCCAAGGGCATGGAAGCTCCGAGATAGACAGTTTTATAACCCCTGAGCATAATCTCATAATTAAGGTAAAGCAACCCGATCTCATGGATTTCATTTTCCGGGAGGAAGAGGATGAAAACGGTTTCATTTTGAGGCGACTTCTGCAGCTGCAGCCGGTCTGTGTGGGCTGAGAGTTTTTGTTTGATCAGGTTGCAGATGAAATGTTCCTCTGCCGGACCCAGGGTCTGGGTTTGCCAGAGGAGGCCCAATTCTTCCAGGAAAGGCATCAGTATCTCCCAGAAGATTTCCCGAAAAGAGCGCTCCAGGGTAAGTGCATTGAAAGTCCGCTGAAACAGGTAAGCGTCAAAATTGATCATAGCCAGTTTTATGGCATTGATAGCCTGGTGAGACATGCTCCCTTCAAGGACAATTTCACGGGCTGTCCGGGCAATTTCGTTTTCCGGGATAGAAGCGATCCTCGATATCTTGTACCCATGGTGGTACAAAAGGGTAATGTTCAATAGTTTATGAAGGCTTTCCAGGCTGTAGGTCCGGATATTGGTGTCTGTGCGGTCCGGGTTTAGTAGTCCATAGCGTTTTTCCCAGATCCGAATGGTGTGCGCTTTGATCCCTGATAGATTCTCCAGGTCGCGGATGCCAAACGTTTTTTTTATATTGTTCATCTTTTTTTTAAAAAGATTAAACAAAGTTACATTATTTTCTTGAGCATCCCAAGTGAAGCCCTGTTAAAATTAGGGGCATAACCGCCTTGCCGGCGTGGGGGTCATGACGTGACGTAAACGGATTCTTACTGGATACGAAACCCGGGAATCCAATAAAATAGGCAAGGGAGTGAGAGGATGGGCTAGAATTTACGATCCGGGTGAAAACTGTCCATAGGCATAGAGGGTTTTCTGCCCGCAATAAGTTCTGACACCAATTTACCCGTGGCCGGCCCCAGGCTCCATCCCATCATAGCATGGCCGGTTGCGATAATGAGGTTGTCATATTTGGCCGGCCGGCCGATAAAGGGGAGCCCGTCGGGGGATACAGGCCGAAGCCCGCATTTGGCCGCAGCTTTTTCTTCTTCGCTGATCTCGAGGCTTGTATAATAATTCCCGCCCGCCCGGGCAATGGCTTCTACCCGCTCCCTGCGTATGCGGTGGTTGATACCGGAAAATTCCATGGTGCCTGCAAACCGGGTAAAATCTACCATGGGGGTAACGGCTACCTTGGCCTCCATCAGGATAGCCGGAAGGTGTATCCCCGTTGGCCGATTTACGTTGATACGGTATCCTTTCCCCGGTTGAACAGCCAAATATATTCCCAGTTTCCTGCAGAGGGATGGGCTCCAGGCCCCTGATGCCAGGATAAATTCCGAACCTTCATAGGAATTTGCCGGGCCGGAGGCCCTGCGGATCTTACGGCCTTCTGTACTGAACTTCTCTATCCTTTCTCCCTGCACGATATGCACCCCCTGGGCCTGCAGGTAAGCTTTGAGCCTGGCCATGATCTGGGTAGGAGAGGTGTGGGCGTCGCAGTAGTAATGCACGGCCCCCAGGATTTCAGGGCTGAGGTCGGGTTGCAGGCGGTCCAACTCTTCCCGTCTCAGTTCCTTCACTTCCAGGCCTTCATCAGCCGCCCGCCGGGCTACTTCTTTTTCGTTCCGGCGCTCTTTTTCCGTTTTGTAGAGCATCAGCAGACCCTTTTTTTCCAACTGGAAATCCCCGAGTTCCCCCGAATCATGGAGTTGTGTATACAGATCCTTGCTGAGGAGGTTGATATCCTTAATGACGGGAATAGCCTTTTCCACTTTGGCATGGGTGGCTGATTTATTGAATTTCCAGGCCCATGAAATAAAATCGAAATCCAACCGGGGCCGCATATAAAACGGGCTGCTGCTGTTGAACATCCATTTTAGGCCTTTGGCCATCATGCCGGGGGAAGCCAAAGGGATTATATGGCTGGGGGTCAGGTAGCCGGCATTGACATAGGAAGCGCCGTCCCGCATATCGGATTGGTCGATAACCACTACATCATTCCCCTCTTTCAGGTTGTAATACGCGCAGCTCAGGCCGATGATGCCGCCCCCGATGATCACAACTCGTTTCCCCATATGCACTTGTCAGCTTTGCAGTTAAGGGCCTAATTTAAGGAATAAGAGAAAGTCCGCGGTCATTTCAGCCAAAAATACGGGTAGCCTGTTTGGGGCTTCAACCGTTGGTGCGCAGGCGACTGAAAAGCGCCCATAACGAAATGATTGCCCAGCATCCCTCGAGGATGGCAAAGGGCCAGTATTCAATTAAAACGGAAGCCAGGCATGCCAGGCCTGCCCCGATCAGATTGAGGAGGATAAAGAAAAGTGCTTTGGCCCGCAGCCTGCCCTTTAGGTTAAGGACATAGGCCAGGAGGATCAGAAAAACCCCCAGGGAGCCGATCCAGTCGGCAAGATTCATATTGGCGATATAAGTTTGATTTTTTAGGAATGTTTTCCCCCTATTCCTCCGGATCGTCGGGCAGGTTATTGAATACCGTCCTCTTGTCTTCAAACCATTTCCTCATGGCATCCGGTTTGCTCATCAGGGCCTTCATTTTCTCCATGGCCTGCAAATGCGCCTGGTCTCCCGCCCGGAACATCCGCATCCCATGTTCCCTGCTCATATCAGCAATTTCTTCGAACGTTTCGCCCCGGAACTGGAGGTTGCAGGCCCCTCCCAACTGTTTACAACTCATGGTTTTCATATAGAAGGATTTATTTTCTGGTTCTCAGTTTGAATCGTTCAGCAACGTATGAAATTACAATTTACTTCATTTTCTTCAACAGGTACGGGCGAAATATAAATAGTGACGCCACCACGGCAAGCATGATCAGGATAACAAAAGGCCCCTTTTTCCATTGTTCCCATACGGAGGCTACAATGGCCAGGCCGCATCCCACGGCTCCCGCCAGGCATACCCAACGGAGCTTCACTTTTTGTTGGTACCCAATCCAGTTAACCACTCCGAAGGTTAAGAGAAAGATGGTGCTGGCGGCATCCACCAGCCTGTCCAGGCTTCCTATAATGGCCAGGGTGGCCGCCAGCCCGGCAATAGTCAGCAGGGCATATTGCGGGATATTCTCGGCATTTTCCTTTGCGAAAAGCTGGGGGAGGTCCCTTTTTTTGGATACATTCTCCATCAGGCGGGCCGTGGAGAACAGTGTGGCATTTATGGCCGATGCTGTTGAAAAGGCTGCGGCAATGGTTACCAGTATCAGGCCGGTGATGCCCAGGGCTTCCTTTCCCGCCACAGAAAGGGCGATCTCCTTTTTTTCAACCAGGGTACCGGCACCCACGAGCATAGTGGTCCCGACCGCTACCAGGATGTAGATGACTATGACGGCAAGCACCGCCGATATCGTTGCCCTGGGGAGCGTCTTTGCCGGCTCTTTCAGGTCTTCATAATCGTAAGACAACAGCTGAAACCCTTCATAGGCCATAAAGATAGTACCGGCCCCGATAATAGCGGCCGTCCAGGGTTTTGGCGATATGCCCTGCAGCATCTGATCGGGGTTCCATGACCACAAGCCTATGACAGCCAACCCCAGGAGTACGAATAGTTTTCCGTAAACGGTGACAACTTCCACGGCGGCTGCATTCGCGACCCCTTTCAGGTTTACCGCCGTGAGCACGGCAATGACGGCCAGGGCCAGTACCCGCGGTAGCCAGGCTCCCAGCTGGAGTACGTATGCAACATAATGGCCGAAGGTGAAGGCATATACGGAAAGCGTTAGAATATACCCCAGGATGAGCACCCAGGACAGGCTGCCCGCGAAGCCATCGTGATTGATTTTCCGCAAAAAGGTGAAGGCCCCGCCGCCTTCATTGTATTTCATGCACAGCTGGCTGTAACTATGGGCGGATATCAGCGCAATTAGTCCGGCAAGAAGAAAACTCAGCCAGGCCCATTGACCGGCCAAACCGATAATCACACCCAGAACGGAAAAGATCCCGCCGCCTACCATGCCTCCGACGGCCATGGACCAGGTAGCGTTGAAATTCATTTTGTCATTACTCATACTCACTTGTTTCTAAAACTACTATAAGAAAGTGCCATGAATGGCCAAGGTATGTTACCTGAGCTTCGATCGGGGGCCCGGGAGAAGACGTCTTCATTTTTCACTCAGAATGGCCATATGATCCATGCAGGGACAGCTTCGGTGGCGATAGTTGAATAGGGCACGCTTGCCGATACCGGAAATCCGGACACCGGCATCATTCCGATAGTTTCCGGTCTTCACGAATTTCACCAATATGGTAATACGCCACAACGGCATTTATAAGCCCATCGGCAATATAGTACCACTCGCTGACATCCAGGCTGAAATCGCCCTGACTTCCGGTATAGCGCACACAGGCCCGATCTGACTCATATAAGGCGTCGTGCCGATCGAATCGGTAGCCCAGGAATTTATCCTGGTTCGCGCGTACCAGGTCGAGATAGGCTTTTTTCCCCTCGATTGTTCCGAAGGGACTGGTATGCCGAAAGGCTTCGGTAATGGGCAGATCCAGAAAATCCCCCCTGTCCCAGGCCGCAAACCATTTTTCTACCAAATGTTTTGTATCCATCTTTGCTTTCTTGTAAAATAATGATTTATTCGTTACGGCACATATGTGCAACACTGCAGAAAGTAACGCATTCACAGATTATGTTATATTCCCGGCATCCGGCATGCCCCCGGAACAAGCCGGGTTTATAAGAAAAGAACCACCTTGATGGCAAACTAATCCACTGACGTATAGGTGCCCAGCAATTCTTCGAGCTCGTAGAGGTATTCAAAAGCGGTGCTTTGTTCCCGGTAATGTTTCTCCTGCCTTTGCAGGAATCCGAGGTAGGCTGCTTTGTCGGCCCAGGTATCCAACAGCAGGTAAGTGGATGGCTCCTCCTCGCTGCGTTGCAGGTAAGAGCCCTGGTATCCTTCAGATTCCGAAAATAATTTGGCCCAGGTGCCGTCCGGGCCGTATTCCTGTTCAAAAACATGGCGGTACTCGGGTTTGACCTTATATTTCCAGAGGATAGTGAACATGAGGATATGGTTAAGGAGCCATTCTGCAAAGGTGTCGGTACCAGCCGGGCACTTCCGACCTTACCTTTATGTGGATTAGTTTTGCAGCCATTGGTCGATCTCCAGAAATTTTCCCTTCATGACGCTGAGTGCAAAGCCTGCCGAGGAAGCCACAAATACAGAATAATCCAGCGGCCCTTTGATCCCGGTGGAAAAGGTCATGGACAATGCAAAAATCAGCAGCAAGACGCCGCTTATCCGGGCGGCCCATTCGGTTTTGAATCCGATCAGCAGGCAACAGGCCAAAAGGGTTTCGGCCAGGGTGGCGGCCATGGCAAGCCATGGTACCATGGGGTCCGGCGACCAGGGGTTCAGGATAGCCGTATAGGCGACAAAGCTTTGCCAGTTCCCCCAGGCCGAAACGTTTTCAGGCCAGGCCCCGAATCGGTCTGCCACGGCCGACAAAAAAGAAGAGGCGAGAGCCAGCCTGAGAAATAGTTTGATATACCTGTTGTTTTTCATGAGGCTGCTTAAATAGGATAACCCCGGGACCATATGTGGAACCCGGGTCCCGGCCCTTTTCGGTGCCTGTCAACGTTACCAATAAATATCCGGAACACCACTATTTTTTCTGAACCCAAAGGCCTTATTTCAGGCATTGCAATGTTGGCGATAGGCATCCAGTATGTAATCCCATCCCATTTTACTGTCGATCATATTTCGGTATTCCGCGGCTCCCTTGCCATGATTTTCAAAATTTGTGTGTTTCAATACCACTTCGGTCGCCGAACTTCCCCTGTCATTAAATTCGAGGGATAGGTCACTTGCCCTCTGTGGGTCAGGAACGGGCTCCCGTTTTGGGCCAATCTGCCATTTCAGCCCTATTTTTTTATTTTCCTGCCACACCGTTATCCTGCCCCAGTCACATCGAAACCCGTCCGGGCCAATCTCGGTGCATAACATGCCCACATCACAGCCGATGTTGATTGCAACCAATTTTTCCTGCGACCAGGTGTATTCCTGCGGCCACCAGGCCTGAAACTGCCGTGCAAAAATTTCGAAAGCATCCTTCACGGGCGCTCTTACTTCAATGATTTTGCGAATTTCTTCCAAAACAAACCGAATTTAGCTATGGGGCCGCCGGAGCAATACAATCTAATCCACTAAGCTGGCTCTTTTAAAGTATTCAGCGGACAATGGCAGTCCCAAGGTAATTAAAACTCGCCGGCTTCCAGCCGGGAATATAGTAGTTTTTGAGGGAAGCTATATGAAATCCATTCCCGGTGATGATTGCCCTGATATCACGGTTCAGGTTGCATCCGCCCCCAATTAGTTTCCAAATTGGATTGAAGCGGTTCTGCCAGCGACGGACACGGGGATCGGGGGCTAGTCCGTGTTCACAGAATATCAGCCGCCCGGTTGGCTTCAGGATTCTCCTGATCTCTGCCAGGGCCCTGATGGTGTCCGGGATGGTACACAGGGTATAAGTGGTGACTACCGAATCATAGCTGTGGTTCCCGGCTGGGATATTTTCTGCCGATGCCCTGATAAAGGAAACTTCAAAAGGCAGGTCGTCTGTATCTATCCTGTTTAAAGCCCACATTTCGCGAGACGGGTCGATACCCGTCAAATGCGTGACATCCTGTCCGTTGTAAAATGGGAGATTCAATCCTGATCCAATCCCGATCTCCAGAACCCTCCCCCTAGCCCCGGGGATGATCCTTTTCCTTTGGCAATACGCCGGTTCCTGTTTGCACGACCAGTTGATTAATTTCGGGAGGAGGTATTTTTGGTAGAGGTTCATGCGGCCCGAACTACTTTATCGCCTTTGTCTTCCTTAGGAGGACGAAGGTAATAAGAGAAATAAAACCCGCCATACAGGAAGCCAAAAGATTCCATCTTGCCACAAGCGTCAGTAGCGGTCTGTAGGGATTTACTCAAGCGGATACTTGTTTTTGTAAACCAGTTTTGGCACCGGCCCCGTATTATTGAACATGTTCCGGCACCCAGCCCAATTCGAGTTTCGCTTTCGCACTGCTTACCACCCCCTTATCTTCAACGATGTTGTAAACCCCCTGTTTCCCCCTTGAGACGGAGAGTACCGCCGCCCTGGCCGCATCACCCACGTGCACGTGGCACGGGCCGGAAGGGGCATCAAATCCGGTATTTGGGCCATAGAATTTCCCGTATCTCAGGACAATACCTTCAAAATCGCCATCCAGGACCTGGTTTTCAAAGTCGCGGAGCGCGTCTGATGCCAAAGGATCCGATTCGGTATGGGGCAGGGCCCCATCCCTGTATACGAAGGCTATGCTTTGGGCGATAAACCGTTCCACCCCACATTCCATGCCAGCCAGGATCAGGTTTCTGGTGCCCGCATCCCGAATCCGGGCATTGGCGATCCGGGCTGCTTCCATTTTCTCCGAAGGCAGGCCAAAGGGAAGGTCGGTAAGCTGGTGGATCACCAGTTCGGGTCGAATCGATTTAAAGCAAGATCTCAATTTAGGAAGGTCGTAGACATCCGCGATCACCGGTGTAACCTGCAGTGTTTTAAGGAATCCTGCCATTTCAGGCCTGCGGGTCATCCCAAATACATGGTGATTTCCGGCACCCAGCATGCTACATACGATACGTCCCACGGCCCCGGTGGCTCCTGCAATAAATATCTTCATAATTGTGCTGTTTCGAATTGGGCATTTTCCCAGGTAATGGATATTAAATCGGGGTTCACTAATTAGTTTATTCCCTTAACAGAGGGGAAGGCGGGGATTATACTTTGTTTTTCCTATTTTGATCTGAAAAGCCCCTCTACCGCAGATTCCTTTATTCAGCGACGGCTATTCCTGATAAATACCTTCCCAGTCTGAAAATGGTGGATTAACCAGATCCAAATATAAAGCTCAAAGGGGATAACCCATAAAAAAACCACCCATTACAAGAAATG
>Ga0102953_1000109_pt1 | contig 54358 bp, 42 predicted proteins | sample SalPon2A_C_D2_MG_FD_78509 | JGI IMG/M metagenome (GOLD analysis project Ga0102953, IMG submission 78509) | Soil microbial communities from South San Francisco under conditions of wetland restoration - Salt Pond MetaG R2A_C_D2_MG | ecosystem: Environmental > Terrestrial > Soil > Wetlands | place...
CCAGGGAGGATTTTGCCAATACCACCACCCCGGTCTCCATGGTCCGTGTCCTGAAGGAAAACGTACCAGAAATAGAGGAGGGGAGCCGGGTATACCGGTTCAATGCGATGGTTAAGCGTTCCGATAACGAATTTAATGAGGCGATCCACGCCGTGGACCCCGCCTTCTTCAACGTTTTTGATTTTAAGTTGCTGGAGGGTAACCCCACCATGCCTTTGACCGGCAGTGATGCAATAGTCCTCAGCGAAAGGGCCCGAAGCAAATATTTTGGGAATGAAGACCCCCTGGGAAAGAACATTAGGTTGAAAATTAATGATGAGCTACGGAACTATGAGGTTACCGGGGTGATGGCCAATCCGCCCCAGGAAAGCAGTATACAGTTTGATTTCCTGGTATCCATAGAAAATGAAGCCCTGTTCTTTGGTGAGGCGGCCAGAAGGAGTTGGTTCAACGTGGTAGTGGAATCATATGTGCTGCTGAAGCCAGGATTGTCTGCCGCCCAGGTGGAAGCCAAGTTTCCTTCCGTAATCAGGAATTACCTGGGTTCCAACTATGAGGAAGGCACATTTTTCCTGCACCTGCAGCCGCTTACCGACATCCATTTAGACCCGTCCCTCCCCCCTGGCCTGGAATCGGTTTCCGATCCTAAATATTCCTACATCATGGCGACCATCGGGCTTCTGGTATTGCTGCTTGCCTGTATTAATTACGTGACACTTGCCGTCGGCCGTTCGTTTTCGAGGGCCATTGAAGTAGGCGTGCGTAAAGCCCTGGGGGCCTACAGAAAGCAAATCGTCATCCAGTTCTGGGGGGAAGCGCTGCTTATTACCGTGTTTGCCGTATGCCTGGGGGTGGGTTTTTCATATCTCTTCCTGGGACGGTTCAACGTGCTTACGGGAAAAGAGCTCCAATGGACTATGGATGGCGCCTTTTGGATGATCTGTACCGGCCTGGTGATTTTTATCGCCCTGATTGCCGGGTTCTATCCTTCGGTACTCCTTTCAAAATTCAACCCTGATGAAGTATTGAGGGGGAGGCAAGGCATGGGTGCCTCCATGGGTTTGCTTGGGAAAGGCCTGGTCGTGGCCCAGTTTGTGGCTTCCATCGTAATGATCATAAGCACACTTGTAGTGGGCAGGCAGGTAGACTTCCTGATGAATAAGGAACTGGGGTACCAGAAAGATGCCATTGTGGTGGTCCCAACCCACCGGTCCGGTGCGGAGGCCCGGGAATTTGCGGAGGTTTATATGGATGAAATCAAAAAAGAGCCCCCGATACTCGGTGCGTGTGTCTCCAATTTCAGCTTTGTCGAAGACTCCTGGTACCAGGTTGGCTTTACAGACCAGACCAATACGTACAGGGAATTTGCTTTCAATGGTATTGATTCGGAATTTTTAAAAACTTACCATATTCCATTGGTTTCGGGAAGGGACTTCCGGAAAGGGGATAAGAGCGATGAACAAAACGGGGTGGTGGTTAATGAGACCTTCGTAAAGCAGTTTGGCCTCGATAATCCCGTAGGCAAGGTCTATGATAAATTTGGGGTTACCATCCTGGGGGTGATGAAGGATTTTAATTTCCAATCCCTGAATTACACCATCAAGCCACTGATGCTGGCGGTAAATACCGATCCTGTGTTGTCCAGGGCCGACAACCTGGAAGCTCAATATATTGATCAACCCAGGATCTCGGTCAGGCTCAACCAGGGAGAAATGGCTGGCAATATCGAGATTTTGAAGAAGACCTGGGATCGCCTTAGTCCGTCTGAGGAATTTGAATACACTTTCCTGGATGAATCACTGGCGGCCCAATATCAGAGTGAAATACGTTCCAGATCGATCATCAATACGGCCTCCATTCTGGCCATTTTGATCGCCTGCATGGGCCTCTTTGGGCTGGCCACACTAAACGTGGCCCGGAGGACAGCCGAAATTGGGATTCGCAAGGTAATGGGTGCCGGCACCTGGAATATTATCGGGATGATCTCCAAAGGTTTTATCAGGCTGGCGCTCATAGCCGCTCTAGTGGCGTTTCCTCTTGCCTGGTGGGGGATGCACCGGTGGCTCGAAAATTTTGCGTATGGCATATCTGTGAGTTGGTGGGTTTTCGCCCTCGCCGCTACGATAACCGTGCTGATTACCTTGTTGTCCGTAGGGTATCAGGCTATCAGGGCTGCGAGAGCCAATCCGGTAAAAAGCCTTCGAACAGAATGATTTTTTTAATAAGCAACTAACAATTGACAATGGAAAATTAGAAGGTGTGAGGATTATGATTGGCACTATAGTTAATGTATTAAATTATTATAAACCTGGCATTCCCCCACCAACCTTGAACCTTAAACTTTGAACTAAAAACCCCATGATCAAAAACTATTTCAAAATCGCCTGGAGGACCCTTTTGAGGAATAAAGGGTTATTCGCCATCAACATCATCGGCCTCTCTATTGGCATAGCCACTTGCCTTACCATTGCCCTCTATGTTGTGGATGAATTGTCGTATGACAGGTTTCATGAAAATGCAGACCGGATAGTGCGTGTTACCCTGGATGCAAAAATGGGCGATGAAATTATAAAGGAGGGCGGGATCATGGCCCCGGTGGGAGAAGTTTTGAAGAATGAACTTCCCGAAGTGCTCGATGCGACGCGCTTTGTGAAGGTATCCGACCGCGTGAAGGCTGTTTATGGAGACAAAACCATCAGAAAGGGCAACCTTGCCTACGCGGACCCCAACTTCTTCCGGATATTTAGCTTTCCCCTTGTTGAAGGTGATCCGGAAACCGTTTTCTCCCAGCCGAACTCCCTGGTGCTGACAAGAGAACAGGCCACCACCTATTTCGGGGATGAGGACCCCATAAACAAAACCATTGAATTTGAGGGTATTGGCGTTTACAGTTCAGACGGCTATATTGATACTAGCGGCCCATATACGGTAACCGGCATTATTGAGGAAATGCCCCGGAATTCGCATTTTCACTTTGATATGCTGGCTTCTATGGGGAGCAATAGCGACGCGACCAGCCAAAGCTGGCTCAGTGGCAGCTACCACACGTATTTGCTGCTCGCAGCGGGAACCGATGTGCGGCAGCTGGACACCAAGCTTGCCGCGATAACTGAAAAATACATGAGTTCGCAACTGGAGAAAGGCCTGGGGATGAACTACCGGGAATTCCTTGCCAATGGCAACAGGATAGGACTCAATTTACAGCCCCTTACCAAAATCCACCTCTATTCGGACCTGAGGGAGGAACTGGAAGCAGGTGGTTCTATTACCACTGTATACATGTTTGGAGCCATTGCGCTGTTCATGTTGCTGATCGCCTGTATTAATTTCATGAACCTTTCCACTGCCGGGGCCTCCAAACGGATGAAAGAAATCGGGATGCGCAAGGTCCTCGGTTCAGGAAAAGCACAACTGAGATTCCAATTTTTGGCTGAGGCATTTATAGCCACGGTATTTGCCATGGGGACAGGCATACTGATTTTCGTTCTATGCCTTCCGTTCTTTAACCGCTTATCCGGTAAAGAATTTGAATTCAGCCAGGTCATTACCCCTGGTTTTTGCATAGCCGCGCTGGGGCTGACACTGGTGATCAGTTTCCTGGCAGGGGCATACCCGGCCTTTTTCATGTCTGGGTTCAGGCCTGTCTTCGCCCTGAAGAACAGGTTTACATCCAATGGAAGCAAAGGGATACGAAGCAGTTTGGTGGTATTTCAGTTTGCGATTTCTTCCTGCCTGATTATTGGGGCCATAGTGGTGAGCAGGCAAATGAACTATATCCAGAATAAGGACGTTGGGTATGACCGGGAGGAACTGATTGTCATCCGGGATGCGGGTCTTCTTGGGCAGAACCTGAACGCATTTAGAACAGAATTAGAGAGCGATCCCCGGATCGTCAGGATAACCACCTCGGCCTTTGTGCCCGCAGGTCCAACGGATACCCATGGGGTAGCTTTATCGTCGGATAAGGATCCTACTAATAAATTGCGCGTTAGCGTATACGATGTGGATGAGAACTATATCCCCACGCTTGGGATGAAGCTGCTCGCCGGCCGCAACTTTTCAAAGGAATTTGGATCCGAGGAAAATAACATCATTGTAAACCAAACCGCTGTAAGGGCCCTGGAATTGGGAGAAAATCCCGTTGGGCAAACCCTTGTGAAAATGACCGATCAGGAAGGAGGCCGGCAGAACCTTAAAATCATTGGCGTGGTAAAAGATTTTAACTCCCGGTCCCTGCACGATCCCATCCTTCCCCTGATGATGAGCTATAATCCCTATTACGGTTTGATCGCCAAGGTTAAAACCGCCGATATCCCTGGTGTTCTCGTCAGTATGGAAGACCATTGGAAAACTTACGCGACCGGGGAAGCCTTCAACTATAATTTTCTTGATGCGCTGTACAATGACACCTATGTAAAGGAGCGGAATATGAATTCCATCCTGAAGATCTTTGCGCTGCTGACCATCTTTGTCGCCTGCCTGGGCTTGTTTGGCCTGGTAACCTTTACCACCCAGCAGCGTTTCAGGGAGATCAGCATCCGGAAAGTGCTGGGTTCTTCGGTATCCCAAATTGTACAACTGCTTACAAGGGATTTTGTAAAACTCATCCTGATTTCATTTTTAATTGCCTTTCCCCTGGGGTATTTCGTGATGAACAAATGGCTGGAGGATTTTGCTTACCACATAGAAATTGCATGGTGGATTTATGCCCTTGCCGGATTGGCCACCCTGTGTATCGGTTTCCTGACCATGAGTTTTAAGAGCATTGCCGCGGCCCTGGCGAATCCGGTTAAAAGCCTGAAAGCGGAATAAATCATCAATTAAAAATCGGATGTCATGTTCACAAATTTCTTAAAAATCGCCCGCCGCAAACTCTGGCGACAAAAAGGAGCGACCTTCACCAAACTTTTCAGCCTCACGGTAGGGGTAATCAGTTTGTTTTATATCGGGATGTATGCCCATAAGGAACTGTCTTACGATGATTTTCACAAGCAACGCCGGAACATATTCAAAGTCAATACCAGTGTAATTTCACCCACAGGCAACCTGGACCTCGGGCTGAGCGCCATCCCGCTGGGGCCCTATATGAAATCCAAGCTCCCTGAAATTGAAGACTTTGTGCGGATCAGCAAAGAGTACGGAAGCCATTCCGTGAAAAAGGGGGAAGCCCTGTTCTCTGAAAGTGAGAATATCTATTATGCGGATCCGGCGTTTTTCAATCTTTTTGATTTTAAGCTGCTCAACGGCGATAAGAAAAGCGCGTTTCTGGGCCCGGATAAAATGGTGATTACCCGCAGTACGGCCTTAAAATACTTCGGCAATAGCGATGTGGTGGGAGAGGTGCTGAAGTACGATGGGGTGCCGATGACCGTTTCCGGCGTCCTGGAAGACCTTCCGGGGAATACCCATTTGCATTTCGACTTCCTTTTATCCATGGATACCTTTATGAAAGACCGGCCGGAGGAGGTAAAGGATAACTGGACCTGGTTCCCGATGAACACCTATTTCCTGCTCCGGGATCCCGCCGGCCGGGATGCGGTTGAAGCACAGCTGAAGGCCATCCCACAGTACCAGCCCGGGGATGATCCGAAAGACCAGTACGTTCCATCCCTGGAATCCCTTGAAGGCCTTCATTTCAGCAGTGCGAAACTCGGGGACCTCGGGCCCAAGGGAAGCCTGCCGAACCTCTATTTGTTATTCGGAATTGGGGTTATGATCCTTTTGCTGGCTGTTTCCAACTTTATCAACCTAAGCACCGCCGAGCTCAGTACGGAGGAGAAAGATGTATCGGTGAAACGGACCCTGGGCGCCTCCAAACAGATCATCTTCCATCAATTTTTAACCGAGTCTTTGCTGGTAAGTGTCCTGGCTACAGCCGCTTCCGTACTGGGCATTTTCCTTACTTCCCCTTTTGCCCGGAAATTTATGGGGATTCCGCTACAACCTTCCCTTTGGACCGAGCCTGTTACCTGGATCGCCTTGCTGACGGCCCCCTTGTTGCTCGCGCTGCTGGGCGGGGTTTACCCTGCCCTGAAGTTCGCGCGTATCCCTGCCCTCCATAAATCGTGGAATTCCGGCTTTCAGCATAAACTCCTGAATGCCAGGACAGGGTTGCTGATATTCCAATTTGCCATTACCGGCGGGTTGCTTATCGGCTCCCTTATCATTTACAGGCAATTGAATTATGTGCAGAATAAAGATTTGGGGATGGAAACCCGCCACAAGCTGGTTCTGGATTTCGGCCCGAATTCGAATATCGGGGAAACCTTTGAGTCCCTTAAAGAACAACTCATGCAAATTCCGGGTGTTGAGAGTGCTTCTTTCAGTTCCCATGTCCCGGGAGAAACCCCGAATGGCGTGGCTACCCTCCTGCAGGACCCGAACGGCTCCAGCCATAATGGGGAAATCAACCTGAACCTGGTGGATTCGGATTTTATTTCCGACTATGGACTGCAAATCGTGGCCGGGAGGGATTTACGCCCCGGGGTGGCCGACAGTACGCAGGCCCTGATCCTCAACGAGGCGGCCGTAAAGGCATTTGGATATGCAGACCCTGCAGATGTTATCGGGGCTTCCTATGAACAATGGGGTGGCAACGGGAAGGTGGTCGGTGTAGTAAAGGACTTTAATTACCTGTCTCTACATCAGGATGTCGGGCTGTTGTCCCTTAAGATCTGGCCGGAGCAATTCCAAAAAATTACCATGGAGGTGGCAGGTGCAAACCTGGAGCATACACTGGGCGCCCTGGAAGAGAAATGGGGCACTCTTTATCCCGACATCCCGTTTAAATACTATTTTGTGGATGATAATTTCAGGCTGCAATACGCCAAAGACAGGCAATTTGCTACAATCATGAATATCTTTACCCTGATTTCGTTGTGTATTGGCGTTCTGGGCCTGATCGCTTTTGCCCGTTTCTGGTGCAACCGTCGAAAAAAGGAAATGTCTATTAAAAAAGTACTGGGGGCACAGTCGCTGGCCTTGCTTTGGAACTTATATGCGGGATTTAGCGTCCCCGTGCTGATAGGCTTTGCAGTTGCAGTCCCGGTTTCCTCTTACTTTGGAAAGCAATGGCTGGAGCAATTTGCCTACCGGTTTGATCTGAATTGGGATTTCTACGCGCTTCCCCTTATGATACTACTGATCCTGGTGGCATTGGCTGTGGGGACACACACCCTTCAATTGGTACATGCCAATCCGGTGGATCATCTAAAGGAGGAATAACCTGATGAGGGATCAAGTGTCATAAAACCTGAATAAAAGGAGGTAAATCCTCAATTTTAAAATAACGTACTATGCTGCTGCAACTTAAGAACATTTATAAATGGGTCAATTCAGGAGGGCAACGGGTCTTCCTGTTAAAGGATATCAACCTGAACGTTGAGGAAGGGGAATTCCTCTCTATCATGGGACCTTCAGGCTCGGGCAAGACCACCCTGCTCAATGTCATAGGCATGCTGGATACTTTCGATGAGGGAGAATATGACTTCCTGGACGAACCGGTGCATACTTTGAAGGAAAAGCACCGGGCAAACCTTTACAAGACCTATGTGGGTTTTGTCTTCCAGGCGTACCACCTGATCGATGAGCTTACGGTGAAGGAAAACCTGGAAATGCCCTTGTTGTATAAAAGGTTTAAATCCTCGGAACGCAAGGCCATGGTGGCCGACATGCTGGACCGGTTTAATATAGTAGGGAAAAAAGACCTGTTCCCCGCACAGTTAAGCGGGGGGCAGCAACAACTGGTGGGGGTTGCCCGCGCCCTGATCTCCAATCCCAAACTCATCCTCGCGGATGAACCTACCGGGAACCTGAATTCAAAGCAGGGGGAAGAGATCATGGACCTCTTCAAGGGCCTGAACGATGAGGGGGTGACCATTATTCAGGTGACCCATTCGGAGAAGAACGCAGCCTGTGGCGAACGGGTCATCAACTTACTAGATGGGCGGATGACCGTCAATTGAAACCATTTAACCCTGGGGTAGGTGGCCGGCTGTCTGAAATGGCAACCCAAAATTTAACCTTCCTGTTTAGCGAGGTAGTCTTTAAGGGCGGTACCGGTAAGGTAGGTCCAACCAGACAGGAAACTATCGCGCGAAAAATCCGGGAGCACCGGGAAGCTTTCCAGCCCCGAATGGGTAAGTTTCAGCCGGGTGTCAGCCCCTTCCTCAAAAAGTTCAAAAGTTACGTAAGAAAGCCCCTCGTAACCTTCATACCTCCAACTGTATTGCAGTTTCTTCCCGGGGATCACCTCCGTTACCTCACAAAGATGCAGGTAGGACTTGCCTTTCCTGCCTTTGCCATGGAATTGGAACCGGAATCCCACCACGGGCTGGAATTCATCCGGGTCGAAATACCAGTTTTTCATATGGTCTTTTTCGCTGATCGCCTGCCATACGGCGGATACAGGTGCCTTATACGTCCTTTCGATTACCAGGGGTTTCTCACTTTTCACTTGGGCTGATTTAGATATGCGTTGATATTTTTATTGACCGGGATGGGGACCCTCAAAGATAATTTTTGCCACGTGGCTCCATAAAACGGCCTTATTTGAGGCTGTCTACCCCATTATTTTTAAACCGACTGCCCTGAAGGTAGTCTTCCAGGGAATCCAGTTTGCCTTCCCAGAATTCCCGGTACTGTTCTACCCAAAGGGCCACCTCATTTAAGGGTTGGGGAATGGCTTTGCAATAGCGTTCCCGTCCCTGTTTTTGAACCGCCACCAGGCCACACTCCCGAAGGATCCTGATATGTCTGGATACGGCGGGCCTGCTGATCTCAAAATTATCTGCCACGGCGTTGAGGCTCATAGCTTCCCCGGACAACATGCCAATAATGGCCCTTCTGGTGGGATCCGCAATCGCCTGGAACACATCTCTCCTCATTTTTTATATGTAACCATACGGTTACAAATATATAAAAAGAAACTGAAGATTACACCGGGGTTCGTATTTTCCGGGCGCATTCTTTTTCGGCCGGTATCCGTATAAATTCATAACTTCGGGCTTTCACCAACCATGGAGCAAATCAATGATTTCCTGGCCAGTCTGATCCCCTTTGCGGAATGGGCCATGCTTTTCCTGGTGATCGGGGGCGGGTTATTCCTCGTTTTTTATTCCCGCGCCAGGCCATATCGTTATTTCAGGCATGCCATAGCCATTACTGCGGGGAAATATGACGATCCGGATGATCCCGGGGAAGTGAGGCATTATCAGGCCCTCTCATCGGCTGTTGCGGCCACCGTTGGTTTAGGAAATATCTCGGGCGTAGCCATTGCCATCTACATGGGCGGGCCTGGCGTGATCTTTTGGATATGGATTACAGCCCTGGTGGGCATGTGCATCAAATTTTACTCCTGCTGCCTGGCCATCATGTACCGGGATGAAGACAGCGCGGGGAACTTGCAGGGCGGCCCCATGTATTATATTACCAAGGGGTTGGGGCCTAAAGCCAGGCCCCTTGCCACATTCTTTTGCGTGGCCGGCCTGGTGGGATTCCTGGGGGTGTTTACGGTAAACCAGTTTACGCAGACTTTTATGAACGTAGTGGAGCCGAATACCAACCTGGCCGCCCTGGGCGATTTTAACTGGAAGCTGATCATTGGTGTTCTGCTGTCTGTACTGACATCCTTCGTGATTTTCGGGGGGTTGAAGAAAATTGCCCGGGTGGCGACGGCCATAGTCCCCTTTATGGTCCTGCTTTATTTTATTGCCGTCTTTGCCGTGATGATCACCAATGCCGGTGAGATCATCCCCTCCCTGAAACTGATCATTACCGAGGCGTTCGATTTTAAAACAGCCGTACAGGGCGGATTTTGGGGCATGGTGATCCTCGGCGTCCGCCGCGCGGTTTTCTCAAATGAAGCCGGCCTGGGCAGTGCCCCGATGTATCACGGACAGTCCAAGACCAAAGAACCTGTTCAGGAAGGCCTGGTAGCCATGCTGGGCCCGTTTATAGACACCATCCTGGTCTGCACCTTTACGGCCATCGTGATCATCCTCAGCGGCGCCTACCTGGAAGCGGAAAGCAACGGGATCATCATGACCCTTATTGCATTTGAAAAATCCCTTTTCGGGGTAGGGGATATTCTATTGATGCTTATCGTTGCCGCTTTTGCCCTTTCTACCCTCTTCACCTATTCCTATTATGGGGTAAAATGCCTGTCCTTCCTTACCAATGCACGGGTTGGCCGTTATTTTAACTGGTATTATATTGCCACCATTACCTTCGCGGCGGTAGCCTCGGTTGACCTGGTGGTGAACCTGATAGACCTGGCCTATGCGTTAATGTGCATCCCTAATATGATTGCCGTGCTGTACATGGCTCCCAGGGTCAATCGGGAAATGAAACGGTATTTTCAAAAAGTCCGGGTATGAAAACGCACAAGGCAGGGTTTGTCTCAATTATCGGCAATCCCAATGTTGGGAAGTCTACGCTGATGAACGCGCTGGTCGGCGAGAAGCTATCTATCATAACATCCAAAGCCCAAACGACCCGGCACCGCATCCTCGGCATTGTCAACGGCGATGATTTCCAGGTAGTATTTTCGGATACCCCGGGGGTGCTCAAGCCGGCCTATGACCTGCAGGAATCCATGATGAATTTTGTACGGCTGGCCCTTGAAGATGCCGATATTCTGCTCTATATGGTGGAGATTGGCGAAAAGGCCCTCAAGGACGACCAACTCTTCAGGCGCATTGAGGAAAGTGATACCCCCGTCTTGTTACTGCTTAATAAGATAGATACCTCCAATCAGGAAGAACTGGAAAGCCAGGTAGCCTACTGGCAAGAGGTATTGCCCAGGGCTGAAATTCTCCCTATATCGGCCCTGAAGAATTTCAATGTCTCCCAGGTATTCCACCGCATCCTGGAGCTTTTGCCCGAAAGCCCTGCTTATTTTCCCAAAGACCAGCTGACGGATCGCCCCGAACGTTTTTTTGTGAATGAAAGCATCCGTGAAAAGATCCTGAAGTTCTATAAGAAAGAGATCCCCTATTCTGTGGAAATAGAAACCGAGGAATTTTTTGAAGAGCCTGAGATCATCCGCATCCGGGCTGTGATCATGGTAGAGCGGGAATCCCAGAAGGGAATTATCATCGGTCATAAGGGGCGTGCCCTGAAGCGGGTGGGGATTGAGGCGCGGAAAGACCTGGAGGTATTCTTCGGGAAACAGGTACACCTGGAAACCTATGTGAAGGTCAACAAAAACTGGAGGAGCAACCCCAACCAGCTCAAACGGTTCGGCTATCAGCCATGAGCTGGCGGCATCCGATATCAACCTGGCAGGCAAACCTACCTCTTCCCTCTCTTGCAAATGAACGCCGAAATCAGACAAAAAATTAACTTATTGGAGTAAGAAGAACGTGGAAATACCGGCAGATTGCGGGAAGTAAGCAGCAAGGCATGGGATTTTTTTTGATCCGTAATGCTCTGAAGTTCAACAATTGTGCTGAAAGGAGCTATCCATTTGGTCTAAAATGGCCGGTTTTTTAAGGTGTAAAAAGGAACTTTTCTTACATTTGAGCATCGTTGAAATGCGAATTTTAACGATGAAATACAAGATTCCCTAAATCTGTACATATGAAAAACGTCCTTATTTTTGGCGCGTCGGGCCATGGTAGTGTCATTCTGGATTGTATCGAGAAGTCTGGCGAATACAATGTCATTGGCTTCATAGATTCCTATAAACCGAAAGGGAAACGCATTAATGGCTACCAGATCCTGGGAACCGAATCGAACCTTCCCGAGTTGGTCGAACGTTACTCTATCCATGGAGGGATTGTGGCCATAGGCGACAATTGGATCCGGAAGAAGGTGGTGGACAGGATCCATAAGATCCTTCCTGAATTCAACTTTATTTCCGTCATACACCCTACGGCGACGGTAGGCAAGGATGTCCATATTGGCAAAGGTACCGTGCTGATGCCAGGCGCTGTGGTCAATGCCAATTCGAGTGTTGGGGATTATTGCATTGTGAACACCAATTCGTCCCTGGGGCATGATGGTAAAATGGAGACCTTCTCCAGCCTGGCTTCCGGCGTATGCCTTGGCGGCAATTGCTACCTCGGTAGGTTTTCCGCTATTTCCCTGGGAGCGAAGGTCATTGAAAACATCACCGTGTTTGAACATACCGTTGTAGGGGCGGGTTCCCTTGTTCTTTCGGATTTACCCAGCAATGTGGTGGCCTACGGGTCGCCTGCAAAAGTGATCCGGAAGCGACGTGTCGGCGAGCAATACCTGTCGGGCACAGACCACAAGTGGTCGGATATTTCGCTTATGAAAATCTGATCGGGCATCCATCCCTCCTTTTCCACCAAAACCTTCCCCTTCGGAAGTGTTCCTTTATTTTAAGTTTAATCCTACCTTTACCCCCTAAATTGTAGCTATGGGTGCCATTGTCGCCATTGTAGGGAGGCCCAACGTTGGGAAATCCACCTTTTTTAACCGGATGATCCAGCGCAGGGAGGCCATTGTTGATGCCAGTAGCGGGGTTACCCGGGATCGCCATTATGGCAAGAGCGACTGGAACGGGAAGGAATTTTCACTGATCGACACCGGGGGATATGTACAGGGAAGTGACGACATCTTTGAAAAGGAAATTGACAAGCAGGTGGAGCTCGCCATAGACGAGGCAGATGCCATCCTGTTTATGGTGGATGTGGAGGCAGGGATAACCGGGATGGACGAGGATGTGGCCGCCTTGTTGCGGAAGGTAGACAAGCCTGTTTTCCTGGTGGTGAATAAGGTGGACAATGCCCAGCGGATTGAAGAGGCCGTGGAATTCTATTCTTTGGGCCTGGGAGATTATTACAACGTATCCAGCATCAATGGCAGCGGTACGGGGGAGCTGCTCGACGCGCTTGTGGAGGTTCTGCCCGAAAGCGAAAGCCCTGAGGCGGAAGTGCCGAGATTTGCCGTGGTGGGCAGACCCAATGCGGGGAAATCCTCTTTTATCAATGCCCTGATGGGCGAAGAGCGTTACATTGTAACGGAGGTTGCCGGAACCACCCGGGATAGTATCGATACCCGATACAATCGCTTCGGTTTCGAATTCAATCTGGTTGATACCGCCGGGATACGACGTAAAGCAAAGGTCCGTGAGGACCTGGAATTTTACTCCGTGATGCGATCCGTCCGGGCTATCGAGCATTGCGATGTATGCCTGTTATTGCTGGATGCCACCAGGGGGTTCGACGGGCAGGTGGCCAATATCTTCTGGCTGGCCCAGCGCAACAACAAAGGTATTGTGATCCTGGTGAACAAGTGGGACCTTGTGGAAAAGGATACCGGCTCAACCAAAGAGTATACCCGACAAATCCGGGAGGTCATAGAGCCCTTCACGGACGTCCCCGTTCTTTTTATTTCGGCACTGACCAAACAAAGGATTTTTAAGGCAATTGAAACGGCGGTGGAAGTTTACCAGAACCGTTCCAAACGCATCCCTACCCGCAAACTCAACGACCTCATGCTGGAGGTAATAGAGAAGACCCCCCCTCCCGCGTATAAGGGGAAGTATGTAAAAATCAAGTACTGCACCCAGTTGCCCACACCCTATCCACAATTCGCCTTTTTCTGCAACCTCCCCCAATATGTCCGGGAACCTTACAAACGGTTCCTGGAAAACCAGTTGCGGCAGCATTTTGATTTTACCGGCGTCCCGGTAACGATTTTTATGAGGAAAAAATAGGGGAGTCCAGGCAATTCAGGGGCGTAGTTCAGAAAGGTGCCTTATAAAGTGCCAGAACTGTAAGCGGCACAGAAAAAGCCTTCCATAGCCGGCGAATAAATTCGGCATTGGCTGGCAAAGGCCGTGAAGAAACGGGAGGAAATTGCCTTTCGACCCTTCAATCCAGGCCAGAAGCAGTTGAAAGTGGAATGCTTTTAAGAAATCCGGCTTTTCCCGGATGCACTTTAATCATCCGGCCGTTGCCCGGTACGCCCTTTCCTTCCCTGGAATACTGCCTGATATCTGCTTCTTTTCGGTTTATAGCGCTCCAAATTGCTTTGTGAAGGCATATAACAGCAATTTATTTATTGAGATATGAACAGGGGGTACCTAGCCCCACCCCGGGTTCAAGATATGGGCAATGACTGAAGTATGCTTGCGGGGAGCTGGGCCGGTGATAGAAATTGCAAAAAACACGCATAAAGTATGGGGTACCTAACCCCACCCCACCATCAAGTTAACATTTATGGCTGCAGAAAGCTTGCGGTAATAATCGGGGATGTAGGGGGAATTTCATCAAACAGGCTTGAGACGTGGGGTTGCTAACCCCACCCCGGGTTCAAGTTATAGGCATTGATTGCATAATGCTTTCGGGGAGACTGGCCGGGGAGGGAAATTGCATAAAAGATGCATCAAATAAGCAGTTGTTCACCCCGCCCCTATTCCAAGATATTATTTATGGCTGTAGGAAGATTTCGGTAAAAATTGGGGATACAGAGGAAATTACCGCAAACAGACTTGAAACATGGGGATGCCAACCCCACCCCGGGTTCAAGTTAGGGCCAAGGACTGAAGTATACTTGCAGGGCGGTCCCGGGAAAAGTGGAAATTTGATATGCCTGAAGAATCGGATTCAGTCCGGCGTATGATTTGGCAAGACAAAAAAATGTGTTTAAGGCTAAAAAAGACCGTTTATCCATTGGTAATTCCGACAGATCGAAGCGACGGGATACCTCACCAAGGGAGTAAAAAGGACCATCAATGACAGTTATCAGCCACTTCCTTAGGTTCGTAATTAAAATTTAGCCTATTTGTAAAAGATCCAGAACCTGCGCACACTACAACTGCCCCGGCCCTGGCTCCTCTCTCTTCTCCTCTTCGTTAGGCGGTGCAACCAAAATCCTACCATCCCCCGGAGGCACCCCCGCCACCAAAGCCACCCCCGCCAAAGCCGCCGCCGAATCCACCCCCGCCGAAACCGCCTCCCCCGAAGCCACCAAAGCCTCCGCCGGAACGATTGCTTCGCCCCATGTTGCTGAGGATGATCATATCCCAGATGCTAGCTCCCCGCCGGCGCCGGCCACCGGGTCCCCCTCCGTTCCGCTTGTTTCGGTTAGCCAGGATGATCAGGATAACAAGGAATATGATCAAAGGGAACAAGGCCCTGAAGGGGAATTTCCCGGAACCTTTGCCCTGGTTGTCACCCGCCTTGAACTCTCCTTTGAGCGCTGCAAAGATGGCATCGCATCCTTTGTCGAGTCCGCCGTAATAATCCCCCTGCCTGAATTCGGGGATGATCACCGTCTCTATAATTCGTTTTGACAAGGCATCGGTAAGGGCGCCTTCCGTTCCGAAGCCAGTGTTGATGGCGATCCGTCTGTCGTCCTTTGCCAGCAGGATAAGCACCCCATTGTCTTTGTCTGCCTGCCCGATACCCCATTTTTGTCCCCATTGGGCACCGAGGTAGTTGATATTCTCCCCTTCGGTGGTGGAGATAATAGCCAGCACGATTTGTGTGGAGGTACTGTCTGAGTACCGGATGAGTTTTTGTTTCAGCGCATTTTCCTGGGCGGGTGGGAGCAGGTCCACATAGTCGTATAAGCTGGTCTGTTCCTTAGGTTTATCGGGGATATCAAACTGCGCCAGGGCCGTCACCCAACTGAAAAGAAATAATAAAATGGCCAGCTTAGCCTTTGGATATCTCATTGCCTAATTCGTTTACATCCCCTGGCTTCCAGGGAAAATGGGCTTTGAGTTCGTTTCCGGCCTTCAGAATGGCCTCTACAAGCCCTGATTTGAAGCGTCCTTTTTTAAAATGTGTTTCGAGGAGTGCTTTAATTTCATCCCAAAAATTGTCTGGCACCCTGGCGTTGATCCCCTTGTCCCCATAGATCGCAAATACGCGGTCTGCCACGGCCACATAGAACAATACACCGTTGCTTTTTTGCGTATTGTCCATTTTCAGGGAGTAGAAGATCTCCTGAGCCCTGACGTATGGATCGCCCGGGGAGGAAGGTTCGATATGCACGCGGATCTCTCCGGAAGTGTTTTGTTCTGCCTCGAGGATGGCGTCTACAATCTCCTGTTCCTCCTCTTCACTTAAAAATCTGTCGTCCCCGGGTTCAGGCATGTTCTAGTTAAAATCAAATTCTACATCCGGCGCCTTTTCAGCTCCGGGATCGGCCTGGAAACGAGACATTTCATCAAAGCCGAACCATCCGGCCAAAATCTTATTCGGAAATTTGGATATATGGATGTCATAGTCATTCACCTTTTCATTGAACCGGTCACGGGCTACATTGATGCGGTTTTCGGTGCCTTCCAGCTGGGACTGGAGCTCCAGGAAGTTCTGGTTTGCTTTCAGATCGGGATAACGCTCCACAGTAACCAACAAGCGGGAGAGGGCAGAACTGAGGCCGGCCTGGGCCTGTTGGAACGCCGCCAGGTTTTCCGGGCTGAGGTTTTCTGCGTTGATATTGGTGGAGGTGGCTTTTGCACGGGCCTCGATCACAGCGGTAAGCGTGCTCTTTTCGAAATCGGCGGCACCCTGTACGGTCTTAACCAGGTTTCCGATAAGATCGTTTCGCCGCTGGTAGGCGCTTTCCACATTAGACCATGCCGTTTGGGCGTCGGCCCTCAGTGTTACTGCCTTGTTGTTAAAGCCAACGGCCCACTGATATAGGATTACGGCAAGGACTGCCAGGACGATCAGGGGGATTAACCATTTTTTCATAAGTATGCGATTTAATGATGAGCGAGGTATTAGTAGTAAAAAAAAGGTATTTGTTACGTCAGAGCTGTTCTTTTATTTTGATCAGCTCTGCCTTGATCCGCTCCAGTTTCCGGATGATTTCAAAATTGGACAAGGTCTTCTGCCGCTCTTCTTTCAGGTGTATCTTGGCCCCTTCCAGGGTAAATCCGCGTTCCTTGACCAGGTGGTATATGAGCTGCAGGTTTTCAATATCCCTGGGGGTAAATTTGCGATTGCCCTTGGCATTTTTTTTAGGTTGTATAACGTCAAACTCTTTCTCCCAAAACCGGATTAGGGAGGTGTTTACGTCAAATGCCCTGGCCACTTCGCCAATTCCATAATATCGCTTTTCAGGCAGTTCTATGTTCATTTAATCCAAAGATTGGTTTTCCTGGGTGGCGTATTTCAACATTTCCTCATACTCTTCGGCCGTTAAGCTGCCGTAGTAAAAATTGATCGGGTTGATGCGTTCCCCGTCTTTCCAAACTTCATAATGCAGGTGAGGTCCTTCGGAACGCCCCGTGCTCCCTACGAATCCTATCAGTGCGCCCCGCTGTACTTTCTGCCCCGGGCGCACATTGTATTTGCTCAGGTGCCCGTATAAACTCATGTAGCCGTACCCATGCTCGATCCTGATGTGCTTGCCGTACCCGGAAGAATTGTTGTCTGCCCGGGTAACTTTTCCGTCTCCTGTGGCGTATACCGGGATGCCCTTGGGGGCGGCAAAGTCCATTCCCCAGTGCATTTTTCGGGCTTTGGTAAACGGATCCGAACGCCAGCCATATCCTGAGGCCATACGGGACATATCCTCATTTTTTATAGGCTGGATGGCCGGAATGGCCGCAAGCAGCTTTTCCTTTTCGGCTGCCAGCTTGGTGATCTCATCCAGGGATTTCGATTGTATGACCATTTCCTTTTGGATGATATCCAGGCGTTTGGTTGTGGCAATGATCATTTCGGAATTGTTGAATCCCTCGAGGGATTTGTAGCGGTTCACCCCGCCGAAGCCAGCCCTCCGCTGTTCTTCGGGAATGGCGTTGGCTTCAAAATATACCCGGTAAATGTTGTTGTCCCGGTCTTCGATATTGGCCAGGACCTGCTCCATTTGTTCCATTTTCTTATTGAGCAGTTCGAATTGTAATTCGTAATTCTTCACCTCGCGTTGCAGCGACAGTTCCCTGGGCGTATTGAGGATGTTGGTATTCAGCAGGAGGGTGAGTCCCAGGAAACCAAAAAGGGCTGATCCCAGAACGAAAAGGACGATGTTCCTGTACTTTCTGGATTTCTTTGGCTCTATCTTGCGATAGGATAGCGTGTCCGGGTCGTAATAATACTTTACCTTAGACATAAATGGGATTTTATCCTATTTTTGTGGGCTCCTGCCATCAAAATAAACAAATATAAAAATTGTTTTGATCAACTGCTTAAATTTAGTAAAACCTTGCCATTTTCTATGACTTCCAAGGATATCCGGGCTACTTTTTTAAATTTTTTTAAGGAAAGGAATCACAAGATCGTTCCCTCGGCTCCCATGGTTGTAAAGGACGACCCCACCCTCATGTTTACCAATGCCGGGATGAACCAGTTCAAAGAATTTTTCCTCGGGCATTCGAAGTCGGCTGATCCCCGGATTGCCGACACCCAGAAATGCCTGCGGGTAAGTGGCAAACATAACGATCTCGAGGAAGTAGGCAAAGACACCTACCACCACACCATGTTCGAAATGCTCGGGAACTGGAGTTTTGGGGACTATTTTAAGAAAGAGGCCATCGGGTGGGCCTGGGAATTGCTTACCGATGTATACAAAATTGATCCCGATCGGCTGTATGCCACCGTATTTGAGGGGAGTTCAGACGCCGATCAGTTGGACATGGACAGGGAAGCCGCCAAGCTTTGGGAAGCCTACCTGCCTCCATCCCATATCCTCAAGGGAAGCAAAAAAGACAATTTCTGGGAAATGGGGGATCAGGGTCCCTGCGGGCCCTGTTCCGAAATCCATGTCGATATCCGCCCACAGGAAGCACGCACCAAAATACCTGGAGCAGGACTGGTGAACCGGGACCATCCGCAGGTAGTGGAAATATGGAACCTCGTATTCATACAGTTCAATCGCAAAGCGAACGGGGCACTTGAACCCCTGCCAGAGAGGCATGTAGATACCGGGATGGGTTTTGAAAGGCTTTGCATGGTGTTGCAGGGCAAGGAATCCAGCTACGAAACAGACCTGTTTACCCCGCTAATCCGGGAAATTGAAACCATAACCGGGTCCGAGTATGGGAAGTCGACTGAGCAGGATATCGCCATTCGGGTGTTGGCCGACCATATCCGGGCCGGTGCCTTTGCCATAGCCGATGGACAGCTGCCCGGCAATTCGGGGGCAGGTTATGTGATTCGCCGTATCATCCGCAGGGCGGTCCGTTACGGCTTTACCTTCCTCGACCAGCAGGAACCATTTTTATACAGGCTGGTCCGTGTTCTATCGGAGACCATGGGATCCGCTTTCCCGGAACTCCGGGATCAGCGACAGTTGCTTGAGAATGTGATCCGGGAAGAGGAACACTCCTTTCTACGTACCCTGGAACAGGGGCTTGGCCTTCTCGAATCAATAGTAAAGCAGGCCAAAGGAAAGACCATCGATGGCCGGCAGGCTTTTGAATTGTACGATACCTTCGGATTCCCGATAGACCTGACCTCCCTGATCCTCAGCGAAAAAGGCTATACCCTGGACCAGGAAGGGTTCCAGGCGGCCATGAAGGAGCAGCAGGACCGCTCCCGAAAAGCCTCAGAGGTGGCCCGGGAAGACTGGATACAACTCAAACGTACCGGAAAGCAGGAGTTTGTTGGGTATGACGAGTTGGAGGCAGAGGTCAGACTTAGCAAATACCGTAAGGTGCGATCGGCCAAAGAGGGCGACCGGTATCAACTGGTTTTCAGCCCAACCCCTTTCTATCCTGAAGGCGGGGGACAGGTAGGGGACACCGGGTTTCTGGAGTCTGCAGACGGGGATGTGGTCTATATCCTGGATACCCGCAAAGAGAACAATGAGATCATCCACCTGGCAGAAGCCCTTCCCCGAAAACCCGAAAAACCGCTTAAAGCCTGTGTAGACAGGCAAAAGCGCCAGCTTACGGCCAGGAACCATACGGCCACCCATTTGCTCCACCAGGCCCTCCGGGAAATCCTGGGGCCACACGTGGAGCAGAAAGGCTCGGCAGTTCATTCCGGCTACCTGCGTTTCGATTTCTCACATTTTTCAAAGCTCTCGGAAGAGGAGATTTCACGGGTGGAGGAATTTGTGAATGCCCGGATCTCCGAGCATTTACCACTGGTGGAACATCGGAACATGCCGGTCAGGGAAGCCCTGGAAGAAGGCGCTATTGCGCTGTTCGGCGAAAAATACGGGGATCGTGTACGCACGGTGCGTTTTGGCAAGTCACTGGAACTTTGCGGAGGCACCCATGTGGGCAATACTGCGGAAATCTGGCACTTTAAGATCACTTCAGAAGGAGCGATAGCCGCCGGGGTCCGGAGGATAGAAGCGATTACTTCCGATGCGGTCCGGGAGTACTTCATGCAGCATGAAAAAGACCTGCAAGCGATCCGGCAACTGGTAAAGGGAGCACAGGACCCGGTGGATGCCGTACTCGCCCTGCAGGAAGAAAACCACCGGCTTAAGAAGGAGCTAAACCACCTGCAAAAGGACAAGATCGGGCATTTGAAATCTGAACTGTTCAGTGAGTTTACCGAAATTAACGGCGTAAAGTTCCTGGCCAGAGAGGTCGACCTGGATGCGGCGGGCATCAAAGACCTCGCCTTTGAACTGGGCAATAAGGCAGACAACCTTTTCCTCCTGCTTGCCAGCAAACAGGATGGAAAGGCATTATTATCCTGCTATGTCTCCAAGCCGCTGACTTCAGGCAAAGGCCTGCATGCCGGGCATATTGTACGGGAATTGGGCGCTCTCATCGGGGGCGGGGGTGGCGGTCAGCCCTTTTTTGCCACAGCCGGGGGAAAAAATCCTTCGGGCATCCCGTCGGCTTTACAAAAAGCCAGGGACTATTTGCCCGGGGACCAATGAAATTCCGCACCAGCCTTCCCCTGCCTCCTTGCGCGTCGCCCATCTCCTATGAGAGCAAGCTCTTACTCCTGGGCTCATGTTTTGTTACGAACATGGGGAACAAGTTTGAGTATTACAAGTTCGATACCCTCCTGAATCCTTTCGGGATCCTCTACCATCCGCTCGCCATCGGGAACCTGGTGCGCCGGGCGCTGGAAGATATTCCGTATACTGAAAAGGAAATATTTTTCAGGGACGAAGGCTGGCATTGCCACGAGGTGCATTCGGCTTTGAGCCGGCCTGGTCCTGAGGAATTGTTGGATGGCCTCAACAATGGGCTGAAAGCCACCCGTGATGCCATCTGCACGGGCACCCATATAATGATAACCCTTGGGACGGCCTGGGTATACCGGAAAAATTCCAGTGGAGCCGTTGTGGCCAATTGCCATAAAATTCCCCAAAAGGAATTTTCCAGGGAACTCCTGTCCCCTGAAAAAATCCGTGAAAGCCTTGAAACATTGGAAAATGATGTCAGGGCCGCGAATAAGAAGCTTCACTGCCTCTTCACTATTTCCCCTGTCAGGCATCTGAAGGATGGGTTCGTTGGAAACCAACGCAGCAAGGCCCGCCTGATAAATGCTTTGCACGACATGTTGGAGGCCAGGGCGGAGGATGCGGGACTCTCTTATTTCCCTGCCTATGAGATCCTGCTGGATGAATTGCGGGACTACCGGTTTTATGAGGACGACCTGCTGCATCCGAATTCTCAGGCCATAAACTACGTATGGGAAGTGTTCAGGCAGGCCTGTATAGACCCGCGGGCCTATGAGGTGATGGATCAGGTGGAAGAAATCCGCAAAGGGTTACAACACAGGCCCTTCAATCCGCGTTCTGAATCATACAGGCAGTTCAGGAAATCCCTGGAGGAAAAGATGGCGACCCTTTCGATGCGCTACCCTGTTATAAAATTCGAGGTATGAAGAAGTTTTTGTTGGGAGTTGTGGTTACCCTGGCCATAATTTTGGCCATTCGCGCCTGCTCCGATAGGAAGGAGGAAGACAGGCAAATAGCGGAAAGTACTCAGTTGATCCAGGAGCAGATTGCCCAGGTTGCCAAACTGATCGTAACCGAAGGTCATTTTGCGGAAGTATATAACTACCATGATGCCCGCCAGGTTTTCGGCCCGCTGATCAGTGCAAAAAAGAAGGCCCTCGTAGTAGTGAATGCTGAGGTTACCGTGGCCTATGACCTGCGCCGCATCCAATACGAACTGGACGAAGAGAACAGGACCTTACGGATCCTCAGCCTCCCTGAACCTGAAATTAAGATCAACCCGGACTTCGAGTATTACGATGTGCAGGCCGACTACCTGAATCCATTCGAAGCGGAAGATTACAATGCGATCAAGGATGAAGTAAAATCAACCCTGTTGAAAAAAGTTAATGCCTCCTCCCTTATGGATAATGCCAGAAATCGGCTTTTGAGCGAACTTTCAAAGCTTATGATGCTTACCCAAACCGTCGAATGGACCCTGGAATATGAAAATCATCCCATATCCGAACTGAAAGACCTGGAATTAACGCACCAGGGCGGCACGAACTAGTTGCAGGCCGTCGTCGATCAGGTGGCCTACTTCCGGCTGCCGTTGTTTAACCCCTTCCAAATGCGCCTCTATTTCAGCGGCAAATGCCGTGTCGCCATTGAGTTGTGCCAGTTCGTAAAGTTCTACGCAAAGCAACCAATCCTCAGGATAATTCTCCCTGATTTCCCTAAAAACCTTGTTGCGTGAAATAGTGGTGTTGGTTCCTTCCCGGAAATGGCGTACCTGTTCGTAATAATCTTCCAATTTCCCGAGTGCGCCGGCCTTTTTGTCGCGTTGAGGGGTTGCCGAAAGGGTATGTGATGTCAGGTCGAAACTGTTGAGGTCTGCCGGGCCGTTAAAGGCTGCCGCCACATCGACGCCAACGGCCATGTTGTATAGCTCGTCCCTGGACTGGAATAAAATCTTGTCGTTATGGGATACCGTACAATTCCTGAAGGTAATCAGGATGATGGCCCCCTGCAGGTTCCGGGTCCCGGTGATGATCTGCCCCTGTACCCGTATCCCGCCTACAAAATCCAGGGAGATCGTTTCCCCTTCGTAAATGTTATAAGCTTTCAGGTCCCTTGGGCTCATGGCCTCGATGGGGAGGTTGATCCCCTTCAGTTTCCCCAGGGGTGTGCCGAACCCATCCTTATGTTTCAAGCGGCTGTGTCCCACCAATTCTTTTTCACGGTATGCCAGAGCGGTTTCCCCATCCGTTTGTATGTAAACCGGCTTTCCCTCGTGCGCTATCACTTCGCTGAAGATGCCTGATATCTGAATGCCCGTACTGAGCTCTACAGTGCCCAGGGCTTGGGAGCGGATCAATTTTTCTACCCCTTTTAGCCCTCCGGTACGCAGGGCCATGGTATTTGCGAATTCCTCAAGGACCTGGCTCAGGAAGGGAAAATCAGGAGTTACAAAAAGCTGTGGCTGGGGCTTGGTGATATCGAATGAGGTATGGGCAGCCTCCAGGGAATAGGGTACTTTTTTAACCTTGTCGGTCATACACCATGCGCTTTCCCCAATGGATGACAACAAACCCGCGCCGTAAATCTTTGGATGTTCCAGACTGCCTATCAAGCCATACTCCACCGTCCACCAGTGGAGGTTCCGGATAAGGGCCATTTCACTCGGAACGCCCATGTTTTCCTGCAGGGACTCTATATGTTCCTCAGCCTTGCGGACACTGGCATCATCCGTATCCGCAGCCTCTTTGATAATAGACAGGTGGCGTACTGCTTCGTACAGTTCGTAGTCCTTTGCACTGGAAATGGCCTTGCAGCCAATCTCACCGAACCTCCTGAGGTACTCCGCGTATTCAGGATTGGCAATTATAGGTGCATGTCCGGCCCCTTCATGGATAATATCAGGCGCCGGGGTGTATTCTATGTGTTTTAGCTGACGGATTTCCGAGGCAATGACCAGCACATTGTAAGCCTGGAATTCCATAAACGCGGCCGGCGGGATAAACCCGTCCACGGCGACTGCTGCCCAGCCTATATCCTTGAGGATCCTGTTCATCCCGTACATGTTGGGAATGTGGTCTATGCTGATGCCTGTCTTCCTGAGCCCGTCCGCGTAGGAGTCATGTGCCATCCGGGTCAGGTAATCCACATTTTTGCGCATTACATAGCGCCATACGGCCTGGTCTATGGCCGTGTAGTGTTCGTAATGCTGTGGCTTGATATACTGTTTAAGATGCCCGGGCAGTTTATCCAGGATGGGGTTGCTTTCGTAAGACATGATGGTGCTTCAAGTGATTCAAAGATACAAAAAAGCCGCCCTTGAGGCGGCTTGTTCCTAATTTGCGGCGACGGCATTGGGTGGATATTGTTGCAGGATCTGGGAGACAAATTCCCTGATCCGCTGTTCTTTCCGCTCAATATTGGATGTATTGTTCAGGGTACCCACTCCTCGGCCCTGCCATACCAAGTCCTTGGTCTTGGCGTCGATGAGGTCAATATAAAGGGATCCTTCGGTAGAGGTGTTTACATTGTTGCCGTAATAGCCCGGCCAGCCCCAGTAGTAGGGAGCCCAGTAGCCCCAACCCCAGCCCCAGGGATTGTTATACACGTCTACCCGCTCTTTTTCCTTGGTAAAAATGCTTACCAGCAGATCAGGCGTATCTGATTTTACGAATCCCCTGGCATTCATTTCCGTTTCAATGGCTTTCAGGATACGCTTTTTATCGAGGTCGGAGATCTGGGCCTTGTCGATCCCCGTTTTATAAAAGGCATAACTTTTGTAATCGCTGAAGTTGGCATCCCGGTCATAATCAGACAGCACGCGCACTGAAGAACAGGATCCAAGGCCGATCATCAGGAGGAGCAGGGGCAGGAACCATAATTTATACGTTTTCATAGCAGTTGAATTTTATAAATAGAGTTTTTAATATTGGCACAAATACCATGCCGAAACAGGGGTTTATCGCCGGCTGGAATTGGTTTTGGGATCATAGCCATAAGGACAGTGCCTGCAATTGCTTTCGCAGCAATACCCCCTTTTCAAATGGTATTGTTCCGTAAATACTTTATAGCCTTCAGGCGACAGATAGTAATCCCCTTCTTCCGGCGGAATACTTAATTTCACACTTTTTAAAGATTTGGTAGTTTATAGTAAAAATACGCTTTTCCCGGGAATTCCAAGGTGTTTGCAAGCCGCATTATTTCCTGGCAATTTGTATGGGAATGGGCAGTTTAAGCCGTCTGCTTTGCCTCTGGCGTGCCGCGGGGACTGGATTTATGTCACATTAGCCCTATATTTGTACAACAGATCAAAAACGCTTGCCGATGATTGTGATCAGCCGATTGTTTTTCCGAAAAGATTATGTAGGATTGACCCTTTGGCCGTTCATAATCCTGAAAGAGGACCGTCTTCGGGCTGATTCCACCCTGATCAATCACGAAAGGATCCATTTACGGCAACAGCGGGAATTGCTGCTGCTGCCCTTTTTTCTGCTCTATGCTGCAGAATGGCTGTTGCGTGCCATCTGGCTTCAAAATGGGTACCTGGCCTATAAGAATCTGAGTTTCGAAAGGGAAGCCTATGCCAACGAAGACAACCCACGCTACCTGCCCGGCCGAAAATCTTTCAGCTTTGTCAAATACTTCTGAACCTGTTCTTCTTACCCCCGGCCCAGTCCCGACCCAGGAGGTGGCCATCCCGGAACTCGCCGGTACAGGGATCGAACTGCATGTCCGGAGAGAGGATTTGTTGCACCCTGTGATTTCAGGTAATAAATTCCGGAAACTTTACTACAACCTCTTAATGGCCGGACAGGAAGGTCATGATACCCTCCTGACCTTTGGCGGGGCGTTTTCCAATCATATTGCGGCAACTGCCAGGGCAGGCCGGGAAAGTGGTTTCCGTACCATAGGAATTATCAGGGGACAGGAGTTGGCCTCCGATCCGGAAGCCAATCCCACTTTACAAGCCGCCATGGCCGATGGGATGCAACTTAAATTTGTATCCCGAGAGGCCTACAGGGAGAAGGATACCCCGGCCTTTACCGCAGCCCTGAAAAGGGAATTCGGCCGATTTTACAGGCTGCCGGAAGGAGGCACCAACAGGCCGGGGATCAGGGGTTGCGAGGAGATCCTCACCCGAACGGATAGAGATTTCGACGTTATTTGTTGTAGCGTGGGGTCCGGGGGGACCATTGCGGGGCTTATCAACGCCTCGGCCTCACATCAGCAGGTTGTGGGCTTCCCCGCTCTAAAAGGGGAATTTTTAAAAAAAGATATTCGTAGCTTTGTCCCTAAGGATAACTGGTATCTGGAAACAGGCTACCATTTTGGCGGGTATGCCAAAATAAATGAGCGCCTGGTGGCGTTTATCAATTCATTCCGGCGGGATACCGGGATCCCCCTCGATCCTGTATACACCGGGAAGTTGTTCTATGGCATCCTGGACCTGATTGGGAAAGGCCATTTCGCAGAAGGGACCAGGATCCTGGCCATCCATAGCGGTGGCCTGCAGGGGATACAGGGAATGAATCAGCGATTGAAACGAATAGGAATGCCAATGATCGATACATGAGAGTATTGGGGATTTTTGTTTTTTGTGCTTTGTTGGTAAGTGGCTGCGGGGCAAAAAAACGAGCCGCTTATACCCGCACCGAAGGTTCGGAGAGAGGACCCGTAGCCGGAGAACCCGCGACGGCCGGCGAGGCGTTGCCGGAAGACCGGGGCAAGTTTATTTATTTTCCTATTTCCGGACCGGATGAATACATCGCTACCTTTGCTCCCATAGCCGAGTTCGAAATGAAAGCCTATGGGATCCCCGCCAGCATTACGTTGGCCCAGGGGATGCTGGAAAGCGGGTTTGGACAGGGAGAGCTTACCAGAAGGACCAACAACCATTTTGGCATCAAATGCCATACGGGATGGGAAGGAGACTATGAACATCATGACGATGACGAACGTGGGGAATGCTTCCGGAAGTACAACCATCCTATGTACTCCTTCCGGGACCATAGCATATTTTTATCATCCCGGGCTCGTTACGCTTCCCTTTTCACTTTGCGCCCGGATGATTATAAGGGGTGGGCCCGCGGGTTGAAAGCCGCAGGCTATGCCACGGATCGTCACTATCCACAGAAACTAATTTCCTTCATTGAACAATACCAGTTATACCGTTTTGACCGGGAGGTATTGCGTGATCAGGGTGCCGCGCTCGTGGAAGTGGAGCCCCCGGAGGAATACGGCATACACGTGGTGGAGCAGGGGGACACCCTGTATTCCCTTTCCCGGAAATATATGACTACAGTGCCGGAATTGATGAAACTCAACAACATGACAAGCAACCATCTCTCAGTGGGGCAAAAATTAAAAATAGGAAATACGGCTGGCAGAAGATGAGGTATCAACGAAGCAGCGCCCTTTTCGCCGAGGCGGTTCGGTATATCCCCGGTGGGGTAAATTCCCCTGTGCGGGCTTTTAAAGCTGTGGGTGGGACGCCGGTATTCGTCAAAAAGGCCCGTGGGGCCTATTTTTTTGATGAGGATGGAAATCGATATATTGACTATATCGCTTCATGGGGTCCGCTTATCCTCGGGCATGCCTATGAACCTGTGATCAGGGCCATTGGTGAAAAAGCCAGGGCCGGTACCTCCTTTGGCATGCCGACCGAGATTGAGACGGAACTTGCGAAGTTGGCCGTATCCATGGTTCCTAACATAGAGAAGATCCGATTTGTCAACAGCGGCACGGAAGCGTGTATGAGCGCTGTACGCCTGGCGCGCGGGTATACCGGGAAGGAGAAACTCATCAAGTTTGCAGGTTGCTACCATGGCCACGCCGATGCCTTTCTGATCCAGGCCGGCAGCGGGGCAGTAACCTTCGGGAGCCCCAACAGCCCGGGTGTTACCCAGGGCACGGCCAAAGATACCCTGCTGGCAACTTATAATGACCTGTCCTCCGTTGAAGAGCTGACAGAGGCCAACCAGGGGCAGATCGCTGCGGTGATCATCGAACCCGTGGCCGGGAATATGGGGTGTATCCCACCCAGCCCGGGCTTTTTGGAGGGTTTGAGGGCCGTGTGCAGCCGGGAAGGGATCCTCCTGATTTTCGATGAGGTGATGACGGGCTTTCGCCTGGGAGCGGGTGGTGCACAGGAAGTGCTGGGCATTGATGCGGACATTTTGTGTTTCGGGAAGGTGATCGGTGGCGGCCTTCCGGTAGGGGCCTTTGCAGCCCGGGCAGAGATCATGGCGCATCTTGCCCCGGAGGGACCGGTTTACCAGGCAGGTACCCTGAGCGGCAACCCTCTGGCAATGAGCGCCGGCCTTGCCATGCTGACCGAATTGAACAACCGCCCTTCGATATTTAAAAGCCTGGAGGAGAAGACCGGATACCTCCATCAGGGAATGGAACAAGTGCTGAAGGCAACCGGGCTGCCGTTTCAGATCAATCGTATGGGTTCCATGATCTCCCTGCATTTTACGGAAAAGCCAGTTGTTGATTTCCAAAGTGCAGCAACAGGCAATAACCCTTATTTCCGGAAGTACTTCCACGGGATGCTCGATCGTGGGATCTACCTGCCACCCAGTGCATTTGAAAGTTACTTCCTCAACGATGCCCTGTCTTATGCCGATCTCGATGAAACCATCGCCGCCCTCGCAGGGACGCTAAAGGAATTGAAATAAAAAAGGCATGCCTTGGCACGCCTTTGTAATCACCTTCTCCCGTTATGTTTGCTGTGTCGCCGGAATTCACGGGCGCGATGGCCCTTACGGGCTTCCCATTTTTCCCAGCGGGCAAATTGTTCCTCATTCAGGATTTTCTTCATGGCATCCTTATAAGCGAGCTGCCGGTTGAGCATCTCATTCATCCTGTTAAACCGCTCTTCAGAGGTCTGCATAACTTTTTCGTCGCCGGCTTGTTTGCGTGCCTCCATAAATGACTTTCGTTCGTTTGCACGTTGGAGTTGGAGTTCCTGTACCATATTGAGCTGTTCCCCCGAAAGGTCCAGTGCCAGTGCCATCCGTTTGCTACTCAGGGTGGCCATTTGTTCGGGAGTCATGTCATCCATCCCGTGCCGTTCGTGGGCGAACCTTGCATCCTTTTGTGCCAGGGCGGACATACCCGCCAACAAAACACCGATCAACAATAACTTTTTCATGTCTTAAGATTTATATGTAAGTAACCTTAGGATAAGATAGAAAGCCGATGGTTTAAACATTCGGGGAACTTTTGCAAGAATTTAACACGGAATAGCCTCATATCCCGGGGGATTGGAAGGAGGCTTTTGACAAAAGAAAAGGGCGCGGTACGTACCGCGCCCCTTATAGGTATTGAGCAAGTTGGGATGTTTGTGAATATTATTTATTGAGAACTGACTCTTCGAGGAATTCTGCATCTTCCTGAGTGTCCAAATCTGTATTGTGGGTTACGGCATCTTTCAGTTCGGCGGGCCTGGCCACGGTTGTTTCGGGCACATCCTCAATCACAGAGTTGTAAATGAGAGCAGATGCCACAAAGGCCGTTAAATAGATCAAGCTTTTCAGTTTGTAGGACATATTTCAGGTGATTTAGGGTAAGCCTAAGGTAATAAGATGGGGCAATATCCAGTAAAGAATGTTGTCAAACCGTGCTAAAGTGAGGTCAGGCTACCGGTTTATGTGGTTATATTCCTACAAAGGCCCTTAGATCAATGGCCGTTTTGATCCATTCATCGGACAGAAAGGGGAATGTCATCGGGGAATGGGACAAGGGCTGTTAAATTATTGCTAAGGCATTGAAAGTCGTCTTATGCGAGTTGATGAATATAAAATACTGTTAATCAAGGATATAAATATCATTCTAAAAGTAGAATTACCCAATTGATTCCCGGAATGGGATTGTTAAACATTCGCCAAGAATGTAACAACGGGTCTGCTCAGCAGTCTATTAGGTAAACAAGTAACAATCGCAAATCAATCAAAAAATGAATCAGTTATTTCTATTCTGTGGTCTTGTTATGCTGAGTGCAACCGCCACACCGAACCCCCTGGACAATCAAAATGCTTCTCAGGCCATCCTTTTGGAATCAGCCGGCGCAGGGCAGCCGGGAAAGGCTGATTGTGTGGTCTGCGGAGAGGTTGAAGAACTGGACCTTAAGACCGTAGTCTTTATAATAGAGGAGGAAGAGGATCCTTTCGAGCTGGGATTTGACACCGCCGACTACCTTCCGGAAGGCTTCGACCCCCATAAAATGTATGTCGACCTGAAAGACATCCCCTTTATTGAGGATCAGGATGAAGATGAACCCGGATTCGATTCTACGGAAAGGCTGCCTGCTGGTTTCGATCCTTATGCCGCCCCGGCTGACTTTACAAGTGTTTCCTATATTGAAACGGAAGATGATTTCTATCCCGATCTGGACACGGCTGCCTGGTTGCCCGAAGGCTTCGATCCTTATGTTACCGCTGGCGAAAATGCCGTTACGGGTGCGACAGTGAGCGGAAAACTGTCTCGATAATCGCCGGGCCACATAACAATCTCGCGTTAATTTTGAATTAGTTGAATTAGTTAGTTATTAAGGCCCCTGCCCTGCAGGGGCCTTTTTTATGGAGATCAGAACAATTGGGGCAGGATAAACTGAAAAATGAGGACCAGCAGGACGACGGAAATCATGTTCAGAATAATTCCCGCCCGGGCCATCTGGTGGACTTTGATATAGCCGCTGGCAAAAACAATGGCGTTTGGAGGGGTGGCCATGGGCAGCATAAATGCACAACTGCTCGCAATGGTCACCGGGATGAGCAAATAAAGCAAGGGGATATCCAGGCCGATGGCTATCCCCGCCACCACAGGTGCCAGGACGGCTATTAGGGCTACATTGCTCATCAGTTCGGTCATAAACAACATGAGCAGGATCAGCAGGGATGCGGTTACCAGCACGCTCACCTGGGCATTGGCTATGGCATTCGAAACCAAATCCACAATGCCGCTGACCGACATCCCGTTGGCCAGGGCGAGTCCGCCTCCAAACAACATAAGAATACCCCATGCCAGTTTTTCAGTATCTTCCCAAACCAGTATAAAATCACCTGCTTTAAAGGAATATGGGATAGCGAACAGGGCAATGGCGCCCGTCATGCTGATAATGGTATCCGATAGGTTGAGGGCCGGGAAAATACCGTTGATGACCGTCCTGAAAATCCATAGGAATACAGTCGCCCCAAAGATGACGAGCACCATCTTTTCTTTCCCGGACATGGGCCCCAATTTGTCGAGTTCCTGTTGAATGACTGCCCTGGAAGCCTGGAATTTCAATTGCCCATTGGGAAACAACCACTTTACGAGCACCAGGTAACAGATCCATACCAGGAGAATCGAAAAAGGAAGTCCCAGGGTCATCCACTTGAGGAAGGAGATTTCTATGTGGTATTCATTTTCCAGCAAACCAATCAGGACCGAATTGGGTGGGGTGCCTATTACGGTGGCGATTCCGCCGGCGTTGGCGGCATAAGCTATCCCGAGCATAACACTGAGGGCAAAATTCCGGTCATTTTTTGTAAATCCGTCCGCATCATTTATTAACAAATGAATCACGGACAGGGCGATAGGCAGCATGACCACGGTACTGGCCGTATTGCTGATCCACATACTTAAAGAAGCGGTGGCGATCATAAAACCCAGGACAACCTTATTGGGGGTTGTTCCTGTAAGCTTGATGATATTCAGGGCGATGCGTTTGTGCAGGTTTACTTTCTCGAGGGCCAGGGCGAGGACGAAGCCGCCAAAGAACAGGAAGATGATAGGGCTCCCGTAGTTGGCTCCCACTTCATCCAAGGCCATGACTTTCAGGATGGGGAACAGGATGAGGGGCAACAAGGCGGTAACCGAAATGGAAACCGTTTCTGTAATCCACCAGGTAACCATCCAAAGGGCCACTGCGATGACCCGGTCCCCGCTTTCTGAGACAAGCACGGTTGGGAAATACAGGATCAGGAAGAAAAGGGCTGGTCCGAGCAGCAACCCTATCTTTTTACTTAAGCCCATGGATATATTTTGATCCCTAAACTAGGGTATTTCCCCAAGAGAATAAAATATTTGTTCCCGGGGGGAAAACCTTTGGGCGGAATTTATTTGCCATAAAACGCGGCTTTTTCGCCCTTCATGGCTCAGCTTCCGAGGAATTGGAGGGACAGGTCGGCATCCACCGCTCCATAGAAAAGTTTTACTCCGTCTTCGGTGTCGTATCCGGCAACAAAGAATAGCTTGTCGTCAACGGACAGGAGTGCCGGCAGGTAATTCCCATTGTAGTTCAACGCCTTTATTTGATTGCCGTTGCCGTCGAATTTCCTGAGGTATCCGTCTGTGGAGATCACAAAGGTGTCCCCAAGGACCAGAAGGGCCTGGACAGGGCTGGTATCGGCATAGAGCGTATGCTTGATCATTTCGCCTGCGGGGTCGGTAACGATCAGTTCCGAATTCCCGTATAGAACCAGGTTTCCGTTGGAAAGTTTGGCCAGGTGATAGGAACCGTTCAGGTCGTTGGGTGAATTTATGCCCCCGCCGGCCTCAGAGTCGGCCAATACTTTTTCGGATACCAGGTTCAATGAAGCGTCGAAGAAGGCCAGGACGGGTTTATAATCACTTATCTGGGGGGGTGTCACGTTTTTGATAAATTCCCCTCCAAAAGCTACATATCCCGTGTCAATTGGGATCATATCCCCCAGCATGGAGGAAGCCAAACCCAAGGTAATAAGGTCTATTTGGAAGGTATCCCCCATATTATTCCGGTGCTCGATGGCCGCTTTGTAAACGCCTGCATCATCGGCGGTACCGAAGTAGAGGTAATTGGCCCCTACGGGTAGGAAACCGTAACTGTGTTTGTTGGCGGGGTTTATATTGCTGATGAAGCCCCAGCTGCCGTTATAGGTAAGTTCCTGGCTCCCGTAAAGGTCGGCAAGGGTACGGGAAAAATGAAAATTCCTGTTTCCGTTGGGGAGGAAATTCACAAATGCGCTGTTTGAATTAAAAGGCTTATCGGCAATGTAATAACTGGTTGCTGTGAAGGAGGCATCCAGGCTTCGGTAATAGAATTTAGATCCCCCGGCGCCTAACAAGTCTTCCCGGAGTTCGATGATGTAGATGGTACCACTCTGAGGATCGATACCGGCTTGCAGGGGCAGATAAGAATATCCTTCAGGGACATCGGGATAGATATAATAGGCATCGGAATCGCTTACATAGACCGAACGGGAGACCGACCTTGTTTCGTCTGCCTCATTGGAAACGGTCAGGGTGATGGTATACTCGCCGGCCTCATGGTATACAACGGTCGGGTTGTCGTCCGAGCTTCCATTGCCATTGCCGAAGTCAAAATTATAAGTGGAGGCGCCTGCAGAGCAATTGCTGATGGTAAGGGTTTCCCCTACCAGGGCGGTTTCCCGGTCGAGGGAGAAGCAGGCCTCCAGGGAAGGTGGATCATCATCATGTCCGTCTCCATCGCCAGGGCTTGCCACAGGTTCAATTTTGGAGCATGATAAGCAAAATGTCAGGGTAATAAAAAGCAGGTAGAGATGTTTCATAGCAACAGATTTGGGGGTCTCTTACTATAAAACGTTTTTCAGGACGATATATTTTAGAATTTAACACGAAGTTTGTGCTATTGGGACGCACTTATTTTACTGATAATTAGGGGGGTTAGCGCAATTTTTTTTGCGAAGGCCCGGCCGGGGTCAGTGCTGCAGCTCACACCGCAGGGAATCCCCATCCCGGATGACTTTCACCAGGCCCATTTTCCCCAGGGCTTTTATGCCTTTGTCCCAGGCCTTGTTGCTGAGGCCCGCTTTTTCCTTAAGCGTTACCAGATCCATACTTCCGGGCTCCTTCAAAAGGTCCAGGATGGCCTTTTCTTGTTGGCTGAGCGGGTGGGATTTTTTCTCCGGCCGCATCTGTGGGAAGAATAGCACTTCCTGAATGGAAGAATTATTGGTAAGCAGCATGACCAGGCGGTCAATCCCAATCCCTATCCCGGAGGTTGGGGGCATACCATATTCAAGGGCGCGGAGGAAGTCCTGGTCGATAAACATGGCTTCATCATCCCCTTTTTCAGATAGTTTCAGTTGATCTTCAAATCGCTCGCGCTGATCGATAGGATCGTTTAATTCGGAATAGGCATTGGCAATCTCCTTGCCGTTTACAATGAGTTCAAAGCGTTCGGTAAGGGATGGGTTGCTGCGGTGCACCTTGGTGAGAGGGCTCATTTCCTGGGGATAATCGATTATAAATGTGGGCTGTACAAAGAAAGGCTCGCATTTTTCGCTAAAAATCTCATCAATCAGTTTACCCACTCCCATAGAATCGTCAACCTCGAGGTCCAATTGCCCGGCAACGGCCCGCAATTGTGTTTCATCCATTCCGGCAACCTCATACCCGGTATGTTTCTTTATGGCTTCCAAAAGGGGAACCCTTGGATAGGGCGCCCTAAAGTTGATGTCTGCATCCCCAACCCGAACCCTGGTGTTGCCCGTAGCCTCCAGGGCCACTTTCTCCAGCAATTGTTCCGTGGTCTCCATCATCCAGAAGTAATCCTTGTAGGCAACATAAAGTTCCATGACGGTAAATTCCGGATTGTGCGTCCGGTCCATCCCCTCATTCCGGAAATCTTTCGAAAATTCATATACCCCGTCGAACCCTCCCACGATCAGCCTTTTCAGATAAAGTTCATTCGCAATCCTGAGGTAAAGCGGGATATTCAGGGCGTTGTGGTGTGTCAGGAAGGGCCTGGCGGCTGCTCCCCCGGGGATTGCCTGGAGGATGGGGGTTTCTACTTCCAGGTAGCCCCTGTCGTTAAAAAATTCCCTGATGCTGTTGGTGATGCGTGTCCTGGTGATGAATGTCTCCTTCACCCTGGGGTTCACGGCCAGGTCTACATAGCGCTGCCGATACCGTTGCTCCGGGTCGTTGAACTCGTCAAAAACGTGGCCTTCGGCATCCTTTTTTGGCAGGGGAAGTGGCCTGAGGGCTTTGCTCAGGAGCTCAAATTCCTGTACGAGGATGGTCTTTTCACCTACCTGGGTGGTAAACAATGTCCCACGGATCCCGATAATATCACCGATATCCAGTAGCTTTTTGTAAACTTCGTTGTATTTTGACTTATCGTCCCCGGGGCAGATTTCGTCCCGGTTGAAGTACACCTGTATCCTGCCGCTGCTGTCCTGAAGCTCGGCAAAAGAAGCTTTCCCCTGAATCCTTCGCGACATCAACCGGCCGGCCACCACCACTTCTTTTCCTTCCTCGTATGCTTCGTGGATGCTTCTGGAGGTTGCATTTACAGGGAATTCGGCCGCGGGGTAGGGATTAATGCCAAGTTTGCGCAGCTTGTCCAGCTTTTCCCTTCTGATGACTTCTTGTTCCGAAAGTTGCATGTAAAGACGTTAAGGCTGCAAATATAACGACAATGCCAGAATGTTTCAATGGGAGTCGCCGCGAATATGGGTAACCTGGGAAGTCCCTGTAACAATCAGGCGGATTCTGCGTCCTATACTTGCATGCGAGCCTAATAATTTTAATATACTTTGCCTTATGAGTTTCTGGAGAGTACTGCTGGCGATTATTTTTCCACCGCTCGCCGTGATCGGCAAAGGGTGCGGGTCGCTTCTCATTGTTTTTTTGCTCACCCTCTGCGGATGGGTTCCGGGTGTCATTGCAGCCCTGGTAATCCTGAACAATCCGAACGGATAGTTGTATCTTTGCAACTATGAACAAAGAGGTGCAGGTACAGGACCTTGGGAATAAACCTTACAAGCAAGCCTGGGATTACCAGGAAAAGCTGTTTAAGGAAATTGTCGACCTCAAAATCAAAAACCGGCGGGAGAATACCGACCTGGTAACCCCCAACCATTTTCTTTTTGTGGAGCATCCGCATGTATTTACCCTGGGGAAGAGCGGGTCGCTTTCCAACCTGCTGGTAGATACGTCGTATTTAAAAGCGCGGGGGGCCGAATTTTACCGGATCAACAGGGGGGGTGACATTACCTATCACGGCCCAGGGCAGATCGTAGGCTATCCGATCCTCGACCTCGATAACTTCTTTACCGATATCCACAAATACCTGCGTTACCTGGAAGAAATGGTGATCCGAACCCTGGCAGAATACGGTCTGAAAGGCGAGCGATCTGCCGGCGAAACCGGGGTATGGCTCGACAAGGGGACGCCATTTGCCCGTAAGATCTGCGCCATGGGCGTTCGCGCCAGCCGGTGGGTAACCATGCACGGCTTTGCCCTCAATGTAAACGCGGATTTGGGATTTTTTGACCTGATGGTCCCCTGCGGGATTCCTGATAAAGGCGTAACCTCCCTGAACGTGGAGCTGGGGCGCGAGGCAGTCCCTGTGGGGGAGGTAAAGGACAAGCTACTGACCCATTTTGCCGGACTCTTCGAAGCCAGGTTACTTAAAGAAAAAACCGGGGTCTAGCCCCGGTTTTTTCAATACTTACTGGCAGGCTACATTCCTGTCCAGGAAGATACGCGTCCCATAATCCGTTGAAAGGTTGCAGATTTCCTGGGGTACAGTATTAAAATCGTTTTTGCGGAGTACCAGCAGGTTGAGGTTGGTCAGGTTCCCCATTTCCTTGGGTACGGACAGGATGTTATTCCTGTTGGCATTAATATAGGTAAGGTTAGACGCATTACCCAGTTCGGCAGGGATGCTTTCAAGCTTGTTCCTGGATACCACCAGGGTGGCAAGTTTGGGCAGATTCCCGATTTCCTTTGGCAATGTAATTAGTTTGCCCTTGTCAATGGTTAATGCCTTCAGGTTGGCCAGTTGCCCGATTTCCGCTGGGAGGCCAATCATATCATTGGAAGAAAGGGTTAGGGATTCCAGGTTGGTCAACCCGCCGATTTCTGCAGGGATCTCGGTGATGTCATTGCCTTCGAGGTCCAGGCTCTTCAGGCTGCCCAGTTGCCCGATACCCGCAGGAAGGCCTGTCAGGGAATTGGCACTGGCATCCAGGGTTTCCAGGGCCGAAAGTTGCCCGATCTCACTGGGCAGGTCAGCGAGGTCATTTCCTTTTACAGAAAAATAATTCAACATGGCCAGTTGCCCAATTTCCGCGGGCAGGCTGGTCAGCCCGGTATTGTTCAGGTTGAGGTACTGCAGGTTTTTAAGCTGGCCGATTTCTGCCGGGAGCCCGTCCAGTTGGTTGTTCACCAGGGTGAGCCGCTCCAGGTTGCACAGTTGGCCTATTTCAGGGGGCAGCACATGGATCCCGACCTGGCTGAGATTAAGTTCTGTAACCCTGTTTTCGGTATTCAGGACCACCCCGTACCAGCTTTGCATACTCTGGTCGTCTGTATTCCAGTAGGTGGTTTGATCCGGATTGGATTCAAGTAACTTGAGCAGGATCTCCCGATCCGTAAGGGATTGGTCTACCCGCACCGTGTATTCTGTCGAGGTATTGTCTTCGGCAGTGACCGTGTAGGTTACGGGCTGGCTGAAATCCTGGGGTACGCCGGGACTGACATACGCACCGGGAGACAGTTCAAAACTGGGTAGGAGTGCATTCAGGGTCACATTGGAGGAGACCACGATATCGATGGTTTTTGCCTCCTGGTTAATGTTTTTGGAAATTTCACCATAGCAGGCATCCGAACTCGCTATAAGTTGAAAGCCCAAAATCTGCTTGGCATTGCTCAGGGCAGGAACTTCTATCTGCTCCTGTTCACTTGGCGTGCCGGAATCATGGCTGCAATTGCAGCAAAAAATTAGCAGGAGAATAGCATAAGCGGAGTAGTAGTTTTTCATGATTTGGGGTTACATTTTCCAGCTGTAGGAAAATTATCATTAAACCAAAGTTAAATAAAGAAAAAATGGGGTTATTTGCAGAGTTGTGAACGGGGCGCATTATGTTGTGAAGGAAGGCCAGGGTGTTGTGAAATACACCCATTATGCATTTCATCGATTTTCGACGAAATGCATAAAAAAACCGGGGAAATACACAGGCTGAACAGGCACTTTTGCAGAGGTTCATCGATTAAATGCTGAAGGGGCATATCGGTGTATGGCACAAAATATTAACATTTCTTGACAATCCTTATGTGAGGATAATTTGAAGGTTTCCTGCAGTAAATGTCAAGCTCTGGTATAAGTAACAGGGAACTATGGCCAATCCCAATTTAAATCTTGTTTTAGAAGAATTCAAGGAGGGGCTAAACCACTCAATAAGGAATTCGTATTTCGGCTGCATCCCCGTCGTCTTCATCCCCTTTGTCATGCACAATCTGGCCATTGCCATTGGTGTCCACCCCGTTGCCAGGGGAGCTGTCGGGATCCGAACAGAGGCACTTTGTGACTTCCGCAGATACCATCGCCCCTTCCCGGGCCTTATACGTGGTAACCAGGGTAACCGACCTGGTTTGATACTTTTCAAGGCTACCAATCTGAAAGACACCGCTGGAAGGGTCATAGCTGACTTTGTTACTGGAAGTAGTGTGACCGGCCAGTTCCAGGCCGGGCCCCATAGTCACCTGTGCTTGCACTCCCTCGGCGATCTCCTCCCCGGTATTCCGGACCAGGACAGTAAAGGAGCCGTTATCCCCTAATTGGGCCGGAGGTAAAAGATTGACATGCAGTTCCAGGTCCTGGGAAGAAAGTAAGAATGGCATACATATAAGCCATATACATATTAATTTTTCATTCATGGTTTTGTAATTAATGGTGGATGTTAGACTCTACTTATTATCTTCATGCCATTGTTTATGGACAAGTACAATTGTCAGCGTATTCTTCCAGACCCATTTCACAGGCCAGTTGGCATTCCATTTCTTCAAGTTCTCGTTCCAATTGTTCAATCTGGCGCGTGTACTGGTCATAGCAGGCGGAATCATTGGGCGCACAGTTCCTGCGAGCAGTCTTTGCCGCTGCCTCCCTTAGCGCCAGTGCCTCCATCTGGCCCTGAAGGGCCTGCATTTGAGTCCGGGCCGTTGAACCTGGAACAGCTCCCCATTGGGTCAATTTATAGGGAGATCCATCAAACGCAAAGGAGGCGGGTTCAATGTTAACTAATTCTATTTCCAGATAATCGTCACTGCCCTCCGGTGTCATGCGGGTATAAAACGCCAGTTTGTTGCAGTTTGCCTGAACATGATCCTTAAAAATGCCTACGAGAAAACCTACCAGTGGGCTGTTAGTTGGGATGGGGCCGATATCCGGACTCCGCCCCATATATATGGTCACGGTACTCTTCGTGCCGCTTACGTCATTCATCTGCCCGACGTAGCCGGGAACATCCCCCCATTTGGAAGCCAGATGAGGGGGTAACGGATCGGGACTGAGGGTCGTACTGCCTGTGCTGTTCATGAACTCACTTACGTTAAGCTGTTTCCAGCCGGCCACATCCGCTGCCGTTTGGTCTTGTGCTACCACCACGGCGCGTAAAGTACTGGTCGGACGTTCGAGGCCGTAGAGCACCTGCTGGCCGTCGGCCTTCTGGATCACCCCGTCAATACGGCCCATGCGGTCGCTGGTGGCAAAGGAATTGGCCCCGAAGAAGCCACCGGTTTCCGTGGAAAAGAATAGGGAGCCGTCATTTGAATTGACATAATAATTGACGTTGAGATCCATGCTTTGCCTTCGTCCGCCATCGATGAAACTGGCCCGTACTATGGATGATATCCGATAGTCGAACCGGAAGATGCCATCCGTATCCTCAGGGTTGGGGGCCATCGGGCTGGGGACGTCTGCCCCGATCATGCAGCCCGCCTCGGCATCCAGGGTGCCGCTTCCGGCTGATCCTGGTGTAGCTGGGCTTCCCAGGGGGTTGGTGCCGCTTGGGGGAGTGGGGGTACCAATGCCACCCAGGGTGCCAGACCCTACTGAGGAACCCTCAACGGATTCCCCGACCACTTGGGGATTGGCTGATGGATTTTCAAATTCCGAATCTTGTTTACATTCACAGGTAATAGGTTTTCGGGTATTTGTATCAGTAATATATATCCCATCACCATCATCCTCGTCTTCAGGGTCATTGCTAAAATTACCGTCCCCATCCGTGTCCACGCCATTATTTGGTTGACTGTCTACTTCATAACTAGACAAATCGGACGAATCCAATGGATAAGAACCATAATTGTGATATTCAACTATTTCTGCAGTTAGATATGCATTTTCACTGTCAATTACCTTGGCCATAATTGTTGGTCCTCCAATAAAATGAAAGTTATCTGGACAAGCGTTTTCAACATTCCCAAACGTAACCATTTGCTCATCCGAATTATACCACCAAGGCGAAGAGAAAAAATCATTATCGTATGTGGGAAGTTCTAATCCATGAACAGTTAATTTGACGTCTACAACTATAAGTAATAAATAGTAATCATACAGTCGAGGACCGCAATTTTTTACCTCAATACGGATAGGTATATATTCCCCATACATTGCTCTACATGCTTCTTCATTTCCTTCAACATTAAATGGAATTGAGACATCTAATTCTAGGTCCCAGGACAACTCTGGTTGGGCCGAGAGATGCACCTGAAAAAATGCCATAAGGCAAATGATGGAAAGAGCATTTTTCATCATTTGGGATGATACGCATTGGACTACATACCGTGCTAGAAAATACTTTTTCAAAGGAAATTATTAATCGGAATTATTCTTGTTTATTCGCAATCCTCGAACAGATCGCCATAACCATTTAGTTTGGCTAATTTGCACTCTAACCGATCCGATTCAGTCTGCAAATTTTCATATTCTTTTTTGCAACTTTCAACGGTTAAGTCCATACAGCCCCCACAATTAGTATTCATCCGGTCCAGCCTGTCGCAGTGGACCTCTTTTTGCAACATTTTTTCCTGCAGAACATACATTTGATCCCTTAAGGCCCGCTGCTTGTTAATTATATCGGTTGAGTTTCCGGAATATTCGCCACCCCGTGGGAAATAAACGGCATCTTCCATTTGTCGCTGTATCACCATCATTTTGCGTTTCACTTCTGCCTCACAGGTCTTGTTCCCCCTGCAATCGGCCAATTCCTGAAATAGCAATAGGTTCTGTTCCTGCAAGGCATTTTGTTTTTCTGCGAAATCTTCGCGTTCGCTTGGCGACATTACGGGCAATAGTGCGCTTACACGACTTCCCAGCGTCATTATTTTATACCCGCTACCCTTAAAGCTGACAGGAGCGGGTCCGATATCTGTGATAGTTTCCTGCAGATATGCACCTCTGTTCACAACGGTACGGTCCAAACCTTCATCTGATATCACCTTGTCCTCCGTGATCTCAAGCGTTGTTTCTACAACCAATAAATTGCACGGGCTTCTTTTGCTCTTCATGATTCCTGCAATAAATCCGATTAATGGTCTTCCAGTGGCAACCCGAGGTATAGACGGTTCCTTCGCAATTTGCATCGTGACCCTGTATGCCCTGCCCTCCCTGTCGTATGCCCAGGGGCCACTTATTTTCCTTAACCCACCCCAGATCTCTTCGTCTCTTAACACCAAGTCCGATGTTGGCGCTTCATGTCTGGCATCTCCTAAATCATAATCCCCATCAATAATTCTCTGTACCCAATTCAAGTAGATTTCCAATCCGTTATGCTGGCGAATGGCAACATCTTCGGATGTCTGATACGTGGGCATTGTAAGAGCACGAGATATACCATTTTCTTTGTCATTTACATACCAAACTGTCTGACCATTCGACATGCGAATTAACCCTTGTACATCAACTGAAGAGTCATGAAGGGTTGCTGCTGCTCCTGGTATATATGGGGCTGCCGCATCAAGAGAAATTTCTGGTAAATAAATAGACCCGTCTGCCGTATTAACATAATACCTAACATAAATCTCATGTTCCGTCATTGGGGAAGTCTGGTCATCCTCCCATTTGCCCCTGATTCTTGACATAATTAGATAGTCAAAATGAAATATTCCATTTACGTCGAGTGGGTTGGGCGCTATTGCGCTTGGCTCTCCTATTAAAGCAAGACATGCAGTTTTGGGTTGGGAATACATTGACATCATGGAGGAAAAAATCAGGATTGCCGGAATTGTAAATTTTATGAGTACAAAATCTTTCCTCCGGATTAGGAGGTTATTGATCAAAGTGCACCATTTACGACTGACTGAAATAGAATCTGGCATAATCTTATTTTTTAATTTAAATTTTTACAAATTCCACCCTCCGGTTTTGCGCTTTTCCGTCCGGGGTGCTGTTGTCCGCAACGGGTTCGGATTCGCCCTTGCCGGCGGCGGTGAGTGGCCCGGCGTCGATGCCGTAAACGGAGACCAGGGCCACTTTAACGGCCTGAGCCCGGGCCTCAGACAGCTTTTGATTGGCTGCCGTGTCTCCGTCCGCATCCGTATGCCCCACGATTTGGAGGTTCATCCCGCCCTCCTGTTGCAGGACCTGTGAGATCTGCCTAACGATCCCCATGGAATGCGGCTGGAGCCGTGCGGAGCCCGATTCGAACAATATGCCGTTTGTGGACACTACACCTTCTTCGAGGAGTTTACGGCGTAAATCGAGCCCGCCTTCGGCTACTTTTAGGTTTTTGATGAAGAGGCGTTCCTTTCCGTCCCGGAACTGATGGAGTTCGAACTTAAAGGAAACCGGATTCACACCGGAGGGGATCATACGGGGAATGTCCAGGTATTTGCCTTCGTCTACCCACAACCGGAAGCGTTGTTTGTTTACAGCAATGGAAATATGGGGCCGGCCCAATACCCTCTCCCGGATGTCGCCGTTGATTTTATTGTTGATGTCGCCACCATTCCTTGCAAAAAATCCAATGGGGGCATATTGGCAAAAGGGAATGTCAACATTGGCATAGCGTCCCCATTTAAAGGAGTTGTTGTCAGAGACACCTACCTTTAATACTGCCGTGGACTGGGTTTGCCTGTCCAGGCCAAGCGCCATTATGTCGAACTCAACCGTGTATTCCTCCGGCAGGGAAGGAACATCTGGAATAAAGACAATGCCATAACCCGGTTTTATCTCAAACCATTTCTCCGAATCTTCTCCCACGGTCACCACCTCCCCTGAACCATTGGTATTCCACTTGGCGGGGAAGTCCCCGACAAAGTCGTTGGAAAAGTCATCGAAGAACAGGAGTTTGTCCCCGGGAACAAAATCGAATTTGCTGTAAACGGAAATAGCGCTGTTGCTGTCTCCCGATGGTGGCACCGGATCAGGGCCGTTTCCGGAAACTCCGGAATCACCGGGATTGCGACTACTAACAGGTGCATCTCCCGGCGTTTCCTTTCGCCCCGAACCCGGTTCCAGGATGCTGTCTAGGGCCTCATCGGTCTTTTTAGAGACCTCGCGGTCCACACGGCGTTCTACAGTGCGTTCTGCTGCTCGTTCCGCACGCTTTCCCAGTTTTTTCAGCAACTGGGCTTCCATACTGCTAACTGTACCCAACATCGCGAATAAGGCAATCAGAAAGTTGTATTTAGAGTTCTTCATAGTGTGATATTTTATATTATTTGCATCTTCGTCACAGGTTGTTTAGCCATGCATTTATCCATCTTTCTTCTCGAAGCGTACTGTGGCAATTACCTTTTTCCTGTAAAGGATAAACAACGTATAGTGCCCTGCTTCCAGCTGGTTGACATTGATGTAGATCGTCTTTCCGAAGGTCGGTAACAACTCGGATTCTAAAGGGGAGGGATATTTTTTCATGGATAGCCGTGCACATATAAGACCAGGTAACCAGATTAATTGGTTTCAATGTATCGATAAGTATTTTGAGGAAGTATAAGGGTCGTAACAATTACTGGGAAAGATGTAACAATACACTCCTGGGGCCTTACCCGGGCGGTATATTCGACAAATATGCGGAAGGAGTTTCGCCATAAGCCGCTTTAAAGCATTTACTGAAATAAGAAGGGTCGTTGAATCCTACCCGATAGCCGATTTCCGATATTCGGACCCCCCCGTTTTTCAATAACGCAAGGGCCTGCGCCAAGCGCTGCGATCGTATAAAACCCGAGGTGCTCAGCCCTGTAAGTGCCTTTAGCTTACGGTGGAGCTGCATCCTGCTCATACCCAGAGCTTCGCTGAATTCAGTGGTGTTGAACGTCGGCTCTACGAGGCGTTGATTCAGGATTTCCTGAACTTTGTTGAGAAACTGCTCATCTACCGGTGTAATTGACATATCCCGCGGTTTAAGGATTATTTCCTGGCTGTATCGTTCTCTCAACTGTTTACGCGTCGTAATCAGGTTACGTACCCGGGTTTCCAGTAGGCGTCTTTTGAACGGCTTGGTCACGTAATCGTCTGCACCGGTTGCCAACCCGACATATTCGGCTTCTTCCTCCGCCCGGGCCGTAAGGAGCAGGACAGGAATATGGCTGGTCCGTTCATCTTTTTTTATTTGGCTGCAAAGCGTAAGTCCATCCATTTCTGGCATCATAATGTCTGAGATAATCAGGTCGGGCACATGTTCTATTGCCTGTTGAAGGCCATGGCGACCATTTTCGGCTTGGAGCACGAGGTATTCCTTTTCAAACATTTCGGCTATATATGCCCTTAGATCGCGATGGTCTTCAACCACCAGCAAAATTTCTTTGTCCTCCAGGTCAGTCACAAGTTTCCCTGGATTTGGCCGGCCAGCTAATCCTTCGGTGGCCGTGGTGGCAAGGATTTCAAATTCTCTGCCATCGCCCGAAGGCATTGCTTTTTCATTTGCAGGAAAAGCTGCTTCATTTATGGGCATGGAAATTTCGAATCTCAGTACGCTGTTTTGCTGTCCCACACTGATCGTCCCCCTTGCCAACCTTATTAGTTCCTTCACTAGGGCCAGCCCGATACCCGCCCCCTCAGCATGTTCATCGGCCTGGTAAAAGCGGTCGAAAATTTGGTTGAGCTCTTGTTCCTTTAATGGAGGACAACTATTTTCAAACAACAAAAAAAGGTGGTTTTCCCGGCGTTCGGCCATAAAATTTACCAGACCATCCTTCGGCGTGTATTTGATGGCATTCGAAAGAATATTACTAACTACCTTTTCCAGCAGGTCGCGGTCGAACCACCCACTGCCCAAGGCCTGAATCCCTACCTGAAACTGCAGTTTGTGCTGCTTTGCCAGATAGCGGAAAGATTCTACCATCGTTTGCAGGATGTGCTCAGGGAGGCCGTGCCGTACCTGAAGATGGTACTTTCCCGATTCCAGCTTGGAAAGATCCATCAATTGGGTCACAAGGTCCTCCAGCCTCCTGGCATTGCGGTACATTAATTCCATTTCGGCCCTTTCCTTCCCCTTTAAGGCCTCGTGTGCCAACCGTTCTTCCAGCGGGGAGGTTATCAGGGTGAGGGGGGTGCGGAATTCGTGGGAGATATTGGCAAAAAAATTCGATTTCAGGCGGTCGAGTTCCTTCAGGCGCTGGTTGGTTTTCTGCCGGTTTCTGAGGAGCAGGAAAAGGAAGATTCCGGCTAGTGAGGTAAGGCCGATCCCCCCCAGTAAAAGATTGCGCTGGTTTCGCTTCTGTTGGTCCGCCAGGTCCTTTTCCGATTTTAGTAATGCTATCTCTTTTTCTTTCTTAGAAGCGTTATATTGCTGTTCAAGGTCCATGAACGCCTGGCTGTTTTGTTGTTCTATGGCTGCCTTCCTGATACTGTCCAGGGTTTTTTGAAGGGAATACGCTTGTTGATAGTTTCCTGAATGCTCTTCAAAAGAAATGGCAGTTTCCAACACTTGTTCGGCATAGTCTCGCTCGGTTATAAACCTAGGATGGGTACGCGCATATTCCAAATATGATTTAGCCCTTGTTAAATTTCCCATCCCGATGTATGATTTGGCAAGCCACAGGTTAGCAGAGGTTATACTCACGCTGTCCTTTAATTGGGTATAAAATTTGAGTGCCCTCTGCAGGCGCGTTACTGCCAGCGGGAATTCCCCCGTTGCCAGGTAATACCGGCCAAGGTCTAGAAGGCTGAAGGCCATGTTAAGCGTATCGTTCCTGCGGGTGGCAATATCCAGTAACTCCTGAAAATGGGCGTGGGCTTCCTCAAACCGGTTCTCCCGGAGCGCGAGGTCGCCAAGGATGGCCTGATTATATACTATTCCCGGTTCGTAATGGTTTTTACGGGCTTCCATTACGGATTTTTCCAGATAATAGCGGGCCATTCCAAGGTTATCCAGTTCGATATACAATTTTCCCATATGCCCCAGGGTATTTGCCAACACTGGACTTGAACGCCCTGTGTTTTCGTAAAGTGAGTCGATAGTGATTAGGTACCGCATCCGCTGTTCCCGATCCTCTTCCAGGGAATAAAGGCCGAAATACGAGTTGGCAATGCCGTCTGTGTAATCGATAAGCCGGGCTTCGCCCAAGGCAGTGTGGTACAAGGAATCGGCTTTTTTCCTGTGGTTTTTCAGAAAGGCGTGGTTGCCAAGCCAGGTCAGGCATTGTATGCCTTCTGGCTTCAGGCTATGCTGCCGGGCAAGTTCGAGGGCGCGCTCGAAGTGGTAGACAGACGCCTTCATGTGGTGCCTCGTAAATAGCATGTAGGCGGTATCGAAGTGGTAATAGTGGTCTGCCAGGGGTTCACTGGTCTCCCGGGAGAGAATCTTCAGTGTGTCTAAATACTTCCCGGCATGGCTGGGTTTAATATGAACCAGGGAAACAAACCGCTTGTGAAGGAAGATTACCCGGTTTGGGTCTGCAGTTTTCCCGGTTTGGCCCGTACTTATCTGCGATAACAAGATACATACGAGAAGGTACCGGCTCAGATGGTCCATAATCATGTCCTGTTTCAGCCACCTACAAGATATTGTAAAATCCGTACGACCTTTGGGAGATATGTAACATCCCCTGTTACTCCTGTAACAGAGAAAGTTCGTAAGGGCGGTTTTTGTACGCAACAAGTTTTAGCCCTGCATTTTCATACTTATTTGCTGAATTCCGTAAGCTCCATATAGCCGGTTAGTTTTCCTTTCTTGTTGTAGGTTTCCTGTTTTACCATGCCAACACCTTCCGCCAGCCATTGCCTTGAAGGAAAGGTCTTATTAGCCATCATCATCTTGCTTTTTGTGTCGCTGGAAATCACATAGCAATCAAAGCTGCCAGCTGGGGTATCAACTTGTTCCTTTTTTTCTACCTTACGATTTACGGTTTCAACATTCATGTTCATGTTAATGCCTCCCATGCTCATTTTTATTTGGACATTGGCATCGGGAAGATCTTCCCCCACCGTGAGGTCGTTGGGCCATACAACGTCAGTCCCTGTAATTTCCATCTCCGCGTTGTTAAACTGTTGCATCATTTCGTTGGAGAGCAGGGATTCATAATCGATATGTACCGCATTTTCTGAACAGGTAAGCGTATAATCGCTGGAAAGGACCTCATCCCCCTTGTCGTCCATGTAGGTCATGTGCATGGTGGCGTTGGTAGATGCTCCGTTGGAAGACGCATCGGTAATCGTATAGTTGATGGTGCCGCTCTCCTTTCCTTTTTTATCATAATTGGTATACTGGAAATGGGTGCCTTCCGTCATGGGATAATACCGGCTGCAGGACTGGCCTATGGCAAGCCGGCATGAGAGAAGGAGAATAATCATTAGTGAGGTGAGATGTTTCATATTTTAAGAATTGATTTTTATTGATTAACTAATTTGGGTACGGCCCTTACATCCTGATAAAGACCACCCGGCGGTTTTGGGCTTTGCCATCGGCTGTGCTATTGTCCCCCACCGGATCGGATTCGCCCTTGCCTTCCGTTATCAGACGGCTGGCATCTATCCCATATACGGAAGCCAGGGTATGCTTCACGGCCTCTGCCCTGTCTTTGGATAATTTCAGATTGGTGTCATCCGCACCATCCGAATCGGTGTGCCCTACAATTTTGAGTTTCATAGCCGGTTCCTGTTGCAGGACCTGGGATATTTGCCGAATGATTCCCATAGACTGTGGCTGAATACGGTCCGAACCCGAATCGAAAAGGATTCCGTTGGTAGATACCTCTCCTTCAGACAGTAATTTCCTGCGGAGATCGACACCACCTTCGGCTACTTTGAGGTTTGTGATAAAGATACGCTCCTTTCCGTCTTTCAGGTTGTTGACATTGAATTTAAGCGTATGCAGTTTCCCTGCCGGAATAAATTGCGGGATATCCACGTACTTTTCCTCATTCACCCAAAGCCGGAACCGCCGGCCGTTGATGGCCATGGATACATGCGGTCGGTTCAACACGGCCTTGCGGATGTCTGCGCGGATTGCGTTGTTTATTTCGCTTCCCACCCCACGAATATAATTTTTTACACGGATATCAAATGCACCGTATTGCCCCATGGGCAACCATACATTCACGTAGTGATCCCCGGGACCGAACTTGGCATCATCACTAATGGAAATGGTCATGCCTGCCGTGGAAGAGGTCTCTTTGTCCATCCCAGTGGTCAGCAGGTCGAATTCAATGGTGTAATCTTCAGGAAGGCTGGTCACATTGGGGATGTACCACACATTGTAGCCGGGCACGAACTCCATCCATTTTTCCGGGTTGTCATTGACGGTGACCACTTCCCCTGAACCGTTGGTATTCCATTTGGCCGGAAAATCACCAATAAAGTCATTGGCAAAATCATCGTAAAATAGCATTTTATCACCTGGGACGTAGTCGAATTTGCTGTAAACCTCGATGGATTTGGGACTGCCAGCCCCTTCAGGTGGTTGCGCCTGATTATTACCCTGGGGTCCTGTTCCGGGAGCAGCCGGTGGAGTTGGAGCATCAACCTGCGTATCGGCCGGGCTACTTTGCGATCCGGGTTCCAGGATACTGTCGAGCACCTGGTCTGTTTTTTCACTGGTTTCCTGGTCTACCCTCCTCTCTACGGTTCGCTGTGCGGCTTGTTCCGCCCTTTTGCCAAGTTTTTTCAGGAGCTGTGCCTGGCCTTGTGAAAAGGAGAGGAACAGAGAAACAGAAAGTAATATTTGTAAGGTTTTTCCTAAGGAAATCATGAGTCGCTTTTGATCTGGTTAATAGAATAAAATGTACAAAAAAAAATTGTCCCGGGAAAGTACGAAAATGCCTATAAATACGAGTAAAAATTGTATGATTGGTAGGGGGCACTGTATTGCTGGCAGGTGATTGGCTATCTATTTATGTGATATACAATTAGAGAATCGTCCTGCCCTTTTACCACCATTTCCAGGGTGTGGTCATGATCCATATCGACGAGGTCTGCCGGGGAGCTTCCGGACACCGGAAATCCGGGAATTGCTTCCCCACTACTGTTGAAAAGGTAGACCCGGTGGCTTTGAAGGTCAGTTACCGCGACATAGATGGTATCGTAGATATAGAATATCCTGGGAGCGGTATATAACCCGTAATCCAGACTCACCTCATGGCCTTTAATGGTCAGGATGTTTTCATTCATAATGGCCATTGTCTTACTGGTCGCATCCATCCCGTGTTCTGGCCCCAGACTGTATTCGATTTTGGTGATTTTGCCCTTCTCATCAATCAAAAAGAGCGTTCCCTGTTTATCCGTCAGGGCAAATTGGTTATTGTACGCATAGACTCCGTTCCCCGAAAAATCGATGGTCTCGCTTACCCTGACCCGGATATGCCCCACCCGGTCCAGGATTTCCAGATGCCCGTTTTCAAGGCGTAAAACGAGATAATCCTTGTTTCCGAAGCGGATATGCTGCGGGCTTGGGAGTATGGGGGCATCTGCCTTGGTGTAGGTAAACCCGGAAACGATCTTCCCCTGGTTATTGTACATAAACAACCGTTCTCCCTGGGTAACCACAAATCGGTAATCCCGGTTTCCTTCGTAGTCGAAAACTGCCAACGGATTGAGATTCCCGCCCGGAAAAGTCATTTCAAAGGGAGCAACTTCCTTCCCGTTGCGGTCGAGGATTATAAAATGGTTATCCGTTGTAAAGGCCATCTGGAGGCGGCCGTTCTTATATAGGTCTACCTGGGCAATAGCCCCCTGAATAGGTCCATCCAGGTGTTTTTTCCACAGGACTTTGCCATCCGTGGAAATCAGGTAAAGGGTATTGTTTTCATCCTGCACCACTACTTCTTCTTTGCCAGTCCTGTGATTGGTTACAAATTGCGGAGCCATGGAAAGCGGGGCATCCAGTTGTACGGTATACCTGGGTACAGCCCCCTTATCGGGTGAATTGTCGCCCAAGCGCCGCATCATGAGGGTGGTGTGGTAAAACGATCCTTCTGCGACCAGCTGGGCAGAAAAGCTGTACTCAGACAAGCCGGCTTCCTTCAATGTCTGAAGCATACTTTCGCCGAGATCTTTCTCAAGCAAGTGCTCCAGTCCTTTTTGGCTCGCCACGAGGAGCACATTGGATTCGTCTGCCAGAGATTCCTTTGCGGCCTGGTATATAGCTGTTTTATCAAAGGTACTTTCGAGGCTATATTGGTCTATCAGGTGGGTGAGGGCGTTCCGGTTCTCTGAAAATACCAGCGCATTTTCCAGGACGGTATAGTAATGGGCTGTAAATGAACCCAGAAGTGGGGTTAAACAGTTCAGAAGCGTCATATCCTTGTCCAGGCTAAAGATCTCGTGATCGTAATAATCCTCCGATCCTCTCTGATAACCCCTGAGAGCGGTGGTTATAGGATCCGAACCATAAGTGTGCAGTATCGCCAGATCCCCCGTTTGATCCTGAATAAAACCCAGTTCTTCCACCTGGCGCATTATTGTATCCATGGCTTTAGGGCCGGAGTCTAAGGCTTCGCGGTTCAGGGCGAAGCGGTCAAAATCGTCCAGGGCAAACGCCAGGACCGCGGTGGCGGTTTCCGGGGCGAAGGACGGGGTTTGCAAGGGCATTGGTTGCATTTCTCGGAACAGGTTGACGACGTTGGGAAGAGAGTCATTAGGCACGGTCAGGCCGTTCAGGCTCAGGTAATCCTGCCGGGAGCCGAAATCGAGGGAGATCCAGTCCGTGAAACGGCGTATCCCCAATCGTGTTTCGGATGGAAAAAGATTTCCTAGGGCTTCAGCTGCCCGGGGTAACCTGGTAAAAAGGTTTGCGTTCCTTTCAGGGTTGGCTGTTGCAAATAATGCCGTAAAGCCCGGATCTTTTTCAAATGCTGCGGGGATTCCTGCTGCCACCTGCAAAAGCGAATCGGAGGGGGAGAGGAGCAGTTGATCATTAGTGCGCATGGCAAACAGAGGTTGGCTGCCAAAAGTGTATTTTATCAATTCCCGGTCCTTGAAGGTAAGGGTTTCCTGAGAGAAGTCTGACGCCTCATCCGGCCTGAACAAGTCGGGATTGCTGGGTGCCACGAGGACAAAGGTGGTACTGTCCGGTGAGACAGGGTAAAAGCCAAGCAATACCTTCCCGTTTGATTGAAGGTATTGAAGGGGCGTTAACTTTTGTGATATACTTTTATAAAGAGCTGCATCCCTGAAGGAATTGAAGAAATGGTTGTTTTTAAGGTCACTTGTAAAGGCGCTGAAGTTATTTATCTGCAGGAGGGCGAATCCATTCGCGGGGAGATAATCAAGGCTAGGGGGGAGGTTGGATTTCTCGTGGCTGCAACTGAGGAAAATTAAACAGGAAAGAAGCAGGAGTACTGTTTTGTTCATAGCGGATGCGATGCCAATAATGCCTTTAAAAATTTAACCTGAGCTGTTCCGGCAGTAAACGAAAACTTTTCCGGTGGTATAAGCAACTGCCATATCTCTGTATGGCATCGCGATGTTCAGGGGTCGGATATCCTTTATTCTGTTTCCAGTTGTACATGGGGAATTCCCTGTGCAAATGTTCCATATATGCATCCCGGTAGGTCTTGGCCAGTATGGAGGCGGCTGCGATACTGAGGTATTTCCCATCCCCTTTGATAATACAGGCATAAGGGATACGCCCGAAAGGTTTAAACCGGTTGCCATCAACGATGATATAGGGCGGGGGTTCCTTTAATTTATTCAGGGCTCCGTGCATGGCTGCAATGGAAGCGTTGAGGATATTAATGCGGTCAATAACTTCCGGGAAAACATGACATACCCCGAAACTTATCGCGTGTTCTTCAATCAGGGGTTTTAAATCCTCCCGTTCTGCCGCAGAGAGTTGCTTGGAGTCGTTCAGCCCCAGGTCCTCAAAATCTTCGGGGAGCACCACTGCAGCCGCGGTAACCGGACCGGCCAGACATCCCCGGCCAGCTTCATCGGTGCCGGCCTCGAAAGGGCTATGGTGAAAGAGACTCAACAAGGTGGAGGTGTTTTATATGCGAAGATACTTTATTGAAAGGAAAGTATGCAAACTTGCGAAAAGACTAGTTAAAATAGGGGTGTAAGGGCGTAAAACTTTTACTTTTCATTAGGAACAAAAAAAGTACCTTTGTTCGCCTAAGCGTACTGCATGAGATATCTGCTGCTGTTGGTTTTAGTGCATCTTGCCGGATTTGTGTTTGCTCAGGACGACTCCATTCCCCCTACCCGCGAAGCCGATACGACCCTGATTCGTAAAAAGGCATTGCCGGCTGCCCCCGGGCCGGAGGGGGAGAAGAAGTCGGAAATCACCATTGCAGATTATAAGATCATCAATTACCAAAGGGATACGACCTATTTGGATACCACCCTGACAATTCAGAAGGAATACCAATATAATTATCTGCGACGGGACGACTTTGAGCTCATGCCTTTCGCCAACGTGGGGCAACCCTACAATCACCTGGGGTTTGATTTCGGCCGTTTTGGAAGGTATCCCGCCCTGGGGGCTGAAACCAAACACTTCAATTATCTGGAAGTGGACGACATTCGTTATTACAATGTCCCCACCCCCATGACCGATCTGTTTTTCAAGACTACTTTCGAGCAGGGGCAGATGCTGGATGCCATGCTGACCTTCAATACATCTGATCGGCTTAATTATTCAATCGCCTATAAAGGGTTCCGGTCCCTAGGCAAATATCAATACAATCAGGCAGAGTCCGGAAATTTCCGGACCACCCTCAACTATTCAACCCGCAATGGCCGATACAGGCTCCGGACGCACATCGCGGCCCAGGACATCCTCACTGAAGAAAATGGAGGCTTGTTAAACAAGGAATTGCAATTCGAATCGGAGGATCCTGAATTTAAGGACCGCTCACGGATCGATGTGGTTTTCACAAATGCAAAAGGCAAACTTCTTGGGAAGCGATACTTTTTGGATCATGAATATACCGTAGCCGGGAAAGTCAGGGATTCTGCAGGGGTACAGCCAACCGCCCTGGCCCTCGGACATGAATTCACCTATGAAACCAAGTATTACCAGTTTACACAGTCGGCCCAGAACGATTTTTTCGGGGAGGTATTACTCAGCCCGATTGATGACAAGGCCTATTTAAAAACCATGTACAACCGGTTCCATGCCCGCTTTTCCAACAGGACCCTGGGGACACTAACGGCTATCGGCAGCCTGTATCATTATACATATTATTTTAATAGCATCCTTATTACGGAGGAAGGCCAGATAGACAACCGCCTTAAGGGCGATGAGGTTAGTGTTGGGGGTGCCTATGCCAAGAAGATCGGAGGGTTTGATATCAACGGAGACCTGGCGTATACAGTTGTCGGGGATTTGACGGATTACAGCCTGAATGGCCATGCAAGTTACAGGCTTAATGATTGTAATAAGGTATGGGGAGCCATTCACAGCACTTCCCGCATGCCCAATTTCAATAAGCTTTTATACCAGTCCGAGTACAGCAATTACAACTGGCAGAACACGGCGACCTTTCGTTCAGAGAAAGTGAACAGTCTGGAACTTGGGCTGGAATCCGCACAGGCGGGTATGCTTACCGCCTCTTACAGCACCCTGGACAATTACACCTACTTTGCCTCGGACGCCACAGCGGAACAAGTCAGTGCCGGGCAGGAAAACGCTTTTGTCAGGCCTTTCCAGGAGGATCATGCCGTCAATCACCTGAAGGTAATGTACCGGAAGGAGTTCCGGCTAGGCAAATGGGCCCTGAGCAATACGCTCATGTACCAGAACGTTGCAGCCGGGACCACCGTTTTGAATGTCCCCGATTTTGTTACCCGCAATACGCTTTATTTCTCCAGTGACGTCTTTAAAAAAGCTATGTTCCTGCAAACCGGCGTGACCTTTAAATTTTTCACGAAATATTATATGGATGCATACAATCCGCTGCTCTCGGAATTCTATGTGCAGAACCGGGAGGAATTGGGAGGCTATCCCCTGCTCGACTTTTTCATCAATGCCAAGGTGCGGCAGACGCGGATTTATTTGAAGGCGGAACACTTTAATTCATCCTTTTCCGGCAATTCATTCTATGCCGCCCCCAACTATCCCTATCGCGATTTTGTGATCCGATTCGGGCTGGTTTGGAATTTTTTCTCCTGATCCATGGGATTGGCCTGGGGACATTTGTTGCTTTTCCGGTGTTTTCCGGCTTACTGAAAACAGGGAGATTGTTCATTATCAGGTGTCTGGGCAATCTGAAATTACAAGTATTAATTTTTTTGAGTTTGAATTTGTGCATGCGGAAAAATGCTTTTATATTTGCACCCGCTTTGAAGGGCTATAGAAATAGTTTCGGGGCGTAAAATTGGGGAGTCATAGGGTTCCCCTTCGTTTTGGTGGATGAGGTCTTGGGGATATCTCGGGGC
>Ga0102953_1000110_pt1 | contig 53475 bp, 51 predicted proteins | sample SalPon2A_C_D2_MG_FD_78509 | JGI IMG/M metagenome (GOLD analysis project Ga0102953, IMG submission 78509) | Soil microbial communities from South San Francisco under conditions of wetland restoration - Salt Pond MetaG R2A_C_D2_MG | ecosystem: Environmental > Terrestrial > Soil > Wetlands | place...
GGTCATCCAGCGACGGGCATATGGCCTGCGCGATGAAGAATACCTGCGCCTGAAAATACTCACATCAATGCTCCCCGCACTCTGAAAAACATGAAATTTACCCACTCGATTACGCGAAGAGCCGTAATTTAAAAAGGGGGCCGTAATTCGTACGGCCCTTTGTATTTACGAATTTAAGGGCGGTCCGGAAGGTTGTTGCTACCTGACACGCCTTTAGTTGCAGCATATCCGGCGAGTGTTTAAAGTGCCGCATGGTCGCCGAAATTTTCCACCGTTACCTGATGATCGTTGTCGCCTGCATCGCCTTGCTAATTGGGCTGCAGATCCCCAACCTTGCGGACCAGTACGAAAAGCGGGTAGACGCGCACCTGCGCGAGGTGACGATCGACTTCCAGCCGTATCAGGCAATCGCCGACAAGTATTTCAACGGCAGCATCGAGAAACTAATTGAGTTTCACCGCCAGAGTGGACAAAAGCCTTTCCAGGAAGAGGGGGCAGCAGTTGAAAAGATGTATCAGCGCAAACTACGCTTTGAAGCCGAAATGTCGGCGTTGAAAACCAGTCTGCCGTACAGGATCGTACATATCCTGTTTAACAGCGACCAGGAAATGATGGGCGAAACACTTTCGCAGTATAGCTATACCGTGCCGCTCAATCAGGATGCGCTGGTGGTTGGCGCCGCCATTGCGGCAACAGTTCTGCTGGCGCTGGAGCTGCTGCTGGCCGTAGCACGTCTGGCAACGCGCCTGGTGTTTAGGGCGCAAGGAGAGGGAATATAAATAGGCCCGATCCTTGGTAGGCCCATTTTAGCCATTATTTTACATAATATACATTATGCGCAAACAAATGATGGCGCGAAATGCGCGATCTACAGTTTCTATTGCCCTGTGCGATCCTTGCCCTGCTGTGGAATCCTGGTCACGAGATTCAGTGGTGGTGCCGACCCGTCCTTTGCCTGGCCCGGATAGACGGTGATGTGAGGATATGGAATTTCGATGCCATGTTCGTCGAATGCTTGTTTCAAACGCTTGAGGTATTCGCGGCGCACGCCCCATTGTTCCAGCGGCGGCACCTTGAAGCGGCAGCGAATGACCACAGCCGAGTCATCCCATTTGTCGACCCCGGCCATTTCAATGGGCTCGAGTATTTTGCTGCTGAATTCAGGGGCTTCGGCCAGTTCTGCTCCTACGCGTTTCATAACCTCCATCACCTCGTCCATGTTTTCGCGGTAGGCAACCCCGACATCGATCACAGAAAAGGCAAAGCCCCGGCTCATGTTGGTGACGGTGCTAATGGCGCCATTCGGGATGAAATGGACATTGCCTTCGTAGTCGCGCAGTTTGATGTAGCGCAGCGTAACCTCTTCGACGAGCCCGCCCTTGCCGGCCACATTTACCACGTCGCCCTGCCTGACCTGGTTCTCAAGCAGGATGAAAAAACCGGTGAAATAGTCCCTGATCAGATGCTGGGCCCCAAAGCCGATGGCCATGCCGACCACGCCGGCGGTTGCCAGCAGGGGGCCGATGGAGATGCCCAGTTCGCCCAGCAACAGCATCCCCGCAACGATGACGATAACCACCGAGGCAATGTATCGAAACACCTGCCCCAGGGTTTCGATACGCTTAAGTTCTTCCGGGTTGTCTTCCGCCTGGTTTCCCAGATAGGTCTTCAGTATGCGGATGGCTCGCCGGGCCAGTCGCTGTGCAATCCAGGCCAGAATCAGGATTAGGGCAATATGCAGCACAACCTCAGAATATTGCTGCATATACTTGTAATATTTATCCATTTTTCCTGTCTAGCGCTCTATTTTTTCCGCCAGTGGCCTGTACTGGAGATGGTAAAACATATCCAGGTAACAGGACATTTCTTCCCGGTCCAGGTCACTGATAAACTTCCAGAAACCATAGATTCTGGACAGCGCCATCATCCGTTTGGCATAAAGCTTCCAGGTATATCGCGCGGCGACACGCGCCAATGCTCCCTGCGACACTCTTTCCCACTCGCCCGGATTGGTCGCACAACGCTCGAGAAAGTCAGCCATCAAATCTGCTGCCTTGTTTCCCTGGTTAGGATCGATGTGAAAACCGGAACGGTTATCCTGCACGATCTCGCTCGGCCCGCCGTGGCAGGTAACGAAAACCGGGAGGCCTGACGACATGGCCTCGATAATAGTCAGGCCGAAAGCTTCAAAAAGTGCCGGCTGAACGAAAACCCCGCGGTAATCGGCGATGGTGCGATATAGCTCCCCTACCATATTTTTGGACAAACGCATGCCCAGCCAGCGCACCTGCCCTTCCAGCCCATGACTGTCGATGATCTGGTGCATAAGCCGGATTTGCTCTTGTTCTTCATGATCGGATGAATACCCGGGGTCGATATGACCGCCGACTATCAGCAGGTTCGCACAATTACGCAATCTTTCGGAATTGGCATACCACTCTACCAGTCCGGTGAGGTTTTTGATGCGGTCCATCCGGGCGACGCTGAAAATAATCGGTTTGTCGCGATCACTGAATGCACCGCGGAATTGCACACCGGATGTTTCCGTTCCGAAAACCATATCTTCGATTTCCTCGTGCAATGTCTCCAGCCGGCGTTCGGTTTCGCTGTAAGGGAAATAAACATTCTCATCCGCACCCGGGGAAACGATATTGAACTTGGGATCGAACAAGTCGATACCATCGACGACCCGATACAGGCCGGGCATGGTGTACGTTCGATAACTGCCGTACTGCCCCACCGTTTCTTCGGTACCCGCTATTTCCTGATAGGTGCTGGTGATGATGAAATCGGCAGTATTCATCGCAATCAGGTCGGCGGTGTATTGGCAGGCGAAATGGTATTGCTCGTCGTTTTCACGCCAATACAGGTCGGAATGCAGATATTTTGTTTTTTCCAGTGCATGCGCAATGTTGCATTGCGTTACTTTCAGCCGCTTGCTGAGCAATGAAGCAACCAAATTGCCATCGGAATAATTGCCGATGACAAAATCGGGACGCGCCCCAAGCTCAGCCAGCGCCTCCCGCTCCACATCCGCCGCAAAGTCTTCAAGGTAAGGCCATATTTCAAAACGAGAAATCCAGTTTTGCACCACTTCCCCGTTGGGCCGACGAAATGGCACCCGCAGAATCCAGGTGTTTTCGCAGCCACTGATTTTTTCCAGGCGCTGGTTGCAGGAAGTTTGTCCGGCTTCCGGAATCAACCGGGTGACGATCAATATCTTCGGTTCCACCGGCACGCCCTGGCGGGCCAGGCTGTCGCGCATCTCGCTTTCCAGCGCACGCACCTGGTCGAGGATATAGACCACCTGCCCGCCGGTGTCCGGTAAGCCGAGCACCTTGTCCTGGCCGAAATAACCATGCGGTGAAATGACCAGCAATCGGGAGATCATCGGAATACGCGACAGGAAGGCCTCCAGATCATTGGGGGCCGGCGCTTCCAGAATATCCAGCAACAGGTTCATGGTTTCGATCACCCGCCCTGCCTTGTCTCCCCAGCCTGGATAGAATCCCAGCTTGTCGAGTTTTTCAGAAAATTGCGCCCACGGTGTTTCCTCGTCCAGCCTTTCCACATCAACGATGGCGCGGCGCAGGGCATTGCGCAACGCAGAAACGTCGCGGAACTGATTGCCGATCATTAACTGCTGGCCATCGATGGCATGCACTGTGAGGAAATGCAGTAATTTGCTCTCACCTTCGCGTGTCCGGCTAAACATGTCACTGGCCAGTTGGCGATTCAGGAACAGCACACCCTGGCCAATGGACCGCTGTTCCTTCAGTTTGGGGAAATGCCGCCCGAAGGGTGCAAAGTCGATTTCCAGTGTTTTGGAAGGATCCTGCACATTGTCGATGCGCGCTTCCTTGAAGCGCAGGAATTCCGAGGTGCTCACCTCCTCTATCGCCAGCGATTCCTCATTAATGCGCAGGTAAACCCACTGCGCCGTCCCCGGACGCAACGCGAAGTAGGCCCACGGCATATTAAAGACACCTTCCTGCAGGTGGGCCACGAACTCGCCCAGCGTGGAATCGACCAGGTCGTCCCGGCTGATTTCCTCGCACATGGCGGAAAATTCGTCGCGCAGATCGGATTGCAGCAGGAACGGGCGCTTGGCCGCAAAAAAACGATGCAACAGGGCATAAACCGTATCCCGGTTGTCCTGCGCATACAGTGCCAGGTCTTCCGTCATAGTGCGGGTTCCGTCTGTTCGTTCAGTATTACAAATTCATCGAATCTGTAGTGATGTATGCCTTCAAGTATGCCTCTTGCGCATGCTTCCTGCGCAAAATAAATCTGTTCGAGTCCGCGCAGCGATTCAAGTTCGGAGCTGTGGTTGCCGACCACTACCCCCAGCGTGTCGCCGCGCAACATTTCCTCATCGTTGCCCGAATCTCCGGCCACCAGGAAGTTTTTCAGCGGCAACCCCCATTTGTAGGCCAGATAGCGGATGGCGTGCCCCTTGGAGGCGCGCACCGGCAACACGTCCAGAAACGCTTCGTGCGAATAGACCAGTTGCGCAGACAGACCGTGCTCGCGCAAATGGCGATAAATCTGCGTCAGCGATGGCATCAGTTCCGGATTTACGTCGTAGCTCAACTTGAATTCACGCTGGTTTTCCATTGCCTGCAGCTCCAGTCCCGGCACGCTGGACATCGCTTCCGCCAGCGATTCACGGCGCCATTTGTAGCGGATATGGTTAGCCCAACCGGCATCCGGCACCAGGCTGGGACCATAGTTGATTTCGGTGCCGACCGAAGTCACCAGGATGTTCGGCAACGGCACGGAGCAGCTTTTCACTACCTTCAGGGTACTTTCCAGCGAGCGTCCGGTGGCAATGCCGAAGGCCACGGAGTGCGCGTGTTCGCGCAGCCAGGCAGCAACCTCTTCCAATCCCTCCCGGTCACCGATCAGGGTGTTGTCGATATCGGACATCAACACCCTTTGCCACTGCAGCCGCATCGGTGCCGCGCCGTTATGGTGGGCATAGGCAAGATGCCGGCGCAAGCGCTTGCGGTCGCGGCGCATCAACTGACGCAACGATCGCATGTATTTCACCACGTGCGCATCCCAGTTGTAGTGCCGTTTAACTCCCGTCAGCCCCTGCTTCGACCATTTGCGCCATTGCTGCATATCCAGCAGCGCCTTGCTCAATCCCTCCGCAATGGCATTCGGTTCCAGGGTATTCACCACCAGGCCATTTCGGCAGTTGCCGACGATGTCCTTGGGGCCGCCATCGTCCGGGCCGATGAACGGCAGACCGCTGGCCGCCGCCTCGATCAGGGTCAGGCCGAACGGCTCGGTCAAGGCGGAATTGACGAAGATGCCGTGGCTTTGCGCAGCCAGGCGGAACAGTTCCGGAATGTCGTCACGGCAATGGTGTTTGGGGATAGCGACCTTGCCCCACAAATCGTAACGATCGATGTCGAGCAGCAAGTCATGGAGCACGCGCTGCTGTTCCTCGGGCAACTCGAGTATGTCATCGCGGTTTCCCGCCACGATCACCAGATTTGCCAGATGCTGTATGCGGTGGTCACTGCCGTATGCGGTTACCAGCCCCTTCAGGTTCTTGCGCATTTCCGCACGGCAAATGGCCAGGATCATCGGCTTGGCCGGATGCTCCAGGAAACGGTCTACCTCGCGCTGGATATTCGATGTGGGACGCCTGCGGCCGACCGGCGGCGAAAACCGCGAGGTATCGATGCCGGGCGGAATGACCGCACATCGCCGCGGATTGATGTTCTGGTACATGCCGTACTGTTCCTCGATTTCCTGTCGGGTGCTGGTGACCACCAGGGTGGCATGTTTCAGCACTTCTTCCTCGACTTCGATCCGGCGTGCCAGGTTGAACTGGCGTTCTATGGTTTGAGTTTTGCGTCCGCTCGCCAGCAGCCGTTCCCGCTTGGGCCGTCCCAACGAGTGCCCGGTATGTACCTGCGGAATGCCCAGCAACAGTGAAAGCTGCCAGCCTACGTATCCGGCATCGGCATAATGTGTATGGATCAGGTCTGGCAGGCGTTGCTGGGTACGCAGGTAATTCAGGGTCAGATCGACCATCTGGTCAAGGTAGGGCCACAGTGTTTCCTTGCGCAGATAGCGTTTCGGTCCGCACGGCAGGCGCAGGATGCGCGCACCGTCGCCCAGATCTTCCTGCGGCTTGGCATAATCCGGCGACACCGAGGGGTCGTCGACTAATCGGGTCAGCAGGTCAACCTGTTCGACTTCGCGATTGCGTGCCAGTGCACGTGCGAGTTCGACTACGTAGAGGGTCTGGCCGCCGGTATCGGCATCACGTCCCAATTCGAGGTTCTCACCCCGAATCAGGCCGTGCACACTGATCATCAGGATGTACAGAGGGTTTTCGTTCTGGGTATGACCGGAGGGCATTTTTTCCATTCTTCGAGAAACGGCGTATAGAAATCCTGGCTGGCCGGGACCGCCCCGCGTATCCCGCAAACTGCGGCGGCAAAGGCATTCGCCCTGGACAGTATAGTCGCAATCGGCCAGCCGCTGAGCATTCCGAAAATCAGCACCGCGGCAAAGCCGTCCCCTGCACCGACACTGTCCACCATCGGATGCTCCATGATCTGGCCCGATGCACGCACAACCTTGCCGTCGCGAGAAAGTTGCCAGGCCCCCTGCTCACCGCAGGTAACCAGTAGCCACTCCAGTTTGAAGCGGCGGACAAGCTCTGCCGCCTGTTCTTCGATGGTACTGCCAACTGCCTGCAACATGGCCGCCACCTGAACCAGTTCATCTTCATTCATCTTGGCAATATCCGCCCGTTGCAGCGATTTTTCGACTGTAGGCAGGTCATACCATGGCTGGCGCAGGTTGAGGTCGAGCAGGCGCGGTGACTTGCTGCTACGCAATAGCGCTGTCAGCGCTTTTCTTGAAGTTGCGTTGCGTTGCGCCAGTGTGCCGAAATAGATCATCTCCGGACGCATGGCGAGGGTTATCATGTGGACCAGCCCGGCATGGATGTGGTCATAAGCCTGATTCGGCAGTATCTCGAACCTGTGCCCTTGTTCTTCGATGTGCACGGTAACCTGTCCGCTCGGATACGTCGGATCATTCTGTACGCCACGATCATCCATACCAAAGCGCGCCATTGTTTCCAGCAACTTGTCGCGAATCTCGTCATTTCCAGTCCGCGTTATCAGCAGGGGATGCAAGCCGAACGCCTTCAGATGACGCGCCACATTGAACGGCGCACCACCCAATATCTTGTGTTCCGGGAATACATCCACAAGCACTTCTCCAAACAGCGCAACCACTGTCTGTCTGGGTTGAGTCTTCAGTAAGTCGTGCAATTCGATTCCTCAAGCTGCGCTGCTGCGGGAATTAATTCAAGACGGTAATACATTGGTGCAAATGCATTTACATAATATAAGTCGAACTGGCCCATTGCAACCTCTGGGGACCGGATACTTCTTGAATCAGCAGCAAACCCGACAACGCAATGTCAGCAGAATGCCGTATTGAACAAGCGATGGAAATTGGCCGTGGTGACCGAGGCGATCTGCTCTACGGAAACACCGCGCAATTCAGCAATTTCTTTCGCCACATATTTAACGTAGGCCGGCTGGTTGAGCTTGCCCCGAAATGGTACGGGCGCAAGATAAGGTGAATCTGTCTCGATCAACATGCGCTCGAGCGGAATCCGGCTGGCAACCTCCTTGACCTGCAATGCCTTCTTGAAGGTGACGATACCGGAAAAGGAAATATGGAAATTCATGGCCATGGCGGCTTCGGCAACCTCCAGGCTTTCGGTAAAACAATGCATGACACCGCCGATGTGATCCGCCCCCTCCTCGGCCATAATGCGCAGCGTATCCTGTGCCGCTTCGCGGGTATGGATGATCAAAGGCTTGTTGCATTCACGTGCGGCCCGGATATGGACACGAAAACGCTCACACTGCCATTCAAGATCGCCCTCTAGCCGATAATAATCGAGTCCGGTCTCTCCGATCGCGACCACCTTTGGATGTTGTGCAAGCTCGACGAGGCGCGCCTGCGTCGGTTCTCCGCCTTCCTGATGGTCGGGATGGACACCGACTGAAGCATAAATATGCGGATGGCGCTCGGCCAGATCCAGGATTTCCGGGAAAGCTTCCAGCGTCACGCCCACGCACAAGGCACGAGATACCTTGCTGTTGCGCATATTCTCCAGCACTTCATCCAGATTGTCGGACAGCTCGTGGAAATTCAGGTGGCAATGCGAATCAACAAACATCAGTATTTTTTCTCAGGCATTCTTTCCCGTATTGCCACGAAGCACCTGACGATAAGCGGCAAACAGGGATTCAAACAGCAATCTCGGCTCCAGCGGATGGGATGCTTCCCGCTTGGCAATCGACAGGTCCTTTTGCAGTTGCAATAACTCTAACGCATCGATGTTTGATGATAATTTCCTTATTGAATCATTGTAATCGTGGTTATATCTAATCTTGTTTGACAGCTTTGAACTGGCCAGGTCATAGCACCATTGCTGTAGCCACTGGATGACTTTTGCCGGTTCTATGCGCCTGTTCTTCAGCCGTTCTGCTAGTGCGAATTCGTCCATTTGCGCAGGCTGCCTCATTGCCTGCAATACCAGATCGTATTCTTCAGAGGCATCCGCCTCTTCAGTCAACTGCCTGGCCAGCAATGGCGAAAATCCGGCCTGGGCCAGCACTGTCCGGGGATTCTTCGCTCCTTCTTGTTTCAGCCATTCCAGGCTTGTTTGCTCCGGCGGAATGGCCACCGGTACGCTGTGGCAGCGGCTCAATATGGTGGGCAGTAAATGCTGGGGTTTGTGGGTAACCAGGATGAACAGCATTTTCCCCGGCGGCTCTTCCAGCGTCTTCAGCAACGCATTTGCGGCATTGGGATTCATGGTTTCCGCCGGATAGACCAGTACCACACGGTAGCCGCCACGATATGACGAAAGATTCGAAAAATCGGCAAGCGCGCGCACCTGGTCCACAATGATCTGGCGCGCCGGTTTCTTGCCGCTCTCGCCCACCTTATCTTCCGATGCCGCCATTGCTGCCGGTTGCAGCAGGCGAAAATCTGGATGAGATTCCTGTCGGAACCAGTGGCAGGAGGGGCAGGCATCGCACGCCATGCCACTCTCCTGCGGCTGTTCGCACAGCATCGACTGGGCGAGGTTCATGGCCAGGTCGAACTTGCCGATGCCCTGCATGCCTTTCAGCAACAAGGCATGCGGCAGGCGTGCCCGCATGCCGGACAGGCGTTGCCAGATTTCCTGCTGCCAGGGATATAACTCGCTCATTGCATGACTGTCTGGATGATTTTTTCCAGGCTGGCCTTTACCTGGTCCAGCGACTGTGCCGCGTCGATCAGCGCAAAACGTTGCGGCGACTTTGTACAACGGTCGAGGTAAGCCTGGCGCACTTTCTCAAAAAATACCGCCTGTTCCTGTTCGAAGCGATCCAGAGATTGATTGTTGCTCAGGCGCTGCCGCGCGATTTCCACCGGAATATCGAACAGCAGTGTCAGGTCCGGCTGGAAACCACCATGCGTCCACTGCTCCAGTTGTTCCAGCTTGCCGGTATCCAGCCCTCGGCCACCACCCTGGTAGGCAAAGCTGGCATCGCTGAAACGGTCGGAAATCACCCAGGTACCCCGTTCCAGAGCCGGCTGGATTACCTGCTCGATATGCTCGCGCCGCGCAGCAAACATCAACAGTGCTTCGGTTTCCGCATGCATCGGTTCATTGAGCAGAATTTCCCGCAAGCGCTCTCCCAACAATGTCCCGCCCGGCTCCCGGGTGAGCAGCACATCGATTCCATGCGCCCGCAGTGTTTCGGCGAACCACGACAAATGGGTGCTTTTGCCTGCGCCGTCCACGCCTTCAAAGGTGATGAATTTTGCCTTGCTCATTTCTGGTATTTAGCGACTGCACGATTATGTTGCGCCAGCGATTTCGAAAATACGGAACTACCGTCTCCGCGCGCCACGAAATACAGGGCATCGGTTTTCGCCGGATGCAGCGTGGCCTGCAATGCGGCCAGACCCGGCAACGCAATAGGCGTCGGCGGCAATCCGGCGCGGATATACGTATTGTACGGGGTATCCGTCAATAAATCGCGTTTGCGCAAGTTGCCGTCGAATTTGTCGCCCATGCCATAGATCACGGCAGGATCGGTTTGCAGCCGCATGCCGCGGCGCAGGCGGTTGATGAATACGCCGGCAATCATGCCGCGATCGCTTGCCTGGCCGGTTTCCTTTTCCACGATGGAAGCCAGGATCAATGCCTGATACGGCGTTTGCAGCGGCAACCCCGGGGAGCGCTGCTGCCAGCTTTCCTGCAAGCGCTGCTGCATGGTCTGGTAGGCGCGCTTGAGTATGGCCAGGTCGCTTGCGCCGCTGGCAAAGTAGTAGGTGTCGGGGAAAAACAGGCCTTCCGCATGCGTTTCGGATGCACCAACCCGCTGCAGGATTTCCGTCTCGGACATTGCCGCGCTGTCGTGCCGAAGGTCGGGGTCGGCATCCAGCAAGTTGCGCAATTGCCTGAAGGTCGTGCCTTCGATGACGCTGATCTGTGCCTGGCTGACACGCCCTTCGGTCACGATATCCAGCAATTCCAGAGGCGATACTGCATTCTCCAGCTGATAGCTGCCGAACTTGATGCGCCCGGCCCGGCCCAACAACCGGCCCAGCCATTCAAACATCCGTTCGTTGCGGACCAGACCGGCTTCATGCATCTGCCGCGCCATGCCTTTCAGACTGGTTCCCTGCTTCAGCGAAAACGAATAGGGTTCGGCAGGAAGAGGCAACGGCCGTAGCGCATAAAATGCCGTGGCCGCGAAAAGCATGGCAACGATTACAAGCAATGGAATCCATACTCGCTTAATCGGTGGCATTGTTCAGCCATTCTCCTATGCGCAGCGAAAACGGGTGCTGTTGCCAGATCCGTTCCTGCAGTTGGCGTAGCGGCCACAGACCAATCACGCTGTTGACCAGGAATACTTCATCCGCAGCCAGCACGTCGGGCAGGCCCAGTTGTCCCACCCGGCATGCTACGCCGTTGGATGCGGCCCAATCCAGCACCCTGTCGCGCTGCATGCCGGCCACGCCACAGCGCGACAAATCCGGCGTGCAAAGCTCGCCACCGCGAACGAGGAACAGGTTGCTGCGCGTACCTTCAACCACTTTATCCTCCAGATCCAGCAGCAATCCTTCGGCGATTTCCGGGTCGTTCCATTCCATGGCGGCCAGCACGTTTTCCAGACGGTTGAGATGCTTGATACCGGCAAAGCGCGGCTGGTGTGACAGGCGTAGATCGCAAACCCGCACATTGACCCCCTGCAGCCGGTTTGCTTCGGGAAAATCCGGCAATGGGGAAATTGTCAGGATGCGGCTGGAGCTTGCCGCAAAAGGTGGTGCAAAGCCGCGCGCGGAGTCGCCGCGGGTAATGATGATTTTGGCTATAGCATCTGGAAGGCTGGCCGCCAGCTGACGCAACTCGCCGGCAAGCAGTTCGGTGTCCGGGCACGCAATGTCCAGTGCCGCGCAATCCTGCTCCAGTTTGCGGTAATGCCGTTGCCAGTGCCGGGGATGTCCCTGTTCGATGCGCAGGGTACGGAAAACGCCGTCTCCGTATTGCAGACCGCGATCATGGACATCGATTGAATTTCCCGGCACGCCATTGATCAGCATGAGCCAGCGCGAACCGGGAGTTATACCTTGCGGAACACCAGGGTGCCGTTCGTGCCGCCGAAGCCGAAATTGTTGTTGACGGCGACATCGATGCTCATCTTGCGCGCCTCATTTGCACAAAAATCGAGGTCGCACTCGGCATCCTGCTCAAAGATGTTGATGGTCGGAGGCGAAACCTGGTGATGCACAGCCAACGTACAAAATATCGATTCGATGCCACCGGCACCGCCCAGCAGGTGACCGGTCATCGACTTGGTCGAGTTCACCACCAGTTTCTTGGCGTGGTCACCAAACGCCAGCTTGATGGCATCGGTCTCGTTCTTGTCACCCAACGGCGTTGAGGTACCGTGCGCATTGACGTACTGAACCTCATCCGGGCTGATGCCGGAATTGCGCAGTGCATTGATCATGCTGCGCTTCGGCCCGTCCGTGCTCGGCGCCGTCATGTGATAGGCATCTGCACTGAGGCCGTAGCCGGCAAGTTCGGCGTAAATCCTGGCACCGCGCGCCTTGGCGTGCTCGTATTCTTCCAATATCAGCACCCCTGCTCCTTCGCCCATCACGAAACCGTCCCGCTCCTTGTCCCAGGGACGACTGGCGGTCGCAGGATCGTCATTGCGGGTCGACAACGCGCGGGCAGCGGAGAAACCGCCAACTGCCAGCGGTGTAACCGTCGCCTCTGCCCCGCCGGCAACCATTACGTCGGCATCGCCGTACTCAATCAACCGGGCCGACTCGCCGATGCTGTGGGTGCCGGTGGTACAGGCCGTGACAATAGCGATGTTCGGTCCCTTCAGTCCGTACATGATCGACAAGTTGCCCGAGATCATGTTGATGATGGTACCCGGTATGAAAAACGGCGAAATCTTGCGCGGACCGGATGCCAGATAATCGTTGTGCGTATCCTCGATCATCGGCAGGCCGCCAATGCCGGAACCGATGCATACGCCGATGCGCTCGGCGTTCTGTTCGGTTACTTCGAGGCCGGAATCCTTGAATGCCTCCATCCCGGCCACCAGGCCGTAATGGATGAAGGTGTCCATGCGCCGGGCATCTTTGGCCGGCAGATACTGGGTAACGTCGAAATCCTTTACCTCGCCCGCCACCTGGCAGGCAAACCGGGCCGGATCAAAACGGGTGATGCGGGTAATACCCGGTTTCCCGTCTACGATGTTCTGCCAGGCTTGGGCAATGCCGGTACCAACAGGCGAGACAATACCCAAGCCGGTAATCACGACTCTGCGTTTAGCCAAACTTGACTCCGATTGATATTAAAGGCTGGACTGATCGAGGAAGGTTATTTCTGATGAGCATTGATGTAATCAATGGCCTGCTGAACGGTGGTGATTTTCTCGGCTTCCTCGTCCGGAATCTCGCACTCAAACTCTTCTTCCAGCGCCATAACCAGCTCAACTGTATCCAGAGAATCAGCCCCCAAGTCGTTGACAAAAGAGGATTCGTCCTTCACCTCCGACTCGTTTACGCCGAGTTGCTCAGCAACAATTTTCTTGACGCGTTGTTCAATACTAGACATTTAGTTCTCCCTGCTCTGGATTAATATTCAAAAAGCCCCGGCATTCTACCAAAGAAGCCAAAATTTCCAAACTACTGCACTACTCCATATACATGCCGCCATTGACGTGCAATGTCGCCCCGGTGATATACCCTGCGCCCGGCCCTGCGAGGAAGGCAACAGTTGCAGCAATATCAGAGGCTTGGCCAAGCCGTTTTAGCGGCACGTTTTCTACCAGTTTGTCGCGCTGATCCTGTGGCAGCGCTTCGGTCATGTCGGTGGCGATAAAGCCCGGCGCAACACAGTTGACAGTGATGTTGCGGCTGCCGATCTCGCGCGCCAATGACTTGCTGAAGCCGACCATGCCGGCCTTGGCCGCGGCATAATTGGACTGCCCCGCATTGCCCATACTGCCCACCACCGAAGAGATATTGATGATGCGTCCATGGCGCGCCTTCATCATGCCGCGCATCACGGCACGGCTCATGCGGAACACGGATTTCAGGTTGGTCGCCATGATGTCGTCCCATTCCTCATCCGACATGCGCGCCAGCAGATTGTCGCGGGTGATGCCAGCATTATTCACCAGGATGGAAATTTCGCCGTACTGCTTGCGAATCGTATCCAGCACCTGGTCTACCTGGGCTGCGTCGTTGACATTCAGCGCCATGCCGCAGCCGGTGATTCCCGCAGCAGCCAGATAGTCGCTGATCGCCTTGGCACCGGTTTCCGTGGTTGCGGTACCCACCACGGTTGCGCCCTGCTTGCCCAGTTCCTGTGCGATACCCTGGCCTATGCCACGGCTGGCGCCGGTGACCAGTGCAATCTGCCCCTCTAAACTCATGCTCGCCTCCCCCATCGCTATTATTGTGACAATACAGCCAAAGCCTGCTTCAAGGCTTCTCCATCGTTGAGCGCCAATGTCTGCTGGTTGCTGTCGATGCGCTTGTTCAGGCCGGCCAGCACCTTGCCCGGCGCACATTCGACATTATGGCTGATACCTGCAGTTCCAAAGGCCTGCACCGTTTCCACCCAGCGCACCGGCGAATACAGCTGGCGCACCAGCGCATCCTTGATCGCAGCGCCATCGCCATGGCTTTTGACGTCGGCATTGTGCAGCACGGGTATGGCTGGTGCCTGCACCGCGATATTTTCCAGATAGGCGCGCAACTTTTCTGCTGCGCCCTGCAGCAGGCTGCAATGCGACGGCACACTCATCGGCAGCATTAGCGCGCGCTTGGCTCCCTTGGCCTTGGCCAGTTCCATGCCGCGCTCCACAGCACTGCGGTTGCCGGCGATCACCACCTGTCCGGGCGAGTTGTAATTGACCGCCTCCAACACTTCTCCTTGCGCCGCTTCCGCGCATACTGCACGCACCGCATCGTCATCCAAGCCGAGGATCGCGGCAATGCCGCCCACACCTTCGGGCACCGCCTGCTGCATGCATTCGGCGCGATAGCGCACCAGCGGCAAAGCATCGGAAAAACTGATCGCGCCGCCCGCCACCAGGGCTGTGTATTCGCCCAGGCTATGGCCGGCCAACATTTGCGGTACGGGACCGTTCTGGCTCTGCCAGGCACGGTATACCGCCACACCTGCAGTCAACATGATGGGTTGGGTGTTCACCGTGGTATTCAGGTCAGCATCGGCGCCTTCGGTAACCAACTGCCACAGATCCTGCTTGAGGATGTCGCCGGCTTCGACAAAAGTATCGCGCACTATCGAAAAATCGGCATAGCCGTTCATCATCCCACGCGATTGCGAACCCTGCCCCGGAAAAACAAATGCAAATTTACTCATCGGATTTCAGTTTATGAATCAATTCAGGAATTTTACCAGCGAACCAGCACCGCACCCCAAGTAAAGCCGCCGCCTACCGCCTCGAGCAGCAGTTTCTGGCCATGCCGGATACGCCCTTCGCGTACCGCCGTATCCAGTGCCAGCGGAATTGAGGCGGCGGAAGTGTTGCCGTGATGGGCCACCGTCAACACCACATTGTCCATGCTCAGGCCCAGCTTTTTTGCCGTGGCCTCAATGATGCGGATATTGGCCTGATGGGGAACCAGCCAGTCGATGTCGGCCCCCTGCATGCCCTGGTCGGCCAGTAGTTCTTCCACCACTTCGCTCAGCACCTTGACCGCGAACTTGAATACACCCTGTCCATCCATGTATACATAAGGGTTGCCTTCAATCTTGCCCTGACTTATGCGGGCATTGGCTTGCAGCATGCCGCGGTGGCTACCGTCGGAATGCAGTTTCGCGCCGATAATTCCGGGCTCCTCCGACGCCTGCACCACCACGGCACCGGCACCGTCCCCAAACAGTACACAAGTGCTGCGGTCCGCCCAGTCCAGCACGCGCGACAACACTTCGGCTCCAACCACCAGCGCATTACGTGCCTGACCGCCGCGGATGAACATGTCGGCTGTATTGAGTGCATAAATGAAACCGCTGCATACCGCCTGCACATCGAAGGCGGCACCCCGTTTGATACCCAGCTTGTCCTGCAGAACGCAAGCGGTGCTGGGGAAAATCTGGTCCGGTGTCGTGGTAGCGACGATGATTAAATCGATTTCGTCCGGCTGAATGCCGGCGGCCTCGATCGCCCGGCGGCTGGCCTGCAGCGCCAGATCGCTGGTCAGTTCATCATCGGCGGCAATATGGCGCTCGATAATGCCGCTACGCGTGACGATCCACTCATGCGAAGTGTCGACCATTTTTTCCAGGTCGTAATTGGTCAGAACTTTGGCGGGCAGATAACTGCCGGTACCGATAATCCTTGAATACATCAGGAAGCCTCTTTCAAATCCTGCTGACGCGCATGGTGCCATTTTTCAATATGCTGGCTGATATGGTGCAACATGCCGCCGCGCGCCTCCTCGGCCGCACGTTCGATCGCAGTGAGAAAGGCAAGTTTATCCGCCGAGCCATGGCTTTTTACCACAATGCCCTTCAGCCCCAGCAGGCTGGCGCCGTTGTAGCGCCGGTGATCGACCCGGCGGCGGAAGGCGTTGATCACCGGAAGCGCGATCAGCCCGGCGATTTTGGTGAGAATATTGCGGCTGAATTCCTCGCGCAGGAATGCGCGCAGCATCTGGGCCAGCCCTTCGGTGGTCTTCAGGGAAACGTTGCCGACGAAACCGTCGCAAACCACCACGTCGGTTACGCCCTTGAAAATATCGTTGCCTTCGACGTTGCCGTAGAAATTCAGGTCGCTGCTCTGCAACAGGTCGGCCGCCTGCTTGACGACTTCGTTGCCCTTGATGTCTTCGCTGCCGATATTCAGCAGGCCTATCGTGGGATCGGGCTTGTGTTCAAGTGCGCTGACCAGCACGCTGCCCATCAGCGCAAACTGAAGCAGGTGTTCGGCATTGCAATCGACGTTGGCCCCCAGATCCAGCATGCAGACCTGCCCCTTGACCGTAGGCAGGAAGGATGCAATAGCCGGCCGGTCGATGCCCGGCAGCATTTTCAGAACATAGCGTGCGGTCGCCATCAGCGCGCCAGTGTTGCCCGCGCTGACGCAGGCCGAGGCCTCGCCGTTCTTGACCAGGTTGATGGCAACACGCATGGATGAATCCTTCTTGTTGCGCAACACCACCTGCGGTGATTCGTCCATCCCCACCACCTCGCTGGCCGGATGGATGCGCAAATTCGGGCCGGCCGCCATGTTGAGCGTGCGCAATTCGGCCTCGATGGCATCCCTGAGGCCGACCAGTACGATAGTGTCGCCGGGATGCTGTCGCAAATACTCTACTGCTGCGGGAATGGTGACATGCGCGCCATGGTCGCCCCCCATGGCATCAATGGCTATTGTGATATCCACCGGGCGACCCTCGCGTGCTGGCAATCAAGAAATATAAGGAACGGCGCAAACAGAGCAATACTCACATCTGCGTGATTCGGGAAAGTTCTCTACTTCAGTAGAGAACTTATTCACTCTTGGTCTTGACTACTTTTTTGCCGCGGTAGTAACCCGTCGGGCTAACGTGGTGGCGCAGATGAACTTCGCCGGTGGAAGACTCTACCGCCAGCGCCGGGCCGCTCAGCAAATCGTGCGAGCGATGCATGCCGCGCTTGGACGGCGATTTCTTATTCTGCTGGACTGCCATGTCTACTACTCCTTAACAAAAACTCAATTTAAATTACTTATCCTTCAGGCTGCGCAGGACCGAAAACGGATTCTCAGCGCCCTGTTGCGAGCTTGCCGCCTCAGCCTGGCACATGCCGGGGTCATGTCTGGGCGCAAACGGCAGATTCAGCAGAATTTCGTCTTCGGCCAGCGCCGCCACATCCAGATGCGCATCCGGCGGAATACTGTCGAAGGATTCTTCCGATAATTCGCTTTCCGGCTGCTCGTCTGCCAGCATCAGCCGCGAAACCTGCTTGATCGGATAATCCATGGCCCGCAGACATCGCTGGCAGCGCAACTGGCATGAGCCTTCAAGCGCCAACTCCAGCATCAGATGGCCATTTCCGTCCTGGAACCCGCGCAATACATAACTGACCTTGCCATCGGGCTTTTCCAGCACATCCTGCAACCGCGACATCCCGGCAATCGGCATTTCACCGCGCAATTCCTCGCCCTTGCGGGCAAAGTCAAGACTGTCAATGAAATGCCGTGCAAACATGAGGCGCGCATGATATATATTTCAGGCACATCTGTCAAAGAAACCAAAGGAATACTATTGAATCCCCAACCGCTTGTTCTGGCTTCTACTTCTGTCTACCGCAGCGCATTGCTGGAACGCCTGAAAATTCCGTTCGTAACTGCCGCTCCCGACATAGACGAGTTGCCTCTGGCCGGCGAAACCGCATTGCAAACTTCCCGTCGGCTTTCCGGGGAAAAAGCCAATGCAGTCAGGGCCCGCTTCCCCGATGCGCTAATCATCGGATCGGATCAGGTTGCCCTGCTGGGCGACCAGCAACTGGGCAAGCCGCTGAATCACGAAAATGCCGTGCGCCAGCTCAAAGCAATGCGTGGAAAAACCGTGGTGTTTTACACGGCACTGGCGTTATTGAACGCGCGCAACGGGGACATGCAGACGGAAGCCTCCGAAAATCGGGTCTCTTTCCGCAATTACAGCGACGAGGACATCCAGGCCTACCTGCTCAAAGAGCAGCCTTACCATTGCGCCGGCAGTGCCAAATCGGAGGGACTGGGCATCGCGCTCATCAGCCGCATGGAAGGAGACGATCCCAACGCCCTCGTCGGCCTGCCGCTCATTTCCCTGGTCACCATGCTCCAGAATCAGGGATTTCCTGTGTTATAGCTCTCCATAACCGATCCATGGCTCATAAGGAATCATGAATTTACTTGCGGCGAATTTCTATTTCTGGTATTAAATCGCGCCTTGAAATTTTTATTTGGCAATTTCGGAGACATTAACTGATGCCCGTACAACCTTCCAAGCCCGTCACTCCCTACAAACAGAGAAAGGGCGAAGCTTACATGAGCCCTAAACAGTTGGAGCATTTTCGCGCCATTTTGAACGGCATTAAGCATGAACTGGGCGAAGATATCGACCGCACGGTGCATACCATGCAGGACGAGGCCACCATATTTGCCGACCCCAATGACCGTGCCAGCCAGGAATCCGATATGAGCCTGGAACTGCGCAACCGAGATCGCGAGCGCAAGCTACTCAAGAGAATCGACGAAATGCTTTCCAAAATCGACAGTGGCGAATACGGCTATTGCGAAAAATGCGGTGTGGAAATTGGTCTCAGCAGACTGGAAGCTCGCCCCACGGCAACGCTCTGCATCGACTGCAAAACGCTGGACGAAATCCGCGAAAAGCAAATGGCCAAATAGAATTTGGCGATTTGTTTTCGGTGAAGGCTAACCTTTAGGTTATGCCGGAACCAAAAGCAGTTTTGATGGCCAAGTAACGCTTGGCCATCTGCTTTCGGCGAAGACTAGCCCCTTCAGGTTATGTCGTAGCCAAAAGCAAATGGCAAAATAATCCACACTCCGGGGCAATTCACTCTCCTCGCTTTTCGAATTGCCCCCTATCATCCGTTGCCCTTCATTTTCCCTCTGAGTCAGCCCTGAATCCTTGACTATTCCATGTCATCGGAATATAACGATTCTGTCATTAATTTGTAGCAATACGAGCACAAACACTCCGCCCAATTCGTTGCATACGAACAGACTTTCTTCCAGAAGTTTCTCAAAATATTCTTTTAATCTCAAGGAGATAATATGCCAAACAGGAAACTCACAGCAACACTACTATCCCTCCTTCTGGCAGGAAACCTTTCAAGTGTTTATGCCGAAGACCTCTCCATCTGGAAACTCCCGCCCGTTCCCATACCCAAGGACAATCCACAGACCAAGGCCAAGATCGCCCTGGGCCATCAGTTGGCCTTTGATAACCGTCTGGCCAAGGATGACGCATTAAGCTGTGCCGGCTGTCATGCGCCGGAGGCAGGTGGTGGTGGCCCGACACCAAGAGCTTTCGGCCATGGCGGCGAGCTTGGTCGCTGGGCACCGACCTGGGACAACTCCGCTTACTCCACCTCCCTGTTCTGGGATGGCCGTGCCGCCTCCCTGGAAGAACAGACCGGCGCCCTGCCCGGCCATATGGGACCGCTCTCAGCTCCTGGAGAAATGGGCGGGCCGGTTGACGAAGCCATCGCAAAGCTGAATGCGATACCAGATTACAAGAAGCAGTTCAATGCAGTTTTCGGCACCGATGCCACTCCCGAGAACGTGGCCAAAGCGATCGCCGCCTATGAGCGCACCCTGGTGGCAACCCATTCACCGTTCCAGCGTTACGTAAACGGGAATAAGAAGGCCCTTTCTGCTGCGGCAAAACGCGGCTTTGACGTGTTCCGCCACAAGGGAATGTGTATAACCTGCCATATTCCGCCGCTTTTGACCGACAACAACTTTCATAACATAGGCGTGCCGCAGGTCGGACCGTTGAAGGAAGACGATGGCCGTGCGGCCATCACCAAGGATGCCAATGACAAGGGCAAGTTCAAGACTCCCACGCTTTACAATTCGGCTTCCCTTGCCTTCTCCATGCACGACGGCGCATTCCTGACTCTCGGACAGGTAGTCGATCATTACAACAAGGGCGGCAATCCCAAGGATCCGAATCAGGATCCGTTGATCATGCCGTTGAAGCTGACGAACAGGGAAAAAAGCGACCTGATCGCCTTCCTGAAAAGCCTGACCGATCCCAGGCTGAACCACATCAAGCGTCCAGCCCTGCCTGAGTAATCAGGCTATCGAGTACAAAAAAAGCCCCGCATTGCGGGGCTTTTTTATCGCCGTTCGTGCCAACAACTATTCCTCGGCAGCGGTCTCCGGAGGGGCTGTCTCGGCAGCAAGCGCCTTCATGCTCAGGCGCAAACGGCCTTTTTCGTCGGCTTCCAATACCTTGACCCGCACCACCTGGCCTTCCTTGAGATGCTCGGCAACGCTATTGATGCGTTCGTTGGAAATCTGTGAAATGTGCAACAGGCCGTCCTTGCCGGGCAGCACGTTGACGATGGCGCCGAAATCCAGCAGCTTGACCACCGGACCTTCGTAAACCTTGCCCACTTCGACTTCCGCAACGATGTCTTCGATGCGCTTCCTGGCCATCTCGCCGCCCTCACCGCTGACACTGGCGATAGTGACGTTGCCTTCGTCATCGATGTCGATGGTGGTGCCGGTTTCCTCGGTCAGCGCGCGAATCACCGCACCGCCCTTGCCGATCACGTCGCGGATCTTGTCCGGGTTGATCTTCAGCTTGATCATGCGCGGTGCATGCATGGAAACGTCCGGACGTACCTGCGGCATGGCTTCCTTCATCAGGCCGAGGATGTGCAGGCGTCCTTCGCGCGCTTGGCTCAGTGCAGCCTGCATGATCTCACGGGTGATGCCGTTGATCTTGATGTCCATCTGCAGCGCGGTAACGCCGGTTTCGGAACCGGCCACCTTGAAGTCCATGTCGCCGAGATGATCCTCATCGCCGAGGATATCGGTCAGCACCGCAAAACGGTTGCCATCCTTAATCAGGCCCATCGCGATACCTGCCACATGGGTTTTCATCGGTACGCCGGCATCCATCAGCGACAGGCAGCCACCGCAGACCGAAGCCATGGAACTGGACCCGTTGGACTCGGTGATCTCGGACACCACGCGGATGGTGTAGCCGAATTCGTCCTCGCCGGGCAATACGGCGATCAGTGCGCGCTTGGCCAGGCGACCATGACCGATCTCGCGGCGCTTGGGCGAGCCGACGCGGCCGGTCTCGCCGGTGGAATACGGCGGGAAGTTGTAATGCAGCATAAAACGGTCGTGGTACTCGCCCTGTAGCGCATCGACGATCTGCGCATCGCGCGCCGTGCCCAGCGTAGCCACCACCAGCGCCTGTGTCTCGCCGCGGGTAAACAGTACCGAACCATGAGTGCGCGGCAACACGCCGGTGCGAATAGTGATCGGCCGCACAGTGCGCGTATCGCGGCCATCGATGCGCGGTTCGCCGTTCAGAATCTGGCCGCGCACGATTTTCGCCTCCAGTTCGCTGAACAGATCGTTGACATGATTTTTTTGCAGCGTCTCGTCTGCCGCCAGCAATGTATCTACCACGCGGCTGCGAATCGCATCCACCTGAGTGGTACGCGCCTGTTTCTGGCGTACCGCATAAGCTTGTTGCAGGTCGGCATCGGCCAGCTCGGCAACCTTGCTTACCAGCGTTTCGTCCTTGACCGGCGGTGTCCACTCCCAGTCGGGTGCACCGGCGGCATCAGCCATCTCATTGATCAGATGAATAGCAGCCTGCATTTGCTCATGGCCGAACATTACCGCTCCAAGCATAACCTCTTCAGGCAGTTCCTGGGCTTCCGATTCCACCATCAGCACAGCGCGCTCCGTTCCGGCGACCACCAGGTTCATTTTGGATTCTTCAAGTTCATCGGCAGTCGGATTCAGTACGTATTCGCCGTTCAGGTAGCCGACTCGCGCAGCACCGATCGGGCCGTCGAACGGAATGCCGGACAAGGCCAGCGCAGCCGAGGCGCCGATCATCGCGGGAATGTCGGAATCGATTTCGTGGTCGGACGACATCACGGTCGCCACGATCTGCACCTCGTTATAAAAGCCTTCCGGGAACAACGGACGCAAGGGACGGTCGATCAGGCGCGAGGTCAGGATTTCCTTCTCGCTGGGACGGCCCTCGCGGCGGAAGAAGCCACCGGGAATCTTGCCTGCAGCATAAGTGCGCTCCTGGTAATCGACGGTCAGCGGGAAAAAGTCCTGATCCGGCTTGGCGTCCTTGCGGCCCACCACGGTGACCAGCACCACGGTGTCATCCAGGCTGACCATGACAGCGCCGCTTGCCTGACGCGCGATCTCGCCGGTTTCCAATGTAAGCTGATGTTTGCCGTAGGCAATGGTTTTTTTGTAGTGACTCAAGGTTTGTCCCTTTGTGCATGACGACGCAGGTGCGCCGGTTTTGAATGAATCCCGTCCCCAAAGTAACGCGGGCCGCCTTGGCGACCCGCATTGTTCAGGTGTATTACTTGCGCAGTTCCAGGCGCTGAATCAACGCGCGGTAGCTGTCCTCGTTCTTGCCCTTCAGGTAATCCAGCAACTTGCGGCGGCGGCTTACCAGACGCAACAGGCCACGACGGGAATGATGATCCTTGTTGTGTTCCTTGAAATGCTCGGTCAGGTGATTGATGCGCGCAGTCATCAGGGCGACCTGTACTTCCGGCGAACCGGTGTCACCCTTGGCGCGCTGGTAATCAGCAACTATTTGCGCCTTCTGCGTAGTATTAATAGACATCTTGTTTCGCTCTCCATAAAAAAGTGCCGCATTTTACCCTTCAATGCGGCTATTGCTCAAGCCCAATCTGGCGTAAGGCCGCATTTTTCGCTACTTTTGCCAATAGCCGCTCGGGGGCCAGCAACCTCCCCTGCAGCCTGCCCAGGCCAAGGAATATCCCTCCGCCGTACAGGCGTACTTTCCCGCCTGCCAGATCCCGGTCCAGAACCAGCCGCTGTCCTTGGGAAATTCGCGTCACTTGCTCCGCATCCAGCTCCAGTAGCGGCAGGTCCTGCAGCATGCAATCCACCGGCAGCAGGCAGGCCTCGCGCTCCGGCCTGTCCATCGCTTCGAGCCGCTCCCAGGTATAGGCATCTTCCAACCTGAAGCGCCCGATTGCCAGCCGGCGCAATGCCAGCAAATGCGCCCCGCATCCGAGCGCCTGACCAATATCCTCTGCCAGCGTGCGGATATAGGTGCCCTTGCTGCAACGCACGGTGATTTCCAGTTCCTCGCCTGCAAAACGCTCCAGCACCAAGTCGTGGATGGTTATGCTGCGCGCTTCCCGATCAACGGTCTCACCCTTGCGGATGTACTCGTACAGCGGTTTGCCCTGATGCTTGATGGCGCTGTACATCGGTGGCAACTGACTGATTTTACCCATAAACTGCGGCAACACTTCTTCCAGTTTCGCCTTGTCCACCTCGATCGGGCTACACGCAACGACATCGCCCTCTGCGTCCCCGGTAGTTGTAGTCTGGCCCAGCCGCACCCGAGCTCGATAGATCTTGTCGGCATCCAGCAGTGCCGTGGAAAACTTGGTGGCCTCGCCGAAACAGACCGGCAGCAAACCGGTAGCCAGTGGATCCAGGGTGCCGGTATGCCCTGCCTTTTCGGCTTGGAACAGGCGGCGCACTTTCTGCAAAGCGGTATTGGAACTGAGGCCGAGCGGCTTATCAAACAGCAATACACCGTCCAGCGGGTAGGCGATACGGGCCATGCCTCAGTTTTCGTCGGAATGTTGGTCGCTGGCGACGGCCTCGTCGATCAACTGCGACAATTTAGCACCCCGCTCGACCGATGCGTCGTAAATAAAGTGCAGTTGTGGGGTGACGCGCAGCTTCATGGCATGTGCTAGTTGACTGCGCAGAAACCCGCTGGCGCGCTCCAAACCTTGCTGCAGTTGCTTGCTTTCGCCCTCCAGCGCGGTGTAATAGACCTTGGCATGGGAATAATCGGCAGACACTTCCACCGCCATCAGGGTGACCATGCGCACGCGCGGATCCTTGACTTCAAGCCGGACCAGTTCGGCCAGCTCGCGCTGGATCTGCTCGGCCACCCGGTCGGTTCTGGCAAAATCCCTGGGCATTAAAGCGCGCGCGCCACCTCGACGATCTCGAACACTTCCAGCTGATCGCCGACCTCAAGGTCGTTATAGCCACGCAGCGACAGGCCGCACTCGTAGTTCGCCTTGACTTCCTTGACGTCGTCCTTGAAGCGCTTCAGCGAATCGAGCTCGCCGGTATGGATCACCACGTTGTTGCGCAGCACCCGCACCTGAGAATCGCGCTTGATCATGCCATCGGTCACGTAACAGCCGGCCACGGTACCGATCTTGGAGATATGGAATACCTGGCGGATTTCCACCATGCCGATGACGTTTTCCTTCTGCTCCGGTGCCAGCATGCCGGACAACGCCGCCTTGATCTCGTCCACCATCGCGTAAATGATGTTGTAGTAACGCACTTCCACTCCGGAAGACTCGGCCAGCTTGCGCGCAGTTGCATCGGCACGCGTATTAAAGCCGATGACAATGGCTTTGGAAGCCAGCGCAAGATTGATATCGCTCTCGGTAATGCCGCCCACAGCGCTGTGGATCAGATTGACCTTAACCTCGTCGGTGGACAGCTTTTGCAAGGCATGGGTAATCGCTTCGATCGAGCCCTGTACATCTGCCTTGAGAATCAAGGCCAGCGTACGCACCTCGCCTTCGGCCATTTGTTCGAACATGCTTTCCAGCTTGGCCGATTGCTGCTTGGCCAGCTTCACATCGCGGAACTTGCCTTGGCGGAACAACGCGATTTCGCGTGCCTTTTTCTCATCCGACAGCACCAGCAAATCCTCGCCGGCCACCGGGACTTCAGACAAACCCTGAATCTCGACCGGTATCGATGGCCCGGCCTCGGTGATCGTCTTGCCATTTTCATCCAGCATGGCACGCACACGGCCGAACACTGCACCTACCAGCACGGTATCTCCGCGCTTAAGGGTGCCGGATTGCACCAGCACTGTAGCCACCGGCCCCTTGCCCTTGTCCAGGCGCGCCTCGACCACGATACCCTTGGCATTGGCTTCCTGCGGCGCTTTCAGTTCCAGCACCTCGGCCTGCAGCAACACGCCTTCCAGCAGGTTGTCGATACCTTGCCCAGACTTGGCGGACACCTCGACAAACATGGTGTCACCACCCCAGTCTTCCGGCACTACTTCCTCAGAAACCAGTTCCTGCTTAACGCGTTCGACGTTGGCTTCCGGTTTGTCGATCTTGGTAAGCGCCACCACCATGGGCACACCTGCTGCCTTGGCATGGTGAATCGCTTCGCTGGTCTGCGGCTTCACACCATCGTCGGCCGCCACCACCAGAATCACGATGTCGGTTACCTTGGCGCCGCGGGCACGCATGGCGGTAAACGCTTCGTGACCGGGAGTATCGAGAAAGGTAACCATGCCGCGCGGCGTATCGACGTGATATGCACCGATGTGCTGGGTAATGCCGCCGGCCTCGCCGCTGGCCACCCGGCTGCGACGAATGTAGTCCAGCAGGGAAGTCTTACCGTGATCGACGTGGCCCATCACCGTTACCACCGGCGCACGCGGCAGTAAGGGTACGTCCTTGTGCGCCATTTCCTCGTCGAGGTAGGCATCCGGCTCGTCCATCTTGGCGGCCTTGGCAACGTGGCCCATTTCCTCGACCACGATCATGGCTGTTTCCTGATCCAGCACCTGATTGATGGTCACCATTGAGCCAAGCTTCATCATTGCCTTGATGATCTCGGCGGCCTTGATCGTCATTTTCTGCGCCAACTCGGCCACGGTGATCGTCTCCGGCACCATTACCTCGTGCACGATGGGTTCGGTCGGCATTGAGAAAGCGTGCTGTGTGGCCGCATCATTCTTGTGATGCTTCTCACTGTGGCGCGGTATACGGGAGCGCCCGCCGCCCCATCCGCTCAGGCGGCTGTCGTTAACCGGGGTACGCTTGCGGTGCCCGGTTTCGCTCCAGGGGCTGTTCTTGTCGGACTTGCCCTTCTTGCCGCTCGGCTTGCCGACCTTATCTCCCGGCGCAGGCCGGTGCAAAGTGCCTTCGGCAAGATCCGACTTGGGTTTGGGCGCAGCCGCAGGTGCGGCTTCTGCCGCCTTGGCTTTGTCTTCAGCGGCCTGTTCTTCCGCCTTTGCCTCTTCTGCAGCCGCGGTTTTGCGCTTACCACGTGCTTTCTTGGCCTGCAGATCGGCAGCCTGGCGCGTGGCCAGTTCCGCCTGCCGACGCTTTTCTTCCTCGCGCAATGCCAGTTCCTGTTCGTCCAGCACTTTTGCGGGGGTTTGCGGCGCCTCCTCGGGAGCCGCTGCAGGTTGAGCCGCCTTGGGCGGCGCTACCACGCGCTTCTTGCGTACTTCGACCTGGATGGTACGCGCCTTGCCGGTACTGTCGGATTTCTTGATCTCGGTCGTCTCGCGGCGCGTCAGCGTAATCTTGCGCTTGGCCAAGCCACCGCCGTGTGTAGTACGCAGGTGTTCCAGCAGTTGCGCCTTATCCTGTTCAGATACGGGGTCTGTATCCTTCCGCTTGACGACCCCGGCCGCCTGCAGCTGTTCCAGCAACAGCTCGACTGGCAGACCCAGCTCTCCAGCAAACTGCGCTACGTTCATTTTTCCCATCACTACCCCTTAAACCTTACAGCTCTCCGAAATCAAACAAAGCCGGTTATTCAAACCATGGCGCACGCGCCGTCATGATCAACTGGTTGGCAAGCTCACCGTCCATGCCGGTCAGTTCGACCAGCTCATCCGTATCCAGGTCGGCCAGGTCGTCCTGCGTGCCAACCCCCTTGCCTGCGAGTGTACGGGCGGTTTCCTCGTCCATGCCTTCGATCTTGAGCAAGTCCTCGATGTTGTGCTCGACCTGCTCTTCGCTGGCGATGGCCTGCGTCAACAGGGTGTTGCGCGCACGGCTGCGCAATTCGTTCACAGTGGCTTCGTCGAACGCCTCGATCTCCAGCATTTCATCCAGTGGCACGTAAGCGACTTCTTCCAGCGTGTTGAAACCTTCCTGCACCAGGATGTCGGCCACTTCCTCGTCCACGTCGAGCCTGCCCATGAATTCGTCGCGTATCTTGGCGAATTCCTGCTCGTTCTTCTGGCTGGACTCTTCCACCGTCATGATGTTCAGCTCCCAGCCGGCCAGCTCGCTGGCCAAACGCACGTTCTGGCCGTTGCGCCCGATCGCCTGCGCCAGGTTTTCTTCCTCGACCACCACGTCCATGCTGTGTTTGTCCTCGTCCACCACGATGCTGGTCACCTCGGCCGGCGCCAGTGCATTGATCACGCAGGTGGCGGGATCTTCCGACCATAGCACGATGTCGATGCGCTCTCCGGCCAGTTCGTTGGTCACCGCCTGCACGCGCGAGCCGCGCATGCCGACACAAGTACCGATCGGATCGAGCCGCGCATCGTGAGAACGCACGGCAATCTTGGCGCGCGAACCGGGGTCGCGTGCGGCGCTGACGATCTCCAGCAGCTTTTCCTCGATCTCCGGCACTTCCAGCTCGAACAGCTTGACCAGGAATTCAGGCGTAACGCGCGACAGGATGATCTGCGGGCCGCGCAGCGAGCGGTCCACGCGCAGCAGGCAGGCGCGGATACGGTCGCCTACGCGCAAGTTTTCCTTGGGAATCATCTGGTCGCGCGGTAGCAGTGCCTCGATCTTGCCGAATTCGACGATCGCATTGCCGCGCTCAATGCGCTTTACGGTGCCGGACACCAGATGCTCCTTGCGTTCCATGAAGTCGCTGAGGATCTGCTCGCGTTCGGCATCGCGAATTTTCTGGAAGATGACCTGTTTGGCAGCCTGCGCCCCGATGCGCCCGAAATCGATGTTTTCCAGCGGCTCCTCGATGAACTCCTCAAGCTGGATGTCCGAATTCTGCTTTTGTGCTTCGGCCAGCTTGATATGCAGATCCGGCGTTTCGAAGGTTTCGTCATCCATCACCTGCCAGCGACGGAACGACTGGTAGTCTCCGGAATCGCGGTCAATGCTGACGCGTACGTCCGCTTCTTCGCTAAAACGCTTTTTGGTGGCGGAAGCCAAGGCGGATTCCAGCGCACCAAATACGATTTCCTTGTCTACGCTCTTTTCACGAGCTAGGGCATCCACCAGCATTAATACTTCACGACTCATTACCGTCTCCAGCTAAGCAGGCTTGTATCGACATGACAAACCTCAACAATCAAAACGCAGGCACCAGGCGCGCCCTGTCGACATTCGACAATTCGATCGCCACCAGTTCGCCGTCCACCTCCAGTTGCAGCATTCCATCCTGCAACGCACCGAGAATACCTATAAAGTTCTTGCGCCCCTCAAGCGGAAGGCGCAGCTTGATGTTCGCCTTATGGCCGCAGAAACGCACAAAGTCCACCTCTTTTTTAAGCACCCTGTCCAGGCCGGGCGAGGACACTTCCAAGCGCTCATAATTCACACCTTCAACTGCAAACAAACGCGTCAACTGGTTGCTGACCCGTTCACAGTCGTCCAGCGTAATGCCTTCCGGCTTGTCCAGAAACACGCGAAACAGTCCCCTGCCCGACACCTCAAGATCGACCAGTTCATACCCCAGACCCGTCAGCGTTGTCTCTACCAGCCGCACAACATCCATAACCGCACCCACAAATAAAAAACGGGCCCGAAGCCCATCTGAAAACGCCGCGTATTATAACAAAATTTTCAGTCGATGGATATCAGGCTGATGCTTTATTCCACAAAAAACGCTTCCGGCCAGGCTGGCCGGAAGCGTTTGATCGGGCAACGACACGTCAAGCTGGCAAACCTGGTCAGCTGCCGCCCATTTCCAGCATCAGCTGGTTCATGCGTTTGACGAAGCTGGCCGGGTCGTCGAGTTGACCACCTTCGGCAAGCAGCGCCTGATCGAATAGCACGGCCGCCCACTCGCCAAAGCGGGTTTCCTCGCCCTTCATGCGCAGCACCACCGGATGCTTGGGATTGATTTCGAGTATCGGCTGTGATGTGGGGGCATTCTGCCCGGCCGCCTTGAGCAGGCGGGCCAGGTTCCCGCTCATGTCGTGCTCGTCCGCCACCAGGCAAGCCGGCGAATCGGTCAGGCGGTGCGTGACGCGCACTTCCTTTACCTTGTCCTCCAGGCTGTCCTTGATCCTGCCGGTCAGGTCCTTGAACTCGTCGGCTTCCTTCTCCTGTTCCTGCTTCTCCGTTTCGTCTTCCAGCTTGCCCAGATCCAGCCCGCCCTTGGCGACCGATACCAGTTCCTTGCCGTCGAATTCGGTGAGATGCGACACCATCCATTCGTCCACGCGGTCGGACAGCAACAGTACCTCGATACCCTTCTTGCGGAAAACCTCCAGATGTGGACTGTTCTTCGCAGCATTGAAGGTCTCTGCGGTGACGTAATAGATCTTCTCCTGGCCTTCCTTCATGCGGCCGATGTAATCCTGCAGCGACACGATCTCGTCGGTGGTATCGGCCTGAGTGGAGGCAAAACGCAACAGGCTGGCGATCTTGTCCTTGTTGGCGAAATCCTCGCCGATACCCTCCTTCAGCACCTTGCCGAACTCGCTCCAGAACCCGGCATACTTTTCCGGGTCTTTCTCGGCCAGGTCGGCCAGCAGCCCCAGCACCTTGCTGGTGCAGCCCTTGCGGATTGCTTCGATGTCCTTCGACTCCTGCAGAATTTCGCGCGATACGTTCAGCGGCAAGTCGCTCGAGTCCACCACGCCGCGCACAAAGCGCAGGTACAGCGGCATCAGTTGCTCGGCGTCGTCCATGATGAACACGCGGCGCACGTAAAGCTTGATACCGTGGCGTGCATTGCGGTCCCACATGTCGAACGGCGCATGCTGCGGTATATACAGCAACTGCGTGTATTCCTGGCGTCCCTCGACACGTGCATGCGTCCATGCCAGCGGGTCGTCGAAGTCGTGGCCTACGTGCTTGTAGAACTCCTTGTACTGTTCCTCGCTGATCTCGTTCTTGCTACGCGTCCACAATGCCGAAGCCTGATTGACGGTCTCGTCCTCGTCCGTGATGACGCTCTTGTCGTCCTTCCATTCTTCCTTCTTCATGAGGATGGGCTGGACGATGTGGTTGGAATACTTGCGGATGATGTCGCGCAGCTTGTGGCCTCCCAGCAGGTCATCCTGGCCTTCGCGCAAATGCAGCGTGATTTCGGTTCCGCGCGAATCTTTTTCCACCATCTCAATGGAAAACTCGCCGCCGCCATCCGATTCCCAGCGCACGCCCTGGCTGGCATTCTCGCCGGCACGGCGCGTCAGCACGGTAACCTTGTCAGCCACAATAAAGGCGGAATAGAACCCCACGCCGAACTGGCCGATCAAATGCGCATCCTTCTGCTGGTCGCCTGTCAGCTGGCTGAAGAATTCGCTCGTGCCGGATTTGGCGATGGTACCAAGATTGTCGATCACCTCGTCACGGCTCATGCCGATGCCGTTGTCGCTGACCGTCAGCGTGCGCGCTTCCTTGTCGTAGGCGACGCGGATGTTCAGATCGGATTCGTTCTCGAACAGCGCATCATTGTGCAGCGCCTCAAAGCGCAGCTTGTCGCAGGCATCGGAGGCATTGGATATCAATTCGCGCAGGAAAATCTCGCGATTGGAATACAGCGAATGGATCATCAGGTGCAGCAACTGCTTGACCTCGGTCTGGAATCCCATGGTCTCGCGGCTGGCGGCAATATTCTCGGTCATATTTGTTTCTCCCTACTTGCAAATAACTGGTGCTCTTATATTTGGGACGACATGGCAGATTTCAAGCCCCCCATGCAAGTATCGGCTTGCCAGAGCAGGCAGAGTCTTGCAAAATGCGGCGATGATTAGCGTTTCATTACTGTACAGACATGAATAACGCCGCAACGGTCCGCAAAACATTTCCATTAGCCCCTGCCGATGCTCCGCAGCAGACATGGGAAATCACTGCCGAAGTTATCCGGCTGATCAACCCTGCTTACGATTTTTCCGTTCTACAGCGGACATTCGACGATGTCATGCGCCTGTTCGATGGCGAATATCCTGGATATCGCGCAATCGAGACCCTGTACCACGACAGATCGCACACACTGGAAGTCTATGTATGTGCTGTGCGCCTGATGCATGGCGTACATGTTTCCGTCCAGCACATGGATGACGAGACCATCACCATGTTCTGCATCGCCGCGCTGATGCACGACATCGGCTATGCGCAACGCATTGAGGAAGCCGAGGGTACGGGAGCGCAGCACACGGGCATCCATATCGAGCGCGGTATCGAATTCATTCGCCAGTACCTTGCCGAAAATGATCTGCCGCAACCCTGGAACAAAACTTTCTCCTGCGTCCTGCGCACCACCAGCCCGGAACGCATAATCGACACGATTCACTTCCACGACCAGCGCAGCCGCCTGCTTGGGCAGATGCTGGGCACTGCCGACCTGGTTGCCCAAATGGCCGACCGAATTTATCTGGAAAAAGTGCTGCTGCTTTTCCTCGAATTCAAGGAAGCAAACTTCGGCAACTACAGCAGCATGTTTGACCTGCTATGCAAAACGCACGGCTTTCACGAATACACCATGGTCAAGCTCAGGGAAGATTTTGGCGGGATCTATGCCCGCCTGGCAGACCATTTCAAGAAAGTTCTGGGCGTCGACAAAAACTACTACATGGAAGCGATCGACAAGAACCTGGAATATTTGTCAAAAGTCATTGCGAGCGGCGAAGATAATTACCAGGCCATGCTCAGGCGTCACGGCATCACGGAAAAAGCCAACCGTATTCTGTTAGCAGCAACCAACGGATAGATAACCCGGGCGCTACGCGCCATCCGTGCGCTGCCGCCTCGCTTCGTACAGACAAATTCCCGTACTCACCGACACATTCAGGCTTTCCACGCTGCCCAACATCGGAATGCGCACCAGTTCGTCGCAAGTCTCGCGCGTCAGGCGGCGCAGGCCTTCACCTTCCGCTCCCAGCACCCAGGCCAGTGCGCCGGTGTGGCGAAAACCGGTCAGCCCGGTCTCAGCCGCACCATCCGCACCCACCACCCAGATATCGCGCTCCTTCAGTTCACGCAGCGTGCGCGCCAGATTGGTCACGGTAATGTAAGGCACGGTTTCGGCCGCACCGCAGGCGACCTTCTCAACCGTGGCATTGAGGCCGACAGCCCGGTCCTTGGGTGCGATGACGGCATGCACGCCGAAAGCATCGGCACTGCGCAGGCATGCGCCCAGATTGTGCGGATCCTGCACACCGTCCAGCACCAGCAGCAGCGCGGGTTCGGTCAGCGTTTCCAGCACGTCGTCCAGGTGCTGCACTCGCTGCGTTGCACTGACCCGGGCGGCCACGCCTTGATGGCGCGCATGGCCGGTCAGGCCGTCGAGACGTTTGCCGTCCACCGGGATGACGCGCACGCCCTGGCGTTCCGCCAGTTTGAGCAGGTCGCGCGCGCGCGGGTCGCGGCGCTGTGCATCGACATACAGTTCCTGCACGCCGTCGGCGTTCTGCCGGATGCGCGCGGTAACAGCGTGAAAACCGTGAATGATCCTGGTTTCAGCCATGTATTACCACGCTCCGACTTTTTTCTTGCGCGCCTTCCCGGATGATTTCTTGTCGCCTGGCTTGTCCGATTTTTTGTCTTCAGCCAGCATAAAATCGATCTTGGTGCTTTCCATATCCACTCGCGCCACTTTCACGCGGAGACGATCGCCCAAGCGGTAGCGTTTGCCGGTACGCTCGCCTACCATCTGGTGCTTGGCGGCATCGAAGTGGAAATAGTCCGCACCGAGTTCGGATACGTGCACCAGCCCTTCGGTATAGATGTCGTCCAGCGCCACAAACAGGCCGAAACCGGTAACCGACGAGATAGTGCCCTCGAACTGGCTGCCCAGATGGTCACGCATGTAGAAACACTTGAGCCAGGCTTCGACATCGCGTGTGGCGTCATCGGCGCGACGCTCGGTCATCGAGCAATGCACGCCCAGCACATCCCATTTTTCCTTGGGCTTGTATTGCTTGCCGTTCAGTACCGCCTTGATCGCACGGTGCACCAGCAAATCCGGATAACGGCGTATCGGCGAGGTGAAATGGGTATAGGCCTCATAACCCAGTCCGAAGTGGCCCAGGTTTTCCGGCGCATACATCGCCTGGCGCAGCGAGCGCAGCATGACCGTCTGCAGCAATCCGGCATCGGGACGGCCCTTGATCTTCTTCAACAGCCGCGAATAGTCGGCCGCCTGCGGTTCGTCGCCGCCACCGAGTTGCAGGCCAAATTCCTTGAGGAACTCGCGCACCGCTTCCAGTTTCTCCGGCGTCGGGCCTTCGTGCACGCGGTACAGCACGGTATGCTTGTTTGCCTGCAGGAAGGCTGCGGCACAGACGTTGGCCGCCAGCATGCATTCCTCGATCAATTTGTGCGCATCGTTGCGTACCACCGGTTCGATGCGCTCGATCTTGCCCTGGTCGTTGAATATCATCTGCGTCTCGATGGTCTCGAAATCGATCGCCCCGCGTTTTTCGCGTGCATGCAGCAATATCTGGAACAGCTTGTGCAGGTTGCTGACGTGCGGCAGCACCTTGGCAAACTGGTGCGCCTCCTTCCCCTTGGGATCGGCCAACATTGCCGCCACCTGATTGTAGGTCAGGCGCGCATGCGAAAACATCACCGACTGGTAGAAACAGTATTCCACAATCTCGCCCCTGGCGTCGATGCGCATATCGCATACCATGCACAGGCGTTCGACGTTGGGATTGAGCGAACACAGGCCATTGGATAGCTCTTCCGGAAGCATCGGGATCACCCGGCGCGGGAAATACACCGAATTGCCGCGGCTCAACGCTTCCTTGTCCAGCGCGTCGCCCGGTTGCACATAGGAACTGACGTCGGCAATCGCCACCACCAGACGGAATCCTTTGCCGTCCGGCTCGCAATACACCGCATCGTCGAAATCGCGTGCGGTTTCCCCGTCGATGGTCACCAGGGGAAGCTGGCGCACGTCCTCGCGCCCGGCATAATCCTCGGGCGCCACTTCGGGGGCAAATTTCTTTGCCTGGCGCTCGACATCCTTGGGAAATTCATACGGCAGTTCGTGCTTGCGCAACGCAATCTCGATTTCCATACCAGGATCGGCATAGTCGCCCAGTATCTCGACGATGCGGCCAATCGGCTGCGCCTTCTTGGAAGGCTGCTGCAATATCTCCAGCACTACTACCTGACCGGACTTGGCACCGCCCGCGCCACCGGGCGCAACCAGGATATCCTGGTTGATACGGCGATTTTCCGCCACCACGAACAGGATGCCGTGGTCGTCGTACAAGCGGCCAACCACGCGCGTGTTGGCGTGCTCTAGCACTTCGACAATCTTCGCCTCGCGGCGCCCCCGGCGATCTGTGCCGGCAGCGCGCACCATTACCGTATCGCCGTGCAGCACCTTGTGCATTTCCCTGGCCGAAAGCGTCAGATCATCGCTGCCGTTTTCAGGAATTACGAAACCGAAGCCATCGGGGTGGCCCTGCACCTTGCCCTTGATCAGGTCGAGCTTGTCGACCACGCAGATTGCGCCCTTACGGTTGCGCATGATCTGGCCGTCGCGCTCCATTGCGCGCAGACGGCGCGAGAACAATTCGGCCTCGTGCTCGGCGATATGCAGCAGGCTGTGCAACTCGTCTTCCACCACCGGCGCACCGCGCTCTTCCAGCAGTTGCAGGACGAACTCGCGGCTGGGCAGCGGATTCTCATATTGCGCCCGCTCGCGTTCCAGAAAAGGATCAGATGAGCGGATATTTTTTTTCTTGCTTTTCATTGACAGGAAATTCCTTAGACATTAAAGTACGCGCCCTCAAGCAGTGCCCAGGTGGCGGAATTGGTAGACGCGCACGGTTCAGGTCCGTGTGCCGCAAGGTGTGGAGGTTCGAGTCCTCTCCTGGGCACCACAATAACAAATGGCTCGCGTCCGCGGGCCATTTTTATTCATGGCATCCTTTTTCAAACCTCGAACGGGTGACGCAATACTATAGTTTCATCACGGTCCGGACCAGTCGATACCATATCCACGGGCACTTCACAGATTTCCGCGATGCGTTCCAGATAGTCGCGTGCCGCCTGTGGCAATGCTTCATACTCCTTGACGCCGACGGTGCTTTCTTTCCAGCCCGCCATTTCTTCGTACACCGGTTCGCAGCCTTCCAGTGCATCGGCCCCCGTCGGCAAGATGTCGCTGAACTTGCCGTCGATGTTGTAGCCGACGCCGATGCGTACCTTTTCCATGCCGTCCATCACATCCAGTTTGGTAATGCACAGGCCGGACACGCCGTTGATCTGGATCGAGCGCTTCAGCGCCGCGGCATCGAACCAGCCGCAACGCCGCGCACGGCCGGTGGTGGCGCCGAATTCGTGGCCGCGTTTGGCCAGCCCTTCGCCGATCGGGTCGCGCTTGTCTTCCGCATCGTACAGCTCGGTCGGGAACGGCCCGGAACCGACACGCGTGGTATAGGCCTTGGTAATACCCAGCACGTAGTGCAGCTGTTGCGGCCCGATGCCGCTGCCGCCGCAGGCCGCGCCGGAAATACAGTTGCTGGAAGTCACGAACGGGTAAGTGCCGTGATCGATGTCCAGTAGCGCGCCCTGCGCGCCCTCGAACAGCAGGTTCTGCCCCGCTTTGTTCGCCTCGTACAGCGCACGCGGAACGTCCATCACCAGCGGCTTGATGCGCTCGGCCAGCGCTAGCGTCTCGTCCAGGGTCTGCTGGAAGTCCACCGTATCGGTCTGGAAATAATTTTTCAGCACGTAGTTGTGGTAGTCCAGTACCTCGCCCAGCTTGGCGGCAAAACGCTTGCGGTGGAACAGATCCTGCAGGCGGATGGCGCGACGCGCCACCTTGTCCTCGTAAGCCGGGCCGATGCCGCGGCCGGTGGTGCCGATCTTGGAGGCGCCCTTGGCAATCTCGCGCGCGCGGTCCAGTGCCACGTGGTAGGGCAGGATCAACGGACAGGCTTCCGAAATGCGCAAGCGCTTGTCCACCTCGATGCCGGCAGCGGAAAGCTGATCCATTTCCTCAAGCAGGGCCGGCGGCGACAGCACCACGCCGTTACCGATGTAGCACACCACGTTCTCGCGCAACACACCGGATGGAATCAGGTGCAACACCGTCTTGCTGCCACCGATAACCAGGGTATGGCCCGCATTGTGCCCGCCCTGAAAACGCACCACTCCCTGCGCATGGTCGGTCAGCCAGTCGACCACCTTGCCCTTTCCTTCGTCACCCCACTGGGTGCCGATCACCACAACGTTTTTAGACATTGCCTCGATTCCAGATTAATTATTCAATTTCGATTACTTGCCACGAACCATCGCGCAACACCAGTTCGCGGTCGCAATTCAGTTCGGCGCGATGCGCAGCCTCGCCCAGCATGTCGACCACCACGGCATTGCCCTGCTCGCGCAATTCGGCGATCTTTTTCTGCAAGCCCGGATCCTGGTCGAGCGGCGCAAGTATGCCCTGGGGCATGGCCTGTTTTGCCAGCAAGCCATGCAACTGGCGCAGGTCCATGCTGAAACCGGTAGCAGGACGGGCACGACCGAAACTCTTGCCGACATCGTCGTAACGGCCGCCCAGCGCAATCGCGTCGTGGCTGCCTGCATGGTAGGCGGCGAATACCATGCCGCTGTGGTAGTGGTATCCGCGCAGTTCCGCCAGGTCGATGCCGATGTCGGCTGCCAGCGGCTGCAACTCCTGTGCCGCCGTTTGCAACTCATTCAGCGCCATGCGGATTTCCGCAACGTCCGGCAACAATTGTCGCGCACGCCGCAACACTTCATCGGTACTGCCATACAATTGCGGTAGCGCCAGCAATGCATCCCGCGTGTCCTGCGGCAAACCCGCAACCAAGCTGTTCAGTGCCGGCACATCCTTGCTTTGCAATGCGTTGAACAATGCCACCTCGACTTTTTCGTCGAGGTCGGCCTGCCGCACCAGTGCCCGAAACACGGCAACATGGCCAAGATCCAGATGCACACCGTCTATTCCCAGCAGTTTCAATGACTGCAGCATCAACCGTTGCACTTCCAGATCGCTCTCCAGGCCAGCGTGACCGTAAAGCTCGGCACCGATCTGCAATGGCTCGCGGGTGCGCATCAATCCTGCCGGCTGGGTGTGCAGCACGCTGCCCGCATAGCACAGCCGGACAATCCCCTGGCGATTGAGCAGGTGCGCATCGATGCGCGCCACCTGCGGCGTAATATCAGCGCGTAGCGCCAGCGTGCGCCCGCTCAACTGATCCACCAGCTTGAAGCTGCGCAGGTCCATGTCGTGACTGTCGTTGATCAGCAGTGCCTCGGCGTATTCAAGCAGCGGCGGCGCCACCAGCTGGTAGCCGGAACGGCGTAGCAATTCCAGTACGCGCGTCCGCATATCCTCGATGTGCCAGGCTTCGTCCGGCAGCATGTCCTGTATGTATTCCGGCAATAACCAGTTCGGCATCATTTCATCCAGTAAATTATCAGCACGCCAACCAGCATCAATGTTATTCCGATGAAACGCACCTGCCCATCCTGCAACCGCGACAGTTTGCGCAAGGTTTCTCGCCAAGCAGAGGGAAACAGGAAAGGCATCATGCCTTCGAGAACCAGCATCAATCCAAATGCAATCAGCCAATAGGACAACATGACGTTACTTGCCCTGTTTGCCGGCACCCTTGAGGTATTTGAAAAATGCCGAACTGGGGTCGATCACCATCATATCTTTCTTGCTGCTGAAGCTCTGCTTATAGGCATCCAGACTACGGTAGAAAGCATAGAACTCCGGATTCTTCCCGAACGCGGCAGCATAGATATCGGTAGCCTTGGCGTCGCCCTCACCTTTTATCTTCTGGGCCTTGCGATAGGCATCGGCCAGAATCACCTGACGCTGGCGGTCGGCGTCCGCACGGATCTGCTCGCTTTCGGCATTACCGGTTGCGCGCAACTGGTTGGCCACGCGCTTACGCTCGGCATCCATGCGGCGATACACGGAATCGCTGATTTCCGGTGGGAAATCTACGCGCTTTAGGCGCACATCCAGCACCTGGATGCCGATTTTCTTGGCATCGGTATCGGTTTTCGCGCGCACGTCCTGCATGATCTGGTCGCGATCGCCGGATATCACTTCGTGGATGGTGCGTTTGCCGAATTCCTCACGCAGCGCTGCATTGACTGTCTGCATCAGACGGGTTTGGGCGCGCTTCATGTCGCCGCTCACGCTAATATAGAACTGTTTGACATTGGTAATGCGCCACTTGACGAAAAAGTCGACCATCACGTTTTTCTTTTCCGCCGTGATGTAAAGTTCGGGCTCGGTGGAATCCAGTGTCTGGATACGTGAATCGAAGAAGCGCACGTTTTGCATCAGCGGCGTCTTGAAGTACAGGCCGGGCTTGGTTTTGACGGATGAGACTTCGCCGAGCTGGAACACGACCGCATTCTGTCGCTGGTCCACCACGAACACGCTCAGGCTGAGCAGTATCAGCAGGGCGACCACGCCGACCACGAGGTTGCCGAAATACTTGTTCATGGTCGGTCCCCCCTGTCGCGAGTAAGTAAGGTATCGGGTGCGCGCAAAGCCGCCGCATCCTTTTCTTCCTGAGACACCCCTTTTGACGATGACTTGCCGGCCGAGGATTTGCCCGGCGGCCGCGTGCCGGATGACGACGCTGCATCAGGGTTGGTGCTCTGGATCAATTTATCCAGCGGCAGATACAGCAGGTTGTTGCTGTTTTTCTGGTCCACCATGATCTTGGTGGTATCGGATAGTATTTGTTGCATCGTGTCGATGTACATGCGTTCGCGGGTTACCCGTGGCGCTTTGTTGTATGCAGCCAGTATCTGTTTGAAGCGACTGGAGTCACCCTGCGCCCTGGCAATCACGCTCTGTTTGTAGCCTTCGGCTTCCTGCATCAGGCGCGCCGCCGCACCCTTGGCGCGCGGCACCACGTCGTTAGCATAGGCCTGGCCTTCGTTCTTCTGGCGTTCGCGATCCTGCCCGGCTTTCACCGCATCTTCGAATGCGGCCTGGACCTGCTGCGGCGGTTGCGCATTCTGCATCGTCACCTTGCTGATCAGGATGCCGGACTTATAGCGGTCCAGTATGCCCTGCATCAGCTTGGTGGTTTCCGCAGCCACCTGCTCGCGGCCTTCATATAGCACGAAATCCATCTTGTTCTTGCCAACCACTTCACGAATGGCGGTCTCCGCAGCCTGGCGCACATTCTGGTCCGGATCGCGATTATTGAACAGGTAGGCTGCCGGATCCTTGAGGAAATACTGCACGGCAAACTGGATATCGATGATGTTCTCATCGTCGGTCAGCATCAGCGATTCACGCGGAATCTTGTTCTTCACGTTGTCGCGATAACCGATCTCGATCGTACGCACCTGGCTCAGGTTGACGAGCTCCACCGACTCGACCGGATACGGCCAGTGCCAGCGCGGTCCCGGCATCGTGGACTCGGTATACTTGCCGAAACGCAGCACCACGCCGCGCTGGCTGGCATCAACGATGTAGAAACCGCTGGCAAACCACAGCAGTACCACGATCACCACGATCAGGCCGGCACTGCTGCCAAAATTCCTGTGGGTGGGAGGTTCACCGCCCGGCCCGCTCGGACCGCCGCCCTTGTTGCCAAGCAGCGAGGCCAGCTTGCGGTTCAGGTTGCGCAGTATGTCGTCCAGATCGGGGGGGCCGCCGCCGTTCTTGTTGCCCCACTGTGGATCATTCAATCCCATTTACCCTGCTCTCCGTAGTCTGTTTCTGTTGCCCGAATCCGGCCCGAACCTCGGCCAGTGCCTCGCGCAACAAGTCAATGCCCGCACCAGTCATGGCGCTCAAACGAATGCGGGCGATTCTACCATATTCATCCCGCTCCAAACCCGCAGGCAGCGGTTGCAAATCGATTTTGTTCTGCACCAGAATCTGCGGAATGGCGTCTGCGCCGATTTCCTGCAGAATTTTATTGACCTCGGCAACCTGCTCATCGCGATTGGGACTGTTGATATCCACCACATGCAGCAGCAAATCCGCCTGCACGGTTTCCTCCAGCGTGCTACGGAAGGCGGCTACCAGCGAATGCGGCAAATGGCGGATGAACCCGACCGTATCCGAAATCACCACAGTACCCTGCCCAGGCAGGAACAGGCGGCGGGAGGTGGTATCCAGTGTGGCAAACAGCTGATCCGCCGCATAGGCCCCGGCATGGGTCAGGCTGTTAAACAGCGTGGATTTACCGGCATTAGTGTAACCAACAATGGATACCGAAAGCACGTCGTTGCGGCTGCGCGCGCGCCGCCGCACCCGGCGCTGGCGTTGCAGTCTGGTCAGGCGCTCTTTGAGCAGGTCTACGCGCCTGGCCAGTTTGCGGCGATCCGTTTCCAGCTGCGTTTCGCCTGGTCCGCGCAGGCCGATGCCGCCTTTCTGCTGGCCGAGCTCCACACCCAGGCCGGTAAGCCGGGTGGCGAGGTAGCGCAGCTGCGCCAGTTCCACCTGCACCTTGCCTTCATGGCTTTTGGCGCGCTGCGCAAAAATATCCAGGATCAGCGCGGTCCGGTCGATCACGCGCACTTTCAGCCTGGAGATCAGGTTGCGCTGCTGCGCCGGCGTAAGGTCATGGTTGAAAATGACCATGGACGCCTGATGCTGCCGCACGACATCGGCAATCTCCTGTACCTTGCCGCTGCCTGCATACAGCGCCGGATCGGGGCGTTGCCGCCTGGCCTCGACGATTGCCTCTGCCCGCACCCCGGCGCTCTCCGCCAGCAGACGCAGTTCTTCCAGGCTTTCGGCGTAATCCGCGGTACCGAAATCCAGGCTGACCAGCACCGCTGTGTCGGTTACGGCAACTGCACTTTCCTGTGTTACTCGGTCTCGTATGGGATGCTCACTGCCCGTGACGGAACAATGGTGGAAATGGCATGCTTGTATACCATTTGCGTGATGGTGTTTTTCAGCAGCACCACGTACTGATCGAACGACTCGATATGGCCCTGCAGCTTGATGCCGTTGACCAGGTAGATTGCCACCTGCACGTGTTCCTTGCGTAATGCGTTGAGGAACGGGTCTTGTAGATGTTGCCCTTTTGTGCTCATGATTTTGCTCTTGTTGTAGTAAATGGAACGCTCACTGTACTGGATTTCCAGTGGCGTGACTAGCGTCGAATAACGCTTGCATAACCATGCCGCTTTATCCGAAAAGCTTGCGTCCCCGGATGCGTGCGCGGTGCGCGCGGCGCTGCTCGGACTCGGTTAGCGGCTTCGGTTTGCGGCCCTCGAACGGATTCTTGCCGACGTTGAACTGGATGCGCAGCGGCGTACCCTGCAGCTTGAAGACTTCGCGGAACGTGCGCTCCAGATAGCGCTTGTAACTGTCCGGCACATTGTCCAGTCCGTTGCCATGAATCACCACGATCGGCGGATTGCTGCCGCCCTGGTGGGCATAACGCATCTTGGGACGAAAACGGCCGCGCGGCGGCGGCTGTTTCTCGATGGCGTCCTGCAGCACGCGCGTCAATTTCGGCGTAGGCAGTTTGGCCATCGCCGCGGCATATGCCTGGTCCACCGATTTCAGCACCGCCGCAACGCCGCTTCCTTTCAGGGCGGAAATAAAATGCTGCTTCGCAAAACCGAGGAAATGCAGCTTGCGCTCGATCTCGCGCTTGGCCATGTCGCGACGGTAGGTGTCGAGACCGTCCCATTTGTTCACCGCCAGCACCAGCGCACGCCCGGCCTGCAGCACGAAATCGGCCAGATGCGCATCCTGCTCGGTGATCTGGTCGCGCGCATCGACTACCAGCACCACCACGTTGGCATCCTCGATCGATTGCAGCGTCTTGATCACCGAAAATTTCTCGACCACCTCGTCGATCTTGCCGCGCCGCCTGACGCCCGCAGTGTCAATGATGGTGTAATGGTGGCCTGCGCGCTCGAAGTCGATGCAGATGGAATCGCGCGTGGTGCCCGGCTGGTCGAAAGCGATCACGCGTTCCTCACCGAGGATGGCATTGACCAGCGTGGACTTGCCTACATTGGGACGGCCGACGATGGCGATCCTGGGATGGTCGGCTTCCTGTTCCGCACTTTCTTCCGGCAGCGGGAAGTCCTCTAGCGCAATTTCCACCACCTCTTCCACGTTGTCGCCATGTGCGGAGGAAATCGGTAGCGGCTCGCCCAGACCCAACTCATGGAACTCGGCCGTGACGCGGGCACGCTGCATGCCTTCAACCTTGTTGACCAGCAGCAGCAACGGGCGGCCGGTCCTGCGCAGTTCCTCGGCAATAATCTTGTCTTGCGGCGTCACGCCTTGGCGGCCGTCCACCAGAAACAGCACCACATCCGCCTCGTCCACCGCCTGGCGAGTCTGGCGCGCCATATGATGCATAATGCCGTCCTTGGCCACCGGCTCCAGTCCGCCGGTATCCACTACCAGATGCGGTTTGTCGCCAAGACGTCCGCGCCCGTAATGACGGTCACGGGTCAGGCCGGGCTGGTCTGCCACCAGCGCATCGCGACTGCGCGTCAGGCGATTGAACAGGGTGGACTTGCCGACGTTCGGCCGTCCGACCAGCACCAGGGTGGGTAACATAAGCGATATATCTAATGGATGGAAACGGAATACAGTCCGCCGCCCTGGGTCTGTACCAGCAAACCGTCGTCCATTTCCAGCGGTGCAGTCAGGATGGGGCTGTCGTCGGTATCGATACGCGCCATCATGTGCCCGTCGCCGCTGCTCAAGGCGTGCAGATAACCTTCGAAATCCCCGACGATCACGAAATCGCCGAGCGCCAGTGGCCGCGAAGTCCCGCGCCGAAGTAATTGTGCGTTTTTCCAGATGGTGGCGCCGGTGTTTTTATCCATTGCGTGTACCACGCCCCGGGCATCGGAAACGTAGAGGTTCCGGTAGGTAACGGTCAGGCCCTTGTCGCTGGACAGCTTGCGGTTCCACAGTTCGTTGCCCCGTACCGCATCGAAACATCCGACACGCCCCTGGAACGATACCGCGCAGACCTGCCCGTCATCCACCACCGGGATACTGGTGATATCGCTGATGCGGTCCAGTTCGGTAGTGCCCCGCGGCTGCGACACCGACGCCTCCCACCTGACATTGCCGCTCGCAATATCGATGGCCGCCAGCTTGCCTGCGGCAAAACCGGCATATGCCACACCGTGGCTGATGGCCACGTCAGCATGACTGCGCACGATCAACGATGGAGTCTGGTGCTCGTACAGCCACTGACGCTTGCCGTCCACCTCGCTCAGGCCGACAACGTGACCATCGCCGGTACGCACCACCACAATGCCGTCAGCAACTTGCGGCGGACTCAATACTTCGCTTGGTGCAGCGGTCTTCCAGCGCAGCTTGCCATCTTCGTCGTAGGCGGCGACTTCACCCTTCTCGCCCCCCACCAACACCAGCCCGTCGCCCACACCGACGCCGCCGGTAATGGTGAAGCCGCTGTCGATGCGCCAGATCTGTCTGCCATTCTCGCGCTGCAGCTTGTATATCCTGCCGTCTGCGTCGGCAGCATATACGGCGTCCTCGGTCAGCGCAGGCTTCAGCGTGCTGTCACCCATGTCGCCGACGTCCTCGTGCCAGCGCACCTTGAATGTCGCTGACTGCTTGAAATCGACCAGTTTAGCCGGCTCCTCGGTCTTGTCTTTGCTGAACCAGCCTGTAATCGTGGAACATCCGGTCAGCGCCACCAGCAATAAAATGGCGGCAATACGCTTCATGCTCATTTTGCGCCTCCCAGAGCGTCAAGCTTCATCCGGATCAGATTTCGATAGCTGTTCTTTTCATCGGTCTTGTCGAATGCCATCTGGTAAGCGGCACGCGCCTCGTCCTTCTTGCCCTGGGCCAGCAGCACGTCGCCTTTCAGGTCGGCATACAGGCCGTCGAACGATGCCGGATGCTTGGCGTCAAGTTGCTGCAACGCGGCGCCGTATTTCTTTTCGTCGAGCAGCAGGCTGGCCAGCTTGAGGCGCGCCACATTCTGCAATCCGTCTTCGGATGCATGGTCGATCACCCATTGCAACTGGGCAGTGGCCTTGGCGTCGTCCTTGGCCTGGATGCTGGCCTGGGCCGCCAGCAATTGCGCGCGCGAAGCGTAGGCTGTGGAGCCGAACTTGTCGATCACGGCCTGCGCGGCATCGCCGATACGCTTGGGGTCATTGCTGCCCAGTTGCTGGGTCACGCCCGCATACAGCGTGGCCGCCTGTTGCGCCTGGCCGCCCTGCCAGGATTGCCAGCCGCGCACCGCGACGAAGCTGCCTACCGCCAGTATCAGCGCAGCAATTATCCAGCGGCCGTTCTCCTGCCACCAGGCCTTGACCGCCTCCACCCGTTCCTGTTCATGCAAATCGAGAGTCGCCATAATTCGCCGTCCTTAGATTAAAACTATTCCTTGTTAACCAGCGCGCCGACGCGCTGTGGCAATTCCGCCAGATCCACGCGCTGCTGTTCTCCGCCGCGCAACGGCTTCAATGCAACCTGCCTCGCTTGCGCTTCGTTATCGCCAATGATCACCGCGCACCAGGCACCACTTGCATCCGCCCTTTTCATCTGCGACTTGAAACTACCCCCGCCGCAATGCAGCAACACTTTCAGACCGGCGTCGCGCAATTGCTCGGCCACCACACCGGCCAACACATCCGCCTGTTCGCCCTGGTGTACCAGATACACATCCAGATTGGGCGGCGGCGGGTTCATGCCGTTTTCCTGCAATAGCGCCAGCAGGCGCTCGATACCCATTGCAAAGCCACAGGCCGGCTGCGGCTTGCCGCCGATCTGCTCAATCAGCCCGTCGAAACGACCACCGGCGCAGATGGTGCCCTGTGCACCGAGACGCGTGGTGACCCATTCGAATACGGTGCGGTTGTAATAATCCAGCCCGCGCACCATCCGCGGATTGATCTCGTATGCCACATCGTGCCGCTTGAGAATTTCCTGCACCGCCTCGAAATGTCGCAGCGCCTCCCCATCCAGTTCATCCAGCAGGCTGGGTGCGCCAGCAATGATTTCCTGCATTGCCGGATTCTTGCTGTCGAGAATACGCAACGGGTTGCTGTGCAAACGCCGTTCCGCATCTGCATCCAGATCATTCCTGCGCTGCTCCAGGTAGGCGATCAACTTTTCGCGATGGCGGTGGCGCGCAGCCAGGTCGCCCAGCGTGTTTATCTGCAGCACCACGTCACGAATGCCCAGTTTGTGCCACAGCCGCGCGCACATCAGGATCATCTCGGCATCGATATCCGGCCCGGCAAAACCCAGCGCTTCCACGCCGATCTGGTGAAACTGGCGGTAGCGCCCCTTCTGCGGACGTTCGTGGCGAAACATCGGCCCACTGTAGTACAAGCGCTGCGGGGCATTGTACAGCAGGTTATGCTGCAGCACGGCACGCACGCAGGAGGCCGTGCCTTCCGGACGCAGAGTCAACTCGTCGCCGTTGAGACTGTCCTCGAAGCTGTACATCTCCTTCTCGACGATGTCGGTCACCTCGCCGATGGCGCGCTTGAACAAAGCCGTCGGCTCCACCAACGGCATGCGGATGTTGCGGTAACCATAGCTCTCCAGCCAGTCGCGCACCACATCCTCGAACCACAGCCACAGATTGGCTTCGTCCGGCAGGATGTCGTTCATGCCGCGCACGGCTTGCAAAGGCTGCCCCGCTTTAAGTGTGGGGGCAGGAGCTTTGAATTCAGCCTTAATATCATTACTCATAATTTAGCCTTGGACCAATATGGCTCAGCGTGGCGCGTATGTACGCGCCACGTATTCGTCCACGATACCGGTGAATTCCTCGGCAATGTTGTCACCGCGCAAGGTGGTGACTTTTTCGCCATCCACATAGACCGGTGCAGACGGGCTTTCACCGGTGCCCGGCAGGCTGATGCCGATGTTGGCCAACTTGCTTTCGCCGGGACCGTTTACGATACAACCCATCACCGCCACCGTCATCTCTTCGACGCCGCTGTATTGCTCGCGCCATATCGGCATTTGTTCGCGCAGGTGGCTCTGGATTTTCTTGGCCAGTTCCTGGAAAAAGGTCGAGGTGGTGCGCCCGCAACCGGGGCAGGCGGTAACCATTGGCGCGAACGAGCGCAATCCCATGGTTTGCAGGATTTCCTGCGCCACCACCACTTCTTCGGTGCGCGCACCGCCCGGCTCCGGGGTCAGTGAAATCCTGATGGTATCGCCAATACCCAGCTGCAACAGCACAGCCAGTGCAGCGGTGGAAGCAACGATGCCCTTGGAGCCCATGCCGGCCTCGGTCAGCCCGAGGTGCAGCGGATAATCGCAGCGCCTCGCCAGTTCCTGGTACACCGCGATCAGGTCCTGCACGTCGCTCACCTTGCAGGAAAGCACGATGCGGTCGTGCGGCAGACCGAGTTCCTCGGCACGCCTGGCAGACTCCAGCGCAGACACGATCAGCGCCTCGCGCGTCACTTCTTCGGCTTCTCTGGGCTGCGCCAGTTTCGCGTTTTCGTCCATCATGCGCACTACCAGATCCTGGTCCAGACTGCCCCAGTTCACGCCGATGCGCACCGGCTTGTCGTACTGTTTGGCCACATTGATCATCATCGCAAACTGATCTTCGCCCTTGCGGTTCCTGCCGACATTGCCGGGATTGATGCGGTACTTCGCCAGCGCCTGGGCGCACTCCGGGAACTCGGTGAGCAGGCGATGGCCGTTGTAGTGAAAATCGCCGATCAGCGGCACCCTGCAACCAAACGCATCGAGTCTGGCACGAATTTGCGGTACGGCAGCAGCAGCTTCGGAAGTGTTAACGGTGATGCGCACCAGTTCGGAGCCGGCTTGGGCCAGCTCAAACACCTGCTGCGTCGTCGCCTCGACATCGGCGGTATCGGTATTGGTCATCGACTGCACCACCACCGTCGCCCCGCCGATGGCAACACCTCCAACCATGACACGCGGTGTGGCGCGGCGTCTGATAACGACATGACTCATGTTTATTCCTACTCCAGTGTCACGTGGGCAACTTCGGTACTGGCATTCGGGGCAAGATCGATCTGCTTGTCCTTGTAAAACAGTTTCACCCCGTTGGCATGTCCGATGGTCAGTTCAAGCGGCGGCGCACCATCGAGGTATTGTTCGCTGCCGGCCGGATTGATCTGGGACATCAGCAGATTGCCGTCCTTGTCTCTTACCTCCACCCATGAATCCTCGCCGAAAATCATGTGTACCGGCCCGCTTCCGTCAGAAGTATGAAACTTGACCTTCGGTTGGACAGCGGCGGGTGCCGACGCAGGCAGCGCCGGCTGCTGCTCCTTGGCTGCGACAGGAACAGCAATCGGTGCAGGAGGAGCGGGAGCGGCTGGCGGCTCGGCCGCTACCGGCGGCGGCGTGGACGACTGCGCCGGCTGCGTTCCCATGGTGGCGTGTATGATCGTCGGCTTGTGTCCATACAGCCAGGTGAACAGCACCAGCGCCAGTGCCACCAGCAATGCGGCAGCCAACCACATGATGTTGGATTTGCGTGCCGAGTACACGCCGGGGAACGGCACCTCCACCGATTGCTGAACGGCCGGCTTGACCTCTTGGACCTGAACGCCTGGCAACGCCTCCAGCAGAGGTGTTTCGTCAAGCAGCAACAGACGGGCATAGCTGCGCACGAAGCCGCGCAGGAAAGCGCCTTCCGGCAACTGGTCGAAAGCATCTTCTTCCAGCGCGCGGATCTGGCGCGGCGCAAACTTGAGGCGGTTGACCACGTCTTCCACGGTCAGCCCCATGCGCTCGCGCGTCTCGCGCAGCGTGGCTCCCACGTTCAGAGAACGGGTTTCTTCCTCTGCAGCCGGTTCCTGCTGCTTGTCCGGCTTCTGCTCCATCATCGCGACACTTGCATCATCAACTGGGTTTCACGCGAATCCGGGTAATTCTTGCGCAATTGCAGGGCATAGCTTGCCTCGGCATTGGCATCGCCCAGCTTGCGTTCGATGCGCACCACCAGCCACAGGTTGGCCGCGGTCAGCGGCGCGTTATTCCATTGCTCGAAGCGCAGGAAATAGGATTTCGCGCCGGCATAATCGCCCTTGGCATAGTTCACGTCGGCCAGGGCCACCAGTGCATCCGGCATGTTGGGCGCCAGAATCAGCGATTTTTGCAGGTAAAACTCCGCCTTTTTCAGATCGCCGGCCTTTTCCGAGCATACGCCGGCATTCAGGTAGGCACGCTCCGGCGTCGAATACAACGGATTTTTTACCGCTTCCAGGAAGTACTTGGTCGACTCTTGCTCGCGGCCGCGCTGGCACAGGAACCAGCCGTAGTTGTTTTGCGTTTCCGAGCTGTGCGGGTCGAGGCGCAGGCTGTGCAGAAAATCCTGCTCGGCCTGCCTGTCTTCCATCAACTGCATGTGCACCAGGCCGCGCACATTGTAGGCCTGCGCATAATCCGACTGGTACTGGAGTGCGGTGGCAATCTCTTGCAGCGAAACAGAATACTGGTGGCGCTGGTAATAGGCGGCGGCCAGTTCCGTGTGCACCTTGGCGATGGCCTCCGCGCGCGTCATGTTCTGTGAATTATCCCCTATCGAGCCGTTGCTGGGCGCAGAAGCGCATCCCGCCAGCTCCAGAACGAGCAATACCATCGCAAGCAGTCTCATGGATGAACCTCCACCAGTCGTTGTGTTCTCTTGGTCTTGTCCTGCACCTGCCCCGCCAACTGGCCGCAGGCGGCTGCGATATCGTCACCACGCACTTTGCGCGTGGTGGTGACAATCCCCGCCTGCATCAGGATATCGCGGAAGCGGCGCACCCTGTCACTCGAAGAACGCCGGTAAGGCGCCTGCGGAAACGGGTTGAACGGAATCAGGTTGAATTTGCACGGTACGTCGCGCACCAGGGCGATCAGTTCGCGCGCATCCTGCTCGCGATCGTTCACCCCTTCCAGCATCACATACTCGAAGGTAATGAAGTCGCGCGGCGCCTTTTCCAGATAGCGCAGGCAGGCCGCCATCAGCTCGCGCAGCGGATATTTCCGGTTGATCGGCACCAGTTCGTTGCGCAACTCGTCATTCGGCGCATGCAGCGATACCGCCAGCGCCACCGGACATTCATCGCGCAAACGATCCATTGCCGGCACGATGCCCGAAGTGGATACGGTGACGCGGCGGCGCGACAGGCCGTAGGCATTGTCGTCCAGCATCAGGCGCAAGGCGCTTACCGTGTTGTCGAAATTCAGCAGCGGCTCGCCCATGCCCATCATCACCACATTGGTGACCGGCCAGTTGCCATCGCTATTGCGGCCAATCTCATGATTGGCCCACCACAGCTGACCGACAATCTCGGCCACCAACAGGTTGCGGTTGAAGCCCTGCTTGCCGGTGGAACAGAATGCGCAATCCAGCGCACAGCCGGCTTGGGTGGACACACACAGCGTACCCCTTCCCTCCTCAGGGATGAACACAGTCTCCACGGCATTGCCAGTACCCACGTCGAGCAGCCACTTGTGCGTGCCGTCGTCGGATATCTCCTCGCGTACCACGCTCGGCACGGCAACGCATGCCGTCTGCTTAAGCTTGCCGCGCAGCGACAGGGCGAGATCGCTCATCGCATCGAAATCGGCCTCCCCCGCCTTGTGCACCCAGCGCAGCACCTGGCGTGCGCGGAACGGCTTTTCGCCCTGCGCCGCAAACCAGGAGGTCAGCTGCTGTGCATCGAAGTTGAGGAGGTTTTCCGGCATCGCTGGTTTAGCGTGAATAAACGTTCATGCTGGGAAAGTAATAACCGATTTCCACCGCGGCGGTTTCCGGTGCGTCGGAACCGTGTACCGCATTGGCGTCAATGCTGTCGGCAAAGTCGGCACGGATGGTGCCCTTGTCAGCCTTCTGGGGATCGGTGGCACCCATCAGTTCGCGGTTCTTCAGGATCGCATTTTCGCCCTCCAGCACCTGTACCATCACCGGACCGGAGATCATGAAATTCACCAGGTCGTTGAAGAACGGACGCGCCTTGTGCACGGCATAAAAACCCTCGGCCTCGGCGCGCGACAAGTGCATCATGCGCGCGGCGATAACCTTCAGTCCCGCATTCTCGAAACGGGAATAGATTTGGCCGATCACGTTCTTGGCAACTGCGTCGGGTTTGATAATGGACAGGGTACGTTCGACAGCCATGCTTACTTTCTCCAGAGGTTAAAATTGGTCAAAAATCAAAGCGCGTCATTTTAACAGGGTTTGTGCCCCGTGTCGCAGCAGACATCGTGATTTCGGGCCGGAATCAGCCCGGGAAAAGCAGGCGCAACGGCAGCATGCCGGAAGCCGTGAATCCGTGGCGCCGATAGAAGCGGAGCGCTGTCTCGTTGGCGTGGTCGGTCAGCAGCGTGATGCGGGAACAAGCGGCCGCTTTTGCATGGTCGATGGCAGCCAGCAGCAGCATGGAACCGGCACCCTTGCCGCGCAATTCGGGGCGCACCACCATGTCTTCCAGCAATGCGACGCGACCGCCGCGCGCAGTGCTGACCGTATACAGCAAGTTGACCATGCCGACGACGACCTCGCCGTCGCGCAGCAGCAGGATCAACCCGGCATCCGGGCTTTCAATGATCTGCTGCAGCCCGGCAGCCTGCTTTACAGCATCCGGTTCGAATTCCTCCTCCTGCGCAAACAGAATTCCCAGCAATTCGCACAGCTGCGGGATGTCGTCTGGCGAAGCCTTGTCGACGCGCATGTTCAGCACACCCATTCCGGCAACACGCCCTGTTCCCCCGCAGTTGCCTGGAAAGCGCAATCGACTCCGATTCCCGGCACCGCGACCAGAATTTCATCGCAGTAGAGCAGCGGCAATGTGTCGCGCCGCCAGGGCGGGATTCCATGCTCCTGCAACAGGTTCTTCAGGGTGCGCGCAGGACGCTTCGCATCCGGCCGCAATCGTTCGGCCCCGCGCCGCAAACGGAGCGACACCTTCGCGTCCTGCAGCTTGGCCAGGCTTGCGCCCTGCCCTGCAGCCTGAATGAAATGCAGCGTGCCCCCGAGTTCTGGCAGGACCAGTTCGGATTCATTGCGCCAGGCAACACAAAAATCCGCGGGCGCTTCCGGTAAGTCTGGAAACACATAAACCCGGCCCCGGAAGCGCCCGATGCGCCATTCTCCAAAACCGATGTGCACGGCCGCATCGCTGCGCGCTGTGCATAGCTGGCGCAGCATTTCCTGCAGCTTCACGCTTTCCGGCAGCAGGGCGCCTTGCCGGGCAATGAAGAAACGCAACAGGTTTTTCGCGCGTACCGTATTCAGTTCCTTGAGCCGGACCACTTCCAGCCCGCCGTCCAGCACCGCGCCCTGCATATCCTGCAACGCAAGCTGGTCGAGCAATTCGCCGGCTTCGGCAAAGTGCCGCGCGCTGCGCGCCAGCGTCTCACGATAGGCGGGAAATCTATTTTCCAGTACCGGCAGCACACGGTGGCGCAGGTAGTTGCGCGGATAGCGGTCGTCGGCATTGCTCTCATCGTCCACCCATTGCAGGCCTTGCCGACCCGCATATTCCAGCAACTCTGTGCGCGCAACGTCCAGCAAAGGACGCAACAGGGTCGGTTTGCCGCTGCGCGGCTGTACCGGCGCCATTGCACTGACTCCGCGCACGCCGGCACCGCGCAGCAGTTGCAGCAGCATGGTCTCGGCCTGATCGTCACGATGATGGGCAAGTGCAACGAAGTCCACCGGCTGGCGCGCCAGCGCGGCATGGCGCAATTCGCGTGCAGCGGCTTCGACACCCATGTCGCGCAACGGTGAGATATCCACTTCTTCGACCTGCAGCAGAATATCGTAATGCGCGCACAACTCGCGGCAGAACGCAGCCCAGTCATCGGCCTTGCGGCTGATGCCGTGATGCACGTGCATTGCGGAAAGTTTCCAGGAATGGCGCGGAGCAAGCTGCGCCAGCAGATGCAGCAGCACCACGGAATCGGCGCCACCGCTCAGACCCAACAAGATGGAACTGCCCGCAGGAACCGCGGGCACCAGCGCGCCAGCAGCGCGCGTCAACAAATCGTCAGATTTCGACTTCCTTGAACTTGCCATAGCCCATCAGGCGGTTGAAGCGGGTCTGCAGCAGTTCGTCAATGGATTGTGCCTGCAGGTGCCTGAGCGCATCCTGCAACGCCTTTTTCATCGCCTGCATCATTGCCGGGTAATCGCGGTGCGCGCCGCCCAGCGGCTCGTTGACGATCTTGTCGACCAGTCCCAGCGTTTTCAGGCGCGTGGCGGTGATGCCCAGCGTTTCCGCCGCATCGGCCGCCTTGTCCGCGCTCTTCCACAGGATGGAAGCGCAGCCTTCGGGCGAAATGACCGAATAAGTAGCGTATTGCAGCATCAGCGTGGTGTCGCCCACTGCAATTGCCAAGGCGCCGCCCGAACCGCCTTCGCCGATGATGGTACAAACGATGGGCACGCGCAGTTCGGCCATTTCGTAGAGATTGTGACCGATTGCCTCGGACTGGCCGCGCTCTTCCGCACCGACGCCGGGATAGGCTCCTGGCGTGTCGACGAAGGTCATGATCGGGATGCCGAATTTCTCCGCCAGTTTCATCAGGCGCAGCGCCTTGCGATAGCCTTCGGGGCGCGGCATGCCGAAATTGCGGTATTGCCGTTCCTTGGTATCGCGCCCCTTCTGGTGGCCGATCAACATCACGCTCTGGCCGTTGAAACGCGCCAGTCCGCCGACGATGGCCGCGTCGTCGGCAAACGCACGGTCACCGTGCAATTCCTCGAAATCGGTGAACAAGTGCTGCACGTAATCCAGCGTATAAGGCCGCTGCGGGTGGCGCGACACCTGCGAAATCTGCCATGGCGTCAGCTTGGCATAAATGTCCTTGGTCAGCGCCTGGCTTTTTTTCTGCAGGCGGCCGATCTCCTCGGAAATATCCAGTGCGGAATCGTCCTGCACAAAGCGCAGTTGCTCGATCTTGTTTTCCAGTTCGGCAACCGGCTGTTCGAAATCCAGGAAAGTGACTTTCATAATTGAATGCGTTTATCTGAACGGTGCGAATGATACAGGATTAAGCGGTAATCCTGCACGGGGGCAGCCGCCCGAACCGAAAAATCGCCGGACGCTTGCGAAGGTTTGCCGCGCAGGTTCCATTCTACACCTGTGCATAATCGGCCAGCCGCTGCACCCGGCGCCAGAATTTCCGGCTGTCGCGCCGTGTCAGCACGAATCTCCTCGGCGATTCTTCCTGTGGCACGTCCAATGTGATTTTTTCTATCGGGCCCTTGCGCAAC
>Ga0102953_1000111_pt1 | contig 53418 bp, 52 predicted proteins | sample SalPon2A_C_D2_MG_FD_78509 | JGI IMG/M metagenome (GOLD analysis project Ga0102953, IMG submission 78509) | Soil microbial communities from South San Francisco under conditions of wetland restoration - Salt Pond MetaG R2A_C_D2_MG | ecosystem: Environmental > Terrestrial > Soil > Wetlands | place...
GAAGCTTTTGATGCCCTCGAGCCGAGAGCGGACGGATTCAGGAACTATATCAAAAAAGACAGTAAAATTTCCGCATCCGCCGAAGAAATGTTGGTAGACCGGTCGCAGCTCCTCACCCTCTCCCCCCCGGAAATGACGGTTTTGCTCGGTGGTATGCGGGTATTAAACACCAATTACGACGGATCCCAACACGGGGTTTTCACTAAAAACCCCGAAGCGCTAACCAACGATTTCTTTGTGAACCTCCTGGATCTGAGTACCTCCTGGACGGCCACTGCAGAGGCTGAAGAAGTGTTCGAAGGCCGGGACCGGGCTACGGGGAATCATAAATGGACCGGTACCAGGGTGGATTTAATTTTTGGCTCGAATTCGGAACTGCGTGCATTGGCCGAGGTATACGGTTGCAAGGACTCCCGGGAAAAATTCCTGAAGGACTTCGTGGCGGCCTGGGACAAGGTGATGAACCTGGACCGTTTCGACCTGGTCTGATTCCCGCTCGGGGAGCTGGATTTTTTTAATTTATAATTAGGTTTCCAAAGGTGGTCCGACAACGGGCCACCTTCTTTTTTTTAGACAATGCGACATCAAGGCACTTCTTTTTACCAAAAATTCTACGCCATATAGGATGGATTGGTTAATTTCCTCCTCCTGCAACCTCAACCGGTAAACATGACCTTCCTGAAACGGTTTTTTATGGCGCTGTCCTTTCTGATGACGGCCCTTCCCCTGTCTGCACAGATCCGCCTGCCCAAAATCATCAGCAATGGCATGGTGCTGCAACGGGATACGCCAATTCACATTTGGGGATGGGCCTCTCAGGGAGAGCAGGTCAGGGTGGAATTCAGGGGAAAGAGCTATCAGGCAACCCCCTCAGATGAAGGAAAATGGCAGGTCACCATGGAACCCTCAGAAGCCGGCGGCCCCTACACAATGCTCCTTTCCGGGAAAAACAACATCCGCCTGGAAGACATCCTTGTTGGGGAAGTGTGGTTGTGCGCGGGGCAGTCGAACATGGTACACCAACTGAATATACATGACGTGCGGTACGATGATGTCATCAACAATGCCAATAATCCGGCAATTCGGCAATTCTGGGTCCCTACCCGACCCGAGTTGCAGGGCCCCGGGCCACGGCTCCCGCAGGGGGACTGGAAGTCGGCAGTAGGTGAAGAGGTTCGTCCTTTCTCAGCGGTTGCCTACTTTTATGCGCGCAAATTATATGACAAATACCAGGTACCCATCGGGCTGGTCAATACCAGTGTAGGCGGGACCCCCATTGAAGCATGGATCAGCGAAGAAGGGTTACGGCAATTCCCGGAATTCCTGAAAATCATCGAAAAAAATAAGGATACGGCCTATGTGGCCGAGGTAAACAAAAGGGCCGGGGAGGCCAGGACGCAGGAGATTCGTGAAAGGCCTGTGGATCAGGGGCTGGTTGGCCCTCTGCCCTGGTATAGCCCGGCATTCCAGCCTGCAGGGTGGCGCACCATCAACATTCCGGGCTATTGGGAAGATCAGGGCGCCAGAGACCTAGACGGGGTAGTCTGGTATCGTAAAGAGGTAGTCCTCCCTTCGGGCATGGCCGGTAAACCTGCCCGCGTATTCCTGGGACGGGTGGTAGACGCAGATGCCCTGTATATAAACGGGAAGGAAGTAGGCCATACGACCTATAAGTACCCCCAGAGGCGCTATGAGATTCCTGAACATTTGCTAACTGCCGGCAGGAATACATTTGCCGTTCGCGTTACAAATTACCGGGGCAAAGGGGGCTTTGTTCCCGATAAACCCTATTGCGTGTTCTCCGGGAAAGACACGGTAGACCTGAAAGGATACTGGCAATACAAAGTTGGAGCCGTATTTCCGCCAGGTCCGCCCCTGCCGGAAGGAATTATCCCGCAATACCAGCCGGCTGCTTTGTTTAATGGCATGGTGGCTCCTTTGCGGGGCTATTCGTTAAAAGGGGTCCTGTGGTATCAGGGAGAAAGCAACGCAGACCGCCCGCAGCAGTATGCGGAGCTATTGCCTTCCCTGATCCGCGATTGGCGCGGCCAATTCGGAGCGGCAGACCTTCCCTTCATCTTTGCACAGCTTCCCAACTACATGGATGTAAACTACCTCCCTGAGGAGAGTGACTGGGCAGAGTTGCGGGAATCCCAAACCAAAGCCCTGAAGATACCTCACACCGCCATGACGGTGAATATTGATCTGGGGGAATGGAATGACATTCATCCTGACAATAAAAAAGACGTGGGGGAACGTATGGCGCTGGCAGCCGAAAAAATCGCCTATGGGGAGGCTGTCGTCGCCTCGGGGCCTATATTTGCAGCCGATCGGGTAGAGGGAAGCAAGATCCGGATTTCATTTGCGCATACGGGAAGCGGGCTGGTAACGGATGACGGGCAGGAACCAAACGGTTTTGCCATTGCCGGTGAAGATGAAAATTTCCAATGGGCCCATGCCAAAATAGAAGGGGACCAGGTCGTTGTTTGGAATGATGCCGTCCCCTCGCCCAGGTATGTCCGTTATGCCTGGGCCGACAACCCGGATAACCCCAACCTCTACAACCGCGAAGGCCTGCCGGCTTCCCCATTCCGGAATTATGACCCCGCGGCCAGGATGCAACTCCCCTGGCAGGGAAAGAAAGCAACGGTCGTCCTGACCTATGACGACGCCCTGGACGTACACCTGGACCTCGTCATCCCCTTACTTGACTCCCTGGGCCTTAAAGCTACTTTTTACCTGACTGCTAATTCGGCGGCATTCAGGGACCGGCTGGCCGAATGGAGATCGGCTGCCGAAAACGGTCACGAACTGGGCAACCACACCCTTTTCCATCCATGCGACGGCCAGAAACCGGGAATGGCCTGGGTTCCTGCGGAATACGACCTACAAACCTACAGCCTAAAGCGGATGGCAGACGAAATAAGGCTAACCAACACCCTCCTGCAATCCCTGGATGGCAAAAACTTCCGGACTTTTGCCTATCCCTGCGGGGATTTCACCGTGGGAGGCGACCAGCCTTATATAGACGAGGTTAAGGGCGAACTGGCCGCTGCCCGCGGGGTATATCCCGAAATGCATCCCATCGATGACATTGACCTGTACCATATTGATTCCTATCCAATAAACGGGGAAAGCGGGGAGTATATGATCAACCTGGTCCGTCAGGCCATAGCTTCCCACTCCCTCCTGGTGTTTCTGTTCCACGGGGTAGGGGGTGGCCATTCGATCAACGTCTCTGCAAAAGCCCACAGGCAGCTGCTGGAATACCTGAAGCAGCATAGGGAAGAAGTTTGGACCGCTCCCCTTATAGACGTAATTGATAACCTGCATCAATACCAATCGACCATTAAAAACCAGTAAAATGAACCGCTTATTTTGCCTGATTTCCCTGGCCCTGGGTTCCGTGTATCCCCTGAAAGCACAAGGCTATATCAGTAGGGAGGAACGAGACAGTATTCAAAGGCTCGGAAATGAAAACCATAGCCGGATGATGGAGAAATTGGGGATACAGGCCCTGCGGCCGGGTGCAAGTGGCGATGAATCCGCCCCAAACCATGCCAACTACGACGAATTGGTGGCGAACCCCTGCCCTGAGTTGCCTGATGCCCTGAAGACCAAAGGGGGGACCAAAGTAAGCAGCGCCCGGATGTGGTGGGATGTCCGGCGTCCGGAAATTGTGGAGGATTTTGAACGGGAAGTATATGGCCGGATCCCCACCAATGTTCCAGAGGTACAATGGACAGTTGAAGTCACCGACCATGAATTTGTGCGAAGGACACCGGTTATTGCAAAAAAGTTGACCGGACATGTGGATAACAGCGCCTACCCCCAGCTTGAGGTAAATATCCGCATGATGCTGGTAGTCCCGGCTGATGTTCAAGGTCCGGTGCCGGTATTAATGATGTTTGGCAGGCCTTCCTTTCCAAAACCTGCCCAGCCCGGGCCGGAAGACATGCAAACCCTGAATGATGCCTTTAAAGAACTGATGATCAGGCACGATCCCAGTTTGAAGGCAATTTTTGATACCTATCCTGCCTACCAGCCGATCACCCGCCTGGACAGCCCAGATTTCTTTGCCCCCCTTCCCGAAGGGGACCTCTCCCGGACAGAGCAATTGCTAAAGGCCGGCTGGGGGTATGCCACTATTGAACCGGCCAGTATACAGGCTGATAACGCCGCCGGGCTCAGAAGCGGCATCATCGGGCTGGTCAACAAAGGACAGCCCCGGAATCCGGACGACTGGGGGGCACTCCGCGCCTGGGCGTGGGGAGCCGGGCGGGGACTGGATTATCTCGAAACGGATTCCCTGGTCGATGCCAGAAAGGTTGGCATTGAAGGGGTTTCCCGCTATGGGAAGGCGGCCCTGGTTACCCTGGCATTTGACCGGCGCTTTGCGGTAGGCCTGATTGGCTCTTCGGGCAAGGGCGGGGCCGCACTTCACAGGCGTGTCTATGGGGAGGCCGTCGAAAACCTGACAGGAAGTGGTGAGTATCATTGGATGGCAGGCAACTACCTGAAATACGGAACTTCGATATCCGATTTTGGGAGCAGGACCGGGTGTGACCTCTCCGTGGATTCCCACGAACTGATCGCACTTTGCGCTCCGCGACCGACCTTCATTAGCTATGGCATTCCCGAACAGGGAGATGCCAAATGGCTTGACCAGAAAGGGAGTTTTATGGCAACCGTTGCCGCAGGCACGGTGTTCAAACTTTTAGGGGCTACAGACCTCGGATTATCCAACGATTACCAGACCGAAGCCATGCCACCCTATAACACCTCCCTGCTGCATGGGCAACTGGCCTGGCGTCAGCACGACGGCGGCCATACGGATGCGCCCAATATGAAGTATTTTATCCCCTGGGCGGATACCTTGCTGGGATATAAAAGGACTCCGGTACCTTAGCACGGTTCTCCCTGCGGGATTGGCAATTCAGGAATCCTTTCCCCATCATACAATTTATATAATCTAATATAGTGGGGGAGGGAGGATTTTTAAGTAACTGGCGAACTTCAATCTATTCCCCGTTCAATACCAGCTGCTGCCCGGCGTGGTAGTCCTATTTCTTTAGGAGTACGGGCTACTGCCTCGTTAAACAGGTTCAGTTAAACTGGAGCATCTTGTCCTCGTTCAGGACAAAGGGGTAGAATGGGTAATCTTCCCGGGGAGTCCCCCTGATCTTTTTCTCTCCTTATACACGCCGTTGAGATAGCCGATGCCAACAAATACCACCGAGGCGATCAGGCCATAGACAATAATCAGTATCCCTTCGATCATCATAGCTTGTTCAATAAAATCAAAAGCAAGCCTAAATTCTATGGCAGTAGTATAGATCCTGACAGGTCCTTCCTCAGTTTAAATGTAGGAAACATTGGGATAGGAAATGCAGTGGCTGGCTTTGTTGGAAGAAGATCGTTGCCCCCAAAAGAAAGGCCGGGTTTATCCTAAAGACCCTGCCCGAACGTCAGCAGGTTGTTATCCGGGTCGAGCAGGGAAAATTCCATTTGCCCCATGGTTTCACCGCCAGTTTCCCGTTTGGGTGGATGCTGACGTCTTTGTCCAAAAGCGATTGGTAAAAGGCTTCAATGGCATCGGTGCGGATATATACCTGCCCGTAGTTTTTCCCTGGTTCCAGTTCAGGGAATTCGAAAAAATGGATCTGTATGCGGTCTTTTTGCAGCATCAGGTAGTCCTCGTACTCCTTGTTTCCAAATTCCTCAAAGCCCAGTTTATTCACATAGTAATCCCGGGTTACCTTTCTATTGCGCATCGGGAGTTTCGGATGGATGTGGGTGAGCATGATTGTCACATAATTTAATTTTGGGAACCGGCTTTCATAGTGTTTTCACCCCTTTCAACCGCATATCAGTATCGTGATTACGATTTGCCCTCCGTGAACCTTAGCTGCATTTGCTATCCGCTTCAGGGATTGTCCTCAAACCATTGGACCATAGCGGGCAATTCCCGTTCGAACCCACCCGGGACGTCGAAATTCAGCATCCCTGCCTTCTCATCGGTCCGATTGGCAAAAGTGTGATCGGTGTTCCGCGGGATTCGGATAAAAGTACCCGGGTGCGCATCCATCCATTGGTCCCCGGCAAGGAAGGAAATGGTGCCTTCGAGCACGTAAAATATCTGCTCGACTTCTTTGTGCGAATGAGCCCCCGGACCTTCGGAGTTGGGCTCCAGCCACCATTCGGAGATGCTGTATTTACAGTTAGTTTCGTTTTCATCGGCTTTGAAAATTGCGGTCATTGGTCCGCAGTGATAGGTTCTGCCCTCACCCTTTTTTAGAACGAGGACGTCCCTGTCTGAATGTAGCTGTTTCATTTTTGCTTCCTTATTGAATGGCCGCCGTTCCTTTTAAAATATGCCGATGATTTCGGCAAAAATAGCAGGAATGCAACAATAGCGAGAATAATTAAATGGGTTACTGCTTCCGATAAAGAGTGAAAGAGGCTTAGAACCACATGATAGGCCATCCAGGCTATCGCGAGCCATCGCGCCCAGTTGGCGCCTTTCAGGAGGAATATCCCGCAGATAATGGCGAGGACCCGGATCAGGAGGACCCAAATCAATTCATGCTGTACGAAGCCCTGACCGGCGTATTCATTCCCGTGGTAGAGAAGCCCAACGCTTCCTGCGAGGATATATACAAAGGCGGTTATCAGTACCGGTATCGGGCGGGTTTTCATAGGGGCTGCCTCCTTTTTGTCATGTCCTTGTTTTCCCGGACCCGGAAGTCGACAATCCTGCCTATCAGTTCCCATGGCAGCGGGGCTTCCAGCGGAAATTGAACGGACCCTTTCCCGCGCCGGTATTCCGATAGTTCACGGGCAAACTTTTTGTGACCCGTCGGGGTCGCGTACAGGCCTATGTGGGCCTTATAGGCCGCAAAATATACCAAAGGCATACCATAGGTCTTGTATGCCGGCATGCCATAGGAGATGCTTTCTGTCGCATCCGGGGCTTTCTCCAGGATGATTTTACGAAGCTGGCGCAACAGGGATTGGGTTTCTTTTGGAAAAGATGCGATATACTCATCAACCGATTGAAACGTATTTTTCATATTCCCAGTGACAGTTGATTTCTATCTATGTTATTTATTATCAGCGTTTTGTTGATTGGTAATGGCCGCAAAGAGCGGTTTGGCGCTAAAAAGACCCGCAAAAAATCCAATCAACGTAAAATAAGGTAAAATAAAAGATAGCCAATCCATCACTACAAATGCGAGGGGGGATACAGATTTTTTTATGGGATCAATAAAAAAGTACTCATAGATAAAAATACATGCAAAACTGCTAACAATACCCGTCAGGATACCGAGAATCCATAAGCCTACCCATTTGCCCTTTTTAATCCCGAGAGAACGGAGATACAGATACTGCATAATAGCCATAAGACTGCCTCCCCCCAAACCAATAAGCAGCGGTTCAAAAGGTCCCGGGACTCCTCCCGTTGACAGCCCTGTATATAGAAGATCTCCAAGCAGGATCAATTCCAATCCCAGGACCGTGAGAAAGGTCCATTGAATCCGATTAGGGATAATAAACGCCAGCACCTTGTATTGTCCTCCTGCCAGAACGGTACCGACCAGGAGATACAAGAGCAGATGTCCGGTTAAAAGGGTAAGATAAAATCCCCAACCATAGTCCAATGCCCCTGAACTGGCAGCATGTTCCAGGATTTCGGGAAGGCTGAGCCCCTGCAGGGGTGACGGTGTAAAAAGTGTCAGCTGGAGAATGCTTATTGGAATCATAAAAAGGAACGACATAAAGCCATAAGTTGTTGCTTTGATCCAGCTTCGTTTAAATTTTTTATATGATTTCACAGGATCGATATTTTAACGAATGGATAGCCCGGGGTTTCTCATAAGCTAACCGCTACCTACGGCAGGTATAAACTCTCACTGCACAAATGATACAGTCAAACATGCCCGGGGGAAAACTTACGGGAAAAAGGTATTTCAGGATTGACCTCCCGGCCCCCGGGGTTTCGGCATTATTATCCGGGTAGTAATATTCAAGAGAAGGCGCCCTGTCATTCCAATGGCCAACTAAATTTAGGGAAAATTCCGATTCAGGAGCACCCGGGATAAGAAGGATTTGCATAGAAGATACTGCTGATTGAAATACGGCGGAAACATTGGTGAATTTTTGCGGGGCAGGGATAAAATCCCCTTATCAATAAAAGGGATATCGATGATCTGGAGGTCGATGTGGCGCTATGCCGGAATTCATGATGATTGTATTTTACAGGGAACCGGATTATCTTCTTCCCGGGGAGGGGATGCCAATCCCCTAAGTATTCGACACAAAATTGGTAAAAGGGCCATTGTAGTTTCTGGTATCTGACCAAAGTGCAGCTGATTGTATTTTACAGGGAGCCGGATTAATTTTCTACGTGCGAGGGGATGGCAATCCCCTGACTAAGGTAGATTTTTGAACATTGATTTACGAAGTATTGGATATGCCCTAAATCCCAACTGCTTGCGAATTGCAGGATCCCTTGTTAACTTTTCCCCGGGGAGGGCATGGCAATCCCCTAACCAATGTAAAATGTTGAATGTTGATTTACGAAGTACTGGATATGCCCTTAATTCCAACTGCTTGCCGATTGCAATTTCCCTTGTTAATTTTTCCCCGGGGAGGAGATGGCAATCCCCTAACCAATGTAAAATGTTGAATGTTGATTTACGAAGTATTGGATATGCCCTAAATCCCAACTGCTTGCCGATTGCAATTTCCCTTGTTAACTTTTCCCCGGGGAGGGGATGGACCATCCCCTGAATGATCCCCAATTGCCTGTAGAACTACACTGGAAGTGGAAAACGACCCCTTAACCGGCAGGCAGTTTTTTATTTACGCCCTTTATATCAAGCTACCCCTCTTTCCCAAAATTTTCCCGGACCTCACGGGGAGGTGTCGCAACTATTTGTGCCGCTCTTTCAACAGCCTGGTCTATATTGTCGAGCAAATTCTCTTTTCTTAAGACCGAATAAATATCTGCCCTTTCCAAATCGGCCAATACCCCAGCATTCACGCCGGAAAGGATGGTAGTGGTGTGGTGCCCATTGAAAAACCGGATCAGATCTTTCAACCTGTAAATGCCGGTAGCATCTATGAAAGGTACATGCCGCAACCGCAAAATCAATACCCTTGGTTGTTCCTGTAAACGACTAATGGTATCTTGAAATGTCTGGGCCGCCCCAAAAAATAAGGGGCCATTTATTTCATAAAGTGTTACTCCCTTCGGCAATTTGGGAAGTTCGTATTCAAATAAATTTTCGGCACCATTATTTCGATCTGAATTAAGCTCGTCCGCAAGTCGGACGGTCGTTGATTCACTCATTCTTTTCATGAAAACCAAACTGGAAAGTACTATCCCTATTTCAATGGCAATGATCAGGTCGAATATAACCGTGAGAAAAAAAGTGGTCAATAATATCAATATATCCGATTTGTTACCCTTCAGTAATGACCTGAACTGTCTCCATTCGCTCATATGATAGGACACAACTACCAGGATGCCAGCTAAACAAGCCATTGGAATCAGTTTGGCAAAGGGCGCAAACAACAACATTATAAGGAGGAGAACCAAAGCATGGATAATTCCAGCAATGGGGGTTCGGCCACCGTTCTTAACATTGGTAGCGGTTCTTGCAATGGCGCCTGTCGCCGGTATTCCGCCAAAGATGGCCGAAAAACAATTGGCCGTTCCCTGTGCCACAAGTTCTGCATTGGAGCGGTGTCTTCCCCCCATCATACCATCGGCCACAACAGCGGAAAGCAGCGACTCTATGCCGCCCAGCAAGGCTATGGCAAAAGCCGGTTGAATTAAGGATTTCAGCGTACTTAAGCCTACGTCCGGAAAAGTAGGTAATGACAGGTGATTGGGAATGTCGCCATATGATGTTTCAATCGTATCCACAGGAAGATTAAAATAGTGCACTGTCAGGGTACTAAGCAGTATGGCCACTATGGAGCCGGGTATTTTTGGCGTGATGTGATGAAAGCTGAACGCGATTAACACGGTACCAGATGCTATGGCAATAGCGATCCAGTTTATATGGTGGAAATTCAGTGCATAGACCCGCCATTTTTCAATAAAGTCGGCTGGAACACTGGCTACAGGTATTCCAAGTAAGTCTTTTATCTGCGAAGAGAAAATGATTACGGCAATACCACTTGTAAATCCAACAATAAGTGGATATGGTATAAACTTTAGAAGGTTGCCCAGGCGAGCCGCACCCATTGCAATGAGCATTAACCCGGCCATGAAAGTAGCAATGGTAAGGCCATTCAATCCATGCTCCTGCACAATTGCATAGACGATTACTATAAATGCGCCCGTGGGGCCGCCAATTTGTACCCGGCTGCCCCCCAAAACGGAAATAACAAGCCCTGCAATAATCGCCGTAATTAAACCCTTATCCGGCGACACCCCTGAGGCAATGGCAAAAGCAATAGCTAATGGCAATGCAACTATCCCGACAATCAATCCGGCTAATATGTCCCTTCGAATCTGCTTTCTGTCTATACCTTCCCGTAATAAGGAAAATAATTTAGGCGTATACGGACCGTTTTTCATGCTTCGCCAACTTCTCTGTTTTTAATTGCAACCACTTGCATTTATCCAATCTAATGTAAAGAATAATACCACATAAGCTCGAATACCTTCGCAGAGATTATCCTCTTTCACCTAATTCTTCTAACTTTTCCATCCTGGAGGCCGGCACCACAACGAAATTCGGTTGGTTCGTGAGAGAAATATGGCCTCCTCCGCAACCGGGCAGCGTCTTTTGCCAAAAGACTGAAACCAGCCCGATTGAAAACATGGCCCCTGCCTGGTAAAAAACATTACGGCTGTGAATAGTTAATATGGTCAATCGCTTTTATAACGGGCCGCGGTCCAATGTCCCCGGCGGCATCCCGCCGTCAGCTTCCTTTTTGATGCAAATTTTTTCCGTCCTCCAAAATTATGTATTTTCATCGGCCAGGGTCTTCCCGCAAAGACCGCTTCCTTTAAAATCACTTATGAAACTCCTGGGTATGCTTCTGTTCCTGCTGTTGTCCGTCAACAGCTTCGCCTCCGACGGCTACGACCTGTGGTTACGCTACCAAAAGGTTGACAACCCAACCCTGTGCCGGGATTACCAGCAAGCCTTTGGACAGATTTACTTTCCGGGTTCCGACCCTACCCGGGTAGCCGCCCGGAAAGAACTGGGAACCGGCCTTTCGGGCCTGACCGGCACCCCTCCGCATTTTCAGAAAACTACCCACACCAGCCCTGGCTTATTTATCATGCTACAAAATGAGCTGGATAAGGACCTCTTGAATCAGGTACAGGCAGACTGCCAGGGCCTGGGACCCGAAGGCTACCTGCTACGGAACCTCGAATACAAGGGCCGGGTCGTAACCCTGGTCACTGCAAACCAGCCACAAGGCCTGCTGTACGGGGTCTTTTACCTCTTACGGCAGCTGCAGATGCACCAACCCATCCAAAGCCTTCCCACATGTTCCATCCCCAGGATCGGTATCCGCATGCTCGATCATTGGGATAACCTGGACCGCACCGTCGAACGGGGCTATGCCGGCTTTTCCATCTGGAACTGGCACCTGCTGCCCGGCTATATCGATCCGCGCTACACGGATTATGCCAGGGCCAACGCGTCTATTGGGATCAACGGCACCTCCCTTACCAATGTGAACGCCAACGCTGATGTGCTGACGGCCCCTTACCTCGAGAAGGTCGAAGCCCTGGCCCGGGTGTTCAGGCCTTATGGGATCAAGGTATATCTCACGGCCCGCTTTTCGGCTCCCATGGAGATCGGCGGCCTGGACACAGCAGATCCGCTCGATCCTGTGGTTGCAAAATGGTGGCAAAACAAGGCTCATGAAATTTATAGCCGTATCCCCGATTTCGGCGGCTTCCTGGTCAAGGCCAATTCTGAAGGACAACCCGGACCCCAGAATTACGGTCGCTCCCATGCCGACGGGGCCAACATGCTGGCAGATGCCCTCGCGCCCTATGGTGGGGTGGTTATCTGGCGGGCCTTTGTCTATGCTGCAGACGATCCGACAGACCGGGCCAAACAGGCCTATTCCGAATTCGTGCCCTTTGACGGAAAATTCCGCGACAACGTCTTACTGCAGGTTAAGAACGGGCCTATCGACTTTCAACCCAGGGAGCCTTTTCACCCGATGTTTGGTGCCATGCCCCACACCCCTCTGGTGATGGAATTCCAGATCACCCAGGAGTACCTGGGATTCGCCACCCACCTGGTCTTCCTGCCCAAACTTTATGAAGAAGTCCTCCAGGCCGATACCTACAGGCCCGGGAAAGGGGCTACCGTGGCAAAAGTCATAGAGGGCTCCATGCATCCCAAATCGCACACGGGAATGGCCGGGGTGGCGAACATAGGAACGGCACGCAACTGGACGGGGCACCCATTTGGCCAGGCCAACTGGTACGGTTTTGGCCGGCTTGCCTGGGACCCTGATATGTCCTCGGAACAGATCGCAGATGAATGGCTGAGGCTAACTTTTTCCAACGACCCGGCTTTTCTGAAACCTATGAAAAAATTGCTGGCCCTCTCCCGGGAAGCCGTCGTCCATTATATGACCCCGCTGGGCCTTCACCACCTCTTCGATACCGGACACCACTACGGACCGGGCCCCTGGGTAGCCAACCTTTCCAGGCCCGAATGGAACCCGGTGTACTACCACCAGGCCGATACCCTCGGGATCGGGTTCGACCGCACCCGGAAGGGCAGTGACGCCCTCGCCCAATATGCCCCGGAGGTGGCACAAAAATTCGGGAACCTGGCTACCTGCCCGGAAGCCTATCTGCTCTGGTTCCACCACCTGCCATGGGATTACAGGCTAAAAGACGGCCATACGCTCTGGGATGGCCTTGCACTTACTTACCAGCAGGGGGTGGAGGAGGTAACGGAAATGATAAGCGCCTGGAAAACCATGGCCCCTTTTGTAGATAATGAACGTTTTGAACACGTCGAGATGCTCCTGGATATCCAGTTAAGGGAAGCGCGTTGGTGGCGGGATGCCTGCCTGTTGTATTTCGGGCAATTCTCCCGCATGCCCCTCCCGGAAGGGGTACCTGCTCCAGAACATTCCCTGGCGTACTACCAGTCCCTTAAATTTCCATATGCCCCGGGGATCCGTCCCAAGTGGAATTAATAAATTTGACGTAAAGAAAAGAATCGCATGAACACCCCTTCCCTGTACAGAATGCAACAGACCATGCGCTGGTATGGCCCCCACGATACCGTTTCCCTGCAGGATCTCCGCGAAAGCGGGATCAGCGGCATAGTCACCGCCCTCCACCAGATCCCGGTGGGCGAGGTATGGCCAGTTGAGGCTATTAAGGAACGACAACAACTGGTGCGCGATGCCGGCCTGGAATGGACCGTGGTGGAAAGCCTGCCCGTACATGAGGACATCAAAAGAGGAGCTCCCATGCGCGACCGATGGATCGCCAATTACATCCAAAGCCTCCATAACCTGGCGGCCTGTGGGATACATGTGGTTGCCTACAATTTTATGCCCGTGCTGGACTGGCTCCGTACCCACCACCTCCACCCCAACCCGGACGGCACCCGCACCCTGCTTTACAACGAACTGGCCTTTATCTATTTTGACGTGCATCTTTTGAAGCGACCCAGAGCCCGGAAATCCTATACCGCACACGATCTCGAATTAGCCGATGCCTACGGGGGCCAACTCTCCGCTGCCGAAAAGGATATCCTTTTCCGCAACATCCTGCTCGGCCTCCCGGGCAGTACCGAAGACTTTACCCAAAAGCAAGTCCTGGACCTGCTGTATGCATATCGGGGCATAGGCGATGACCAGCTGCGCGAAAACCTCCTGTATTTCCTGAAGGCTGTGGTGCCCGAGGCCACTGCGGCCGGGACCAGCCTGGCCCTCCACCCGGATGACCCACCGTTTTCGGTCATGGGACTCCCCAGGGTAGTTTCTACCGGGGCTGACCTGGATTATATTTTCGATGCAGTGCCCGCCCGGGCAAACGGGTTGTGCTACTGTACGGGATCACTGGGGGCCCGGGCCTCCAACAACCTCCTTCAAATACTGGACGATCACGGCAACCGTATCCACTTCCTGCACCTTAGGAATGTGCACCGGGAGAGTGAATATGTGTTCAGGGAATCCGAACACCTTAAGGGTGACAACCCCATGGAAGCCATTGTCGAAAAAATACTCAGGCTGATGCAGAAGCGGGAGACTTCCCTTCCCATGCGACCAGACCATGGCTTCCTCCACACGGTTGAAGAAGGGGTAAAACACTACGCCGGGTATTCGCTTGTCGGCAGGTTGAAGGGCCTCGCAGAAATAAGGGGGCTGGAAACAGGCCTGGCCTACAAAATAAGCCAGCCCTAACGGAATTATAACGAAGGATTTTCCACTCCCCTACATCAATCGAATATCCCAGAATTCGAGCTCATTTTAACATTCATTAGCTTTTCAAACTGATTTGCGTCATGGGATTACAACCTGCTTGGCTGTACCTTCAATAGGTAATAAGAATTGAAAATGAATGTTTAACTTAAATCAAAAACCATGTCACTCGTAACATTTAAAAGAAGAAGGCCCTGGGGCAACTTGGTAACTTCAGATTTCTTCGAAAATGACGATTTTTTTGACAATCGACTTTGGAACCGTGTCCTTTCAAATGATTATTTCTGGAACGGTAAGAATATGGAGCCTGCCCTGAATATCAAAGAAAATGACAATAACTTTGAAATTGAACTGGCAGCGCCCGGTTTTGCCAAAAAAGACTTCAATGTCACCATCGAAGACAATTGCCTGAACATTTCCGCTGAGAAATCAGAAGAAAAAGAGAAAAAAGAGGATAACTACACCCGAAGGGAGTTCAATTACAACACCTTTCAACGATCCCTTCAGTTACCCGAAAGTGTAAAGGAAGAAGACGTGAAAGCGCAGTACAAAGACGGCATCCTGAGTTTTAAACTGAATAAAAAAGAGGAAACCAAAAAGCACAAAACCAAAGTGATAGAAGTTTCTTAAAGCCTTGTTTTCATTTTGCAATGTGTGCCCCCTGCCTAAGCCCGTGAACCTCGTAACATGAGGTGGGCAAAACAGGGGGCGTGCTTTTTTTATTTCCTTACCCTCCCGCCCGCTTCCTTCAAAGCCCTGATGGCCGTGCGATACCCAATCCTGAATATTTTATCCACCTCTTTCAATGAAAAGGTCCTGAAAGCCTGCAAACCCTGGGGACAGATCGCTATTTGACACTGGCTTAGTTTGGCCGCCGAATCACAGGCATTTCGGATCCTGAATGCGCGTTCCAGGATATTGAAGGAATGCTTCAGGTCTTCAATTTTTACTTTTTCGATCGGGCCCACAAAAACCCCGATCACTTCTTCGCAATGGGGGGCAAGAAGTTCTACCGGGAAATTGTTGATCACCCCTCCATCCACATAATAGGATTCCCCTATCCCAACCGGAGCAAATATTCCCGGGAAAGCTGCCGAAGCCAATACCGGACGGATAAGCTCTCCTGTACTGAAAATTTTCAGGCTTCCTTCGAGGATATCGGTTGCCGTGACATACAGAGGAAGTGACAAGGCTTCAAAGGAATCCTCTTTCAGCATAGAGGCAAAATGCTCGTAGAATTTTTCTGTATCAACAAACCCGGGTTTGTCCCAGGCATAATTTGAAAAACTGAACAGGTCAACAGATTTAAAGAAGTCCAGGATCTCCTCCCACCCCCTGCCGGAAGCATATAGGGCCCCAACGACCGCCCCGGCACTGGTCCCTGCCAGATGGGTTATTTCAAAATCGTATTCCTCTAGTGCCTTTATGGCGCCTATGTGGGCAATACCACGGGAACCCCCGCCAGAGAGCACCAGTCCGGTTGTCATAGCTATCTTTTAGATTTTAAACGGAATAGAGGCCAGGTAACGGCCACCCCGTCCGGTTCGGGCATGAAGTAACGAATTTAATCCGAAACCGGAAGGCTTCTTTCCGGCTTAGCGGTAAGATCCTTTTTTTTAGCCCAGTGGCGGAGCCTTGCCAGCAAGAAGGAAGCCGTGGCAAAAACCAGGGACCGCTTCAGGCCAGACCCGAGTAATCCATGGACCATGGGGGCATGGAAATAGGATTGTAATTGCTGTCGTTTTGAGAGCAGGATCTCCTTGCTGATCTCCCTCTGCAACCTGAGGATCCTGAGCCGGGTATCGATTTCCTTGATAGAAGCGAACTGTTTCATTATTCCTCCTCAAAAAAATATTTTGAAAATTTTCGGATGATCGGCCGATCGATCCTTTTTCGGAAAATATAGATCCCGGTTGCGGCAAGTACATAAAAAAGCCCCACCAATAAAAATCCGTACAGCGGATCCGAAAAACTTTTTCCGATGGCAAGGGAAGCCGCCGTAGACAGGAAAAACAAGGCCAACAGCAACATGGCCCCAATCGCAAGGAAATGAGCAAATGCGGTCAGGGTAACCATAAACATTTTGAACACCTTAAGTTTGAGGTATTCCTCACTGGATTCCAAATAGGACTTAATTTCGGCCTGGGCCTCCGTTAAGTCCTGTTTTAGCTCGTCAAAGGCCATGGAAACTTACTTCTGCAGCTGGGCATTTTTCTTCCTCAGGTCTTCCAGTTTGCGTTCCAGGGTGGCAATGATATCATCCGCCTTGTAACTCAAGTGGGAGATGGTTTCTTCCAGCCTGTGGTCGAACTCCTCCTTTTTTTCCTTAGCTGACTTGGTCAGTTCCTCTTTTGCATGGGCCAGCCGGTCTGTTAGATCGTGCTTGGCTTCCTTCGCTTTATCTTTAATTTTCTTGCGGGTATTCTCGCCTGAATCCGGCGCATAGAGAATCCCGATTCCAGCTCCGATGGCGGCTCCTGTTAACAGGGCCAGCAACATATTGCCACTATTGTTTGACATGATAGTATGATTTAAATGAAACTTATATTCTTTAAAGGTACGTCAAATCCCTCCCGCTAGCAATGATATTCATCATTAGATTGACGCTTTCAACCGGCAGGTGCCCCGCCCTTTAAAAAGCCCATGGATAGGCCTCTGGCAGCTGTTTTTTGTCGACATAGACTTCCATGGGATGCAATCCTTGTGTCCGGTCGATGTGAATAAAGGTGTCATATCGTTCAGGGAGCACGGAGGGCACATAATTGCCGGGCCGTTCAGAGTGGGGATGGTAGACCACCCCGATGGCCCGGTGCGGGATACGGCCTTTAAAAATTTGCTGCCCGGCCAGGGAAGTCATCGATACCAGTTGATTGCCCTTTCCGGTGGCATGGAGCATGTACTCCCAGGACCCGGGAGGCGCTTCGGGCACGACCATATTGCGCATGGGAGCCCCCCATTCCGATCCGGCCACCACCGTACCTCCATAGGTGCCGAACCCAACTATTTTCGGATGAAGCTGCGGCAATTGTTCCCGAACCAGCTGCCCCAGGTTGATCGTACCCTCATCTGCCATATCCGTGGCCCTGGCATCTCCTACATGGGTATTGTGCTCCCAGACGATGATTCCGGCATCTTCTCCGTGAAATTCCAGCAACCTTTTCAGGGTATCCATCATATGATGGTCCCGGATGTTCCAGGAATTTTGGTTCAGATGTACCATCGACCGGTAATAGGCTTCAGCATTTTTTGCGATATGGGCGTTTTGCTCCATATTGAGCGAAGCCTCCAGGTCTGTGTTGAAGAATTCCGCCCGCTGTACTATATCCTTCAACAGCCTAACGACCTCGTCTTCACAGCTGCGGGGCAGGTACCGCTTTAATGACCTGGCATACGCCATGCCCATTTCATCCCCGAAAGGTTCGAAGCAACCAACGGCCCGCCTTGCCACAGGCAATAGCTCGGGCTGGTGCGTCTGGAGATAGGTAATGATTGCCTCCATGGATTCCCACAAACTGTATACATCCAGGCCATATATGCCCGCACGTCGGTGCGCGGGAAGGGATTCATTGTGATTGTGGAGCCAAACCGTCAGGGCTTCCATCTCCCAGTTTGCCCACATCCAGGTAGGCCAGCGGTTAAACTGTTTTAATACGGCCACCACGCTGGAATGGCTATCCTCATAGTGCTTCACAAAGCGGTTTACCCTGTAAAAATCAGGCCAGTCTCCCTCAACGGCTATGCAGCGGAATCCGTGATCGGCAATAAGCCGCTTGCTGATCTCAGCACGCCAGGTATAGAATTCATGGGTGCCATGGGAAGCCTCCCCGAGGAGAACAAGCCTCGATTTGGCCAACCGCTCAATCATCGGCCGGAGATCGGCCAGGTTTTCTACTTGCCTGGTTTCCCCGATCAGCACCTGTATTCTTTGTTCGTCCGTTGTCATACTTCTGCTATCTGCATTGGCAAAATCAAAGTAACAGGATTTCCCGTCCTGCTAAATGATCCAGGTCATTTCCCCTGCAACCAGATTTGCCTTCCTTTATAAGAAAGATTAACCGTCATGAAAGGAATGAAACGCTCGATACTGGCTGTAGGTATGTTTTTTGCAGTTGCAAGTTGCGGCCCGGTGGTCCTGACTTCCCATCCGGGACCCCCTCCCCCCCATTGGTTCTACCCCAATCGTCTCGAATTGGTGCGATATGTCTATTTTCCTGAGGTTCACCTGTATTACGATTTCACGGATCATTTGTACCTCTATCCGGAATCCGGGGTCTGGATTCGTGTCCGGACACTGCCTGCCGCATACCGCAGCTTCAGCCCAGAACGTTCGCGATATGTAAGGGTCAGGGATTATTTTGATGACGATATTGGCAGATATGACCGGGAGAATAACCGTTCCGGGGGCAGGAGCAACCTGAACACCCCGCCAGGCCGAAGGAACGAGTAGAGATTCCTTTACGAAAATCAGTTATTTGTTGCCGTTATTCAAAAGCAGGAATACTTCCCTGGCTATCTCTAATTCCTCGTTCGTGGGCACTATCAGGATCCTGACCCGGGATGAAACCGCCTGGATTTCGCATATTCCCTTTGCCGGGGCTGTATTCCGCTCCGGATCCAGCTCCAGGCCTAAATATTCCATGCCTTCGCAGGCTAACTTCCTGATCAGGGCGGAGTTCTCCCCTATCCCCGCTGTAAAAACGATGGCATCCAGGCCATTGAGTACAGCGGCATAAGCACCAATATATTTTCTAATGCGATAGGCATTCATCTGGAGGGCCAGCCGGCAGGAAGCATCCCCTTCCTCTGCCTTTGCTTGTATATCGCGCATGTCACTTAGCCCGGTCAATCCCAGCATCCCGCTTTCCCTGGTGAGCATTCGCCTTATATCCTCCGTGGCATATCCCAGGTGTTCCGTGAGGTAAAAAATAAGGGCATGGTCAATGTCACCACTCCGGGAACCCATGATCAGGCCGTTCCCCGGCGCAAACCCCAGGCTGTGGTCCAGGCTTTTTCCATCCTGTACGGCCGTCATACTGCACCCGTTTCCCAGATGAATACTAATGATCCTGGAATGTGACAGGTTCAGGTATTCCAGCGCCCTTTCCGTTACATACTTATGGCTGATGCCATGAAATCCGTAAACCTTGATGCCATAGTCCCTAAACAGGTATTCAGGAATGGCATATTTCCGGGCCGTGAGGGGCATACTCTGGTGGAAGGCCGTATCGAATACCGCCACCTGTACGGCATCCGGGAACACTTCTTCTGCAATTTCTATCCCTTCCAGGTTATGCGGATTGTGCAGGGGGGCCAGGGGTATAAAGGCACGTATCTCTTCTTTCACCTTGCCGGTGATGCGTGTTGTGGTTGAAAAGCGATCCCCCCCATGTACCACCCGGTGGCCCACGGCGGCTAAGTCGCCGGTATCGGCAATCACACCTATAGAAGGGTCCAGTAGGAATTCGGCCATTTTTTTAAGGCCGGCGCGGTGGTCGGTTACCCGTAAAACTTCCTGCAGCGTTTCGTCTTCCTTTTTGACGTGAAAAACAGCTTCTTCCTGCCCTATGCGTTCCACTAAGCCTTCACAGATCAGGCGGGCTTCGGGCATAGCCATCAGCTGGAACTTTATGGAAGAACTCCCTGAATTGATAACGAGGATATTCATGTAAACGTTTTTTGATCCTCGCCCTGGGCCTGAATGGCTGTAATGATGACGGTATTGAAGATGTCCTCCACGGTACAGCCCCGGCTCAGGTCGTTCACGGGTTTCCGCAACCCCTGGATGATCGGGCCAATGGCCAGGGCCCGGGTTTCCCGTTGCACGGCTTTGTAGGTATTGTTCCCCGTATTCAGGTCGGGGAAGATGAAGACCGTTGCCTGTCCGGCTACTTCAGAATCCGGCATCTTGGCCCGGCCCACCTGCAGGTCTACAGCCGCGTCGTACTGAATGGGGCCCTCCACTTTGAGGTCGGGCCGCAACTTCCTGACCAACTCGGTAGCCTTTCGCACCCGGTCCACATCTTCTCCTATCCCCGAGGTACCCGAGGAATAGGAAAGCATGGCGATCCTGGGTTCAATCCCGAATGCCAGACTGGTGGCGGCGGAAGATACAGCGATCTCGGCCAGTTGTTCTGCCGTGGGATTCGGGTTGATGGCACAGTCGCCGAAAACCGAGACCCGGTCTTCCAGGCACATAAAGAACACGGACGACACAATGGATACCCCGGGGACTGTTTTGATAAATTGCAGGGCGGGCAAAATGGTATGTTGGGTGGTATGCACCGCTCCGGAGACCATGCCATCCGCATGCCCCTTGTATACCATCATGGTGCCGAAATAGGAAACGTCTTCCATCAGGTCGCGCGCCATGGCCAGGTTTACATTCTTGTGTTTGCGCAACTCGAACAAAGTGGCCACATAGTCCTCAAAATAGGGCGATTCAGGGGGGTTGATAATTTGAATGGCCCCAAGGTCGAGGTCGAGGTCGAGCCGTTCCACCTGTTCCTTTATCTCCCCGGCATCTCCCAGCAGGGTCAGCCGCACGGCCTGTACATCCAGCAGTTGTCTGGCCGCCTTCAGGATGCGGGGATCGGTCCCCTCGGGCAGGACTATATGTTTCTTATGCGCCTGTGCCTTCTTCAACAGGTTATACTGGAACATGCGTGGGGTCATCCCGCTTCCTTTGAATGCAGCCAGGCGTTGGGAAAGGATATCAAGCGGGACGTGGGTTTCAAAATCCTTGATGGAAGTAATGATCTTCTGGGTATTTTCCGCGTAGATCCTGGATCGAATGCCGCCTATCCGGTTGGCGATATCAAAAGTACCCCCCTGTACCGAAATAATCGGCACCACCTCGGACAGGCCCTCGATCAGCCGGATTATGGTTTCCTCGGGGAGCAGGCCCCCGGTAAGCACAATGCCCGAAATAGCGGGGTAGTTTGAAGATATATGCGCCTGCAGCGCCCCAAGGATGATGTCGGCACGGTCCCCGGGGGTAATCACCAGGCCGTTGTCTTTTATATGCGATAGGTAATTGCGCAACTGCATGGCCCCAACACTGAAATATCCCGCCTGGTTGTCCAGGTAGGCGTGCCCGAACAACACCTCTCCACCAAGATCGGCCGCTATCTCCCTCAGGCTTGGATTGGCCAGGACCGGGTTGAGGGGGATGGCGGCAACCAACAGGCCTTGAGGCAATTCTTCCTTCATTTGGGCCAGGGCATCTTTAAGGGATTCGGGGTCCACCTTGTTCGCGATCACCGCCAGCACCTCCACCCCCTTATCCCTGAAGGAATCGCAGACGATCAGCAAATGGTCTATGAGTTCGTCTCCGGACTTTCCTGCCCCATTGGCCAGAATGATGGTTGGGATACCCAGGTTCCGGGCGATCAGCACATTGATATCCAGTTCAATGATACTCCCCTCACCTGAAAAACTGCTGCCCTCCACAAGCACAAAATCAAACCTCTTCTCGATGGCTTTGTATTTGTCGATAATGGTTCCGATTATCGCATCGTCCTGGTCGCGGTTGATCTTGCGGATCACCTCGCTGCGTGTCAGGGCGTACGCCTCCTCCGCCTTCTGGTCGAGCTTAAAATAGGAGATCATGGTGTTGATATGATTATCGACCTTCCCAGGCTGGAGATCGTCGATAATGGGGCGGAAATAACCTACTTTGGCTGCCTTCCCCAAAAGCAGGTGCATCATCCCGAGGGATACAATGGACTTCCCGCTTTCGGGCTCGGTGGTAGCGATGTAAACAGCTTTATTCATGCCGGTGGATCGGTATTGGACAAATGTAACAGAAACTTTCAGTTAACCGAAGCCTCCTGGCGGCTTCACGGACCTGTGCCAATGGAAACGCTAAAGTTTTGGCCCGAAAGCCAGGTCTCCGGCATCCCCCAGCCCGGGAATGATGTAACCCCTGGCCGTGAGTTCCTCATCCATAGCACCTATCCATAGATGGGTTCGTTCCGGGAATACTTTTTGAACATAGGCCACTCCCTGCAGCGAACCAATGACCGAAATGATATGGATCTGATCCGGGGTCCCATGGTTTTTAAGGGATGCAAAGACATTTTCCAGGGTTTTCCCCGTGGCAAGCATGGGATCGGTAAGTACCAAAGTCTTCCCGTCCAGGGATGGTGCCGCAAAATAACGGACCACCACCTCAAAGGCATCCTCCCCATCCCTGTGGTGCCTGTAGGCCGAGATAAAGGCGTTTTCAGCCCCGTCAAAATAATTCAAAAGCCCCTGGTGCAAAGGCAACCCGGCCCGCAACACGGAACAGAGGACCAGGCGGTCTGAGGGCAGCTCCACCTCCTTTTTCCCAAATGGGGTCCGGATCTCCCTTGTTTCATATCCCAGGGTCTTACTCATCTCATATCCCAACACTTCGCCTATGCGTTCAATATTCCTCCGGAACCGCATGGGGTCTTTCTGGATGTCCTCATCGCGGATCTCCGCGATAAACCGGTTCAATACGGATTTTTGTGCTTCAAAGTGATGGACGGTCATGGGTGTTTTTGCACTAAAATAAAACATATTACAGCCTTGCCGCCCCGATTCTCCCAAAAATGAAACGCAGCCACCTGCCACATCTGTCAGCAAAACACGGAGTAGCAAGAGCCTATATGAGGTATTTCCGCCTTCCAGCCAAATGTATCTGCAATCTTAACTCGGAAGGCATCCAGGGCCGTAGGTTCCCCATGGATCAGGAATACCCGTTCTGGGATATTCTTGATCTCTCCCATCCAGCTGAGCAATTCCCCCTGGTCTGCATGGGCCGAGAGGCTCTCCAACAGATGTACTTCGGCTTTCACCTCGTGGTATTTCCCGAAAAACTTAAGTTCCCTGGCGCCTTCCAGTAACTGTCTGCCCCTGGTTCCTTCGGCCATATAGCCAACAAGGAGGATGGTGGTATTGCTCCTGCCAATCAGCTGTTGCAGGTAGGTAAGCACCCGCCCCCCCGTGATCATCCCACTTCCCGCAATGACGATCTTCGGGCGCGGATCATCGATCGTTTCCCAGGTTTCACGGTACGAACTGACGATTTTCATATGGGCACACATGGCATGGTATTCCCCCATGGGCAGGGTGTGCCAGGACGCAAATCGTTCAAATACCTGCAGCACGTTGGTGCCCATGGGGCTGTCGATGAAGATGGGTATGTCCGGGATACGGTTTTTGCGGTATAGCTGCCAGAGGATATACATAAGGGACTGCAGGCGTTCAACTGCAAAAGAAGGAATGACAAGTGTCCCTGCCTGCCGGATCGTTTTCCGCACCAGATCAGACAACACGCCTTCCACATCCTCCTTTGGATGTGATTTGTCGCCATAGGTACTCTCAACAAAGAGGTAATCGGCCCAGCGCGGCTTCATAGGCGGGTTGAGCAGTGGATCCTGCTGCCGCCCCACGTCTCCCGAGAAGACCCATAATTTCCCAAATACCTCCAGTTCAATAAAGGTCGCCCCAATGATATGCCCCACCGGCCGGAACCTGCATCGGATATTCGCCGAAAGCCCCAACCATTCCTCCTTTTCCCTGGCCCTGAAATGCCCTATGGCAGTCTCAGCATCCTTAATTGTATAGAGGGGGAGGGCCGGCTGGTGTTTACTATAACCGCCCTTGTTTGCCATCTCGGCCTCCTCTTCCTGGATTTTGGCGGTATCCCTGAGAATTATCTCTGCAATAGCCAGGGTGGGCGCTGTTCCCAGGATTTCGCCCCCGAAGCCATCCCCAACGAGGCGGGGCAAATATCCGCAATGATCCAGGTGGCCGTGGGTAAGCAACACATAATCCACTTCGGATACGGCAATCGCCAGCGGCTTCCGGTTTAATTCCCTCAATTCCTTTAACCCCTGGAACAAGCCACAATCGATCATAACATTGAGTTCCGGGGTTTCCAAAAGGAATTTGGAGCCCGTAACGGTGCCGGAGGCACCCAGGAAATGTATTTTTATCTCGTTCATTCCTTACAGGGTCAAAGATTGGAAAGCACCTTGGCTTCCTCCAGTATTTTTTGTTTCCGGCTTTCTGAAATCCCCAGATGGTCCAGCAAGTATCCGGCCTTATACAGTTGGCGCATCAACACCACATCCCGGCCGAGCAAATAGTCCTTTTCTTTTGCCGATAACAGGAGGGACGCGGTTAAGGGATACAGGCCAAACCGATCAATCTGATCTTTCAGCGCATCCTTGTGCGGGTAATCCCAACTAAGCAGTTCCAGTCCGGCACAGCGCCCGTATTCAATAGCATCCAGTGTAAATTGCGTATTGGTAGCCACACATCCCGAAGTCAGCGGATGCCGGTTATTATGGGAATTCCAATACGCCCTGATATCCTGGTAGCGCGAATGGATATATAGCGGCACCTTTACATCGCATTTCCTGGTGGCATCACTGTGGAATTTGCATTCCACCATCATCACCTGCCCGTTTTTCTCCGCCAGGATATCCACCTCATGGCCTACGCACTGGCCCTGCACCTGAACGCCTACCTGGGTTGTATACCCGGAATGGCTCAGTACCTGGGCCACAAATCGCTCGAAAGGGAACCCGGTCGGCCCGAGTTCAAAAAGGGCTTTCTTCAATTTGTACCTCGAGGCAAATGCTGCCTTTTCACGCCGTAAAAGCGCATAGGCCCGGTTGTAGACTTCCCGGGAGCTTATCCCCGGGTAAAGTTCTTTCCTCATCCTGGCCAGTATATCGCTGACCAAAGCCTCCCCGGCCCCGGATTTCAGAAGGGAGGCCCGAAGTTTTCGTTCCGAGAAGGGGACACGTTCCCCGCTGGCCTTCACAATTTCAATTTTCTTTCCGCTCATAAAACCATCCGGTCTTCAATGGATTAAACATACTGCCGATACCCGGTACATGCCATGACATCCGTCAACCTATAAAACATGTCCCCAGGCATTACATGATCCGAATTTATGTTAACTTATTGAGGAAGGGGTACTATTTTCATCGGTTTTCCCCGAGAGAACTGGGCAATTTTCTATCTTGTATTGAAATTGAGTACCCCTGGTGAGCCTGCATCTCGAAAACTACCTGGAGCATACCCTCCTCCGCCCCAACGCAACCCAGGCGGAAATCAGGCAGCTCTGCCTCGAGGCCATGGAACACAAATTTTATGGAGTCTGTGTTCATGGAAGCCATACGCTTTTTGCACGCTACCTGTTGAGAGGCAGTGGTATACGCCTGATTACGGTAATAGGGTTCCCCCTGGGGGCCAACAGTACGGAATCCAAGGTTTTCGAAGCACAGGATGCCGTTGAAAACGGAGCGGAGGAACTGGACATGGTCATGCATGCAGGAGCGCTGAAACAGCAGGACGATGCTTACGTAGTACATGATATCGCACAGGTGAAAAAGGCAGTTGGCCAACGGACACTCAAGGTAATTATTGAAAGCGGGGTCCTGGATGCAGCGGAAATACGAAAGGCATGCGAACTGGCCATGGCCGCCGGGGCAGATTTTATCAAAACATCTACAGGCTTTGCGGCGGTTGGGGCCAGGCTGGAAGATGTAAAACTGATCCGGGAGGTTGTGGGTCCAGACATGGGCATAAAGGCATCAGGCGGGATTGCCAACCGCGAGGCGGCCCTGGAATTCCTGAGGGCGGGTGCAACCCGTATCGGCACTTCCTCAGGGCCTGTCTTACTGAAAACCAAATAAATTGATCGTTATGAGCATTCACATTGCCGCGGATAAAGGGGCAATTGCCGAAACCGTTCTAATGCCCGGGGATCCGCTGCGGGCGCGGTGGATCGCCCAGTCATTCCTGGAGGACGCCGTATGCTATAACGAAGTACGGGGTATGCTAGGGTATACCGGCAGGTTTAAAGGGAAACGGATTTCGGTACAGGGCAGCGGGATGGGGATCCCATCTGCCATGATCTATTACCACGAACTTATCCATGACTATGGGGTGAAAAGTATCATTCGCGTAGGGACCGCCGGCTCGTATCAGAAAGACATCCGTTTACGCGATATTGTACTGGCCATGGCGGCCTCCACCACTTCAGGCATCAACAACTCCCGTTTTATAAATGCCGATTTCTCGCCCACCGCTAATTTTGACCTGTTGTTTAAAGCCGCCCTGTACGCACAGGAACAAAATATCCCGGTAAAGGCAGGCAATGTGCTTTCGGCCGATGAATTTTATGAAGACAGCCCTGACGATTACAAACTCTGGGCACAGTATGGCGTGCTTTGTGTTGAAATGGAGGCCGCCGGACTCTATACAATAGCCGCCCGGCACCGGGTGAAGGCGCTGGCTATCCTGACGATCTCAGATTCCCTCGTCAGTAAGGAAAAGGCCTCGCAGGAAGAACGGGAGTCCTCCTTTCGGGAGATGGTGGAAATTGCCCTTCATATCGCCTGATAACCTTTTATAACCCTCAATTGCCTTTCCGGTTGCCACATGACCCCTGTCATTTCTCTCCCGGAACATTTTGCCTTCCTTTACGGGGCTTCGTTAATAGTACAAATGATGGTGCCCAATTTCAACCAATATGCGGCCGAGGGAAATGCCTTCCTGAAAGGTTACGCCTGGGAAATTAACCTGGAGGGCGAAACCAAAAAGGCAGGAAGGATCCTCACCGCAATCCTGCATGCGATGCGGGATGTAATCACCGTACAGGAATCCATCCACCTGCTCGCGCAACTTCCCATGTTCCTGAAAGCGGTGTATGTAAATGGATGGTCGACCCGGAAAAAACGGGTGCAGGTAAAGACGATGGAAGACTTTATCGATCAGGTGCGGGAATATGACAAGGCCCGGGTGGAGACCGACTTTGAGTTTGACGACGACCTGGCCGAATACTATATCACAAACACCTTTACCTATCTGAAAAAATATATTTCCCAGGGGGAAATGGAAAATATCCGAGATATACTGCCCAAAGAACTCAAGCGGCTAATCAATTCCTGGTGAACCCGCCCTTTCCGTATCCAGTGGGAACCGAAGCCTGGCAGCTGACGGAGGTCATTTCGATTCCGGATAGGGATGGGTACTTTGGATGATGTAAATTCTGTTAATTCCCACATTATGAAAATTTATCACCTATTACTGATCACCCTCTTGCTTCCATGGGCAATCTGGCCACAGGAACAAACCGGTTTTGATATTATTGCGCCTTTCAGCGAGGGTCTCGCCGCTGTTAAAAAGGGAGGGCAATGGGGGTTTATCGATACAAAGGGCACCCTTGTAATTGATTTCAGGGACGACCTGGTGTGGAATAAGGATGCGGACCCCAATGGTTACGGGGTTGAAAACGTCCGCTACCCCCAATTCAAAAACGGGCGCTGCCTGGTCCAAAAATTGCTCGACGAAGAACAGGTCCCGGTTTATGGATTTATCGATACCCAAGGACAAGTGGTTATACCACCGGAGTATCTGAATGTGACTAACTTTGACGGGGATTACGCAATAGGCATTTTACTGACCAAAACCTTCCGGGGTCAAAACAAATTTCAGCTGAGGATATACGATTATAAGTTCGGCGAAGTGATCTTAAACAAATCCGGGGAGATTATGAGGCTGATCGAACAGCGTTCCAATATCCAAATGAACAGGAAGCGCTACGTCCTGCCCAAATTAAACACCAGGATCCTGGCTCCGGGCCTGCTGGCAGTGCGCAATGCCGCCAACACCTGGGATCTGCTAAAAATCGACCTGTGATCTGGCATTATGACCGGCAAAAACAGCCGGCCGGGCATACTTTTCTATTATTTTTGGGGACAATGCCATCAGCCAGCCGCCAAAAATGACCTTTACCCAATTTAACGAACCGGGACTCGACCGGGATGAGGTACTTCGTTCACGCGAAGTGCACGGTTCCAATGCCCTGCAATTTAAAAAGCAAAACACCTTCCTCCGGGTGCTAAAAAGCCTGTTGACGGAACCCATGGTTTTACTGCTGCTGGTTACCTCAACCCTGTACTTCGTACTGGGGGAGACCGGCGACGGGATTTTTCTGGCCGCGGCTATCCTGGCCGTTTCGGGCATATCGATATTTCAGGATGCGCGGAGCCGGTCTGCGCTGGAGAACCTGAATACCCTGAGTCAGCCCCAATGCCAGGTGATCCGGGGAGGTGCGGCCGAAGATATTGTCATGGAGGATGTAGTGGTGGGCGACTACCTGATCGCGGAACAAGGCGCTACCATAGCAGCAGACGGCACCATTGTACATTCCAATGATTTTTCTGTAGACGAATCCCTGCTAACGGGAGAATCCTTGCCTGTATTCAGGGATGCGGGGGCCGAGTACAATCTGGTTTTCCGCGGTACCACAGTTATCAGTGGCCTGGCTATCATCCGGGTGACCGAAGTGGGAAACCAGACCAGGCTCGGGAAGATCGGAAAAAGCCTGGAGGCCATCAAGGAAGCCCCCACCCCGCTGGAACTCCAGATAAAAAGCTTCGTGAAGAAGATGAGCGCCGTAGGCATCCTCGTTTTTTTGCTGGTTTGGGGAATCAATTATTTTCAATCAAGGCTGCTGCTGAACAGTTTGCTAAAGGGCCTTACCCTGGCCATGAGTATCCTTCCCGAAGAGATCCCTGTGGCCTTTGCGACCTTTATGGCCCTGGGCGCCTGGAGGCTCATGAAAATGGGGATCATTGTAAAGCAGATGAAAACCGTTGAAACCCTCGGAAGCGCCACTGTGATCTGTGCCGACAAGACCGGGACCATTACCAAAAATGAAATGGCATTGGTAAGGTTATATGAAATGGGTGGCAACCGGATCACAGATCCTGCCGGGCCCCTGAGTAGGGAGGGACAAAACCTGATTCGCCTTGCCATGTGGGCCAGTGAACCTATTCCTTTTGACCCAATGGAACAGGCGCTTCATGCAGCTTATTCAAAAATTTACGGCCCGGAGGATGAACGCCCTCTTTACCGGATGGTCCATGAATATCCCCTGGACGGGAAACCCCCTATGATGACGCACATATTTGAAGATGACCACGGGCATCGTATAATTGCAGCCAAAGGGGCGCCGGAAGCACTGATAGCGATATCGGGCCTTTCTCCAACGGAAAAAGAACAAATCAATGGGGCATTCGCGGAAATGGCGCGGCAGGGGTACCGCATCCTGGGGGTGGCTGAAGCAACTTTTAACGGAACCGATTTTCCAGAACGGCAACAGGAATTCCCCTTTCGCTTTAAAGGGCTGGTGGCATTTTACGATCCGCCCAAGGATAATATACGCGAAGTATTCCAGGCATTCAGGGAAGCGGGGATCAGGATTAAAATAATTACCGGGGATACCCCGCTGACGGCCCGGGCTATAGCCGAACAGATCCGGTTTGAAGGCAGGGATGAAATGCTGGAGGGAGATCAGCTGCTGGCAATGGGAGAGGCCGAACTGGAAAATACCGTTGAAAGGGTACAAATTTTCACACGGATGTTCCCGGAAGCGAAATTACGCGTGATCAATGCTTTGAAGGCCAGGGGGGAGATCGTCGCCATGACCGGGGACGGGATCAATGACGGGCCCGCGCTAAAGGCCGCCCATATAGGAGTGGCGATGGGACAGAAAGGAACCGCCATCGCAAAGGATTCGGCTGCTCTGATCCTGCTGGAAGATGATCTTTCCAAAATCCTGGATGCCGTCGCTATGGGGAGGAAGATCTATGACAACCTAAAAAAGGCGATCCAGTATGTTATCTCCATTCACATCCCCATCATCCTGACGGTTTTTCTTCCCCTGGCCCTGGGATGGATATACCCGAATATTTTTTCCCCTACCCACATAATCCTGCTGGAACTGATCATGGGTCCCACCTGTTCTATCCTCTACGAAAACGAACCCATGGAAAAACAGACCATGAAGAGGAAACCCCGGCCTTTCACGACTACATTTTTCAAATGGAAAGAATTGCTCACCAGCATAATCCAGGGCCTGGTGATTACCCTGGGGACCCTGCTTACCTACCAGTACTCAGTGAAGCTGGGATATGGGGAAGACCTTACCCGGGCCATGGTCTTTACCATGCTGCTGATGGCCAATATCTTCCTGACGCTGGTCAACCGGTCCTTCTATTATTCCATGCTCACAACCCTTGGCTATAAGAACCGTCTAGTTCCGCTTATCATAGGCATCGCCCTGTTCGTCACTGTGTCCCTGGTGACCATACGGCCCCTGGCAGCCTTCTTTGAATTCGAAACCATCAATCTGTCGCAAATGGCGATTTGCGCCTTCATCGGGATTTTCTCCGTGGTGTGGTTTGAGTTGGTAAAATGGGGCAAACGTCTCCGGGTCTGATGGGTTAAGTGCCTTCCTGGCACCATCCGTTCCCCTCATTTCAAATGACCTCCCGCCTGACAGGGATCATTCCCCAGTTCCTCCGCATACATTACTTTAATAGGAAAAATCAGGATTATGGACACTATCGATGAAACACCTCTGAATATGCGAGAATTTGTCGCCCTGGCAGACCAGCGGCACCCGCATTCAATCACCATATACGGGCCCATGGACCTTGGCGGCAGGGAACAGAACGAACATCACGCCCAGGGACTGCTAAAGCAAAGCCTGAAGAAGGTCCGCAGCGCTCTGCGCCATTGGGAGGTAGAACCTGATGCCATCGAGGTGCTCCTGGAACCGGTGGAGCAATTGCTCAATAATGCGGAACTCTGGCGAAACCCCGGTATGGGTCTCGCAATTTTCCTCAGTCCAACATCCGCCCTGAAATATTTCAGGGTGCCTATTGCCATGGACCAACAAACATTCATAGGAAGCCGATACCTTTTATCCCCGCTGCTTCCCCTTTATATGAATGACGGACAGTACTACCTGCTGGCGTTAAGCCGGGATCAAGTGAGGTACTTTGAAGCTTCCCGGTTCCGGTTCCGGGACCTCCACCTGGAAACGAAGATCCCGGTATCCCTGGAGGAAGCCGTGGGTCGGGACTATCGCCAGAAAAACCTTCACTACCATTCGGGTCGTCACGGGGAAGGTGCGGTTATACACGGTACGGGGGAAGGCAAAGATGACAGGAAAAAAGAATTGATCCGATTTCTCAGACTGATCCACCAGGGGGTACACAGGCAAATAGCTGCGGGCAAAAATCCGCTGGTGCTTGCCTGCGTGGATGAACTGGCCTCTGCCTTCGCAAAAGTCAATCAATATCCATACCTTTATGAAAACCACCTGAAGGGAGATCCCGGGGATCAATCGGCCGGGGAGCTGCACCGGGAATCCTGGGAACTGATCCAACCCTATTTTGAAAAATCACGGGTAAAGAAAATGGAACAGCTCCTGGATAATCTGGATACGCCCAGGGTTTCTACCGAAATGACTGAAATAATCCCTGCCGCTATCCAAGGGAAGATTGATACCCTCTTCCTCGCCTCAGGACATGCCGTATATGGCCTCTATGACGGTGAGAAGCAAGCTGTACGGGTAGACCCGGACCAGCAGGTTGGCAATACCTCGCTTACCGATCTGGCCGCAATGAGTACATTCCTTCAGGGCGGGAAGGCATATTTTGTTCCTGCCGGGGAGATGCCGGTTGCAAACACGATTATTAATGCCCTGTACTGATATGCCCCGACTACCCATGAATTTTCACGGTAGTTTCTGCAGCCAATAAAAAACAAAGCCCATGAAAGGATCGGTTAGCCTGGGAAAAATAGCCGGGATTAGGATTAAAGTTCACTGGACCTTCCTGCTGATTTTTGTCTGGGTGGTATTTGTGGAAATGAGGCAGGGGGGCAACCTTTCTTCCATCCTTTTCAATGCAGCCTTTATATTGGTTTTGTTTGCCTGCGTGGTGCTGCATGAGTTAGGCCACGCCCTGATGGCCCGGCGTTTCGGGGTAGTGACCCGAAAGATCACCCTCCTGCCCATTGGCGGGGTAGCCAGCCTGCAAAAGATCCCGGAGGAACCCTACCAGGAATTCCTGGTAGCCCTGGCAGGGCCCCTGGTAAATGTTGTGATAGCCTTACTCCTCCTCTTTTTTGTTCCCATTGGAAATTTTACGGGCCTTTCCCAGGTGGAGCAACTCGAAACACTTCGGGAACTTTCGCTTCAGAACTTCCTTTTATATCTGTTCCTTGCGAACACCATCCTGGTGGTTTTCAACCTGATCCCCGCCTTTCCCATGGACGGGGGACGGGTACTGCGGGCCGTACTGGCCATGTACACCGACCGGGTGAAAGCAACCTCCATTGCGGCCACCATAGGGCAGGTAATAGCTTTCATCTTCCTGTTCCTGGGGCTTACCATGAATATTTTCCTGATTTTCATAGCCCTTTTTGTCTTTGTTGGCGCGTACGGGGAGAATAAAATGGTTCAGCATGAGGCTTTGCTGAAAGGTCACAAGGTGCAGGAGGCCATGCTAACCGACATTCATTTCCTGGAACCCGAAGACTCTATGGAAAAAGTGGTATCGCTCATCCTTTCAGGAACTGAAAAAGACTTTGTGGTACGCTCCGAGGACAAACCCATTGGGGTCCTCAGCCACGAGCGGATCCTGGAACATGCCAGGGAGCCCGGGTCCAAAGTCCGGGATCATATGGAGACCCATATCAAAACACTGAACCACCTGGCACCACTGCAGGATGTATTGAGGCTTGTGGAAAGCGGGAAAACCCATTTCTATCCCGTAACCGACAAGGAAGGCCGGTTACTGGGAGCAATAGATCTGGCCAACCTCAATGAATTCATAGTCCTGCAGTCACATTTGGATTTTTAGACCACACACTTTTAGTTCTCTTCCCTGTGCCCGTATGCCTCAAGCAATTCGATGGCCTCTTCATCGGATACCTGGTAGAAGTGCAGGTAATACTGGCCCACGGCCCGGAAGTCATCAGGGCTGTAAAGGCAAACTACTTCATCTACATGAGGCTCCTCCCTGATTTTAGCAACTGCCGCAGGCGGGGCAACCGGAATAGCAACAACTATCTTCGCCGGATGCTGTTGGAAAATAAGTTTGGTAAGTACCTGTATTGTATTCCCGGTGGCCATTCCATCATCAACAAGGATAACCACTTTGTCTTTGAGTGGCACCGGCAGACGGTTTTTATGGTAGGCCTCATAGCGCTGGCGTAATTGCCGCCGGATTTGCTGTACCTGCTGGGTGATATAGGCCTCCGGAACCCCAGGTTCCCCGGTTAAAACCATATCTGTGAGGCTAACAGCGCCAATGGCGTATTCCGGATTATAGGGGTGGCCGATCTTTTTGGAAAGCGCAACATCCAGAGGGGCACCCAGGGATTTGGCCACCATGGCTCCCACGGGTAACCCACCCCGTGGCACGGCCAGGACCACCACATCGGCATCCCTGTAGGTAATTAACCGGCCTGCAAGTTCTGTCCCGGCCTCCTTTCTATTGGTGAATCTCATCGTGTAATCTTCATTGAGGTCCCATCCATTTCTTAAACCAACTGGCAGATACCAGGGCTACTTCCTGCAACTTGCCGGGTTCTTCAAACAGATGGGAGGCTTGAGGAATGATCTCCAGTTTTCTTTTACAAGTCAGATTCTCATATGCCTGTTTATTGAGCCTGATCACCGTTGAGTCCCGTCCCCCAACCACCAACAGGGTGGGTGCTGTTACTTCAGGGAGTTGGTCCATGGCCAGGTCCGGGCGGCCACCCCTGCATACCACGGCCCGGATATCCCGGCCAAAATGGGCAGCTGCCATAAGCGCGGAGGCCGCACCCGTGCTTGCCCCGAAATATCCCAGGGGAAAATTAGCCAGGTCTTGCTGCCTGCCGATCCAGAGCGTGGTATCGATCAGGCGCCGTGATAATAGCCCGATATCGAACCTTTTTTCATAATCCTGGTCCTCCCTTTCGGTCAATAAATCGAATAAGAAGGTGCCCAGGCCCTCGTCATGTAGTTGTTCGGCCACATAGTTGTTTCTGGGGCTCCATCTGCTGCTCCCGCTGCCATGGGAGAAAACAACCAACCCAATTGCCCGGTCCGGGCAGTACCAATGGCCATGAAGAATAACATCCTTCAAAACAATCTGAACGGTCTCTGTGCCTGCCTTGTGAATCATGCCCCGGGATTTTTATTTTCTTTTTTCCTCTGAGTATGCGGGTTTAGCTGACCTTCATTATCAATTTCCCACTCGCCGGCATCCTATTTTGGTAAAAAAGGTCACCTTAAAATACGCAGGATTTCCGAATAAAAGCCATGACCTCTGTCAGCTGCCGACGCAAAAACTTCATCCCTTGTTGGGCATTAGCCCGAACAGGATGATGATTATATCGCGCCAGGATATGTGCGTTTTAATCATAAACTCCTGGCGCCAGGGAGTGATTGGAATCATTTTACACCCGCTGCTTCTGCCTTATTTTTGACTAACTTGCCGTAAGGTTCGTTGGATTTTGTATTGAGGGGTATAGGTCAATATGGAAGTGAAGTACAACTTTTATGCAATCAAAAAAAGATATACTGGATGCAATTGGCAGGATTACCCTGGAAATGGAAACCAGGTATCCGGAATTATATCGATTCCTTGATGAATCGCCGGAAACACTTCCTTCGCAGGCCCATCCGCACATGGATTCCCGTGCGCTGTCTGACTATTTGAAGGGATTAAACCGACTCCTGCAGGAATATCAAAAAACACACCTTGCATCGTAATTAAAATATATGGGTGAAATTGCGACTTCAGACCGGTTGATTACCATTTACTGCCTTTCCAATTCCGTGCGTGCCAGGCAAACCCTTGCCTATGCCAAAGCCGAAGGCTGGCCCATCCAGGAGATAGACCTGCTGAAAACCCCTCTGACCGGGACACAGATTATGGAATTGGCTGGCAGGTTGAACCTGGAAGTGTCGGACTTGGTGAACCAGGAGCACCCGGTTTATAAAAGGCTGTATGCACCCGCCAACCTGTCGCCGGAAGACTGGATAAAAATGATACACAAACACCCTGAAATCATGAAACAGCCCATCGCACTAAGGGGCAATCGTACCATCCTGGTTGAAACACCTTCAGATATCGTCCGGATTTAAGGGGGGCCGTTGCGTGAAGGCTCCGAGTACCAGAGGCGAGTCAAAAACCCGGAAATCCCCCATGGAAAAGCAACAATACAAAAAATGAGATGCTGAGATTAAAGGAACTGAATATCGCCGACTGGTTCTCACTTTACCGCGTCCTGGCTATGCCGTTGCTGGTTGTCCTGATCATAGCAGGGGAAAGGCAAATATTTACCTGGCTCCTATTGATCAGCTATGCCACCGATATGATCGATGGTTGGCTGGCCCGTACATTAAAGATCAGCTCGGCCCGGGGATCCCAACTGGATTCCCTGGGAGACCAGTTAACCCTGGGAGTCGCCCTACTCGGCCTGCTGTATTTTGAACCCGGGTTTATTTTGAAGCACCTCACCCTTATCCTGATCGCATTCATACCCTATGTATTTCAAATGGCCCTGGCCCTAAAGAAATACGGCAAAGCAACGGCCTTTCACACCTACCTTGCCAAAGTCTCCGCCCTAGCCCAGGGGGTGTTTATCCTGTGGCTCCTGTTCTTCGGGCCGGTTTACTGGCTCTTTTATCTAATGGTGGCCTTGAGTATCCTGGAAACGTTTGAGGAAATAACGCTGATCTTCCTGTACGACCAGTGGGTGGCCAATGTAAAAGGGTTGTATTGGGCGATAAAGGACAAGAGGAGAAGCCCTACGAAACGCGCGGGTGATACAGGAAAACATCTGAATGGATGACACCATGTCCCTGCTGCCGGCAGGGGCCTCCTATCAGGCTTACCGCTATTTCCAGGGATATACGGATAGGGTATTCTTATATTTTAAATCTCCTTGGAATCAATCCAGCCAGTAGGGAAGGATGTGTTTTGCTGGTTAAATGAGGCAGTACCGCCTATGACCCGTGGTTGCTGGTTTGAGTCAGGTATTAGAACCCTTGCCGGCAGCGGAAGGAGACCTAAACTTATTTGCCGCTGGCTTCGTCGAATGCGTTTGTGAAAATAAGGTCCTGGTCCTCCAGGGCCGCAACCACCAAATCTATATATTCATCGATGGCCTTATTCATGTTGTTGGGTTCGGTGATATCGATGCCCCCCCTCCAGATCAGTTCGCGATCCTTATCCACGCAAATACAATAGAGGGAGGTTTCTGCATGATATACTTTATAACTGTCATCCCCATCACGGTCATAATAAATCCGTTGGTTGCTCAGGTAATCATCCCGAAACCTCCAGGTATTGTTGTCAAATTCGGCTACCTGGTCGATAAAGCTCTGCCGGGTTTCCGAGCCCAGCACCTTGGTGAAAAGAATGGCATCAAAATCCTTGTCGAGGAGTTGTTGTTCTACCTGGTTCAATTCCTCCTCGGTCCGGGCTGAATGGGTAAAGGCCACGTCAAACAAATCAATGCTGCGGACCGCTTCCACACCCCGTTTGGCAAATTCCTTCTTCATCCGGGTCTCAAAATCCTTGCGGGCCCCTTCATCGCGTGCCATCCCCACTATGAGGACCTTGGAAGCGCTGAATAACACGATATCCGGATTCTTCCAGTTACTGACCAGTTGTGCCGAGGCACAGCCCAGGAGGGCAAGAGTCAATAATATGGCCACCCTTTTAATCATTGTCTTCAATTCAGCAACCTTTTTTGTTTCTCTTTCTTCATTACTTTGGTTAGTAACTTAAAAAGGTTTTTTTTCAGTTCCTTGTAGTCGGCCAAATAGGCATCTACCTGGGCAATAAGGTCGCGATGGGTTTCCTTGTAGGCTTTTTCCATCCGCGGTTGATCCAGGTCGTCCACCATGATCTCCAGTTGGTTTGCATGGGCCTGAACCTGTTTCAACAATGTGGTCAGGGCGCGTTCATCTTCGGCGATCCCGCTCACAATGTCGCGACTTTCGGCAAAAATAGCTTTGTCAGTTAGCTGAAGGGTATAGGTTTTGACCAGGTCGTTCAAAAATCGCTGTTCATCCCTGGCAAAATTCAGTTCGGAAATCCAGGACAGCGCCTCCAGGTGCATTTCTTCGGGACTGATCCATTCTATGTAGCGGTGTTTTTTTGAAATAGTATGTTTCATGGCCGTTCAATTTATATGTTTTACCAAGGAAGGTAGGTCATTGGGAATAGAATCCCCATGATAAGGATCAGGAAGGGCGCATTTCTGTCGGGTAACGATTTCAGGAAAATGGCTTTCTTTTTTTGAGGATACCACCGGCGTACTGGAAGATCTCCCGTTTCAGGTATCGGAAATTTTCCTGAAAGCTGGTCACCTCGGCCTTTAACTGTTCATGTTCCTGGTAATACACCATATCGCAGGCCTCGTCCATACACTCCAGCATCCCCCCCAGGTTGTTTTCGTGATGGCGGATACGGTCTGTAACTTCTTTCCTATTTTTTACCGTTTTCTGCAGACGATCCTGATAGTCGCGAAGGCGCTCAAAAAGATTGGGAGTATTGGGCTCAAATACGTAAGAATTCAAGAGGTGGTCAATGAAGTGCATCTCGTCATCCGTAAACCGCAATTGGGATTTCCAGAGTTTGGTATCCATGTACAACTCTTCCACTTTTGCGGACTGCGCCTGTTCTGTATATTGCTCCATGTTGTGAATCCCTCAGGGTTTTGATTCCATTAAAAATCGGCTTTGTTTAAAATTACAAAATCTCAATGCACACGCACAGCTACTTCGGGAATTTTTAACAATTGCAGTGTGGTGGACGCCAACTTAATCTTGCCCCCCGTAGCGGCGATCGCCCTTTCGATCCGCGCAAACAGCTCGTTCCCCGTATTGCGCCTTAACCGGTAATCGGTGATATATCGCAGGTTTAACTGTATCCAGTTGCTGGTGATGGTTTGGGCCAGGCTGGGTTCAATACGGGCATTCTCAATATAGTAGCGCCCCACCATTTCCTCCCATTTGACGCTTGAATCTCGGGTATATTCCATAAGGTAGTCATTGGCCTCGCGAAGGATGACCTCCCGGGCCAGGAGCAGGTCGGAATCATAGGTGACCAGGATATCGAGTTCATCCCATACAAATGGAAAATCCATGGAATAATTCATGATGGGCCCTTTAAACACAAAGGAATTGCTGATTTTGACGATCCGCCCGGAATAGTTGTCGCTGCTCACCCACTGCCCCAGCTCCATAAGGGTGGTATAAATGCTCCCAATGTCGATCACATCCCCTTTGATCCCGTTGATCTCAATCCGGTCCCCGGGCTTATAAACGCGTACCGTAAAAATGTAGAATGAGCCGGCCACACTCAGGATGAGCTCCTGCAAAGTAAAGGTGATACCAGCCGTGAAAAGGCCTATTATAAGGGTGTAATCCCTGATGCTATCCAGGGTCACGTACATAACGCCGAGCAGTCCGATCAGGACAAAGCCAAAAATCTCAACAAGTTTTTGGATCTTGTAGCGGTAATCCGAGTTGTCAATTTTTCGTTTTATCAGCCGCCTGAAAAAATGGACCGCGACCAGGATAACGACGGCCCAGACCAAGAATTTCAGGATTTTGATGATCAGGGGGTTTTGCAGTAATGCTGTGAGCTTTTCCATTAGGTTATCGTATTGTTCTCAGTGGTTAAAGGAGATGTCCGGTGATCTTTTTCATGCTTTGCATACGTTTCAGAAAACTCCTTATTTCGGCACATTCAATTCGAGGATAGGGATCTGTGGATGGTATCCCAGTTCTTTCACAAGAGGCCGTTTAAGAAGTTTTTCCAGAAAACTATGCTTGCGGTTCATAAACACGATCATCTCGCATGGCCGTTCATTCAGGAATAAACTGATACCCCGGGCCACTTTACTTTCGTCCAGGAAGTGAAATTCGTGTGGGATCCCCACCAGGATTCGGTTCAATTCCCGCTTCCGGGAAATTTGCTCCTTGGGCTGGTCAGCCCCCATGTGGAGGATGTGGACCATGGAGCGGTGTACCGTTGCAATCTCCAGGAGGAATCTCAGGACGCTTTTCTGCAATCGAAACTCAAACCCGGTTGGGAATAAGATATGGCGTGGAATACTGTAACGATAGCCAGCGGGGACTGCCAGTACAGGGCAATCCAGAACTTGTTCCATCATGTGTACCGTGTTAGTCCCGAAAAGGATCTGCTCGGCATCTGTCGCCCCACGGGTACCCATGACCACGAGGTCTATCCCCTTTTCATCAATCTGCTGCTTAACTCCTTCCAGCAAGGTACCGAAGATAGAAGAGGTCTCGAAACGGTGTGTTGGGCGTTCAGGATGAAGTTTCAGCATCGCCAGGAATTTTTCCAGTCCCATTTCGGATTGTTCCCTGGCCTCCTCATAAGTCAGTCCACCGGGTTCGGGTACCAACACCATACTGTCGATAGGATACCCCACCGAATGGTAGGTATTTAGTATAAAAAAAGCGCATCGGTCTTCCCGGAACAGATCCAGGGCATAGCGTGCGGCATTCAACGCGTTTTTTGAGAAATCGGTGGGTAACAGGATCTTCTTTTCCATTTCCCTCAAAAATTTAAGGATGCTCTAAATATACTTGCAGCAGAATAATTCGGATATGATTTTTCTCAGCGTGCTCCAGTAAGGATCAGGAAGGGAACTTCGATCATAAAACTCACATCACGAATGACGTCTTCCCGGGTGAGGCGGTCCAGAAAGCCATGCGGGTGGTTGACCATGGCCAGCAAACCAATACCGTGTTTATCCAGGAAAGCCTGTATGGCTGTGGTCTTTGTCTGAAAATCGGGGATCCAGTGCAAGGTATGGGCGGTCCTTCCAAAAATGGCCTTGAGCTCTTCCAGATGTTGTAATTGTTCGCCGCTCAGCCGCTCTTCCGCATTGATATGCAGGATGCGGATGGCTGCCCCGTTAAGCTCGGCCAAACCGATCAGGGGATTGAGGATGTCTGCGGTATACCCCAGCATAAAATCGGTAGCAAATGCCATTTCAAGGGGTTTCCCCTCCGGGGTGCCCTCCGGGACCATAAGAACCGGCTTCGGTAGTCCGGCCCTGAGGACGCGGGTAGCCTGGCTTCCGGTAAAAACGCCTTTTACTTCCGAAGCTCCTGTATTCCCCATTACCACAAAATCGATTTCCCTGGAATCGAGGATTTGATCGATCGCACTTAGAATTTCCGCTTCCAGAGCTACCTGGCTAAAACTGTGCTTCTGGTTTTTATGGTCGAGCCTGATTTTATGTTCGTTATGCCGCAACCCTTCCTTTGCTTCCTCTTCCAATTGCTTCATGCGAGGTTTCTTCCCGGTTTTTACCAGCGTGTTGTCACGTATCGGCGTTTTTTCCGAATAAACGTTCAATAGTATAAAATGGGCTTCCCGGTGTTCCATCAGCCGCGCGATAAAAAAGAGGGCCTGATAGGCAGCGTCGGAAAAATCAGTAAGTACCAGGATATTTTTCATAGTCGGTTCGGAATTATCCCGGGATTACCATAAAGGGAATCGTGACGTGAAAAGCTATCTTTTTAACCACCGGTTCTATAAATAGCCGTTCCAGGAAAGTGTGTTTGTTGCGCACCATAACCAAAAAATTAACCGGGTCGCTCTGCTGAAAGGTATTGATGGCCGTTATGATCTCCTGATTCGGAAGATCATGGAAAACGTGCTCGGTATCGGCCAGCATCGCTTCCAGTTTCTCCCGGTTCCTGCCCTGTGCCTTGCTGAGGTCATATCCCGTTGAGACGTACATAACCTCCAAACTCGAACCATGTCGCCCGGCAATGTCGAATAGCGGTTGCATCGGTAATTCCCCATAGTCCACTTCAAAGTCAGTCGGGAACAGGATTTCCACAGGTTTTTCATAGTCATAGCCGGAGGGGACTACAATCACCGGGCAATGCACCTGTTTCAAGACATGGACCGTATGGGTGCCAAATAGGATCTCCTGGGCCCCGGTTGCTCCCTGTGTCCCCATCACGATCAGCTCAGCTTTTTCACTTTCTGCCATATCCCTTATTTCGTCCACTACGGTGTTAAAAGCTGTATGCGGTACCAAAGTATGGTTCGGGTTCGGGTATCGCCCTGTCAACTGTTCCTTTAGCTCTTCCAGCAGTTCCATGGACTGGGACTGGTACATGTCGCCAAGCCCGATCTGTGCCGGGCTGTGCAGTATATATTCGGCCTGGTATACTGCCGGGGTATAAGTATGCACCAGGTAAAACGTACAGGTTTCCTCTTCGAAAAGCTGCAGGGCATACGCAATGGCATTGAATGCATTTTTTGAAAAATCCGTGGGTAAAATGATCCTTTTCATAGCGATTGTATTTAACGTGGCAGGTTTTGCAGCACCAGGAAGGGAATCTTGAGCTCCAGGCCCAGTTTATCGATAGTTGACAGGTAGAGCAAGTCGTCCATATGGGTATGCCTGGAATTCACCATGACCAGCATATCGATGTCTTGTTTATTGATATGCCCGAGAATGACGGTCGCTTTTTCATCCTGGGGCCCGGTCTCAAAATTGAGTTTGGGTTTGTACAGGCATTCCTTAAGGAATTGCAGGTTATCTTCCTGTCGGAGGGAAAGGTGTTCCATCGGATCTATATACAACATGGTGATGGCAGCCCCAAAGGAATCGGCAAGCTCGCAAAGGAGTTTCAATTCCCTCCGCTTATACGGGATCAGGTAATTGGTCGGGAACAGGATTTTTTTGGGGATTTTGAAAGCGTGGCCGGATGGTATGGCCAGCACCGGGCATTGCACGTATTTCAAAACCTGCAGGGTATTGCTGCCAAAGGAGGTGCCGCGTCGGTTGGCGGCTCCCCGGGTGCCCATCACCACAATATCCATGTCTTCATCATTTACCTGTTCATTGATCGCATCGGTGATCGTACCAAAAGCCGCTACCGTTTCGAAATGATGTCGGGGATTGGGTGAATATTCCCGGATAGACCTGGCAACCTCCCCCAATTTTCGTTCGGTTTCCCCGGCTTTGGCCAATTTGATCCCTTCCAGTATGCTACGCCCTTCTTTCTTGGTTTCTTCGTAAACCTCATCGGCATAGGCGTGTAGCAGATAAATCCGGCATTTGTCGTATTTAAAGAGATGGCAGGCGTATTGCAGCGCGTTGTACGCGTTATCGGAAAAATCGGTGGGTACTATTATTTTTCTCATGAGGTCGGTATCAAAAACGATTAAATATACAGAAGACCGCAGGGAAAATGAACTTTATGCAAGATCAATACGGTCTTTATTACTTATCCGGTCTCGCCCTGACAGACAAATGATCCCCGGAATACATCATCTTAAAAGCTACGAAATTCCAGTCAATTATTCATGCAAGACCAGGAAGGGAACGTCTGTATGGTAACTGATCTCTTCAACTGTCGGCCGAAAAAGGATCCGCTGGAAATAATTCAGGTTTTTGGCGACCATGGCCACCATATCGATGTTACGGCTTTCGACAAAGCATTGCAGGGCCTGCTCCAGCCGGACCGAGGTGAGGGTATGGAAACTATGAGGTGCGTGGTTCACATAGTCATGCAGCAGGTCCTTGTTTCGTTGCTGTTCCACAGACAGTACTTCCCCTTTCTTCGAAATATGAAGGATTCGCAGAAAGGCGTTATGTGTAGTGACCATCTTGATCAGATCATCCAGGACCCGGATGTCGTAGGCTATCTGAAAATCTGTTGGGAAAGCAATTTCCCTGAGCTGTTGGTATACCGCATTTTCCGGGATAGCCAGCAAAGGGCATTTAACCCGGGTGATTACGGCACCCGTATTGCTTCCCAAAGCCATTTTCTTTTGGCTTGAAGCCCCCTTGGTACCCATCAGGATAAGGTCGATATGCTTATCCTGCACTTCTCTCTTGATGCCATCCACCAGGTAATCGGTCTCAATCAGTGGCATGATCGTATGCCGATCGATCCCGGGCAGGGTCTTGATTCTTTTTATCAAACGATCCATACAGCGCTTGTTCTCGTGAACAAGCGTTTCATCCAGAAGCCGGGCACCAACTGTGATCGGGTCGTTGGCTTCTGAAAAGGAAGAGAGCGGATTTACATGCAACAGGTAAAAGGTACATCTGTCCTTAAGCAATTCCACCCCATATTTAATGGCCTTCCACGAATTCTCAGAAAAATCGGTTGGTACTAATATGCGCCTCATCCCAGCATTCCTTTAGTCTAATTGAGGTAAAAATAGCAGGATGCCGGCAGGTGTAAAATGACCAGAATCATTTGAGGTGATATAGGAAGAGAATTGCGCCTCTATCGGATATTTTTGAGGGCATCTAATTTCAGGATGCGGATATCCCTGTTCTCAATGGCAATAAGGCCTTCATCCTTAAAATTGGAAAGGGTGCGGATCAGGGTCTCGGTGGCGATCCCGGCCACACTGGCCAGGTCGCTCCTAAGGATATGGAGTTGCCCGGAATCATTTTCAGGCAGCTTTTCCAAGAACTTCAGGATGGTGCTGGCTGTTTTTTTGCGCACGGAGCCATAGGCCATCTGAAGCAACTGTTCTTTTGCCTCGGTAAGGCTGTCTGAAAGATATTGCATAAATTCCAGGGCCAGTGCGTGGTTGGCATAGAGTACCTTGCGCACATCTTCCTTGACAATGGCCACCAGTTTTGTGGGTTCCATGGCGGTGGCATATTCGCTGTAGGCGATGTTTTTGGAAAAGCTGGTCAGGCCAAAAAAATCATCGGGTTTATAAATACCGGTTATCAGCTCTTTCCCTTGTTCATCCAGTTTATGGGTTTTAACCACCCCTTTCAGTACCAGGTACACCGAGTTGGAATTATCACCCTCTTTATAGATGGCTTCTCCCGTCTCGTATGCATGTTCTGTGCCTTCGTCATCTATAAAATTCTTGAGCTCATGAAGGTTCCTGGGGCCGGAAAGGTATTGGGAACCCTCCATTTCCTCTTCCTGGTCCATTTCATTCAGGATAGCCATTTTGGCAATCCGGCTTTCTATGGCCCCGATGAGCTCGGCCTCCTGAAACGGCTTGGTGAGATAGTCGTCCGCCCCAAGCTCCATTCCTTTGCGTACGTCTTGCCGCTCTGTTTTTGCGGTAAGGAATATGAAGGGGATCTTCCTTGTATGATCGTCCCGGGTTAGCGCCTCCAAAACCCCGTACCCGTCTACTTCCGGCATCATGATGTCACATACGATCACATCTGGCCTGTACTTCCCGGCTGCTTCGATCCCCTTCCGGCCATTTGGGGCGGTACACACTTCATAGCCGGATAGTTCGAGTAATTCGGCTGTATTTTCCCGCAGGACCGTATCGTCTTCTATCAGTAAAACATTTTTACCCATGCTATTTGGTTTTCGATTGGCGGTCGATCAACCGGCGTTACCCGTCAAGGCCCCTTTCAGGCCGATTCATATTTTGCAATGGGGAGTTCCACGGAAAAAGTGCTCCCCTTAGATTCCTCGCTTTTGAAATAAATGGTTCCGCCCAGGTTTTCAATATGGTTCTTTACAATATTTAGTCCGATCCCCGTACCCTGGGTGAGCAATACATTCTCCGCCCTGAAATACCGTTCAAAGATATGCTTTTGATCTGCCTTCGGGATCCCGATCCCCCGGTCTACGACGTGAAATTTAACCTTATCATCCATTAGTTCCACATTCAGGTCGATCTCCGTGTCTTCCGGGGAATATTTTCCCGCATTGTACAATAGGTTGGTCAGGGCAAGGAACACGATCTTTTCGTCCTGCTCCAGCCGGATTTCTTCCACGTTTTGCGGGTAATTGATCTTTTGCCCGCTCTTCAGCGTCATGTTTGCGTTGTAAATTACTTCATTCACCACTTTGCTCAAAGAAAATAAGGTTTTTCTGTATACTTCTTTTCCCTGTTCCAATCGCTCGATCGACAGGAAGTCATTCAGGATCCCGTTCAGCCTGTTGACTTCCCCAATGATCGTCTTAAGGTGCTTATCCCTTTTGGGCTGCTGTTCTTCCTGGCTGTATTTCCCAACCAGGGTAGCCGAGGTGAGGATGCCGCTCAGGGGGGTTTTGAACTCGTGGGATACCATGGATAAGAATTTGGTTTTCAGCTCATTCAACTCCTTTTCACGTTGCAGGGCGTCCTTCATCTTTGCTTCCGCCGCCTCCCGCCTCCGGATTTCCTTTTTTAATTCGGCCACCGTCAGGCGGAGTTCCTGGGTGCGTTGCTTGATCTTCTCCTCCAGATGCTGGTTCAGCTCAAGGATCTCACTCTCCTTGGCCCGCATTTCAGTCATGTCATATACCAGGGCCAGCACATAAGTATTCCCATAAAGCTGGAATGGGTTAAGGCCCACCTCTAGGGGGAATTGCTCGCCACTTTTCCTGAGGCCGAAAAGGCTGCGGCCTTCGGCCATCCGTTTCTGCTCCCCATCTTTATGGAAATCGGTTACATGCCTGTGGTGTGCCTTTCTGAAGGAATCGGGGATCAATATAGAAAGGGGTTCCCCTTTTAACTCCTCCCGTTCATAACCGAAGAGGTTTTCAGCCCGCTGGTTGGTAGCCACAATTACCTGCTCCTGGTTAACTACCACGATTCCTTCTGATATGGCTTCAGACAGTAGCATGAAGATATTGCTGTTCTTCTCAAAAACCTGCATACTTAAAATTACATATTTTCCATGTCGATCAAAAATATGACCTTTAACACGGCGACAGCCCTATAAGGCGGCCTTATTCTCTATCCCCATCCAGGCAAGCGCCGCCGGGCCCAATACCGCCAGGTCCCTCACGGCTTTTGAGATCAGTACTTTTATCTTCCCCTTATAGGCTGTAAATAAGTGTTTCTCCATACTGGCGATCACCGGCAGCAGGAGGATATCCCCGGCTTTGCTCATCCCCCCGCTTAGGATAAAGGCCTCAGGGTCCAGGTGCGCAGCGGTATCAGCCATTTTCGCCCCTAATATAGAGGCTGTGCGTTCGAAGGCTTCCTGGGCAATCGCATCCCCCTCAAGGGCCATATCGGCGATCATTTCCCCGCTGAGTTCGTTAAAACTGACGTTTCGAAGGGGGGAATTCTCGGTACGATCCGCAAGCAATTCAAAAATAGTCCGTTTGATCCCCGTTACCGAGGCGTAGGTCTCCAGGCAGCCTTTAAGACCACATTTGCATTTTCGCCCTTCGGGCACGGCATTCATATGCCCGAGTTCCCCCGCCATGGCATGGGCGCCGAGCAAGAGTTTCCCGTCCACAATTATTCCGCTGCCCAGGCCCGTGCCCAGGGTGAGCACTACAAAATTGTCCCTGCCCCTGCCCTGCCCGTAAAGCAATTCGCCCAGGGCTGCCGCGTTGGCATCGTTAGCAGTAAATACGGGACAATCATACCAGGATTCCAGTGTTTCGGCAATCGGGACATTATCGCCCCATGCAAAATTAGGCGGATGCTCCATTTCTCCAGTATGCGTATTGATATTGGGAGCGCCCACCCCGATGGCAATCAGGGCTTCCCCGGCCCTCACTTTTTTCAGCAATTCCCCGGTTTCTTCTTTCAGCCGCCCCAAAAAGTTTTCGAACGGACCCTGAGAATCGGTTCGGAAAACGCAGGTGCCATGGGTATTCCCTTCTTTGTCGACCAGGCCTATCTTTGTGAAGGTCCCGCCAAGGTCGATCCCCAAAATCAACTTACTGCCCATAGTATTATCGTAAATCTCAATCCCTCAAAAATACATAAATCCATGTGAAATCGAGGCCTTTAAAGACACATCAATCCTGGCAATTTTATCCCTTTTCGGACAAATGGTTAATTTGTGTATTATTCTCCTTTTAAATGCCGATGGGAAATTATTAAAGGTGCGGCATGCTGGCAGATTCGATTTTCTTTGATACTTTTAAAGATATCCTTAGTTTTAGCAACTATGCCTTATTCTGATGTAATCCGGAAAGAGTTTTACCAAAAGCTTGGGAAGCTGTTCTATGCCATGGCCATGGCCGACAAAACCGTACGGCCCGGCGAAGTGCAGCAGCTACGGAATGATATCCGGAAATATTGGCTGGATCTGGATGATGCCAAAGACGAATTTGGGACCGATGCGGCTTATCAGATTGAGATCGTTTTTGACTGGCTTCAGGAAGAAGATGGGGATAGTGAAAACTATTTTAAAGAATTTGCAGAATTTTACAAGGAGCACGGGGCCATATTCAGCGAAAAGGTGAAATCCCTGATCCTGAAGACCTGTAGCCATATTGCTTCTTCTTTTGCCGGCCGGAATAAGTCTGAACTGATCCTGTTGGCCAGGCTGCAAAATCTGTTTGAAGGCCGATAGGAAATCCCGAGTTGCCAGCTACACCCTGAAAGTGAGCACAGGGAGCGGGGCATGGTTCACCAGGTCTTCGCCTATGCTTCCCCTGAAGAAATGGGACAGGCCCCTGCGGCCATGGGTAGGGACAGCGATCAGGTCGGCATGGACCTCCCGGGCGTAGGCATACAACCCCTGCTCAATGGAATAATCCGCAACATAGGCCATCTGTACATCGGAGGGAAGGGACCCCTTGTGTGCCCGTTTAAAGAATACTTCTGCCTTTTCACGGATCTGGGTGGTGCTCATAAATTGCAGGTTGGGCAGATTCACATGTACCAGGTGTACTTCCGTTTGCCACTGCCTTAAAAAGGCCTGGGCACGCTGGTATGCACCCAGATTCCCGACTTCAAAATCCATTGCGAAAACGGCCTTTTTCGAGTTGAAATCGCCCATGCTCCTTTTTACCACCAGTACCGGGAAGGTAGAACTGCGCACTACTTTCTCTGTGTTGGATCCCACAAAGATATCCTTCATCCCCCCGATGCCATGCGATCCCATGACAATCAAATCGGTCCCCAATTCCTCGGCCACCTCCTGTATCTCATGGAATACCTTATAGTTCTGTACGATCTCCGTAACCGGTACGCCTTTCAGGTAGGGCTTGTCCAGGAAGGTCTGAAAGCGTTTTCGCACCAGTTTCATAAAGTACCTGGCCTCAGCGGCCGCTTCGTTTTCATCCGCCTCCAGCACGTCTGTGGCCAGTCCCATCATGTGCAGAACAACAATCCCGATCCCATGTTTGCGCGCCAGGCCGGCGGCTACTTCCATCGCATACTCGGAATGTTCCGAAAAATCTACGGGTACAAGGATCTTTTTCAAAACCAGATTTTTTTTGGAAATTTATTTTATAACCTATCCATTGCGCGTTGCAGCTTGCTGTCTACCTCCCCCGCTACCGCTTCCAGCGCTTTATTCCCCACGGCCTGCATTGAAGCCACCGGGTCTACGGCAGCTACTTCTATGCGCCCTTTTGCCTGTTCCTGTACAATGACATTGCAGGGCAACAGGGTGCCTATCTTATTTTCGGCCTGAAAGGCTTTGTAGGCGAAAGGGGGGTTGCAGGCACCCAGGATCACATACGGCTTAATGGAAACCTGCATCTTTTCTTGCATAACCCCTTTGAAATCTATCTCCGTCAGGATACCAAATCCTTCCTTTTTCAGGACGGCTTTAACCCGTTCCAGGGCTTCTGAAAAAGTGAGATCTTCCAGGATTTTTTGGTGATAATAACCCATAACTACATAATTAAATCTTATCAAATAAGGCCGGGACAGCAGGTTTACCTGCATATCCCGGCCTATCCGGCTTTAAGTGGTTCCAGCTTTTCGCCCAGGGACATAACGGTATGGGATATCAGAACACCTTGCCCCTTTTTGTAAACGGCTAAGATAGAGCGAAGTGGCACTGCAACCACCAGCATGTTTGCTGATCCATCCGGGATAACGGATTCTCCTTCCATTTGCGGAAGGCACACACAGGATCAGAAACATAAGGCCAAACTACAATAGTTCCCTGCTTTCTGGAATGACGATTATCAGTTGGGCCAATTTGGGACGCTTGTCCACAAATCTGTTCCGCTGCCTTACATTGACCATGGCCGTTTACAGCCCGGACTAAATCCAGGGTGTTATCGGTGGTTTCTATCGATATTTATTTATCTTCCCTAAGAAGAAGCGGAGCCATTTTATCACCCTAACAGCTGATTCCGGTCATTTATGAACAGTGCAATCCTATGTACTTTAACGCCCTCAAGCAATTCAAAAGGATGATTGGAAAAAGAATTCGCGCCCGAATCAACTTCCCGGTTTTAGCTTTCCTGATCATATTCATTTCCTGTGGCAGGGATGCCACCAAAGTCCTCCCGCTAAAGCAAAAGATCACAGAATCTGTGTATTCTTCGGTTACTGTACAACCCGATAGCCTGTATGAGGTGCATGCCGTGGTTTCAGGGATACTCGAAAGGAACCTGGTTGAGGAAGGGGACCGGGTGCGGAAAGGGACCCCCATCCTCCAGGTCACAGACAGCACCCCGAGACTGAACGCAGATAATGCGCAGCTCGCATTACGCCTGGCCCGCGAGAACTACAATGGCGAAAACGCACTACTAAAGACACTCAGGGATGAAATTGATGCGGCTTCCCTGCAGCTAAAGAACGATTCAATCAATTATTTCCGGCAAAAAAATCTTTGGCTACAGAACATAGGGTCGGCGGTAGCGTATGAAAACCGTAAGCTGGCATTCGAACTTTCCTCCAATAAACTGCAATCGTTGAAAAACCAGTACCTGCGAACGAAGACAGAACTTCTTACCAAAATGGAACAAGCCGAAAACAATCTCAAATCGGCCACAATCACTACCCGGGATTTTACGATTCGGAGTGAAATAAACGGCACGGTATATACCCTGACTAAGGAGGCGGGAGAACTGGTTACCAGCATGGAACCACTTGCCACGCTTGGGAGTAGCCACCGCTTTCTGATAGAAATGCGGGTAGACGAGGTCGACATTGTTAAGCTCCGGAAAGGACAACGCGCCCTGATTACCCTGGATGCCTATGGCGACGAGATCTTTGAAGCTTCCGTCATAAAAATCTACCCCAGGAAAGACGATCGCACACAAACCTTTAAAGTAGACGCGGAGTTTAAAGATCCTCCGGAAATCCTTTACCCCGGCCTGGCGGGAGAAGGCAATATCATTGTGGCGGAAAAAAATGAAGCCCTCACCATTCCCAAAACCTACTTAAGAGACGGTGACAGGGTGCAAACCGAATCCGGAATGAAGCAGGTCACCACGGGCTTGCAAAACCTGGAACGTGTGGAGATTTTATCGGGCCTGGATGCGGATACCTATATCCTGAAACCAAATCAATGACCAACTGGAACGTCATATTGTTCATTGCCAGGACCCACCTGCTAACCAAACTGAAGTCGACCATCACGGCTTCCCTCGGGGTCACCTTTGGTATAGGGGCCTATATAACCCTGGTAAGTTTTATGACGGGCCTTAACCAAATGCTGGATGACCTGGTTCTCAATCAAACCCCTCATATCCACCTTTACAATGAAATCAAGCCTTCGGTATCTCAGCCTATTTCCAGATATAGGGAATTTGAAGACGCCTTGAATGTAGTGTATTCCATCAAGCCAAAGGAAAGTCAGGAAAAAATACACAATGCGTTACCCGTGTTGCATTACCTCAACGAAGATGAACGGGTACTGGGGGCAACACCGCAACTAAACGCCCGGATTTTCTATCTTTCCGGATCCATTGAACTGGGAGGCAACCTGGCAGGTGTGGATGTTTTGGAGGAAGCCCGGTTGTACAATTTAGACGACTATGTAGTGGAGGGCAGCACCCAGGCATTGAAGAACACGGAAAATGGGATTCTCCTGGGCGCCGGGCTGGCCAAAAAAATGTCGCTTAAACCCGGAGACAGGGTGCAGATAAGTACGGTACAGGGCGCTATTACCCCCCTGAAGATTGTGGGTATCTACCAAAGTGGCATAGCGGAAATAGACAATTCGCGAAGCATTGCCAATCTGAAAACAGTTCAGCGTATCCTGGGAGAGGCAGAGAACTATATAACAGACATAAACCTGAAACTCGTTGATATAGCCGATGCGGTCCCGATGGCGGCACAACTGGAAAAGCAATTTTCCGTTGAAGCTACGGATATCATCGAAGCCAACGCCCAGTTCGAAACCGGCTCCAATATCCGGAATATCATCACCTACGCGGTTTCCATTACCCTCCTTATCGTCGCGGGATTCGGGATCTACAACATCCTCAGTATGCTCATCTATGAAAAAATGAATGACATTGCCATTCTTAAGGCTACCGGTTTCTCGGGGCGCGACGTGCATTATATATTTATGAGTCAGGCCCTTATCATTGGTTTTTTGGGAGGGTTGCTTGGCTTGTTCATCGGTTTTGTATTGTCTCATGTCATAGACAGGATCCCTTTTGAGACCCAGGCATTGCCAACCATCACGACCTTTCCTGTAAATTATAATATCGGGTATTATTTTATCGGGATCATTTTTGCCTTTATCTCCACGTTCATAGCGGGATATCTGCCTGCCAAAAAGGCTGAAAAAATAGATCCTGTCCGAATTATCCGCGGTAATTGATGCCTGGCGCCATGGAACATGTACTGGAATCTAAAAATATCAACAAATATTTCCGTAAGCCGGTGAACTTTCATGTCCTCAAGGATATAAATTTTTCAGTTCTCCGCGGGGAATTTGCCTCCATAATGGGGAAATCCGGATGCGGTAAATCTACCCTCCTGTACGTACTTTCCACCATGGATACCGGGTATGAAGGCGAACTGTACCTCAATAACCAATTGATAACGGGGAGACCGCATGAAGAGTTATCAATAATCCGCAACCAGGAAATCGGTTTTGTATTCCAATTTCACTATTTGCTCAATGAATTTACAGTCCTGGAAAACGTCATGCTTCCCGCGAGAAAGCTGGGCCGGAAATCTTACGATGAAATAGAACACGATGCACGGGAAAAACTTAAAACCCTTAACATAGATCAGCTGGCCGATAAGCGGGCCTCCAGGATCTCAGGCGGTGAAAAACAACGGGTAGCCATCGCCAGGGCCCTGATCAACAATCCTGTAATCCTAATGGGCGATGAACCAACAGGCAACCTGGACAGTTATAATGCCGAAAATGTGTTCCAGATATTCAGACGGCTGAAAGAAGAAGAGGGCCTGTCCCTGTTGATTGTGACCCACGATCAGGATTTCGCCGAACGTACAGACCGGATTATTGTTATGGAAGACGGCCGCATACTTCCCTGAAACCGCCGGACGGACCAAGGCGCATCCTGAATACCTCCCGCATACTGCTGTCGCCCCGCCAGGTTTCCTAATGGCCGGGAATGACCCCGATCATTCGAAAACTCGTAAACATTTGATACATTTATGCTACAAATAATACCTGTGCACCATGGAAAAATCAAGGAACGCTACGGATACCAGGGACGGGGCCAAAACCCGCTGCGAACAATGGTACATCCTGTCGAATCACTGGCAATCGGATCTAGAATTTTTTGAGCAGGATTTGCATTTCCTGCACCATTTGATAGATAATTACCTCCTGTGGATCACCCTCCCGGAAAATTTGGAGGCGGTGAAGGCCATTGAAAACAACTTGCTGGCCTTACAGAGGAAATGCAGCGCTTTGCTGGAGAAAGTAAAGGTTCATAGAAGCGTACTGGCTGCACTTATACAAAAACCCGATAGAAGCGGGCAAACCGAACTCGGAGAGGCACATGCCGCCCTGGAACAGGAATTGGCCTCTTTTGTGAAACATTACAGGCAAAACCGTCTGGAAACCTTTAAGGTAACCGAATACATTATAGACAGCGAAGAACTCCCGGAAATAGACATGCCTTAACCTGTTTTTCCACCTTACATTACGCTATAGGCCCCACGAATTAAAAAGCGTGCATCTGCAGGAAGTTCGCCAATGTCTTCTATGGCGTTTAGCCCCCCTTCCGACCGACCGATTTTTACTTCAATTTTCTGGAATATCATTTGCTCATCGGTCTCTTCCTTTAACAAGCATACAAAATTTTTGCTTTCCGATTTTACAATGGCTTCATCCGGAAGCACTTGTGCCAATTGTTTCCCTGTAACGATTCTGGCTTCCAAGATTTTCCATCCATTTGTTATTGAAAAGAGAATAGTCATGATGGCTGAAATTATAGCCCTGGAATACCGACCGAAGTAGAATAACTTCCTTATATTTGTCGCGCCAAAAAAA